>ERZ825896.3647-NODE-3647-length-12736-cov-10.513997_pt1 | contig 12736 bp, 10 predicted proteins | sample MGYA00519858_ERZ825896 | MGnify/ENA primary metagenome ERZ825896 (study PRJEB31778, sample SAMEA3449214) | human gut metagenome | biome: human gut; feature: human-associated habitat; material: faeces | place: United Kingdom | collected 2010/2012 ... | reverse complement strand
AATGGAGATATAGCCCTTGATCCCGTTCATACCGCACCTCCGCATGGATAATACTCAACACGATACATTATATACGAATATCCGAAGAAACACAAGGCATCCGGCGAAGTGGGCAGAGAAAAGTTACAGACAAGATTGATGTTTTTTGAAAAAATCCTCCGAAACTGGCCAAAACGCCCTGTTCGGATTGTAGTATGGGTAGAGGGGGAAATACGGGGGTACGAAGTAGTCAGCAAGCACAGCAAGCGAGTACCCGCTTGCGGATTTTGCGCTGTTCAGGTCCCTTGCCCGAACAGTCAAAATTGCTTGCTGGGGCGCGGGTCTCCGGTGGAGACCTCAAAGCGTGAAACGCTTTGAAGCGCTGACCGAGCCGACAGGCGAGACCCCAGACCCTTATGAGAAACGGAGGCGGCGCATGGCAAACCGAAAGCGGAACATTCAGATGAAGTTCTATGTGACGGAGGAGGAAAAACGGCTCATTGACGGAAAGATGGCGCAGCTCCCCACACGGCGGTACGGCGCGTATCTGCGGAAGATGGCGATAGACGGGTATAATGAGATATTTTCCATTCTCAGAGGCGTGATGAAAACCGTATCCGTCCGCCTCCATCTGCTCCCTTGTCATGCCGCAGAGATAGAAGTTGCCCCTGGGTGTCTGGATGCGCTCGGTGATCTCGCGGCTTTTCTGCGCCGGCTGCAAAAACTCCGGCACTTCGGAAAAGCCAGCGCGGTCGCAGTAATGGGCGGTGTCCTTCCCGTTCTGATGCAGCACCACAATATCGGACACGGACAGGGAGTGCCCGGTGAAGTCTGCCGGACGGTCCACATTGAACCGGGTGTAGATGCTTTCCAGATCGTCCTTCGCCGTCAGCGGGGCGGTGTAAACCTGCTCATAGTTCTCCGGCTTCACGGAAAGGCCGTTGTTACGGATGGTATCCAGCGGCTCAAAGCGGTAATCCCGCGTACTATCTCCCGGTTTCAGCTGATAGATGGAGAAGGTGTCGCCCTGCGCCGCCCGCGCCTGCTCCACGATAGCAGCGGGGGTCTGCGCATAGGCGGTCGCCTCCGCCGCGTAGGGAGACTTAATGGGATAGGACTTGATCCTTGCGTAATTGATAATTCTTTATTTTGTTCTTTAGTATTTAATTGGGCGGGGTTCTCCTGAATTGGGGCATCCAACATTGGCTTCACCTGTATTGGATTTTCCCGTATAGGTTTTTCCCGGATAGGCGCGGGCGTCTGTGCCGGCTCCTTCGGCTGCTCCAAAATGGTGTACTCGATGGAGCCAAGCTGCCCGTTCTCGTTGCGGACGCGCGCCCGGACGAGATAGCCGTGCGTCTCCAGCTCCCGGATCCCGCCGCTGATGCTGTCGATGCCGTCCTTGCAGATGCGGGCAAGCCCCTTCATGGTGTAGTCCCAATTCTCCGGCAGGGACAGCATGAGGGATAAAAGTCCCTTCGCTTTCAGAGACAGCGACATATCCCGCAGATGGTAGTTGGACATGACCGTGTAATCTCTGGTCTTTTCGATACGGAATACAGCCATCTTCGCACCTCCTTCCTCTGAAAATGAAAAGTGTTGATTTTTGGCGTTTTGTCTGCCTGTATGCCTCCGCTACCTCCCGTATGGGAAAACACCCGCGCCCTGTTCTGAACGCAAGCCACAGCGAAAGAAACAGCAGATTTTCCACCCTAATCACGACACTTGAATTTGGGTATAGAAAAAGGGCGGCTGTCTTAAAAACAGTCGCCCGAAAAGGGGATATATACAAGTTATTTGCTACTCGTCCGCCTTGAAAACCGTTGATATTACTGGCTTTTTCAAAAAGTTCTGTATCACCACTCGCACCATGATTGCCGAACACTATAGATGAAATGGCGAAAAAGCCAGTCATCTCAAGGGGTTCGGCAATTTTTTATTCTCAAAATTCTTATGTAACTCCATAGATGAAATCACGGATGGCAGGGGTTTTGAACCTCTGCTTTTCCATTTTCAAGGGGTTTTTTGCAGCCAGCGCCCTTTTTCAGAGGGCTGCGGCGGCTGGATTTCAGAAAAATCGAAGAAAAATCTTTCACAAAGTTATGGGCGCTGGATTGTTGGTTTTCACGAACCAATGACCAGCGCCTTTTTTGCGCTCAAAAAGGGCGCTACAGATTGGAGGTTAGAAATGAGCGAAGAAAACGCACCGCAGAAGGAAAGATTTCTGCGTGAGGTTGAACAACAGCTTCTGCGCAAGGAATTGGACGCGAAGCTGCTGGAAGACGGTCTGGTCCACGTCAGTTGGAACGAAAAACCGCTCTGCTCGGTTGACAGAGACGGTATCGTCCGGTTTAGACCGGCAGATATCACAGGGCCGGAAGTAGATCGGCAGCTTCGGACGGTAATACAGGCGGCTGGACAGGTCAAGGAGTATATGCGGATCTTTGAACGCGCGCCTGCGCTGAAAGCTGTCGGTCTACAAGATACCTTCAAGGTGCTTGCAGATTTTGGTGATGCGGTGCTGGCCGGGCGTTCCTGCAAAACGGGCGCTAAATTTGTGACGTGGGAATGGGACTTCGACCGGCAGGGCGTTCACGCTGGGCATTATTTCATGGAAAACTATCCGTCGTGATCTTTGTGCCGCCGCTCTTTTCGGTGTACCAGCCGTCGAAGCTGTAACTGCCGCTTCGGGAGGCGCTGGGCAGAGAGGTCAGCTTCTGGTTGGTGGTGGTCATGCTGCCGACAGAGGGCGTACCGCCGTTGCCGTCAAAGGTGACGATGAACTCGGTGGGTGCAGGAGGCGCGTCCTTCTCAAAGATTGCTTTGACCTCCACGTTGGCACTCGGCATGATGAACTTATCGTCTTTGATGGTCACGCCGCCGCTCATGACCTGCCACTCCTTGAAGTGGTAGCCGGTGTTAGGCGTTGCGGTCAGGGTGATCTCTGTGCCGGCCACGGCCTTTACATGAGAGGCGGAAACTGTGCCGTTGCCGCCGCTGGTCACAGTGACGGTGAACAGCTCCTCGACCTTATCCTCCACCGTCAGCGTGCCGTTGACCCTGTTGAGAGAATATCGCTCATCCCAGCCGGATTTTAGGGCGGCAGCGGGAACAACAGTGTAGGTTCCGGGCGTATTGCGTGCCGTATCCGCCGCGATTTCCTCGTTGTTTGCGTTAAACAGCTTATAGGAAAGGGCGTTGTCCAGCACTGTATCCCGGTCATCCGTGCGTCCTTCGCTGTCCAGCAGACCGGTGCAGGTCACAAGCTCTGTTGGCAGCGCATCGCCCTTGGTGATGGTTGCACTGCCTGCCGTCACGGTGAGAGTGCGTGTAGTGACCGGCCCACCGGCGACAACACTACTATAGGTCCATGGCGACCACGACGCCGTGGTATCGGACACATAGAGAATGTCGATAAAGGTATGGCCCGCCTTGATCGCCCTGACTTTCATCGTATAGTGGGACACTCCCGGCTCGCTGGTCGTATCAACGGTTTCCTCGTAAACCTCAAAGATTCCCTGCTCTCGCATAATCGCCGACCAGATGCCGTTTTCGCCGGGATTTGTCACCTGCCATTTGTAAGTGCGGGTATCTCCGTAGACCCAGAATCCTAAATGGTATCCTACTCCAAAGCCCGCGTAGAGACACTGGCGCACGGTCAGCGGAGCCGAAATGGGCGCGTAGTCATCGCTGGTGATGGTGACGGTATAGGTCTCTGTTTTAAGTTCTATTCCCTGAACTGCTTCTTTCTTGTAGCTCAGCGTACCATCGTTGTCTACGCTGATGCTGTCCAGAATGGCAAGCGCGTTAGGCGGGGCAATGGCAGTAATCTTTGCGTTCGCAGGTGCTTTCCCCGGCTGGAAGAAGTCTGCCGCCGTCCGTGTGCCACTCTGCGCAGGATAGCCATACTCGCCCGGAATGATCCGGATCATGGGGTCTACCAGATCCTCCGCGGAAGGCGCGTCTTTCTCGAAGACGGCCTCAATCGTCACATCGTCCTCGGGCATGCGGAACGTATCGTTGGTGATGGTCACGCCGCCGCTGATGACCTTCCACTCCTTGAGGTGGTAGCCGGCGTTGGGCGTGGCGGTCAGGGTGATCGTCGTACCAGCCGCAGCGGTGGAAGGAGTTGCGGTGCCGGTGCCGTTGCCGTCATTGGTGACGGTTACGGTGTGCTCGGCTGCGGGGGCGTTGGTTATCGTAATAGACAGCTCTTTCTTATCGTTGCCCACGCTGTTGAGAGCTCGAACGGTAAATTGGGCGGTCTGTTCCGCAGTGGGCGTGCCGCTGATCTCGCCGGTGGTTTGTTTCAGCGTCAAGCCATCGGGCAGCGCGCCGCTGAAAAGCTCCCACAGAATGAAGCCTCCCCCAGTTGCCTGAAGCTGATGGTGGTACGGCGTGCCGACCGTGCCGCCGGGCAGCGTCGTGGTAGTAATCGCCGGCGCATCCTCCGAACCTAGGAGCTTCACCCGGATCGCGGCTGTTACCGCAGGCTCCGGCTGCTGATACCTGTGCTCGTCGTTAGCGTCGAATACCAGCGTGCCGGGGATGGTCTGCCAAGCCGTGGACTGCGCGTCATAGGACGATTCATCCCACGAAACCTCCATGCCAACCCTGAGCCCGTCGATGGCCTCGACGACCACAATTTTTGGCAGGTTAAGCCCTGCAAAGGTCGTACCGAGTTTCTTCTCCGTAATGGGATCCGGCTCCTCGCAGCGCTTGAAGGTATTTTTGATGACGTTGACCTTGATCGTTGTCTCCGCCGTCCTGTAGCCGTGCTGGTCAGCCGGCGTGAATACCACCGTCACAACGTTCTCGCCCAGCTCGTCAAACCATCCGGGCGTACCCTCCTTGAAGGAGAACGTGCCGGGGACGACGGTATCCGTTCCCTTGACCCTTGCCACGCCGTCCGCAAGAACGGCGCTTCCCCCGCCTGTGGCTCCCATCTCAAAGATCCGATTGACGAACACGGTATTGTCGGGCAGCGTAAAATCGCCGTTTTTCCAGCGGAAGACGGGCGGCTGCGCGATCTCCGTCTCCACCGGGTCAGCCTGCAGCGTGACCTTTACCACGCCTCTGAGGTCGGCACCCTCGGGTACGATGTAATACTTCTCAAATTCGGCGCGGTTGACCGTACCGTAGATGGTTTGCTCCTCATACGAATTGGGGTCATAGTTTGAATCGTCCCACTTGATGATGCCGGGCACATTGCCGTTCAGCCCGCTTCCCTCATGATTTGGTTCATCGGCCTCCGCGAAGAAATAGAACGCGTTCGGCAGACCGAGATCCTCAAAGGCTGTTCCAATCTTTTTATTGTCAATATACGATGTATTGGCTTGCCTAAATTTGCGGGGAATGACGTCCACGTAGACGGTACATTCTGCCGTGCTGAACCTCAGCCGGTCATAGGGGGTGAAGGTGACCTTGAGCGCCAGCAACCCCACCTGAACAAGCCCGCCGTCTCTGTGCCAGTAGCCGTATTTTTCCTGCTCCTCGTTCAGAGTGAACACGCCGTCAACCGTTTCGCCATCTGCCGTGGCTTTTCCGCCGGAAAGATACTCGTCGGAAAAGGCAAGCTGGCAAAAATCGCCGCTGTATATCTGCCTGGAGTAGGTGGGCGGCTCCAGCGTTGGCACAATGCCCCCGTCGTCAATGAGCGTGATTCTGGCGATGGCCTTAATGCTTGTCGGCTCCAGTTTCTTCTCGTAGGGGATTTCTTCAACATGCAGCTGGCCGGTAATGATCTGCTCGCCACGAGCGTTCGGGTCATAGGAGGAGCTGTCCCATGTCACGGGGATGGGACCGAAGGTCCTGCCGGTGTTGGTCTTTACCTCGACGAAGGGAGGAAGCCACAGATCCTCAAACGCTGTGCCCAACGGCACGTCGGGGAAGTCTTCCTCTATGACGCTTGTGATCGTGTGCTTAAGCCCCGTCACGATGACGATACATTCCGCCGTGGCGTATGTCTCCGCATCGTCGGGGGTAAAGAGGATTTCCATGCGGTTTTCGCCCGGGTCTACTACGCCGCCCCAATTGTACTTGAAGCGGAACGAGCCGGGAACAACGATATCCGTCCCCTGGACCTTTGCTTCGCCGCCTTTGAGATCCTCATCAAGGTACCACTCGCCGACATACCCCTCAGAGGGCAGCGTGGGCGGGGTGGTGATGACCGTTTTGGTGAGCGGCAAAAGCTCTCCGTAAGCCGCATGACAGGTTTCGCAAATGGCCTTCTCCGTGCCGGTGGCCTTGCCGCCGGAGCAGCTGCCTGTTTCGGTATGGCTGCTGTCCGTGACGCAGGTGCGAGTGTGCGTTCCGTTGCCGTTGGAGGTCCATTCGCCCCAGCTATGATTGTGCACTTCCCATATGGCATAGATGGTTGTACTCATATCATACCCATGTACTACCAGGCACTCGGTATAACCGCCGTTTCCGCCATATATCGGCTTACCAGTCCGAGTATTCGCCCAACCCATGAAGGTATATCCGTCACGGGTTGGAATTATTTCTGATATGGGAACCCATACATGAAATTCCGAGCTGGTCACGCTCTGACTTGGCGGCGCGCCGCTGCCGCCGTTGGCATCGTAATGCAGCGTATAGGTGTATTGGGTGTCAGCGGGACGGGCTGCCCCGAGCAGAGTCCTTGACATCGCAGCGCCGGATGTCCCTGCCGGGCCGGCCGGGTCAGCGCCGCCGTCTCCGGATTCGCGGATTTCGCACACATGGCCGCAGGGCGTCCCTGCGGCATCCTCTGTCTGCGGCGTATAGCCGCAGGCCTCGTCGTGCTCCGGGTGGTGTTCGCACAGACCGCCCATGTCCAGCGGAAGCGCGTAAGCTTCTTCGTCTGCCGCAAAGGCAGGCGCGGGCAGCATGGTCAGCACCATGCAGCATAGAAGCAGGATGCTGAGGATTCGTTTCTTCATGATATCGTTCCCTCCTGTTCGTATCGGTTCGGCTTGTCCGCCCGTCTTACGGTATCATACATGTCGTTTGCCCCTTCCGGTTGTCTGGAAGCGCAATAAATACCCTTCTATTTATCAGGTACAAAAAAATGAAAAAACTCTCACCCCGAACATAAAATTTTTTAGAAAAAATATAACCAGAAATTTGACCAAAATTTTAGCAATTTTTACCAAAAATTAAGAGCCGCCCAAAGGCAGCTCTCAGAAAATATAAATATTCAGTCAGGAGAGAACACCAAAGGCGAACTTTCCTATAAAGAAATAAAAAGTTCGCCTGCGAACTCTTCACGCACGAGCGGTGTTGCAAAACAAAACCCTAACAACAGCTATCCGTTTTTAATCTTTTCTGCAGATACGAAAGGCTCTGTAAATATTCCTCATCCGAATGAAGATGCTCAATGATCATCGGCATGTCTGGATTTTCTGCTGTTGCAAGCTGTGCATATTTCTCCAGAGGTAACGTTCCTTCCCCACAGGCGCACTCCCTCAGCTGGAAGGTAAATTCATTCAATAAAAGAACATCCTTAATGTGGCAGCTTAATATCCTTCCCTTCAGCTTCGAAAAGCATTCTTCCATAAATTCCTCTGCGAAGAAATAACGCTGTGGGCAATTTACCATATTAATAAGATCCATATGCACACCAAAGGCCTCTCTGTCTACATCCCCGATCAGACGGAGATATTCATCGGGACCTGTCGGAATCATCCAGGGCATTGGCTCAATACTGAACTTCGTATTCACAGGATTTGCTTCATCAATAATGTGCTGTATGGAATCAACCGCCATTTTCCACGTCTCTTTGGAAAAATTCCCGGGATATCCACCATCCCAGATCGGTCCATGCGGTGTACCAACAATATTCACACAGCATTTTGCACCAATCTCATCCGCCATTTTCAGCTGATTGATCGAGTAAGCAACTGCCTCTTCCCGTTCCCTGTTATCCACAGCAAGAACATTTTTCCAAATGCCAACCTCGGCAATGATTAACCCTTCCTGTTCCGCAGCCTTCCGATAAGCATCAATGGTTTCCGGGGAAGCTTCACAGTTCACCGGAAACACAACGGATCCGCATCCGAGTTCTCTATGCTTCTTTGCCCACTGCTGCGGAGTTTCATGTGCCAAAGGAACAGACAATCCTATTTTCATAATGCATCCTCCATCTTTTGTAAAGATTAATTGCAGCTATTCAGTGTCTTGGTAGCTACAATTTATTCTAAGCTCTGAACACCATCAGAAATGACGGTAATGAATCACCGAGGGATCAATCTCCTTTAAGGATTTTGCTCCGGTTCTTGCCATGATACTCATCAGCTCCCGGTTCATTTCATTCATACGGTTAGTAACACCTGCTGCACCATCCTTTAAGGGACCCATCAGTTCGCGTCCGACACACACTGCATCTGCGCCCAGTGCCAGTGCCTTAAAGACATCCATGCCACTCTCAATCCCACAATCTACGAAAACAGGGATCTGTCCATCTACCGCTTTTACAATTTCAGGCAGAATCATCAGTGGAGGTACGGCATACTGCATAATTCCATGGTGATGGGAAACAAGAATTCCCGATACACCAGCCTTCACACATTTCTCAGCATCCTTCGCGCTCAGCACACCCTTTACAATAAATGGTACAGATGATGCTTTCACATAATTTTCCAGATCAGAAGCTGTCTTTGCATGCATCGGCAGACCACATACCACATCATATTCCCCATTTCCGGCAAAGCAGTGGTCAATATCCATCCCGACAGCGAATGCCCCATGTTCGGCAGCATGCCGGATCTTGTGATAAATCACTTCATCCTCTCTGTGCGGTTTAATGATTTTCACTGTTCTGGCTCCGGTTGCAAGAATCTGCTCCAGTTCATCATCTTCCCCCATGCCAACCCAGTGCACCGCTCCTGCATCCTTCGCACCCTTTCCAAACTCTGCCATGGCATTATCACAAATTTCATGCAGATGGGAAAGTGCTGCTGTCATAATCGGAGTTTTCAAAGTAATATTACCTGCAAGTCTGGTCCCCAGATTAATCATGTTAGGCGTAACGTCCGACTGTCCCGGAATCAGAAGTACATCGTCAAAAGTTAAACCCTCTTTTTCAAATTTTCTCTCACTTAGCATAAAAAATCCTCCTTAATATATGAATAAAGCAGCCAATTTTTTAATTAAAAATTAAAGCTGTCTTACATTTCTTATTTAAACTATTTCTTATAATGATACTATTTTTTTCTCATAATGTCAAGCTTTTTTTCGACTTTTTCCTTACTTTTTTGAAAAAAAGTAAGCAAAAAACTTTAATGCCGAATTTTATTAACTTGATATTGTTTTTAAACACTCGCAAATTTTTTTTACAGAGTATTGAAGAAAAAATTTTGAAAAAAAGCTTGGCAAAAACTTTTAATTTGTCTTTAGTACGATGATATAATATATATAAGACCCGACCAGTTAATTAAACTAAAATAAAGCACCGAAAATTATAAATCTTCGGTGCTTTTTATCATTTAATAATATCAGTACCCATAAACGGTACAAGAGCCTCGGGAATAGTAACGCTTCCGTCTGCATTTTGATAATTTTCAAGAATAGCCGCAACAGTTCTGCCCACTGCAACACCCGAACCGTTAAGAGTATGAACGAACTGAGCCTTGTCCTTTGGACTGTTCTTAAATCTGATTGCCGCACGTCTTGCCTGATAGTCCTCAAAATTAGAACAGCTTGATATCTCAACATATCTGTTATATGACGGCATCCATACTTCAATATCGTAAGTTTTAGCGCTTGAGAATCCTATATCACCTGTGGAAAGCGCAACAACCCTGTAAGGCAGACCAAGTCCCTGAAGTACTCTTTCTGCGTCGTTTGTAAGCTTTTCAAGTTCGTCGTAAGAGGTTGCCGGATCAACAAATTTTACCAATTCAACCTTGTTAAACTGGTGCTGACGGATAAGACCTCTCTGGTCTCTGCCTGCGCTTCCCGCTTCAGCTCTGAAACATGCGGAATAAGCACAGTACTTGATCGGCAGCTTGTCGCCTGATAAAATTTCATCTCTGTGCATGTTTGTTACCGGAACTTCAGCAGTCGGTATCAGGAAATAATCGTTGTTTGCAACTCTGAAAGCGTCCTCTTCAAACTTCGGAAGCTGACCTGTGCCCGTCATTGACGCTCTGTTTACCATGTACGGAGGGAGTACTTCCGTATAACCGTTTTCAGTGTGAGTATTGAGGAAATAACTGATTACAGCTCTTTCAAGTCTTGCGCCAAGTCCTTTATAAAAATGAAATCTTGCGCCTGTTACCTTAGCTGCCGTTTCCGGATCAAGTATACCTAAATTTTTACCGATATCCCAGTGTGCAAGCGGTTCAAAGTCAAACTTTGAAGGCTCTCCCCACTTTCTCAATTCAACATTTTCACTGTCGTCCTTGCCTATAGGAGTAGTTTCAGACGGAATATTCGGAATTCTCAGTAAAGTATCTCTCTGCTTAGATTCCAGTTCGCTTATAACTGCATTGTCGTTCTTGATTTTTTCAGAAATTTCTTTCATTTCAGCCATAACAGCGTCAGTATTTTCACCGTTTTTCTTCATAATCGGAATCTGCTTTGATACCTTGTTCTGTTCAGCTTTTAAAGCGTCTGTTTCGGTAGAAAGCTTTCTTCTCTTTTCGTCAATTTCCAGAATTTCATCAATATAGCTGTCATAGTCGGCATTTCTTGTTTTCAAAGCCGCCTTGACCTTATCCGGATTTTCTCTGATAATTTTAATGTCAAGCATTTTATTTTACTTCCTTTACTTTGATAATTTATCTGCAAGAGCTGAAAGATCCTCTTTATCATAAAATTCAAGGATCAACGCCCCTTTATTTTTACCGTATTCAACCTTCACCTTTCTGCCCAAAGCATTGTGAAGACCGATTTCCATTTCTTTGAAATAGCTGTCAATACGCTCGTTTGTAACAGGTATTTTTTCACCCTTATCACTTGCCATTTTTTCCAATGATCTTACGTTTATCAGTCCCTGAGCTGCTTTTTTTGCAGCTTCAAGCATTTTTTCTTCATTGTCAAATGCAAGCAAAGCCTTTCCATGACCGACCGTAAGCTCGCCGTTTTCAAGCATCTCCAGTACTTCATCAGGCAAAGCCAGCAATCTCATAGCGTTTGCAACGGAAGAACGGGAGCGTCCTACAGTTTTTGCTACGTCCTCCTGAGTCATTCCAAAGGATTCCACAAGCTCACTGTATCCCTTAGCTTCTTCAACGGGATTAAGATTTTCACGCTGTAGATTTTCAATCAGCGCTATCTGCATTGCTTCTAAATCGGATAATTCCTTTATCTGTACCGGAACCTCTGAAAGACCCAGCATTCTTGCAGCTCTCCACCTGCGTTCACCTGCAACTATCTGATATCCGCTGCCATACGGTCTTACAAGCAACGGCTGTAAAATACCGTGCTGCTTTATTGATTCCGCAAGCGCTGAAATTGATTCATCATCAAAATTTTTTCTGGGCTGTTCCCTGTTTGGCTCAATTTCTGTAATTCTCAGGGTCTGACCTGAATCAGTATTTGTTTTGTTGTCTTCAAAAAGGGCGCTTAAACCTGTGCCCAATCCTCCTTTTGACGCCATTTACACACCTTCTCTTTTTCTTCCGAATAATTTTTTCTTTTCTTTCTTTTTCGGAGGTTCTTCATTTAAAATTTCCAGTCCTAAAAGCTCGTAATATTCCGCTCCCTTTGAACTTTTATCATAGTACATTACCGGTTTTCCGTGACTGGGAGCTTCTGAAAGTCTTACATTTCTCGGAATTTTAGTCTTAAAAATCTTACCCGGAAAATACTTTTCAACTTCTTCCACAACCTGTCCGCTGACATTAAGTCTCGGATCAAACATTGTAAACAGAATTCCTTCAATATCAATAGACGGATTATACTTTGTCTTTACAATTTTTATAGTTTCCATAAGCTGACTAAGTCCTTCAAGAGCAAAAAACTCAGCCTGCATGGGAACAATAATTCTGTCGCATGCCACCAGTCCGTTTATAGTTATAAGACTAAGAGACGGAGGACAATCAATAAATATAAAATCATAATCCAATCGGCAGGTAAGAAGCTGCATTTTCAGTCTGTTCATTCGGTCATCAATATTTATCATTTCTACTTCACCGCCTGCAAGGGCGGAAGTAGCCGGAACTATACTGACATTTTTAAATTCGGTTCTAATAATAGTATCCTGAATTCTCGCCTGACCGATCAAAACGTCGTATGAAGAGTATTCAATGGATTTTTTTCTGATTCCAAGACCTGTCGTAGTATTTCCCTGTGCGTCTATATCAATGCACAGCACTCTTTTATCCCTAGAACCAAGATAAGCCGCAAGATTCACAACGGTGGTAGACTTACCTACTCCGCCTTTCTGATTTGCAACTGCATAGACCTTTCCCATTGAATTTCCTCCTTTTTCAGTACTATATTAAATTATACCACTTTCCTTCTCTCCTGTAAAGATATTTAAAGATTTTTTGTTGTTTTTTTGCATAAAAAATGTTCCACGTGGAACACTCCGCTTTTTGAAAAAAGCTTGGCAAAAACTTTTATGCTGATTTTCATTAATTCAAAACATTTTTTTAAAGACTCACAAAGTTACTTTTGCAAAGAATAAAAATTTTTATATCGAATTTCATAAACTTAACTTTCATTTTAAAGACTCGTAAAGCAACTTTTTGAAAAAGCTGACAAAATTTTTTTATTTGTCATTTTCTTTGCTTGTGCAAAGAAAATAACGAAAAGAAACACCCTTCTT
>ERZ825896.3646-NODE-3646-length-12740-cov-5.413953_pt1 | contig 12740 bp, 10 predicted proteins | sample MGYA00519858_ERZ825896 | MGnify/ENA primary metagenome ERZ825896 (study PRJEB31778, sample SAMEA3449214) | human gut metagenome | biome: human gut; feature: human-associated habitat; material: faeces | place: United Kingdom | collected 2010/2012 ... | reverse complement strand
TAAATATAGACATAATAAATATGAAAGAGTATTTGAAAAATACGAGTTTTCTTATGATTGCGAGAATCATACTGTTTATCAGGCTGCAGGAGCCTCCGACCAGCAGAATATTCATTTTTATACCTTTCTTATCTTAATTTTGTAACTCCAATATTCAATATATTTCTATCATTCTTCCCATATATATCCACTGCACATTACTTTGAACATAAGTATACCATATCTGTTTAGCTTATTACAAATAAAAAAATGCTGTTCTATGAGGCTCTTATACTCACAGAAACAGCATTCCCACCTGTCGTTTGGATTAATTTTATTTTCTCATACAAACTCTGAAGTTCCCGCAAAGCAGGGCGTAAGTTACTCCAAACCACTTATCATTTGTATCTAAGACCTTTACAGAAACTTTCCCAGCCTGAAGAAGTTCGTCTATGTAGATTGGCAGTAAATATTCTGCTTTCAGAATATCTTTGTTTCCCATATTTGCAAAGAACTCTTTAAATCCCTCTTCTAAAGTCTGCATGAATTCCGGTGTAAGTCCCCACATATTCATGGATGCGTAGGATTCAGCATTAATTGAAGTGAGCTGTCCATCGTTGTCTACTGCTGCACCCTCTGAAGTCTTGACAATATTGGAAGTTTCATGTACTGCTGTGAGATAACCTTCCTCATTTGTCTCACAAATTCCTCTAGTAACAGCACCATTCTCACTTAAAGTATTCTTTAAAATGAAACCTGCCATACAAAACTGATTCGCTTTTTCCGATGTGTAGCCTACAAGGAAATCATGAAGCTTAACAAATGCTTCTTTTCCATAGTAGTCATCTGCATTGATAACTGCAAATGGCTCATGCAGGACTTCTTTACAAGCAAGAACAGCTTGTCCTGTTCCCCAAGGTTTGGTACGTCCTGCTGGAAGCTCCACACCTTCTGAAAGTTCATTTAATTCCTGATATGCGTAGGCAATCTCTACATCAAGATCTTTACAAATCTTTTCAATACGATCACCGATTGCTTCTTTAAAGGCATCCTTAATATCTTTACGGATAATAAAAACAATTTTGTTGAAGCCTGCTTCGATTGCATCATGGATAGAATAATCCATGATGATTTCTCCATTTAAGCCAACTGGAGCAAGTTGTTTGATTCCACCACCGAATCGGGAACCGATACCGGCAGCCATGATAACTAATGTTGTTTTCATAATTTGTTCTTTTCCTTAAAGATAATTATTCTACAGTTACACTTTTCGCCAGATTTCGTGGTTTATCTACATCCAAGCCTTTAGCTACACTGATGTAATATCCCAGTAACTGTAATGGAATCACTGCAAGTGATGTTGCAAAAAGTGGATCTGTCTTTGGAATATAAACCGTAAAATCCACAGTGTCTTCAATATCATATCTTCCAAAAGTAGTTAACCCCATCAAATATGCCCCACGACTCTTACACTCCAACATATTAGAAATTGTTTTTTCATATAATTCTGACTGAGTTAATACACCAACTACCAAAATATCATCTTCAATTAAGGAAATTGTTCCATGTTTTAATTCTCCGGCAGCATATGCTTCTGAATGAATGTAGCTAATTTCTTTCATCTTTAAGCTACCTTCCATACAAATCGCATAATCAATGCCTCTTCCTACAAAAAATACATCATGTGCATTTACCTGCTTTGAAGCAAACCATTGAATACGTTCTTTATCCTTTAAAATCTTTTCAATTTTTTCTGGTAAAGTTTTTATCTCTCTAATAAGTTCAACATATCTTTCCTCTGAGATTTCTTCTCGAACTTTTGCAAATTGGATAGCCAACGCATACGTTGCAACAAGCTGTGTGCTATATGCTTTTGTTGTAGCAACAGCAATCTCTGGACCGGCTAAAGTATAAAATACTGAATCGGCTTCTCTAGCAATAGATGATCCAACTACATTTACAATTCCTAATGTTCGTACTCCTTTTTCCTTTGCCTCCCGAAGTGCTGCTAAACTATCTGCTGTTTCTCCCGACTGGCTTATAACTACTACCAAACCATTCTTGTCAAGCAATGGTTTTCTGTAACGAAACTCCGAACCAAGTTCTACACGAACAGGAATTTTTGCTAAATCTTCGATTACATATTGTGCTGCAATTCCAACATGGTAGGCTGATCCACATGCAACAATATAAATCTGGCTAATCTTCTTTATATCTTCTTCTGAAAGACCAATATCTGTCAAATCAATAAAATCCTCTTTCACAACAGAATTAATTGTATCTCCTACAACTTTAGGCTGCTCATGGATTTCTTTCATCATAAAATGTTCGTATCCTGCTTTTTCAGCCGCTTCTGCGTTCCAGTCAATAGTTTTTAATTCTTTCTCAATTTCATCTCCATCAAGATTATAGAAAGTAATTTCGCCCTTCCTTACACGAGCCATCTCCATGTTACCAATATAATATACATTTCTTGTATATTTTAAAATAGCAGGTACATCAGATGCGATATAAGATTCTCCATCTTCAATACCAAGAATCATTGGACTATCTTTTCTTGCGACATAAATTTCTTCTGGATATTCATTAAACATTACGGCTAAAGCATATGAACCACGAATACGCACCATTGCATGATTAATTGCATCTACTGGTGTCCCCTCATATTTTTTATAATAGTAATCAACAAGCTTCACTGCGACTTCCGTATCAGTATCAGAATAGAATGCATAGCCCTTTCTTACAAGTTTCTCTTTCAATTCCTGATAATTCTCAATGATACCGTTATGTACTGCTACAACATTTCCATCATCGCTTCTATGCGGATGAGCATTATTCTCTGATGGTTCTCCATGAGTTGCCCACCTAGTATGACCAATTCCACATGAACCAATTACTGCTTTCCCATCATTGGTTTTTTCAGCAAGAATTTTAAGTCGTCCCTTTGCTTTTATAATATCAACATCCCTATCTCCATCACGAACTGCAATTCCTGCAGAGTCATAACCACGATATTCTAACTTAGACAAACCATCTAATAAAATAGGTGCTGCCTGTTCTTTACCTGTAAATCCTACAATTCCACACATAATTATTTACTCCCTTTTACTTGTAATCTTGCCTTATGATAAATCTTATAGCAAAATTATTATCTTAGCTTTTATTTTATTATGTTTCTTTAAATGGACATACCTTCAGACATTGATAGCATTTAATACACTTCTTTTCGTCTATCTGAGGATATTCAAATCCTTCTTCATCTTCAATCATTGAAATTGCCATTTGAGAACAAATTGCATAACAAGCGGTACACCCACAACATTCTTTTTTTTCTTTAAATAGTACAGGTATTTTCCTGTCCATCTTTTCCTCCTTTATACGCCTATTATATAAGCATGTTTTCCTAGTATTCTATGTGCCATCATAACGCACACTGTAGAAATCATGATTACAAATATTGCATTTATCGGAAATATATTTGCCATTGGAACTAATTTATTTAAGATTCTAATTATCAACATATGACACAGATATATTCCAAAAGAATTATCGCCCAAAACTTTTAAAAATTTTTTTAAAACAACTGGTTGCTCATTCAAATTTAAATCACCAGCTTCTATGTATATGTATGCACTTATACAAAAAAGCCCCGTTGTTATAATAGAACTCATTTTTAATTGTGTTGTCGCCATATCAAAGTTTCCCATCCAATACCAAATAAATCCTTCAACACCTTGAATTACCAATGAAAACAGGCACAAGTTAGTTAAACATTTTGGGGATAATTGTAAATTTATATACCCGTTTTTTAAACTTACCCCTAAGTAATAAAATCCAAACCAAAAAACAAATAATTCACCCTGAAATGGAAAGCCTAATTCAATATTAAACCACAAGCTTATATAACGAATTAGAAAAATGCTAACGGGTGTTACAAACCACCCTAATTTAGAAAATCTACTTCGCAAAAGTTTAAACGTAACTGGTATTAATAGTACCATCTGTATATAAACCAGAATAAAATAATATATTCCATTACATTTTGACATGAAAACATCCGGTATAAATGTATTTATTCTACGATTCACTATCGCAAATATAAATGACCAAATTATATAAGGAACAATTATTTTTTTAATTCTGCGATATATTATATCTCTATATACTCCATTTTCGTTTTCTTTGGTTAAATAACCAGAAAGAAATATAAACATACCTACTGCAAAATTAACCAATGGCCGAATTATTACTCCGTACCCCCCCCCACACGCATATGTATTATATGTATGGATAACAATTACTGCAATAATTGATAACCCTCGCATTATTTGTATTTTTTTATTCATTCTTCTCTCCCACATTGAACTGCATTAACATACCGTAATCAAGATTTGACTTTATACCCCCCCGTCTTGCTCTTTTAAGCACCGGTTTTAATATCTTCTTAATAGCATTTTTTATTCTTTGTTTTATTGGCAAAGATAAATAACTTTTTCTTAACTCTTCAAAATCCATTTTCTTCATATCTATAAAAAAAGTCTCTCTCTCTTTTGGTCTATAAACAGAACGGAACTCTGCTGGATTTTCTTTTGTAGCATCGTCATATTCTACTTCCATAACTTTTACAGATGACTTAGATATGAGCCTGTTAAATATTTTTTCTCCTTGATTCGTTCGAACAATTACCAAAGATGTTCCTTTACTATCATTCATTTCTGGAGCAATAGTGTCAATCCCCCAGAAATCTCCTATCGTTAAATCTGATAATCTTAATGTCTTTGCTTTACATTCATAGCAGGATGGTCTAAGGCAGAAATCACTTAAAAACATTTGCATATACGGGTCTTTGCTTTTAGAGATATAAACTTCTTTAGACGAACCATACTCCTTCATTCCAAAGTTTTCCCATCCTTGATCTTTACATCTAAAATTAACTTTCTCCATCTTGCCCTGCATTTTATTTTCCATATAACCTACATATTCTTTCCACAATGCAGGTGATGGAACCCCATGGCAAATAATATCAACACAAATAAGATTTTTATAATCTTTCTGAAGAAATTTCTTTAATCCATTAATTTGACATCCCGTTCCAGTAAATAAAACCAATTTATTTAACACTAAATTTTCACGAACATTCTTAAAAATATTTTTAATTTTAGCTTGTAAATATTTGGATCCCAGGAGTTTCTCTAAATCTTGCTTTTCTGTAATGCCAATATACTCAGCTTCTGTGCAAGACGCATTCATTGCAACTCCATAAACAATTCCTTTTTTTTCAAGAATCTCATTTGCCAACAAAGAAAAAATTGCACCTGAAGAGCTTTTCATCCTTATGGCATTGTCATAATATGCCGCATACGCTTTTTTTTCGTTTATCGCCATATTCTATCTCCCTCCAAACTGTAAATTTCCCCAAATACACCTTATTTAATCTTATCCAAATCCATGAGTTCTCCCCATTTCAAATCTGTCTCAAGCGTAATATCCGTATCAAAACCGCCTTGATCAAAAAAGGTCAGTTCTCCAAAATAAATTTGCCCATCTATATTATATAAATCCACTCTCATATGAACCAAATTTTCTGAGAGTTGTTCGGCAATCCTTATCATTTTTTCATAGTTTTCCGGTCTTTCCACATCTGATTCAGGTTCTAATTCCGGTTTTTGATATAATAAGCGATTCCACTCTTTATCATAAAAACGAAAAGTTGGATGTCCAGATGCCCTATTCGTACATACCATCACGCTATCCATTTTTCCATTAAACATAAAAAATTTATAATCATTTGGTACTGTATTTGTTATCATTTTTTCTGCTATAATCCGATGCTTCAAATTTTTATATGGCCATTCTCGGCATAGATAATAGTAATTATTTTTTAAACTCTTTTCCAATACATCTTTTGTTTTATCTATGTCCATATTGTTTTTATCATTTATAAGTACTACTCCACCAGAATCATGTGTTGTTTTTAAAACAAAATTAGATGGCAATTTTGAAAAGTCTATATCTTCAAAACGATCCCACACACCGTAAGTAGGTATAACATATTGTTCACCAATTTTATCTGCAACATATTTCTTTGCCTCATATTTATCTACCATTATTTGGTAGTGTTCCTTTCGGTCATTTATTTTCAACCAATTAATTTTTTCATTATAGGATCTTGGATTACTCAAATCCAGCTTTCTCTTCAATTTACTTAAAAAAACCATTCTTAAATAAATTGAATCCGGCAAGACTTTAGCTAAATTTACAAAAACTTTTTTATATAATTTCATATGTTTTTCCTTTCATTTACTTTCTTTTGGCAAATTTATGAATTATCGCTTTCATTTCCTCACGATACATAAACGAAGTTATTATCAAAGAAACTATTCCAAATAAAAATGCCTGTATTTCACCAAATGAAATAAGAATAAGTGAATGTATGATTAGCAATACAAACGAAAAAATATTACGCTTGAAACTTATCCCTATGTTCATTTCTATTTTCATATCACGTGCCCTTATCAAAAGCACAGCAAAATATCCTAAACAAGTTCCAATCGCAATTCCCTGCATTCCAAGCGGCCTAACTAAAATAAAATTGAATAAAAGATTGGTCGCAGCACCTAATGCAGTTGTAATAAAAACTTTATTTGTTTTAGCCCCTACCGTATACACAACACTAAAGAAAGAAGCATAGCAACTAATAATTGTTGACACCGATAATAAAGGTACATATTCCCATGCTATGGCAAACTCTTTGCTCATAACGCCTACATAAACCGGCTTAATAAGCATAACAATTCCAATTGTAATAAATACCATTCCAAATGACGTAACATTGAAAACATTTTGATAAAATCCTTTTTTATCTTCACTTGATTCAACCTCAATAGCAGACATTTGCCAGGCCTGAATAAACAAAGAATAGACCATATTTATGATTTGAGGTATTTTTAAAGCAAGTGAATATATTCCATTTGCACTATCTCCCAAAAAGTAATTGATAATATATTTGTCACCAGCTGCCATAATCCACCACATTAAACTGTTCGGGACTAACGGGATACTATATTTCAAAATCATTTTCAATATTTTTTTATCAATACATTTAAAGGAGACAACTTTAAAAAAATCACTGAATACAAGAATATATATTGTGCCAATAACTGCTGCTAACAACGTCGCATATAAATATCCAGCCATTCCCCACTTAAAAACTAAAAGAAAAAGTACATTGAATCCCAATGTCGTAGCTGTTGTAATTAGACCAAAAATTGTAAATTTTACATTCTGATTTATTGCCCGAAAATACTCACTATATATCTGATTAAATGTTCGAACAACTAGAAGAGCAACAAATATCCAAATATATTCATCAAATTTGAAAATCATTTTATACACTGGAGTAAATGCTATAGATATTGCAGCTCCAAATAAAAAAACTGCAAAGCAATTACTTGCTGCTTCTTTTGGCGTTAAGTCTTTTCCAAGAACAAAACGTATAAGTGCTTCATTAACCATCATAGTTGAAAATGGAATTACCATGCCTAAAGACGTTATAAACAAATCAATTGTTCCATATTCTGCTGTTGTCAACACATATGTATATAATGGAACAATCAAAAAGGTTAATATTTTACTTCCAAAATTACCCACTGCAAAAATTGCGGTATTATATACTAATTTTTTATAATTATTCTCACTCATTTATTTAACCTCGCATTATCCTTTTTGTACTATCATTATTCATCTAATGCATGGTGAATAAATCTATATGCTTTTTCCCTTTCCTTTTTTAACGACTGATTGGTTATTGAAAAATCATATTCAAACTTGACATCTTGAAAGTTTCCAGTATAATGCAGTTTTTCCAAATGAAATGTTTTTAATAAAGTGTTTATTCTACTTCCCATTCCTGTATGTTTCCCATTTCTATCAAATACTAGAAATGGTCTATTATATAAAATTGAGAAAACCGACGCATGAAATGAATCTGTACATACAAATTCAGCTGTTTTTATAAGATATACAAACTCAGACGGTCCACAACAATAAAATTCGCTTTCTAAATTAGATAAATCAATAATTTCACAATCTTTTTCTGCTGCAATTTTATGTATAGCACTTATATATTCCTTTGTTTCAGTTCCCAAAAAATAGCAAACAATATATTTATCCGGAAGCATTTCCTTTGGTTTTTTTACAATTCGATCCCATTCTTCTTTTTGTAACATCATTGTTGGATCAATCAATACTTCTACGTCCTGGCGATTTGTTATTCTTTCTATAATATTTTTTGCGGCTTCCTCTCTTACTGATATTGCATCAAATTTCGAAATATACTGTTTCACTCTTCCTTTATAGTCTAACGGTATCTCTTCTATTCCGAATGATGCACTTATTGCAATCTTTTTTTTCTGAGTAAACGTAAGCAAATCCAAATCACTCAACCCACCATAAATCGGATTCCATATCTGATCTGAACCAACAAAATAGTAATCATATTTATCAAATTCTTGCAATCTTGAGAAAGAAAAAAAATGTTTTGAGTTTGCAATTTTTTTGTTAAATTCCAAAAAGTTTTTCTTTCTTTCTTTAGGATCTTTTGGATCAACGCAGTCCTTTATTTTGTCTCCTTTTAAAATATAACGGAACCAACCTTTTATGTATAATTTTATTACTTCAGTATGATTCACCTTATTGTTATTCAAACAAGGAACATTTACAATATTAACTGTATTTAATCCTTCTTTTTTCAGAATCTCTTGCACCGCATAGTTTTGTAGTTTATTTCCAAAATTTGAATTACCATACAGTGAAATAATCGCTGCTGTTTTTTTATTATTTTTCATAATTAATCCTCTATATAAGTTCCTCATAACCAAAATTGTAATAATACATATAATTTATGGATTATTATTCACATTTTTTTTTGCTAATCATTAAAAGTATCTTATATATTAATATCTTAATATGTTTTTTCCCACTTGGTTTTATAACAACTTTATTTTCTTTCAAAATTCCAGCAATTTTTTGAATACTATCATTTATCATTTTTGAATTATAAGAAGCATCATTTTTCACTCGTGCTTTCCAATATGTGGTAAAAAGAAGTGCCATCCATAATTCCAAACTATACCTTAATGAACTTTTCTCCAATTTTTCATGTACCATCAAAATCATCTCTAATGATTTTGCAAAAGATTCGGCAGTAGGTTTTGAGGACAATGATGATGAATCAATATCATGATATATAGTATAATAACATTTAGCTGAATAGAAATAATTATTGCATTTATCCAGATAGATATATGTAGTGTATAAATCTTCAAATATAGTTGACTCATAAAACATATCTTCTGTTAATATACTTTTTCTAAAAATCTTTGCACCTAAACCAGGTCTAACGACTTCATTTAATTCATCAATATTGTGCAATCCTTCCCTGGTTTCATTGAACCCAGAAATAATATCTTTCATGTCACCAATAATATCCTCCCTATCAAAAAAGAGAACATCTATTTTTTGATTTTTTTCAAACAGATCATTGATTTCTCTAAGTACATCAGATGTCGTAATCCAATCATCACTATCTACAAAGAAAAACAAATCTCCCGATGATTTTTCAAATCCAAATTTTCTTGTTAAACCAGGTCCAGTATTTTCTTTCGTATACGCTTTGATTCTACTATCCATTTCTTGGTACTTTTTCATCAATGAATAACTATTATCTTTTGAACTGTCGTCGACTAATATTAATTCATAATCCTCATATGTTTGACTCAAAACAGATTGTACTAATTTATCTAAATACCTTTCCGCATTATATACAGGTACAATTATACTAATTTTCATACCTCTTCCTTTCCTTATGAGCTTGTCCTAAAATAATTCCATATGCAACGGCTGTTGGCTGTATAATATTTGATTCTTCAAAAAAATAACTAAACGCACTTAGGAAAATCGTAATAATCAATAACATCCCCATAACTGGAGCATACTTATTTTTTTCTCGTATAAATTTTATTTCTATTATTATTAAAGATAAAACAAATAATACTAATAATGATAATCCTATTATCCCATAATCATATAGGTACTCTATGTAACTATTATGTGAAAAGCGAGAAAATCCGCCTGGTCTAAGACGATAATAAACACTTTGAAAACCATGTCCCCAAATTTTTTCTCTTAAATTTGACACATTAAATGCTTGAAGAGTAATCGCCCAAATAATATCTCGACCGCTTCCTCCATCTGTACTTAATTTTGAAAAGCGGTCAAAAATCTCAAGTCCCGATCTATTCTCAAGATACAATACTGCTCCACTACCTATGCAAATAGCAATAAAAAGATACATATATCTTTTCCATTTTTCTTTCAACGACCCTTGTATGTGTGCATCTAATACTAGCATCACGAATATCCCTAAAATTAATGCTATCGTACCAGTTCTTTTTGTTGATGCGACAGATATAGCAACACATAATAATATACACAAATTTCGCGAGTTCTTTCCTTTAACAAAAATGACAACCAGTGGCAATGCAGTTAAACAATAATATGTTAGAAATACTACCTGCCCTATATTTCCATTTCCTGCTAAATGTATTTTTATAAGGAATACAGAAATAAGACACATTATGAAGTAATATATTAATGTCTTATTTTCAGTATTTTTATTCATTTCATTATGACAAGTAAAGTTATAATACACAATAACACTTAACGGCCAAATAAATATATCAATTGGCGTATAAGGTAAATAAATTGAATCATTTAATATAGTAATTACACATTGATATACAACTAGAATCCCTAAAATCAAAGTAATACAATTTATTGATTTTCTTTTTAATGTTATCAATTCCTCCAAAAAATAACACAGCAAAACTATTGCCTGCATACCAAATCCCAAAAGTCTTATAGTGCTATTTTGGTTTGTTTGATATAGCATTTTAAGCATGATGGAAAAAAACAAACAGTTATATGATAACCACATTAAAATTTTATTAGGTTTTATTTTTAGTTCCACAAATATTCCTCCTGAATAAATGACCATTTCATAATTGAAATTATAATTTTTGTTATATTTTTATGTATTACATTCAATTTTCTATCATTTATTATTCAGTGTCGAATATTTATGTCGTTACTCACATTTTCCTAAAAAAGCTCCTATCATCATAGCTATCGGTACCGCTATCGGATGCACGAAAGCAGATTCTGCCATTGATACAATTATCAAATAACATATTCCACTCATTGCTGCAGCATAATATGAATTTTCTACTCTTCTAATTCCTTGGATTGCTTTGAGTAACATCATTACTGCAAAAATGTACGAAAACAGTCCAAAATATCCTGATTGCCCTAATATCATTGGCCAAAACGAATCACTTATAAATTGTGATGCCCCGATGCGTAACCCATTAATATTAGATAATCCATATGCTGCATATACCGATGAATAGTATACTCCAGAATAATATGAACCGAATGTAGCAAATCCTGCACCTAATGGAAACATATCTCTTGCAATTTCAAACGCTTTTGTAAGTAATTGATACCTGGCAGAATCCGGAATGATTGAACTGAAAAAATAATATTGTATTTGATCCCATCCTAAAATCACAACCAAAGGAATAAATAGCAACATTGTTCTCAGCGTTATTTTTTTCTTTCGAACAAACACAAAATAACATATTAATATGATTGCAAGTGCGGCTCCAAAAGCTTTGCTTCTTAAAGTAGAACACATTATGAGCAATAGCATTATTATATATTTCTTGCTTCCTGTTACATAATTTTTAAGTGAAAGGAGAATCATAATCAAAAACACACAGCAAGCTACAAGTACCGTTGGATGCGTGTACATCAATTGTTCAGATCTTAAACCATATCTTTCTGTCGCTTGGAAAATGTGAAGTGAATAATCAATAACAATTAACACTCCATACAATATCGTAATGCATTTTACATGAAAATATATTTTGCTTGCATATTTTTGCATATCTATTTTTGCAAAAATCTTTTTTCCAACATATAATGCAAGCCAAAATTTTATACATAAAAATGCATCCGATACTTCTGCTTTCAATATACTTTGATATCTATAAATGACACTAGATAGAAAACCAAAACATAAGAATACTAGAATGAACCTAGCATACCCCCCATGTACATTTTTGTATTTTAAGTTTAAATTGATTCTTTTTTAGTTCAAATACAAAAACAGGGATAGATAATACCGCAAATAGTTCATCCATATAACCAACAACGGGTATATACTGTTCCATCCAATCTTTGAATACAAATATATATACTAGACATATGAAAATAGCATATCGCTTTGTAGTCTTACTTTTTGTTATAGAATACATTTTTATTTCTCCATCTGTTTTGCAATATCTTCATCAACAATCTGTTCTCCAGATTTATGTTTCAGTTGCTCTTTCGAAGCTTCACTTAATCCATTGTTAATTACACAATTAACATCACACGTACTACATTTATCAAGTTCTTCTTTTGTGACTTTTCCATCACGATAGTCACAGCAAATACGATTTTCATACATACTGTATGGTGTTTTACTAAACAAAGATTTAAATTTATGTATCAAAACCCATGTTGCTGGTTTCCAGATATATTTGTGCATAGCAGGTGAAACAGAGCCAATCATCCAACAATCACGATCACAGCAACGAACTTTCTTTCGTACCTCTTCTGCCTGTGGACTATTCCACAGTTCATCCCAAGACTGATTA
>ERZ825896.3629-NODE-3629-length-12786-cov-8.615427_pt1 | contig 12786 bp, 12 predicted proteins | sample MGYA00519858_ERZ825896 | MGnify/ENA primary metagenome ERZ825896 (study PRJEB31778, sample SAMEA3449214) | human gut metagenome | biome: human gut; feature: human-associated habitat; material: faeces | place: United Kingdom | collected 2010/2012 ... | reverse complement strand
TCGACTATTCGCTGCGAAGCTGCGTCGAGCGCGGCGTGACCGTGCGCCGCTGCAAAAATTGCGGCCGCTGGTTTCCGCAGACTGGGCGCGTGAGCGCGGAGTACTGCGAGCGCCCGGTAAAGTACGGCGAACAGCGCTGCCGCGAGATCGGCGCGTTCCGGCAGTGGACGAAAAAACAGACCGACGATCCGATTTTCAAGGCGTACCGCAAGGAGTACAAAAAGCGCTTCGCATGGATCAAGGCCGGGCGCATCACCGACGAGCAGTTCTATGCCTGGAGCGAGAAAGCCAGAGAAGAAAAGAAGAAGTGCGACCGGGAGATCATCTCACTGAAGCAATTCCAGCAGTGGCTCCGCGACTCCAAAATATAAAACTACGCTGCCGGTAAATGCACTGGCAGCGTATTCTTTGTCTATAGCGGAGCAGGATCTGTGCTCCTAACACAATTGTTTACTTTTGAACGTTTTATTCAGTAACAGCTTTTTTCAAGACTTCGAAAGCGATTTTTATTTTTGCTGCCATCAGCTTTCTGCGTTCAATCAGGAAATCATCGTAAGACATATTCTCCCAACCGTGAGGCAAAGCGTTCTCTTCTTCCATAACACGAATCTGCTCATCAGACATTCCAGCGCAGATGATCGGATAATACACGGATGGCGCGTCGTCCAAAATATCCATATTGTCTTTCCAGTCGATGAGTGCATAGTTTGCCATTTGATTGATCTTAGCATCCGTGCAATTCAAAGACTTCAAATATGCTTTAGGGAATAGATGATGCTTCTCAAGAGATTTCCGATTACCATCCGTACCCGGTTCGAAGAGCTTGGATACAAAAAGGTTGCTTTTAGAGAAGAGAATCTTTGCGTTCATGATGTTCAGAGAAGCGACGTAAGCATTCCATGCATTGTTTCCCCGGCCAGAAACAGCCAAGCCTTCCGATCCAACAAGAGTAATGTCAAAGAAGTCATTCGTCAAGCGCTCATTGATTCTGGACAGAATAAACTCTTTGTATTCTGACAGTGTTTTGAGTCCCTTGATCGTGTTTAAGTGCTTTTCAACAGTAGACTCAAAGGAACCCGTATACAGCGAAACAAGCGATGCATAGAAAAACCATAGTGAGGTAAGATGCATATCTTCATTGTACGAAGCATGAAAACGATGCTTTGCAATTAGGTACAGCGCATAGGTATAGAATATCGCATTCCCAGATAGAATCATCTCACCAGACAGATATCCTGCATTCATGATGGCTTTGATGAACTCATGCCAGCTATGTACATCAAGAACATCTGGTAGTCTTTCCTTGAGGATATCGAACCGCGTTGTACGCAGGTTTTCGTCAACTGCGCCCTTTCTGTCAAAGTCTGCACCACGGAGCAGTTTATAACCGTATTTCAACCGTGCTCTGTCGAATGCATATGCCATTACAACTCGGATCACATCCTGTGCCGATACTGTGGTCAACGGGTTATAAGAGGTTGTTTTACCCTTGCACGGAGTGGTAGATTCTTTGCTGAACCGTTCGATCTCGCGCCGTCCTTCGTCCCAATACAGAGACAGCAGCGTAAGAATAAAGTCGTTCTGTTTTAAAGAAACACCGCCAGAGTTTACTCGCACAAATATCTCAGAAACATCCTCTTCTTCGGCGTTCGCTTTAATGTCGAATATCGGAAGCGTATGGCTCTTCAGGTTGAATACGGAGTTGATGCGCTCGGCGATTAAGCCCTGCTCCTCATCCGTGAGGGCATTCCCTTTTGCCGCGCGATGATCTCCGAGTTTGCGAATGAAGTCACCGATGAATTTAAAAGAATTCGTAGTAGTAAACAAATCGCTGATATTGTAAATCCACTCCGGATCATTCTTTGTGGCTTGACAACCAACTTCAAATTTATCTTGCAGGGGGCAATAAGAAATGATAATACTCTTTTCGTCAAACTTGGAATTTATGACTTTCTTGCCCTTCATAACAGCATAAAGCGAGGTCAGGCGCTGCTGTCCATCAATAATGACTTCTTTGGGTGAGGCGTAGCTATGGGCTTCGACACCGATGTGGATGCTCTTGTCAAGCGTCGGGCACTCCCACAGCATAAGATACCCGATTGGATATCCACGCATCATAGAATCAAAAAGATCGCGTACCTTTGCGTCTTTCCATATGAACGGACGCTGCAATTCTGGAAGTCCAAGTGCTCCTGTGTCGATTTGTTCTATAAGCTGATTGACCGTCAGCGTTGTATTACTAAAAATTTCTTGCATAAATGCTCTCCATTCATTCCTGAAGAATGCAGTTGAAAGGCGGTTTCGAAGCATGGGCCCCGCACGTCGTTTCAGATATGTGCAGCTTCATTCTTTTCTCAATGCCCGGTACAATTCCTGTGCCATCGCTTCCTGAACCTTCTGGTAGAAGTCCGGATCGTTGAACAGCTTTATAAAGGAATCATTGTTATCCATGTAACATTGCGTCACAATTTTGCTAAACTTATCCGGGAACAGGGACTGCACAAACATTTCCGTACTGTTGTCTCTGGCGTATTTGCGGAATTTCATGACTTCGGGATCTTTCATGAACATCTGATAGATGCCCTCAATGATGACGCGGTCCGCATCGGTGAAATGTCCTTTGAAACGCTCGTTTACCTTGTCGATGATACTTTGAAGCGTATCTTTCTTTTTATTCGGAACATTCGGAGCGGTACTGCCGCTGGGCACAAAGGCGGGCGGTTTTTCATCCAGCACGATTGCGCCACGGAAGGTTTCCGTAAGTGAGGCATATTCCAGTTTGATCTTGTCCTCAATACTGCCGATGTCCTCGCCGTCTGGTCGCGGAAGGAGCTGGATAAGATCACAGGTGTACTGATACTCGTTGAACAGATCACGGTCATGCAAACGCACCAGCTGCGTGACGAAAGAATATGCCTTATTGAACTTTCGTACATAATCACGAACTGCATATTGCTCTTCGCTGCTTAAATCCAGATATCTGGCGATGACAGGCTGGAACATCCTAGCCAATCTGCCAAGCGCTGCTGCACTCTGGTTCCTGTCCGTCTGCGCCGCCATGAACTGATTGAAGGACTCCACATCTTCAAATCCGTAAAGCATAAAGTCGTGGATCTTGCTGCGGAGATCATAAACCATGTTCAGATCCGTGCTTCCTTCCAGCGTTGCCGTCCCGTAAAACGGCAGGAAGGCCGCCTTGATATCTTCCTCTGTATTTTCAAAGTCCAAGACGAACGTGCTGTTTTTGCCCGGATAGGTACGGTTCAGGCGGGACAGCGTCTGCACTGCCGTTACGTCCTGCAGCTTCTTGTCCACATACATGGTGTGGAGCAGCGGTTCGTCAAAGCCGGTCTGATACTTGTTCGCAACGACCAGAATGTTATATTGGCTGCTGTGGAATGCTTTGCGGAACTGTTTGTCGGTAGTAATGTATTTGCCGTTTCCGTCCAGATTCATAGTGGATTCGGTGAACGGCTTCTCCCTCGGGTAATCTGCCAGCGTCACCTCGCCGGAGAACGCGACCATCACATCGCAGCCGACGCATTGGTCGGCATGATCGGCGAGATATTTCTTGATCGCGAGATAATAGCGAACTGCGTTTGCGCGGCTGTCCGCCACGACCATGGCTTTGCCCTTGCCGCCGATCTGATAGCGGCAGTTTTGGAGGAAGTTGGTCATGATCATCTCTGTTTTCTGCGCAATGGTATAGCCATGCTGCTTGTAGTATTTGAACAGCGCACGAGATGCCTGCCCCTCGATTAGCTCCGGGTTGTCCTCGGATACGCGGATGAGTTTGAATGCTTCTTTGATCGTGGTATAGTTGGAGAGCACGTCCAGAATATATCCTTCTTCAATGGCCTGCTGCATGGAATACACATGGAATGCTTCTTTGACTGGTTCACCCTTCGGCGTCATGCCGACCACGTTTCCGAAAGATTCGATGGTCTTTTTCTTCGGCGTTGCGGTGAACGCGAAGAAAGACTGATTCTCATGCCGCCCCTGACCGATGACCGCATTGATATATTCGTCGGTCAGATCCACTTCGTCCTCTTCAACGCCTGCTTCCTCTGCATACTCTCTGACGGCAGCGCCAATATCGATCAGACTGCGGCGCAGCGCCTTTGCGCTTTCACCGTTCTGCCCCTGATGCGCTTCGTCAACGATGATGGCAAATCTCCGCCCGCTGAATTTCTCCATATCCTTTTTGGCAAAGAGAAATTTCTGAATGGTGCAGATAATGATACGTTTCTTATCATTGATGGCTTCCGCGAGACTGCGGGAGTTCTTTTTATCGTCGATTGCTTCGACCAGTCCGACCTGATGCTCAAAGCTGTTGATGGTGTCTTGTAATTGGCTGTCCAGCACTACGCGGTTCGTGACCACGATCACGGAGTCAAACAGGCCGTTGCCGTCAGCGTCGTGGACGGAGGCGAGGCGGTACGCAGTCCATGCAATCGAATTGGACTTCCCAGAGCCCGCCGAATGCTGGATCAGATAGTTTTTGCCCGCGCCGTTCCGTCGCACGTCTGCCATAAGCTTCCGCACCACATCGTACTGATGGTAGCGTGGGAAGATCATTTTCTCCTTTGTGACCATTCGGCTGACGCCGTTTTTCACCATTTCTTCTTTTTCCTTCACGAAGGAAATAAAGCGGTGAATCAAGTCCAGCAGGCTGTCCCGCTGCAAGACCTCTTCCCACAGATAGCTTGTGGCATAGCCGTTCGGATTTTGCGGATTACCCGCGCCGCCGGTCACGCCTGCGCCGTTGGAACCCTGATTGAACGGCAGAAAACGGGTGCTGCCGTCCGCAAGCTGCGTCGTCATCCATACCTCGTAGAGATCAACGGCAAAATAGACCAGAAACCGGTGATTCAGACGGAACGCGAACTCTTTGGAGCTGCGGTCATTCTTATATTGGTTGATCGCGCAGATATAGTCCTGCCCGGTAAACTGATTCTTGAGCTCCAACGCCACGACAGGAATGCCGTTTACGGACAGCGCCATGTCAATGGTGTTGGTATTGGCAGTCGAATACCGGAACTGGCGGGTGCAGCCAAGGATATTTGCCTCGTAGCGTTCTACGGTGACCGGGTTCAGGTCGGATTCCGGTTTGAAAAAGCAGACCTTCAGCTTGCAGCCCATATCCTCGATGCCATTGCGGAGGACATACAGAAGCCCCTGATTGGAGATGGTCTTTTCCAGTCGATGATACAGCTTGTCAACAGCCTGAACGCCATAATACTTGGTGTATCTGGTCCATTCCTTTGGCTGCGTCTTGGCGATGAATTCGCAGAGAACGTCCATGTAGATGCACTTGGGAACATCGTGCTGGCGGTTATGTACCCAGTTCCCCTCGGCATCCTGCCCGCAGAATTGCGTGTAACCACCTGCCGGAGAAATCAGGAAGGATTCGATATCCCGTTCAAACCGCTTTTCGCTTTTGTCCATCACGACACCTCCAATCTTTTGATTTCCTCACCGAGTAATGACGTTAGTTCATCACTTCTACGATTGATGTCCATAAAAAGTATCTGTTGATCAGCAGTTTGCGGATTGGTCAAATCGTAAAACGTGATTTTCATAATGATGATATGATTGTATTCTTGCTGGATGTGAAGATACCGAGCCAATACTTCTTTTTTCACATAACCACTCTTTGATAATTCTAGAATTTCTCTCTTTGAAGAAAACGGAATGTGCTGAAGATTCATAGTAATCTTATTTTCTGTCACAGGCTTATCGCCATCTACCTTGGGGGCAATGTATTTCTTAACCCATTCGATGTTCCCGACCATCCGCAGATTATCCAGACACTCTTTGTATGTATACAGAAGCAGTACATCTGCGGTATCTTTGGCGTTTGCATCCTTTTGAATCTGCCTGCTGTCAACAAAAAAGTAGGTGATAATATATAAAACTATCACGATCACAGAGTTCAGAAACACATCGAAGAAATCCATATTGATTCGATCACTGGAAAGACCAAGCAACTGCGGTACATTCAAATAATCCAGAATTACATAGATACCAAACAGGATTGCTGGAATAGCAGACTTGAAGAAATGCGCCTTTTCTGGATCTTTCTTTTCTTTCTTCATGATACCTCCCGCTTTCCGGTCACATACTCATAGATGAGGGAACGCTTGTACTGTTCCAGTTTTTCGATTTTGGATTGCTTGAGGGCAATTAGGTAGTCAATCTGCCCACATTTTTTGTTCAGGTGTTGGACAATGACTACTTGATCTTCATTCGGGGGAATAGGAATCCAGAGACTTTTGAGCTTTTCTTGGCTAATATTTGGCTGTCCACCACCATCGGCTCTCCAAATCAAATAATCCTTTGCAGGCTTGAATGCATAGAAAAGATACTCCAATAACAATCCGTTCACAGGCTTAGAAAGGACACAGCAAGCTTGGTTTGTACAAGCGTCAATTTGAGAAATAGAAAGATTCCCAATCGACGCCCCATACATCGCAATAACAATAAATGGGGCACTATACACTTTTAGTGCGCTTGTTTCTTCGACAATGTCCCTCGTAATCTGAAATCGTGTTTCTGACAGAACGCTACCATTGATATCGCCAGACTGAATCCAATTAATGTCGCCTTCAAAAAGTGCGTCATCAGCGGACGTGGGTGTAGTACCACTTCCTATCACACCAAAGCAACGAATAATTTTATTTGCAGTCCAGTGGGCAGGAATGTTGCCAATCCACTCAACGCCGCTATCCTTCATCGGCACAGTTGGGTCAAGACCTTTGGTGACAACCTCAGTAATTAGGCTCTGTTTATAGGCTTTCAGCTTTTCAAGCTGTGCCTGCACATTTGAGATAAGGGAACCGACCTGGGCGCACTTTTCATTTAATACAGCGACAATATTGGCCTGCTCTTTTTTAGGCGGAACACACACAACGAAATCTTGAATCATTGGAAGTCTGACCGAGGGAACCGTAGTTTTCGCACTTCCATAATCCATAACAGTTGCAAAAAGATTCTCCAAGTAATACTTCAGCAAAACAGGGTCCATGTATTTGAAGTCGTAAAATCTGTACACTCGCTGGTGAACAGCATATTTACCATCTACCAAATGGAAAACGCGTCCTGCGCCTGCACCATCTCCAGCCATAAGAATGCCTTTGCCATCGAATGTATAGTTATTGCAGCGCTCCACAATAGGAGAGCGAACATAAAAAGGGTATTCTCCATCTGGATCGGCATTCTGTGTATCTTGGTTTCCTGTCGTAATTTTCGCAATAAAGCGGAATCGAATAGGGCTCCAATGAGCAGGAATCTCCCCAATCCATTCCACACCGCTATCTTTCATATCATGCATGTCCAAACAACTCCTTCATCAGAATTGTTTCCTCCACCTCTAATGCCTTAATGTCCTCAAAGATGGATTCGGAGGATGCCGGAGCCTCGAACTTATAGAACAGGCGGGTAAACGGCACTTCGTAGCCGATTTTATCCTTTGCAGGATCAATATAGGCCAACGGATTATAGGGCAAGACATTCTTTTTCATGTAGGCATCGATATTCTCTGAGAGCGGGATGATCTCCGTGTCCGTCGCGCCCTTGACCGGCTGCTTTTTCCCCTTTTTCAAAATTGGCTTGCCCTGCTCGTCCGTCTGTGCCGTTTCCACGGTCACTTTTGTAAAGCCAAAGAAGCGGTTGTCGAACACCTTGGACTCCACGACCAGGCCATTGTCCTCACAGGTTTCATCCGCGAAGCCCTCGTATGCGCGGAGAATCAGCCGGATGCAGGCATCATCCAGATCTACACGTTTGTTGCCAATATTCTTGCGACGCTTGACATAGCACTTGCTGGCGTCGATCAGCTGAACCCTACCGCTGCGCTGCATGGTCTTGCCCTTTGTCAGCACCCAGATGTACGTCGAGATCCCCGTGTTGTAAAACAGGTCTGTCGGCATCTGGATAATGGCCTCCACCAGATCGCCCTCGATTACATATCGGCGGATCTCCGACGCGCCGCTTCCGGCGTCGCCGGTAAAGAGGGACGAGCCGTTCTGAATAATCGCCATTCTTCCGGAACCGGTTTTCAGCTTTCTCACGCCGTTCAGTAGAAACAGCATCTGCCCATCAGAGATTGCGGGCAGGCCGGGACCAAAACGTCCGTCAAAGCCACGCTTAGCTTCGCTTTCCACCTGCGTCTTTTCACGTTTCCAGTCAATGCCGAACGGCGGATTGGAAATGATATAGTCAAATTCGTAGCCGGAGAACGCGTCGTCGCTCAGCGTGTCGCCGTACTTCATGCCGGATGCGTTGCCGCCCTTGATGAGCATATCCGCCTTTGCGATGGCGTAGGTCTCGGGGTTGAACTCCTGCCCAAAGCAGGTGAGCGTGGCGTCCGCGCTGATCGCCTGTAGGCGCTCGGTCAGACAGCCCAGCATCTGGGATGTACCCATTGCCATATCATAAGCGGTTTTGGTGCAGCCCTCCGCCGTGATCTCCGCCTTTTCAGGCGCGACCAGCAGCTCGGCCATCAGATAGATGATATCCCGGCTGGTGAAATGCGCGCCGGCCTGCTCGTCATAGGACTCGGAGAATTTCCGGATCAGTTCTTCAAAGATATAGCCCATGTCGGCGGAGGTGATCTTCTCTGGGGACATATCGGCCTTTGTAGAGTTGAACTCCTGCAAAGTCACAAACAGCACACCGCCCTTGACCATCAGCTTGACTGTATTGGCAAAGTCGAAATTCTCAATGATGTCCTTGACATTGGAGGAAAATCCTCGCAAATAGGCTTCAAAATTCGTTTCCACATTGTCCGGGTCTGAGATCAGCTTTGCAAAATCATAGTTACTGGTATTATAGAAATCGAAGCCGGAAACGCGGCACAGAATACCGTCACGGGCAGCGCCTTCGACGTGCTGCGTGTCCAGCTTTTTCGCCATCTCCACAACAGCGGCCTTGGTAGGCATCAAGGCGTCGTCAAAACGCTTCAATACCGTCATCGGAAGAATCACCTTACCGTACTCATGCGGCTTGAACAACCCCACCAGATGAGTTGCAATTTCCCAGATCAGATTGGCCTTTGCTTGTATATTTGCGTTCGTCTGCTTTTGCAGCTCGTTCATAGACATAGTTGTTTCCTCGCAATATCTGTCGTTGTTCAGTGAGCGTCTTGTTAATTTCATTGTACCAGCTTCGACTGGGAAATGCAAGAAATCAATAAAAACGAGCAGTTTTCAGGTTGAATTTCTAATGATATTCACTTCGTATCTCTTACGCCCCAAAAGACCAGTTGAGCCTTTCCCATTTCTCTGCTACAATAAGAAAAAACGCAGCGGAGGTTTTCCCATGATCCGTGAAATCTGCAAAGATGAATTCTTTTTATCTCAAAAGTCAGAACCTGCCACGGCTGACGATTTGGCAATCGTGCAGGATTTATTGGACACGCTGGCCGCGCACAAGGATGGCTGCGTGGGCATGGCGGCGAATATGATTGGCGTCAACAAGCGCATCATCGCGTTCGACAACATTGGTACATACATGGTCATGTTCAATCCCGTGATCGTCAAAAAATCCGCGCCGTATGACGCGGAGGAGGGCTGCCTGTCGCTGACCGGCACGCGGAAAACAAAGCGTTATCAGACCATCAAGGTGCAGTGGCAGAATGAGCAGTTCCAGACGCGCATTAAAACGTTCACCGGCTGGGCGGCGCAGATTATTCAGCATGAAATTGACCATTGTGAGGGGATTTTGATATGATTTTGTATTTTTCCGGCACTGGAAACAGCAAATATGTCGCCAAGCGCATTGCGGACGCGCTGGGCGATGAGATTTTGAATCTGAACGACCGCATCAAGGCTTCCGACACTTCGCTCGTTGAAACCGGCGAGCGGGTTATCATCGTCACGCCGACCTATGCCTGGCGTATTCCGCGCGTCGTGCGCGACTGGCTTCTGAAAACGGAGCTGCGCGGCGCAAGGCAGGCTTGGTTCGTTATGACCTGCGGCGGCGAGATCGGCAACGCCGACAAGTACAATCGCGAACTCTGCGCGGAAAAGCCGATTTCCTGCATGGGCACGGTGCAGATCGTTATGCCGGAGAATTACATTGCGATGTTTTCCGCGCCGCAGGCGGACAAAGCGCGGCAAATCGTCGCCAAAGCCGAACCGGATATCGACCGCGCCATCGCCGCGATTCAAGCCAATCAGCCGTTCGCGCCGACACGGAACAATCTCTATGACCGCTTCATGAGCGGCCCGGTCAACCCGATTTTCTACAGATTTTTCGTCAAAGCGAACGCCTTTACCGTATCTGACGCCTGTATCGGCTGCGGGCAGTGCGCGAAGCGCTGTCCGATGAACAACGTTGCAATCAAAGACGGCAAGCCGGTTTGGGGAAGGAACTGCACCCACTGCATGGCGTGCATCTGCTACTGTCCGGTCAGCGCGATCGAGTACGGCAAAAAGAGCGTTGGACAGCCGAGGTATCACTTTGAGGCGCTGTAAAGAGAAATTTCACAGAAAATAATCAACGATAGGGGAGGGGTCTTATATGCTGCTTGCCATTCATCTTGTCATGACCGGATCATTCGTTCTGCTGGGCGTTGTGTTTGCGTCCGGGAAAGGAACCGGACTGATTGCCGGTTATAACACGGCCACCGCCGAGGAGAAAGCAAACTACGACAAAAAGAAGCTTTGCAAGGCCATGTCGCGGCTGATGTTCGCGCTGGCCGGGTGCTGGCTGGTCATTGCGTCGAGCGAGGTTTTCAAGGAAATCGCTCTGCTGTGGATCGGGCTGGTGCTGTTTCTTGTCATTAGTGTTTTTGGGGCTGTGTATGTAAACAGAGGATGTAAAGTCAGACCATGATACGAAAATTCGAAACTCAGGATCTGGACGCCGTCATGCAGATCTGGATGGACGGCAATCTGGACGCTCATGCGTTTATACCGGCGAGCTTTTGGGAAGCGCATTTTGAGATGGTGCGCGATATGCTCCCGCAGGCGGAGCTCTATGTCCACGAAAACGAGGCCCCCGGCAAATCGACGGCTTCATCGGTCTGACGGAGAACCACATCGAGGGGATTTTCGTTGCAAAAGCTGCGCGTTCCAAGGGCATTGGCAAAGCGCTGCTGGATTATGCGAAGTCGCGCAAACCGCGCTTGGACCTGAGCGTCTATCAGAAAAACGAGCGGGCGCTTGCGTTTTACCGACGTGAGCAATTCGTCGTGCAGTCGGAAGGCATCGACGAGGATACGAATGAAGCGGAACTTCAGATGCTTTGGTCGCGGCAGGCATAAAAAATGCCGGAGGACGGTCAACCGTCCTCCGTTTTTTCAATCAGTAAGCTGCTCCCACAGAAGCGGATGTGCCATGTGCGGCGGCGTTTTTTCCGTCCAGGCGCTGCCGAAGACGTTAAAGGGGCACGTCGTGGCGCTGCTGATGCGATGGTTCGCCGGGCCTATGATGAATTTGCACAGTTTTTGCATCAAACGGTACTCACATAGATGTTTTCGCAAATGTCATATTTCCCTCTTGACTCTTCCGTTACGTCATAGTGTATGCTAAACTCACACGGAGGAGGGATTGCCATGATGACCATTCACGAAGTCAGCAAGCTGGCCGGTGTCAGTGTCCGGACGCTGCACCATTACGACGCCATTGGTTTGTTGCCGCCCACTGCGCTCACCGAAGCGGGTTACCGGCTGTATGACGATACGGCGTTGGCGCGTCTGCAATCCATTCTGCTGTTTCGGGAGCTGGAATTTCCGCTCAAGGATATCAAACGGATCTTAGATGATCCGAACTTTGACCAGGCTGCCGCGCTGGAGGACCAGATCAAACTTCTGGAACTGCGGCGGAAGCAGCTTGGGAAACTCATCGCCCTCGCCCGTGAGACTTTGAAAACAGGAGTGATACCTATGAAATTTGACGCATTTGACAAGACCGAGCAGGCACGCTTCGCCGCCGAGGTCAAGGAAAAGTGGGGCGGCACGGCCGCGTATCAGGAATACCAGCAGCGCGAAAAGGACGGTTCTGCCGGTGACTTTGCCGAGTTGATGGCTCAATTCACAGAGTTAGGCAAGCTGAAAAATCTTGCGCCTGCCGCACCGGAGGTGCAGACAGCAATCCGCAAGCTGCAGCAGTTCATCACCAACCATTTCTACACCTGCACACCGGAAATTCTGGCTGGACTGGGCGAGATGTATGTCGCCGACGAGCGTTTCCGCGAGAACATCGACAAGGCCGGCGGAGAAGGCACCGCGGCATTCGTATCCAAGGCGATTGCAGCATACTGTGGAAAGTGAGTATCCTTTGCTGACCGCGGGGTGGGATTTGCGCTGCGGATTCGATAAAACCAAAATCATCTCTTTCCTGTCTTGATAAAGCGGATCAGCTGCTCCACATCGTCGAAGGCGTCATAGTCGCCGCTGACCCCTTCGCGATGATAGATAACACCCGCTTTTTCGTTCCTTGCAAGGCAGTCCAAAAGCTCCGCCTCTCCGTATCTTTTTACAAATACCGTAAATCCATATGGCTTGATTTTAGACAACAATCCTTTTCTGCATGTCGATTTACAGTCGTAACAGTGTGCATACTGTTTCTCAATGGAACATTTTCGATTCTCGCACCAATCTTTATCCGGACAATCGTTGGAGCTGCAGCCACTGCAATGGTCGTTTTCCGAGCAAAGGCAGCACGCCAGGCCACATCGTGCAATTCCAAGTTCTCTTTTCATGCATGCCCTCCGTTAAATTCCGTTTTCCCGCACCCGCTTCATATACAAAAGCGGATACGGATCGCCTTCCTCGTCAAG
>ERZ825896.3627-NODE-3627-length-12788-cov-3.328124_pt1 | contig 12788 bp, 8 predicted proteins | sample MGYA00519858_ERZ825896 | MGnify/ENA primary metagenome ERZ825896 (study PRJEB31778, sample SAMEA3449214) | human gut metagenome | biome: human gut; feature: human-associated habitat; material: faeces | place: United Kingdom | collected 2010/2012 ... | reverse complement strand
CAGGGCGCAGCCCACTGTGCGATGGCGGTTTTGAATCCCCAGCCGATGGGCGACCGGCCGGCCGGTTTCGATCGCGTCGCGGCATAACGGAAGCAGCACCCCGGTGTCGAAGGTTTTCTCCAACCGATGCTGCTGGGGCTGTGTGAAGGTGCGTTCCCCGGCCCGGTCCGTCACCTTGGGCTGATAGAGGAGCCCGGACAGGTCGACCGTGTTGGCCTTATCGGAAAAGGCGATATCCGATTGGCGAAGCAGCTCGGCATGACCGACTAGATCGTCGAACCGGGTCACGCCGATGCGGGCCATCCATTCCCGCACCTCCATTGCCAGGAAGCGCATGAGGTTCTGGATATATTCCGGCTTTCCGGTGAACCGTCCGCGCAGGCAGGGGTTCTGGGTGGCGATCCCGACCGGGCAGGTATCGAGGTTGCAGACCCTCATCATGTCGCACCCGAGTACGACCAGCGGCGCGGTCGCGAAAGCGAATTCCTCCGCTCCCAGCAGGGCGGCGATCACGATGTCCCGCCCGGTCAGGAGTTTTCCATCGGTCTCCAGCACCACGCGGTTGCGCAAACCGCTCAGAAGCAGGGTCTGGTGGGCCTCGGCAACCCCCAGCTCCCATGGCAGGCCGGCATGGCGGATACTGGTGCGGGGTGCGGCACCAGTGCCTCCGTCATAGCCGCTGATAACGATGACGTCGGCCAACCCCTTGGCCACCCCTACGGCAATGGTTCCTACCCCGGCCCCCGAAACCAGCTTGACACTGATGCGGGCCCGTGGATTGGCACTTTTGAGATCGTGGATGAGCTGGGCCAGATCCTCGATGGAATAGATGTCGTGGTGAGGCGGCGGGCTGATGAGCTCAACACCGGGGGTAGCGTGGCGGGACGCGGCGATCCAGGGGTACACTTTGTTCCCCGGCAGGTGGCCGCCCTCGCCCGGCTTGGCCCCCTGTGCCATCTTGATCTGAATCTCCTGCGCATTGTTCAGATAGTGGATTGTCACCCCAAACCGTCCGGATGCCACCTGCTTGATGGCACTGCAGCGGGAATCGCCGTTTTCATCGGGGATGAACCGTTCCTCCGGCTCGCCGCCCTCACCGGTGTTGCTCTTGCCACCCAGGCGGTTCATGGCGATGGCCATGCACTCATGGGCCTCCTTGCTGATGGACCCGTAACTCATGGCCCCGGTCTTGAACCGGCGGACGATGGACTCGACTGGCTCGACAGTGTCGAGCGGAAGAGGCTTGTCGCGCTCAGCGATACGCAACAGGCCGCGCAGGTTCTTGATCTGTTCCGACCGATTGTTGATGCAGGCCGAAAAGCGCTGGAACAGGCCGTAATCCCCCGTGCGGCAGGCCTGCTGGAGATAATAGATGTTCTCCGGATTGAAAAGGTGGTACTCCCCATCCCGCCGCCATTTGTAGTCGCCGCCCGGATCCAGCGGTTCATCCGCCGCGGATGAAAAGGCCGCCGTATGGCGTTCCTTGGCCTCTTCCTCGATCTCACGGAGGGTTAGGCCGCCGATGCGGGTCACGGTGCCGGTGAAATACCGGTCGACAACCCGCTTGCTGATGCCCAGCGCCTCGAATATCTGCGCGCCGTGGTAGCTGCGTACGGTGGAAATGCCCATTTTCGACATGATCTTGATCAGGCTGCCGGTCACGGCCTGCCGATACCGCTCTTTGGCGGCCGGCGCATCAACCGAAAGGCGCCCCTCCCCGGCCATCCGGTCGAGCACCTCATATGCCAATGCCGGATAGACGGCATCGGCGCCAAAGCCCACCAGCGCCGCGACATGATGCGTCTCCCGTGCCTCCCCCGTCTGTACCACGATTGAGGCCTTGGTGCGGGTGCCCTGCCGTACCAGGTGCTGATGCAGCCCCGATACGGCCAGCAGGGCGGGAATCGGGGCCAGACGGCCGGTCGCTCCCAAATCGGAAAGAACGAGGAGGGAATATCCCCCCTGTATGGCGATGTCGGCCGCCCGGAACAGGGTGTCCATCGCGCTCTCAATGTCGCGTCCTCTTCCCCGCCCGTCGACCCGGAACAGGGCCGGCAGGGTCACGGCACGCAGGCCCGGCTCATCCAGGGAGAGAATCCGTCCAAACTCGTCGGGAAGCAGCACCGGCGTGTCGTGCCGCAGACGGCGGCAGTTCTCCGCTGACGGTACGAGGGGATTCCCCTCGGCGCCAAGATAGACCGTCGATGAGGTCACGAGATGCTCCCGAATGGCGTCGATAGGCGGATTGGTCACCTGCGCGAAAAGCTGCTTGAAATAATTGTACAGAAGCTGGGGACGGCGGGAGAGCACGGCCAGGGGCGTATCGGTCCCCATGGAGGATACCGGATCTTCTCCCTTCTGCGCCATGGGGCGCAGAGTGAGGACCTCATCTTCATACGTGTAGCCGAAGAGCTTTTCCTTCGCGAGCAGCGGCATCTCGGCCACCTCTCCCTGTTCCTGCTCGTAACCGCGCAGAAGCACCTGTTCGGCCGGGGTGATCGCGGCCGGATCCTTATCCCGCAGCCGGGTGATAAGGCTGCGGGGGCAGGGCGGCACTCCTTGCGGCAGGCCGGACAGGGTCCTCAAGCCGCTCTTCAGCCATTCGCCGTAGGGATGGGCATGGGCTACGGCGCCTTTGATTTCCGCGTCCGGGATGACCCGTCCCGTCCCGGTATCCACCAGCAGCATCTGGCCGGGTTGCAGCCGTCCCTTTTCCACCACATCCGCGTCCGGGATGTCGCACACGCCGGTCTCGCTTGCAAGGACGAGCAGGCCGTCTTTCGTACGGGTATACCGGGCAGGACGCAGGCCGTTGCGGTCCAGCATGGCGCCGGCCAGCCGCCCGTCGGTAAAGGCGACGGCCGCGGGACCGTCCCACGGCTCGGAGAGGCAGTCGGTATACGCATAGAAATCCCGCAGGGCCGGATCCATCTGCGGATCATTTTCATACGGCTGGGGGATGGCCGTCATGCAGGCCTGGGGCAGGGAGTATCCGGCGTGCAGGAGAAAAGCCAGATATTCATCCAGCATGGCCGAATCGCTCCCGTCGGCCTCTACCACCGGAAACACCCGGCGCAGGTCTTCGCCGAACAAGGGAGACGCCATGGCGCTTTCCCGCGCTTTGACCCATTTGGCATTTCCGCCGATGGTGTTGATTTCGCCGTTATGGATGATGTAGCGCATGGGATGCGCCCTTTCCCAGCTGGGGAAGGTGTTGGTGGAAAACCGGGAATGCACCAGCGCGACGGCGCTCGTGACGTCCCGGTCCAGCAGGTCGAGGTAAAACCGGGGAAGCTGGCGGGGGAGCAGCATCCCCTTGTACACGATGGTTCTGGAGGAAAGGCTCGCAATATAGAAATATGGATCGCGCTCCTCAGCGGCATGGCGGATTGCCTTGGCTGCCGTCTTGCCTAAGATATAAAGCTTCCGTTCGAATGCCGCCTCGCCGGTTCCCTTGGGCCGAGCGAGAAACACCTGGGTGATCCCAGGGCAGAAGGCGGCAGCCGTCCTGCCGGGCACCTGGCGGTTGACCGGAACAGGCCGCACACCCAATACAGTAAGGCCGTCTGCCTCCGCCAGGCCGCAAAAGCGGCGGACACTGTCGTCCGCCCGTTTTTCGTCCGGGGAAGTGAAAAGCATCGCCACACCGTAGTCGCCCGCTTCCGGCAGCTCAAAGCCGCTGTAAGCCGCAGCCTTGGCCAAAAACATATGAGGGATCTGGAGCAGGATGCCCGCACCGTCGCCGGTGTCGGCCTCATTGCCCACCCCGCCTCGATGCGCCATCCGTTCGAGCATGTTGATCGCCTGGTCGACCAGAACGTGGCTCTTTTCCCCATCGGTCTGCACGATCATACCGATCCCGCAGGCGTCGTGCTCAAAACGCGGGTCATACAGCCCCTGTGCCCTAGGCAAGGAAGCAGCCGACTCCGCTGCAGACGAAACTGGATGCCGGGCCATATCCGATTGTCTCATGCCAATCCCTCTCTTCGCAAATAAAAAACGCCCACGGCCCTGCCGAAAACGGCGGGCCGCGGACGTCATTGTCCACTCATATGGCTTTGTACCTAGTATCTACTATACCTGGCGAAACGGGGTTTGTCAAGGGGGCCGGTTCCACAAATCCACAGGCAGGCATCCCTGTACCGCTTGTCAGAAAAGACAAACCCATCTCCTCCCGTCCGCCATTATGTACATTTTCCATTCTATTATCCGTATCGGAAGGGCAAAGGCGCCGCCGTCCTGGCCTGGAAATTTATCCGGAAATTCGTGGGTGGGGCAGCGCTGGCTTTTTCCTGTTTCATAACCGGCAGCATCCTCGTATAGAAGCCACGTCTCCTCCCGCCTATTTCTCTCCGCTATATCGCGTCTCCATCGGCAGCCGCGTAGAGATAAGCCCTTCCGCTCTTTCCCGTTCGTACTATTACTTTATTTTTATACAGAAAGTTTATTGCAAATCCTGCCTTTTTCGCGGACAGCCTCCCAGCTTTCTGGAAATCCGCCGTCGTGAAGGGAATGGGCAGGCCGTCAGGCAGCATATGGACACAGTCGGCAGGGCCTTGCAGCCACAGCTCCCTTCCCACCGCGACGGGAACCCGTTCCACTCGGTGAGAACCCCGTTTACCGTCCCGCCCCCAGCCGTCCCGGGCCCGGGATTCCACGAGATCCAGCTCAACCAGCCGAACCACCAGCCCCGGATCCGAAAAATAAGGCAGCAGCCAGTACAGATCTGGGAGGCGGTCCCAAAATCCTCCTACCCGCGGCGATCGGCGGGGCGGCGTTGCTTCTCCGGTTTCCGGGTCCAGCCAAACCAGGGTCTTCTTCCGTACAACCGGCACAACGATGGTGACGGGGGTGAAGGGCAGCAGGCGGTCGAGCTTCCCACGCAGCTGGTACAGACTCCCCGTCTGGATTTCCACGACTCGTTCCCCATCATAAATGTCCGCCACCAGACCGCAGGGGAGCTTCACCTCATGGCGGCGCTCATCCGGCTCGATCCAGTATTTGAGAACGGCGTGCAAACTGCGTTCCCCAAGGGTGCCGATCCCGGACCTATCTTGCAAATGGAGCAACGCCCGCAGCTTCGCCTCCTCAAAGGCCGTCATCCCGCATCCCCTGTCCGGCGCAGCCGGAGATTGGCCGTAAAACAGCGGCCGCGGCCATGTTCTCCGGTCATCCATACCGTACTGCATCCATTCTCCTCCGGCAGCGCCGCCGTTCGGATCGAGAGGGACTCACCTTCCAACGCCTCTTTTTCATAGGCGATGGAAAAGCCGGCGATCTCCCGGCCGTCCATCCCGTCCGGTACAAAGTCGCAGAGGATGTCGGCATAAACGGTATTGTTCAGATGCCCGTTATAATCCGTATCGGACCAGAAAACCCGCCGCTCCCCGGCATCCGTCAGCCCCTCGGGCGGCCGCAGCCGACCCGGATCCGGGCAGCCGTTGCGCCGGTCGGGCTGTGAGCCAATACCAAACTGTTCAAACACCGTCGGGCGCAGGGGCCGGTGGCTTTCCACCTCCACCAGCGCGAAAGCCGAAACCCCTTCGGTCAAAACCGTCCCTCTTCCGTCCAGCAGCTGATAACAGCGGTAAAGCTGCGCTCCCTTGCCGTCCCGATGCCAGGTCAGCAGCGAAACCTCTTCCCCCATCGCGGGCAGACGGTGAATCTCCACATTCAAGCGGGTAAGGACGAATATCATCCCGCGGCGGTAGAATTCCTGATAGGTCAGCCCCGCCTCGCCCAGATGCCGTTCCCCCGCCTCCTGCTGGAAACGCAGCAAGCTGGACGGCCGCAGCAGCCGATCCCGCCCTGCGTCAAACGAGGTCACCCGGGCGGGCCAGGTATAGTCCTGTTTCACTGGATAGGTCCTGTCTTCCATCGATTGCACTCTCCTTGTTTCGCCTTCCTCGAAGCCCTGTGTTCGCATTACCCCATATGCCTCAGAACGGTAAACCGCCCGAAGCCAGTTTTCTCATACGTTTCATAGCGGGGCTCGTCCGCGATGTCGCTTCGCACCACCGCGGCGGTCCCTATCGGCAGGGACGCCGGCGTGGCGATGCGATACCGCCCAAAAGCGGTCACCTGCTCGAACATCGCGCCGGGATTGGATATCACCGCCGTCTCCCGGAATACGGCCGGGTCTTCCGCGGTGTAGAACAGTGTCAGCGCGTAGGCGCCGTTGACACTATCGGTGACATACACAGTCTCCGCATCGGTTCCGGCAGCATAAACAACCGCTTCCCCGAAAGAATCTTCAAACGCCGCCGCCATTTTCCCCTGATATTCGGTGAGATACTGCGCCGAAAAGAGCAGGAACGCCGAGGCATACAGCCCGGCCACCGCCGTACGGAAAAGCCGGCGGCTCTGCGCGACCCATGCCCCGCCCAAGGCGGTATAATAAATCCAGGGAATCCACAGGGCGTTGATGCGGTTGATATTCGGTTTGACTACAAATACCAGCACCAGTGCCGCCAGAAACCAGGCGTTCAGGACGGATCCCCAGGCGGGCCATTCCTTCCGCCCCCCTGTCACGCAGCGGAGGAACCCGATGACGGTGAACGGCAGGGAAAACCCGTATACGATCCCGAAGCCGTCCATCGCGTTCCAGATCAGGCCATCGGTCTGCACCACCGCGATTTTAGAGGCTTCCGCGAAATTCCCGATACTGTCCCGCAAAAATTCGGGGCTGAAAACCGAAGCCATGGCCGTCATCCGGTTGGCCGGGAGCCGTGGAATGGTCATAAACGGCAGACGGATCGCCTGGAGGCCGAAGGTGTTGACCAACACGAACAGCATCATGGGCAGGGCGACCACGGCCAGCACCCCCAGCCCGGCGCATGCCCGCCGGAAAGACAACCTCTTCTTGGCAACCAGGAAAAGCAGGAGCGGCAGCACGAAAACCGGCAGGAAGAGATACGCCGTCCCATAGGCATAAGACGACAGGCCAAGCACGCCGCAGCCGGCCAGAAAGGGCGGCAGCCGGTCGTGCTGCAGGCCGATCACCAGGAACAGCACCCCGAACAAAAGCAGGTCGGGAAACAGGTTGGACTCCAAGGCCCAGCGGCTTTTCAGAATATGCCATGGGCAGATCGCCAGCAGGGCTAACCCGGCAAGGGCGGTTTTCCGGTCGGTCATCACCAACAGCAGCCGCCAGAACGCGAACAGGGATAGGCACCCGATCAATGCCATTGGGAGGCGGAACGCCCAGACATCCAATCCAAAAGCCGCGAGAAACGGCATACTCAAATAAGAGTACAGTGCATTTTGCCCGCTCCCCCAGGCGATGAGGTGTACCGGAAGGAACTGCCCGTTCCGGTCATATCCGGTTTTTAGGATGCTGTAAGCATCGTATGCCGCCGACGCCTCGTCCTGGTTGAAGCCCGCCGGATACTCTCCGAGCGCTACGAGCCTCGCGGCAAACCCCACCACCAACACCGCGTACACCGCCCATTCGTACCGAAACGATGCAAGACGGCCGGGCAAACCGCCCTCTCCCCTCCTTAGCGGCGGGATCAGCACCAACGCCGGAACGAGCAGGCATACCAGTGTGGCCAGCACGTCTCTCATCTCTGTCTCTCCTTCGGATGTTTCACATGAAACAAACCGGGTCCAGGCAATGCCCAGACCCGGTTTTCCGGCCGCCAGGGCCCCTACTGTTGGTCAATTGCTCCCGAGTCTCATCCCTTCACTGGGTTGAGGCGATCGGTTCCAAGGAAGGGTCGGAGCACCTCCGGCACCGTGACCGATCCGTCCGCGTTCTGGAGCTGCTCCACCAAGGCCGGAATCACCCGGCTGGTGGCCAGGCCCGAGGCGTTGAGGGTATGGACGAAACGGGGCTTGCCGTCCTCCCCACGGTAGCGGATCGCCCCCCGCCTGGCCTGATAGGCCCGGGCGTTAGAGGCCGAACTGACCTCTTTGTAGATCCCCATGCTGGGGATCCAGACCTCAATGTCATAGGTACGGGCCATCGAGAAGGAGCAGTCGCCGGCGGCCAGCTTGCTCAGCCGGTAGTGGAGGCCCAGCTCCTGCACCAGCCGTTCAGCCTTGCCGACCAGCTCCTCAAATGCCGCATCGGAGCCCTCTTCGGTGGTGTACTGCACCATTTCCACCTTGTTGAACTGGTGGCCCCGGATCATGCCGCGTTCCTCCGCACGGTAGCTGCCTGCCTCCCGACGGTAGCAGGGAGTATAGGCGATGTATTTGCGGGGCAGCTCCGCAGGATCTAAAATTTCGCCCCGGTGGAGGTTGACCAGCGCCGTCTCAGCGGTAGGCAGCATGAATTTTTTATCGCTGCTGGTCGGGTTTTCGATCCAGTAGACCTCATCCATAAATTTGGGGAACTGGCCGGCCACGTAACCACAGTCGTATCCCAGCATGTGCGGGGGCAGGATGAACTCATATCCGTCGGCGATGTGCTCCTGAATAAAGAAATTGAGGATCGCCCATTCCAGGCGGGCACCCCAGCCCCGGTAAACCCAGCTGCCGCTTCCCGACAGCTTGGCACCCCGCTCATAATCGATCAGGCCCAGGCTCTCGCAAAGCTCGACGTGATTTTTCGCCGGGAAATCGAACCGTGGCTGTTCCCCGAAGGTCCGGAGCATCCGGTTCCGCTCCTTGCCGCCCGCGGCAAGGTCCTCGTCGGGCAGATTCGGCAGAGAGAGCAGGAGGGCCTTCTGCTTGTCTTCCAGCTCGACCAGAGCCCCGTCCCCTTCTTTGATCCGGGCTGACAGCTCCTTCATCTGCGCCATCAGTGCCGCCACATCGCCCCCCTCTTTTTTGATTTGGGGAATTTTTTTGGAGGCGGCATTCTGCTCAGCCTTCATCCCTTCCACCTGTCCTGCCAGCTGGCGGCGGCGGGCATCGATGTCGAGGATCTCATCCACAACATCGTCGAGATCCATCTCCCGTTTCCGGATCCCCGCCTTCACCAGTTCCGGGTGACTGCGTACCAATTTCATGTCCAGCATCTTCTTGTCCCCATTTCTTCCGTCCTGATTTATTTAGCAAAGGGGGCGTCCCCTTCCTGTCGGGTTTTCAGCGTGGCGCCAGCCGATTGGCCAGCTCCTGCAGATCCTCCCTGCCGTAAAATTCAATCTGGAGGACACCCTTGTCCCCTTTTTCCGCGACCTTGACCCTCCGGCCCGTCTGCTCGGATAGAGCCAGCTCGACCTCAGCGTAAAAGGCGTCTTTCGGGAAAGCGGCCGGAGACGCCGCCTCTTTTTTCTCCTTTTTGGCGGTCTTCGCCATCTTTTCCAACGCCCGTACCGGCAATTCTCCCTCGACCGCCGCCCGGGCACCCCGCCGCTGCTCCTCCTCGCCTTCAAAAGCGAGGATCGCCCGGGCATGGCCGGCGGTCAGGCGTCCCGCTGCCACCAATCCGGCTACCTCCTGCGGCAGATGGAGCAAGCGCAAGGCATTGGCGATCGCCGGACGGGATTTGCCCACCGCTTTTGCGGCCTCCTCCTGCGTTAGGCCATAGGTCTCCATCAAGGTCTGGTAGCCCATTGCCTCTTCCATAGGGTTGAGATCCTGACGCTGCAGATTTTCGATGAGCGCCAACTCGGCGGCCTCCTGCTCCGACATCTCCCGTACCACGGCGGGAACTTCGGACAAGCCCGCCATCCGGGAGGCCCGCCAACGCCTCTCCCCCGCGACCAGCTGATACCCACCTCCGGGCAGAGGGCGTACCAGCAGCGGCTGGATCACCCCATGCTGAGCGATGGAAGACGCGAGATCCGCAAGAGCGGCATCGTCGAACTGCTTGCGGGGCTGCCCCCGATTGGGCTCGATATCCGCGATCGGAAGGGTTACGGCACGGCCGCTCTCTTCCACCGCATTTTCCGCAAAAAGGGCCTCCAGCCCTTTCCCCAGCCCACCTTTTTTCGTTGCCATCGACTCCATCCTTTCGCAATATGTTCCACGTGAAACAGCTCGTCCATTTCTACCCGTGTTATCCTCCAAGACGCCTGTGCCGGCCCTCAGCGATGGGAAACCAGCTCGTCCGCCAGCCGTTCATAGGCCTCTGCACCACGGGAACCCCCATCATAATATCGGATCGGCTTTTTGGCCAGGGCGTCGTACGCCGCCGCGCCGCGGGAGCCGCCGTCGTAATAATTGATGGGTTTGCCGAAGCTGGGCGCTTCGGATAAACGGACGCTGCGGGGGATGGGGGTTGAGAAAACCTTGCGAGGAAAGAATTTTTTTACCTCTGCCACCACCTGTTGCGTCAGATTGAGCCGCCCGTCGTACATCGTCAGGAGGACGCCTTCCAGATCCAGGGTCGGGTTGTAGAGCCGTTTGACCTGCCGAACCGTCGCCATCAACTGAGAGAGGCCCTCCAGCGCATAATACTCGCACTGGATGGGGACCAAAAAGGTGTCGGCCGCACATAAGGCGTTGAGGGTGAGCAACCCGAGCGAGGGCGGGCAGTCCACAAAGAGATAGTCATATCTGTCCCGCAGAGGGGCGAGGGCGGCTTTCAGGCGGCCCTCCCGGCGGGCGAGCTCCACCATTTCAATCTCGGCCCCGGCCAGCGCAATGCTGGAGGGCAGCAGATCCAGCCTGGAAAAAGAGGTGCGGCGGATGGCCTGCTCCGGTTCAGCAGTGCCGATCAGGAGCTCGTAAACCGTAGGCCCGGCCTGTTTTTTGTCCGCTCCCACCCCACTGGTTGCATTCCCCTGGGGGTCGATATCCACCAGGAGGGTCCGACGGCCCTTGGCTCCCACCGCCGCGGATAGATTCACCGTGGTAGTGGTCTTGCCGACACCGCCTTTCTGGTTGACAACTGCAATGATCTTGCCCAAACCGGCACCTCTTTCCCCGCCCGGCCATGAAGCAACGGGCCGTCTTCTCAAAACCGCCTATGTCCGGCTGTCGGCTATTTCGGCGATTGCCCGCCAGTCCGGACGACATATGAGGATATTATAGCACAGATTTTATAAGGGGAAAAGCTTTTTTCCTGCACCACCCCATTTCTCCTTCTGTCCTCGGGTATATTTTCCCGGTTTTTTAGGAATACTGAGGATAGACACGTTTGGAAAGGATGGTTTGTCATGGAGAATTTGGTGAACGGCCCGGAAATCCCCATGGGCCTGGGCATGGCGTTGGCACAGAACCACGCCGCCATGGAGGTGTTCGCTGCCATGCCGCCCGCCTCGCAGCAGTCGGTCATCGAGCACACCCATCAAATTTCCTCAAAACGGGAAATGCAGGCATATGTCGCCTCACTTGTCAACCCACAGATCCGATAAAAAGAGGGCGTGTTTCACATGAAACACGCCCTCTTTCTTCCGTTTCTATCTTCCAGGCAGGGGTCAGGCCAGCGCCGTCTTGCTCTTGAGCTTGGAATTCACCAGGCAGATATACGTCTTCCCGGGCGACACCGCCAGCTCGGTCCCATCCTCCTCCCGGAACGCCAGCTTGTCCGCGGTACAGGTATAGGTCATCGGGCGGCTGGTCCCACCCGTCACCAGCAGGCCGGAACCGGAGGCCAACTTGAAGTTGCAGGTCAGTTCGTTTTCCATCACCTTGTCGGCGTACATCACCAAGATGTTGGTCACCTGGATCGGCGTGCCGTCCGCCGCCTTATGCGTGGTCGTGTCCCCGATCTTGCCGTTGCCTTTGGTGTACAACCCAGAAGTGCTATCGTATACAAAGGTGACAGCCCGGGAGTCACTGACATTCACCTGCAGACTGGCGCCCGCGCCGTTCCCGGCTTTGTCCCCAAAACCAAAGGGCACCGGCCGGGTGGCCGTCGTCCCGATTTTCAGCTTGTCCATACGGGCTTTCATCTTGTCTCCGCTGGTCATCATGCTGTATTCCAGACCCTTGCTCTTTTTCAGCTGTTCGTCCCGCCAGAAGGTGCTGCCATCGTAAGAGAGGGCGTTGATGTTGTCGATCTTGATCTTTTTCAGGGTATCCAAGGCAGGGGTACTGCCCCCGGCATGGGCATACACGATGTCCATGGCCTGCGCAATGGTCACAAACGGGGAGCGCGCCGACCGGACCGGGCCGAGCTGGGCCGGGATGCGTTCTGCATTGGCAAACAAGGCCAGAATCCGGGTGATCCCTCCCTCTGTCTCCGCCTCGACATACAGGTCTGCCTTGTCGATGCCGTGCTGGGGACGGGAGGTGGAGTTGTTCCCGATCATGACCCCCACCGGACGGGTCCCTCCCTTGGTCAGATCGCTTTTCCCGGTGAGGGGGTTGAGGTTCTCGTTGCTCACCGGCGGCTGTGTGGTGCTTGCCTCCGATTCGGTCGGCAAGGTCAGTACTCCCCCCTCCGATGAATCCGGCGGTGCCGACACAGCGGGGGCTTTGCCACATCCGGCGCTCACGATCACGATCAGCAAACCGGCCAGCAGGCCGGATATCCATTTTCTCACCCAAACGCATCTCCTTGTAGTATAAACTCTAAATTAATATCCTTTTTGTATATTTTCAATCTTCTTCCACGTCCACGGCATCGTAAATCTCATCACAAATCTGTGTATAGACGGTCTGTGCGAACTCATACACGGCCCCCACCGTTTCAGCGGAAAGATGCAGGCCGTTGTCTGAAGGATACCGTGTCTCAATATACAGGCGGTTGAGCCCGGCCGTGTGTTGGATATAAGGGCGGAAAGAGGCGTCGAACTTGGCGACCTGCTTGCAGAGCCATGTCAGGTTGTGCCCGTCGGGCAGCACCCCGGTCCGATCGAGCAGGTAGGCTTTGAGCGCCTTTTCCAGGCACTGCTGGCAGTGGAAGCCGGCGATATCCAGGCACTGCCCTTGCTCCAGGAGGAGCCGGG
>ERZ825896.3625-NODE-3625-length-12792-cov-2.426788_pt1 | contig 12792 bp, 9 predicted proteins | sample MGYA00519858_ERZ825896 | MGnify/ENA primary metagenome ERZ825896 (study PRJEB31778, sample SAMEA3449214) | human gut metagenome | biome: human gut; feature: human-associated habitat; material: faeces | place: United Kingdom | collected 2010/2012 ... | reverse complement strand
GAAAACACCTGATTGGACAGGGCTGCCACCGAGAGAATCTTCTCCGTGGTCTTCTCCGGAAAGACAGCGTACAGAATCTGTTTTGCCTGTCTCGCCAGACGCTCCTTCTGGAACAGCACATAGATGGAAAACGTAAATGCAATCACAAACGTCACCACACCGCTCACAATCCCGGAAAAGATACCGACGCCGGAGCTCACAACCCCCGCCGCAAAATTCTGCACAAACGTCACAATCGAGTCGGCAAGCGATGACCAGTCAATATTAAGCTCCGCCACCGCAGGGGCAAGTGCCGGATAGCTGTCCGGAAGATCTGTCAGCCACTTCTGTACGGCTTTTACCGCAACCGGAACCTGCTGTACAATCATGGAAATCGTATTTCCAAGCTCCGGTATCACAACCACAAGCGCCAGCGTGATAATGCCGATCACGATCGCAAGCGTCAGCAGATAGGCAACGGGTCTTCTCCATTTTGCAAGCTTCCCGTTCTTCGCAAACAGATGCCGCTCGATACTCTTCATCGGAACATTGATCACGAATGCGATCGCGCCTCCAACCAGAAACGGCATCACAATCCCCAGCACAAAATCCACCGCTCCGATCACCACGTCAAAATGCTCCATCCCGCAATAGAGCAGAATCCCAAATGCAATGATCTGCATCATCCGTTTCCGCGTCTCCTTTGATATCTCCATACTTACTCTCTTCCTCTCTTTCTCTCCTACACCACCGCAATCTGCGCGGTTCTCATCCCTACACAGATCAGATAAAGAACCAATAGATGCACCGGATAGAACGCATAGAACAGGTACTTTATGTTCCATCCGCGCTTCACGTTATAGAACGCAATCGGGATAAACGCCACGATCGCCGGAAGTTCCCAGCAGAACGCCAGGCAGCCTGCCACGATCTGTAATCCCCGCATCTGTCTCGTCATATAAAACACCAGAATTGCGAGCACGCCTTTTGCATCATAATCTGTGTGCAGCAGATAGGCCGCACCCATTCCCCCGAATGTGATGATGACAAGCAGCGCACTGCGCAAAACCGGATGCCACTCCTGCTTTTTCACCACCTCATCAAACAGCATGATCGTAAGAAGCCCGATCAGCAGCGTGAAAAATACATTCTGATAGCCGAATTCCAGTATTTTCCCGGAAAATGCCAGATCGAACGGTATCTCCGACAGCAGGGCAAATCCAAACAGCCGCTGCGCATATTTTTTCCGGCTGCCCGTGTAAAAAAATCCCTCCACAAGCAGAAAACAGAAAATAGGGAATGCCACTCTGCCGACGGCGCGCATCGCATAATAGATCTTATAGAGCATCTCACTCCCCTGCCCGGCAATCAGCAGTCTGGCAATGACCGCCGCTCCGATATGGTCAATCAGCATCGTGATGATCGCGATCAACTTCAATGTGCTTCCGCTCAATCCTTTTTGAGGCATCTTCCCCACCGTCCTTTTCTTCCTATGAAAAAAAGAGGAGACCAGGCTGTTTCGTCCATCTCCTCTTCGTGTATGTCGTCCTAACCTACAAATTCTTCCACACATCTGCGGTATGCCGCTACCGGATCCGCCGCCTGTGTGATCGGTCTTCCGACTACGATGTAATCCGATCCGAGTTCCTTTGCCTTTGCAGGTGTCGTCACACGCTTCTGATCTCCCACATCGCCGTCCGCGAAACGCACGCCCGGTGTGATCGTCAAAAACTTTTCTCCGCAGACTGCATGTACCTTGCCTGCCTCAAGCGGCGAGCATACGACTCCGTCCAGTCCTGCTTCCATGGTATTTTTCGCATAGTGCATGACCGTCTCATCGATCGGCTTGTCAATCCACAGCTCCTGCTGCATCACTTCCTCGCTCGTGGAGGTAAGCTGCGTCACCGCGATCAGCAGCGGTCTGCTGCCGTCCGCTCTCGTCAGTCCCTCCAGTGCCGCCTGCATCATGCCCTTTGTTCCCGCTGCATGTACATTGCACATATCGACATCCAGTCCCGAGAGAACCGCCATCGCCTTTTTCACCGTGTTCGGAATGTCATGAAGCTTCAGATCAAGGAAGATCTTGTGTCCCATCCCCTTGATGGTACGCACGATGTCCGGTCCTTCCGCATAAAAAAGCTCCATTCCGATCTTGACGAACGGCTTCTCGTCCTTGAACTTCTCAAGAAACGCAATGACTTCTGCCTTACTGTTAAAATCACATGCAATAATAACGTCTTTTCCCATGTCTTCCTCCCGTGTTCTTCACTCGCAAATCATCAGTGCAATTATACACTGCACCGGGGGCTTTGACAAGGCAATTCGCGTTCTGTTGACAGAATCTTTATCCTTGATCCTTTTTCCTTTCATCGCAATAAAACTCCTTCTTTCATCCAAAAATTCCGGTTGTGGCAAGTGATATTCCTGCATCGTTCTGCGTATTGTCGGGATTCCCCATCGTCCTGATTGGAAAAACTGGACAGCGAATCATATAAATGTCTGGGACATCCCTGGTTTGCACTCTTTATCTGTTGGAGTTTCACATTTAAGTTTCTGAATTAACTCTAATTTTTCAAGTAATTCTTTCGTTGTCATTTTAGTTCTCCCCATATTTTTATATCGTATCACTATTTTTTGTGTAAGAAACTCAAATTTTATTTCACGAACTCAAAAAGGAACTCAAATAATTTGAGTTCCTTTTTGAGTTCCTTCCTATGGATATCACCCGGCATTAAATGCCCATACAGACTAAAGCCCATACATAAAAAGGAGCCACAGAGTGACTCCTCCAGTGCAGTCCGAAAACATACACCTCTTTCATTACATATAATATATCTTATATCCTTGAAAAATGCAAGTTTTTATTATTTTTTCAAACATTCAAATACGCCTCTAACCCCACAACCTTTGCCGGAACATTATTTTCACGCATAGCTTGAATATAGCCATTACGCTCTTCTTCGGAAATCTTCAACCACATCCCCTTACGCACACGTTCCATGATTGTGAAGGCCATCTTAGGATCTAATCCCGCATGCATTAAGTATACCATGATATCATCACGACAACCGATAACTGTTTTCAGAGTGGCGATACCTTCCTTAATCAAATCTTGTGCATTACCTAACCAAACGTCTGTTCCGTGGGACAAACCAGATAACTGTAAGAGTTCCGCAAAGGTCGTCGGATGCGTCTCGTCGACCATACCACGAACAAAGTTAGTCCCAAACTCAGGGATTCCCAACATTCCCGTTGGTGTCCCAATCTGTTCAGGTGTTACTCCTAAAATATCAGTCCCTGAAAAAAGTTTCATTACATCTGGATCATCTGCTCGAATATCTTTTGGATCAATTCCTGATAAATCCTGCAACTTACGAATCATAGTCGGATCATCATGTCCCAGAATATCAAGCTTCAACACGTTCTCATCAATATCGTGGAAGTTAAAGTGAGTCGTCTGCCAGGCAGCCGTTACATCATCAGCCGGATATTGAACAGGTGTGAAATCATAGACATCCATATAATTTGGAATAACAACGATACCACCCGGGTGCTGACCTGTGTTTCGCTTAACACCAGCAGCCCCCATGGCTAAACGGTCGACCTCGGCATCTCGGTAAAACTTATTGTAGTCACGTTCGTAACCTTTGACAAAACCATAAGCCGTCCGATCTGCAACAGTACCTACTGTTCCAGCACGAAAAGCATATTGCTCTCCAAAAATATCACGAACATCCAAGTGGGCTGATGGTTGATCATCACCGGAAAAGTTCAAATCGATATCCGGAACCTTATCCCCATCAAAACCTAGGAAAGTCTCGAAAGGAATATCCTGACCATCTTTTTTATACTCCGTTCCACATTCCGAACACTCCTTATCAGGCAAATCGAAGCCAGATCCATAAGAACCATCTGTAATGAACTCTGAGTGTTGACATTTAGGACATAAATAGTGTGGCGGCATCGGATTAACCTCAGTAATTCCAATCATCGTCGCAACAAAACTAGATCCGACAGATCCACGCGAACCAACTAGGTAGCCACGTTCATTTGAACGGTTAACTAGCATCTGCGAAGCCAGGTAGATTACGGCAAAACCATTACCAAGAATTGAGGACAACTCTTTCTCAATTCGCAGATCAATAATATCAGGCAAAGGATTACCATAGAGCTCAAACGCTCTAGCATATGTCATCTCCGCAACCTGTTCTTCCGCACGATCAATGAAAGGTGTGTACAAGTCTTTTTTGACAACCTCAACCTCTTCAATTTGATCTGCCATAGCCTGCGTATTAGTTACAACAATTTCATAGGCTAAGTCTTTTCCTAAAAAGGCAAAGTCGTCTAGCATCTCGTTAGTTGTCCTAAAATGAGCTTCAGGTAAAGGAGCAGGTTTCGCATTTTCTCCCTTACCAATTGGCCTATTAATCATGGCTCCTTGTCCCAAAGCGCGAACAATGATTTCACGATAAATGGCATCCTCAGGGTTGATATAGTGTACATTTCCTGTAGCCAGCACAGACTTGTCCAGACGATTAGCGACTTCAATCAAATCTCTAATCAGTTGTTCTATAGCCGCCTCATCCTTGATTAAATCCTTTGCAATCAAGGGAGCATAAATTGCCGGTGGCATAACTTCAATAAAGTCATAATATTTGGCAACTTCAACCGCCTTGTCAATACCGTGAGACAGAAGCGTATCAAAAACCTCACCATCAGCACAAGCAGAACCTACAATAATTCCCTCACGATACTCATCTAAGACCGTACGAGGAATACGTGCTACTCCCTCAAAGTATGAGACATTTGATAGACTTACCAACTTAAAGATATTCTTCAAGCCAGTTTGATTCTGAACATATAGAGTTGCATGTTTGACACGAGATTTTTTATACGAATCTTCAGAAACCAACTCCGTGTTCAACTGTTCCAGATTAGTCAAACCGTGCTTATCAAACACATCTTTTATGAAGATAAACAACAAACGACCCGTAGCTTCCGCATCATAATTGGCCATATGGTGATGATCCAAAGCCACACCAAACCGCTTCGTCAAAGGACCCAAACCATGACGCTTATACTCAGGATAAAGATTTCGTGCAAATTCTAAAGTATCAATAACCGGTTGTGAAATTGTTGGTAACTGATGTCTTTCGTAATTGGCATTCATAAAACCAACGTCAAAGGTCGCATTATGGGCCACTAGAACAGTTCCTTGACAGAATTCTTGAAACTCCTGTAAAACTTGCACTAAAGGTTTAGCACCCTTAACATGATTATCAGTAATACCGGTCAACTCAGTAGTAAATGCAGAAAGAGGATGTCCTGGATCTATGAATTCATCAAATTGCTCAATAATATTACCTTTATGCATTTTTGATGCGGCAATCTGAATCAAATCATTATGAACAGCAGACAAGCCCGTTGTCTCTACGTCAAATACAACATAAGTTGCTTCTTTTAATTCCAAATCCTCAGAATTATAAACAATAGGAACTTTATCCTCAACAAGATTGGCTTCAAGACCAAAAATAGCCTTAATCCCAGCTTTCTTAGCCCTATGGTAGCCATGAGGAAAGCTCTGAACATTAGCATGATCTGTTATAGCAACTGCTGGGTGTCCCCAAGAGGCAGCAGTATCAATAAGATCTTCAACAGTTGGCATTGCATCCATAGTAGACATGTTGGTATGCGCATGAAATTCTACACGCTTTTGTCCCTCAGGCATCAAATCCTTACGAGGAGTATGTGAAATTTCTTTAATATCTTGCACATTCATAGTCAGACTATGAGTGAAAGGATTATTCTCGATACGGCCACGAACCCTTACCCAGTTCCCCTTTTTTATCATATCGAACTTAGCAAGCTCATCACTATCTTTGACCCATCGTTGCATAGCAAAACTAGAGGTATAATCAGTTACCTTGAAATTAATAATAATTCGACCCGTCTTAGTTTCACGTTGCTCTACATCAAAAATATATCCTTCAAAAACAACACGATTCTCTTCAGAATTAATATCAACCATTGGCGTTATTTCAGCCTTATCAAAACTAGCTTGACGTTGACTTTGTTTCTCAGCAAAATTTTGTGATGGTTCGGTCACAGGTTTCGGTGCTGGGGCACTTTCAAGAATAGATTGAAGCGCTTGTCTTGCTTGAGACTCAGCTTGTTCTTGTAAAGAAACCTTGTTTGTTTCGTAAGCCTCTTCTATCGAAGATGACGCTTCCTTATCTTCAAGAACAGAAATTGATACGTCAGATAAACCAACTTGAGAAAGAGATTTAGAAATCAAAGAAATAAATCTATCCTGTAAATTTTCTTTAATAATATGTGCTGGAGCCTTAACACAAATACTATTATTTGAAATTTCAACCTTTAGATTTGAGAATAAAGAATAAGTAGAAAAGTGTGACACTTTTAAACTATCTAAAGCATATGAAAAGTAATCTCCAAGTAAAGAATCATCGCAAGCAGTAGAAACTAAACGAATCTCAAAAGAAGCTTTGGCACCTAAAGAATCGAAGGAAGAATGAAGTAAACTATCAAAAAGCACAAAAGACTCATAAGAAAGAACACTACGAAAAGAAAAAACAAAAAACCACTGCCGTTTTGATTTAAATAGTTTTACTGTTTCGATAGAACCATCTTTAATTTCTTTAAAAGCATCGTGATCCTCAGGAAAACGAATTTGTTTTAAGAGAAGCTGAAATTTATCAGACATAAAAATTAAACTCCTATAGACAAAAAAACACTCCTAAAGGAGTGTAACTTATACCGGCGGCCGGGGTCGAACCGGCACGTCCTTGCGGACACTGGATTTTGAGTCCAGCGCGTCTGCCAATTCCGCCACGCCGGCATAAATTTAACTGGGGTAGCTGGATTCGAACCAACGCATGAGGGAGTCAAAGTCCCTTGCCTTACCGCTTGGCTATACCCCAAAAATATAGGCGAATGAGGGGAATCGAACCCCCGAATGTCAGAGCCACAATCTGATGTGTTAACCACTTCACCACATTCGCCACTTTACTAACACGGGCAGTAGGAATTGAACCCACACTGAAGGTTTTGGAGACCTTAGTTCTACCTTTAAACTATGCCCGTAACTATGGAAGGGGAGGGATTCGAACCCCCGAACCCGAAGGAGCGGATTTACAGTCCGCCGCGTTTAGCCTCTTCGCTATCTCTCCTTAAGAACAAGAAATAGTATATCACAGTTTCTTGACCAAAGCAAGCCTTTACTTTGGATTTTAATGATTAAGATTGTATGATTCAATAATGGCAGCTACTGCATCATCCATTTTTTTGTGGAAACCTACAACATTTTCCTTGTCAACAACGGCAAACTTACCATCAATTTCCACAATTTGTCCGATGACTTTCTTACCAACAAGAAGTTCAAAACCTTCAATAGTTGCTTTATTGACGACTACTTTAGCATCATTAATTTGAATTTCAATTTTTTTATCTTTTTTACTCATAGATTTATACCCGATCCTTGGCTCGAGCCATCCTTTCTTAATGTATCTTCTTAATTCTACCGAAAAAGAAAAAAGCTTGCAAGAGCAAGCCTTAAAATAATCGTTAATCTATTAGGAATTAGTCAACTTTTACAATCCATCCTTCTGGTGCTTCAATATCACCAAATTGGATACCTGTCAACTCATCATAAAGTTTACGTGTTACAGGACCTACTTCTGTTTCTGAGTAGAAGACATGGAAGTCATCACCATGTTGTACCCCACCAATTGGTGAAATAACGGCAGCTGTACCACAGGCACCTGCTTCGACAAATTTATCCAATTCGGAAATCTTAACATCACCTTGGATAGCTTTCATACCGAAGCGATTTTCAGCCAAGTAAAGCAATGAGAACTTGGTGATAGATGGCAAGATAGATGGGCTGAGTGGTGTAATGAATTCGTTATCAGCTGTGATACCAAAGAAGTTTGCAGAACCCACTTCTTCAATCTTAGTGTGAGTTGCTGGATCAAGGTAGATTACATCAGAGAAGTTACGGTCATGTGCAATCTTACCTGGCAACATACTTGCTGCGTAGTTACCACCAACCTTAGCAGCACCTGTACCATGTGGAGCAGCACGGTCATAATCATCTTGAATAAGGAAGTTTGTTGGAGCCAAACCACCCTTGAAGTAGTTACCTACTGGCATTGCAAAAATAGTAAAGATATACTCATCTGCTGGATGCACACCAATGATATCACCAACCCCAATCAACAATGGACGGAGATAAAGTGTTGCACCTGTACCATATGGTGGAACATATTCTTCATTTGCACGTACAACTTGTTTACATGCATCTACAAATTTGTCAACGGGAACTTGTGGCATCAAAAGACGATCCGCAGTACGTTGCAAACGTTTAGCATTTTCATCTGGACGGAACAATTGAATAGAGCCATCTTTAGTACGGTAAGCCTTGAGGCCTTCAAAAGCTTCTTGACCATAGTGAAGGGCTGGAGATGCTTCTGAAATATGCAAAGTCGCATCCTCAGTCAATTGCGCCTCATCCCATTTACCGTCTTTGTAATATGAGATATAACGGAATGGAAGTTTACTGTAATTAAATCCTAGATTTTCCCAGTCTAAATCAACTGTCATGTGTATATCCTCTTTTCTGTTACTATGTGCTTTCTAGTATAGTCCTTTTCATTGAAAATTTCAAGGTTATGTTGCAAAATTCTGACAATTCTTTTTAAAACAGTTCTTTAGTCTCTTAAAGAAAAAAACTCTGCTCTCTAGTAAGAGAACAAAGCTTTCTTATCATTATTTTTCAATAATTTTAGCAGAAAAGACTTCTTTGTCTGCTAATCCTTCAATGAAACTACCGTTGCTAGTACGGTCTGAAATATTTAGAAGGGACAAGTCAACCTCTGCCGTTTCGCCTGTTGTTGCTGTTACAAGCAAGGTCTGAGGAGTCTCTTCCACTGGTGTTGCTAGAAGATCTATCTCACCACCAGAATTTTCTGTAAAGACTGGACCAGCCGTAAAGACGCGATGTGGTTTCGTCTTAAGCTCACGAAGAACTTGGAGACCTCGACCAGCTCGCTTAGCCTGTGGAATATCTGCTGTAGCCACACGTTTGAGACTAGCTCTTTGTGTCAGAAGGTAGAAACTTTGAGTATTTGCTACAAAAACAGCCTGAACGGTATCATCATCCTTAAGATTGATTGCCTTAACACCTGCTGCCTTGGCACCAACTACGGGCACTTCGTCAGCATTAAAGCGAAGGGCATAACCCTTTTGAGTGATAATCATGATATCATCCAATTGAATCGGCGTAACCGTAACAATAAAATCACTATCATCCTTGAGTTTAGCGTATTTAACCGACTTAGACTTGTAGGTACGCCATGGTGTAAATTCCTTGCGTTCGAAACGTTTAATCTGACCCAGCTTGGTAGCTGATAGGTAAGTACCTGTTTCAAAATCATCCAGGATTTCTGCGTAAAGCACTTCTTCATCCTTAGATAAATTGGTGATAGTTTGTGATAAATGCTCTCCCAAATCCTTCCAACGAATGTCTGGTAACTCATGGATTGGACGATAAATCACATTGGCCTGATTAGTGAAAATCAAGAGGTGTTGTGTCGTCTTAGCTTGCTGAACCAGAATCAAATCATCATCATCACGTTTTCCGACTTCGTCAATCGTTGAAGCATTGAAAGAACGTGGGCTTGTACGTTTGACGTAACCACCGCGAGTGATGCTGACATAGGTTTCTTCTTCAACAATCAAACTTGCAGTATCAATTTCAATGGTCTTGGTTTCTGCTTGCAACTCTGAACGACGGTCATTACCAAATTTCTTCTTAATGTCACGGAGTTCACGTTTCATGACATTAAACATGGTACGCTCATCACCAATGATAGCAGCCAAGGTCGCGATTTGTTCACGTAAATCAGCTTCCTCATTTTGGAGGGTAACAATATCCGTATTGGTCAAACGATAAAGCTGCAAGGTCACGATAGCTTCGGCTTGTTCTTCTGAAAAATCATAGCTGACCTTAAGATTTTCCTTAGCATCAGCCTTATTTTCAGAAGCTCGGATAAGAGCGATAACCTCATCCAAAATAGAGATAACTCGGATCAATCCTTCAACAATATGAAGACGTTTTTCAGCTTTTTCCTTGTCAAATTTTGAACGAGCAACAATAATATCACGACGGTGGGCAATATAGCTAGATAAAATCTTTTGTAAGCCAACTTGACGTGGGGTGAAATTATCAATAGCCACCATGTTGAAATTGTAGTTGACCTGAAGATCCGTATATTTCAAAAGGTAGTTAAGAATAGTTTGGCTGTCAGCATCCTTCTTAAGTTCAATAGCAATACGCAACCCTGTACGGTCAGACTCATCACGAACTTCTGCAATACCTGGAACCTTGTTATTAACACGAACATCATCGATTTTTTTAACAAGAACTGCCTTATTGACATCGTAAGGAATTTCAGTAACGATGATTTGTTCCTTGCCACCTTTGAGTTGTTCAATTTCAGTACGTGAGCGCACAACGACGCGGCCCTTACCAGTTTCGTAGGCCTTACGAATCTCATCCTTGCCCTGAATGATAGCCCCTGTTGGGAAATCTGGACCAGGCAAGAATTCCATCAATTTATCCAGTTTAGCAGATGGGTGATCAATCATGTAGACAACGGCATCGATGACTTCTGACAGATTATGCGGTGGAATGTCCGTGGCATAACCAGCAGAAATCCCTGTAGCACCATTAACCAAGAGGTTTGGAAAGGCTGCAGGTAAAACGGTTGGTTCCTTCTCTGTATCATCAAAGTTCCAAGCCCAAGGAACGGTGTTTTTATCAATATCTTGAAGAAGGTAGCCAGCAATCTCTGACAAGCGCGCCTCTGTATAACGCATAGCCGCTGGTGGATCACCATCCATAGAACCGTTGTTACCGTGCATTTCAACTAAGATTTCACGATTCTTCCAGTCCTGGGACATACGCACCATGGCGTCATAAATGGAACTATCGCCATGTGGGTGAAAATTACCCATAATGTTACCCACCGACTTGGCAGATTTACGATAGCCCTTGTCATGGGTATTGCCATCCTTATTCATGGAATAAAGAATACGACGTTGAACGGGTTTCAAACCGTCACGAATGTCAGGAAGCGCACGCTCCTGAATAATGTATTTGGAGTAGCGTCCAAAACGCTCCCCCATGATGTCCTCAAGGGACATGTTTTGAATATTAGACATAAGATTTCTCTTTATTTTTTAGTTTAAGTAATGATTTGAAATAATGTGAAAGACAAATAGTAACTTTCCTACCTAACTGCCACGCTTCATAATGTCTTTCCTTGACTTTGCAACTGTAGAAGAATGTTTTTCACCTTCCTAATTTCTATTTCACCAATCACAAATTGAACGATTGTACTTATCGCAATTAAAATGAAGAATACACAAGATAGTGTCAATGAAGTAGAAAGTTCCCCAAAGAATAAGATAAAGTTTAAGAGTGATAAACAAGTCATTAAAGAGGCGTTGATTACGAGAACAGTAGCTAGCGGTATACGAAACAATCTATAATGATAGATACTTTTTAAAAGTGATGTGATACTACAAGCAACACTTAAGGGAGTAAAAACATACACATTATAGAAAACAAATAACAAACCCTAGTAGGTTCTATCTGAGAATGGATTATCTATCAAAGATAGAAGGAAGGTTATCACAACTAGTATAGGCAGGGTTAAAAAGCGTGTTTTTATTGGTCTCTTTTTATAAACGCTTAAATAAGCTATTGCTCCCCCACAAACAGGAAAGACTACTTGAGAATAGTGAAGTAAAAAACTTAATACCTTAGATAACATAGGTCTACCTCACATTGTCTTTTCCTGACTCAGCCATATAATCTTTATTTTTTCGTTTTCCTTTCTTCCTATTATAGTTTGAGCAATACCACTTGCCGCTAGGAGGATAAAAATAAGGTACATGGATGAATTTGGGAGAAATTCCAAAGCCCCTTGTAAGAAAAGTAGGTTGAGGAAAGCCAGTAATGTGGCGAAGAAACTATTAATCGCTAATAAGATTGAATAATTGGTTTGAAAGCGTGTTAAATGTAGAAGACTCTTTATAAAAGCTATTAGTGAGAATGGTACATAAAACACTGAAAAGACCATCAGGTAGTAAAAAACAAATAATAAGCCTGAGTATGGACTACCCAAATAATAATAGAGGGGGTTATCCAGCACGAAGATTATGAGGGAGACTATAGATAAGAGAAAAAGGATCAAAAAGCGTGTTTTTATAGGACGTATACCATAAAAAATTAAGTATATAGCAGAAACAATAACCATAAGAATAATAGCCGGAATAGCTACATCTGCATGGTAAGCTAGGTAATCGATAACATTAAAATCCATTTTTCTACCTCCATTGATTTCTAGTCAATGACACTGCAAATAGTTAATAAACGATGTAGAAAATAATCAACTTGTTTCTTTATAATCCTAAGTATCTATTGATAGTAAGCGCTCTCCCTAGTTCTATCTTATTACATTCCCTTCTGGCCTGCAACTTAAAATGCGCCGCTTTCTTCCAAGGTAAATTTAACGTTATCTTCAATCCATTGACGGCGTGGTGCCGCCTTATCTCCCATAAGAACTGAGACTCGACGTTCGGCACGCGCTAGGTCGTCAATCGTCACTCGGATAAGGGTTCTTGTCTCTGGATCCATGGTTGTTTCCCAAAGCTGCTCTGCATCCATCTCACCAAGACCTTTGTAACGCTGGATCTTGTTATTGTTATCTCGTCCGATTTCCTGAA
>ERZ825896.3624-NODE-3624-length-12798-cov-17.520756_pt1 | contig 12798 bp, 10 predicted proteins | sample MGYA00519858_ERZ825896 | MGnify/ENA primary metagenome ERZ825896 (study PRJEB31778, sample SAMEA3449214) | human gut metagenome | biome: human gut; feature: human-associated habitat; material: faeces | place: United Kingdom | collected 2010/2012 ... | reverse complement strand
AAAGAGCACCTCACGGCGCATGAACTGGAACTGCTGACCCGCAAGGAGCTCGACCACCGGCTGGCCCGCATCCGCGACGTCTTCGTCTTCTGCTGTCTGACGGGGCTGGCCTTCGCCGATGCCGACCACCTGCGGCGCGAGCACCTCTCGCAGGACGACGAAGGCCGCTGGTGGATTCACAAGCCCCGCGAGAAGACCTCCGTGATGAGCCGTATCCCGCTACTCCCGGCCACACTCGAAATCCTGCGCCGCTACGAGCACGACGAAGTATGCGTCGCACGCTCACGGGCGCTCCCTACGCCGAGTAACCAAAAGATGAACGCGTACCTGAAAGAGATAGCAGCCGTGTGCGGCATCAACAAAGTGCTGACCACCCACGTTGCCCGCCACACCTTCGCCTGCATGGCCGTCGAATACGGCATGCCGATTGACGTTCTAGCCAAGATTCTCGGCCACTCGAACACCAACATGACGCGCCACTACGCCAAGTTCTCCGAGACAGTCATCGGCCGCGAAATGGAGATGTTCGGACAAAAACTGACATCGGCCGCCGCGGAGTAACATTCCGGGTTTTAAGAGAGCAAGTTTATGTTTCGGGTGCCCCGAAACCCTTGCAGATTCATCCCGCTGGTCTCAAATGGATATAATGAAAAAGAATCCCAAAGGCGGACGTCCGCCCAAATCCGCAAGCGAAAAGCTCAAGGAGCGGCTGACCGTGAAGATGGCCGCAGCAGACTACTACGCCCTGCGCGGCAAGGCGCGGGCGGCAGGTCTCACCTGGGCCGAATACGCCCGGACGGCGCTCTCAAGGAGCGTCGTCCGCCAGCGCCTCACGGCAGAACAGATGACCCTGCTGCGGCAGCTCGCCGGTATGGCCAACAACCTCAATCAGCTCGCCCGAAAAGCCAACTCCGCCGGATATGTTCAGGCAGCGGCGGAGTGCACAGCTCTGATCGAAAAGATAGATACGCTAATAGATCAAATTAACGAATAACCATGATTGCCAAAATATCGAAAGGCGGTTCGTTCGGCGGAGCCGTCGATTACGTCCTTGACAAAGGAAAAGACGCCGAATTGCTCGCCGGACTGGGCGTCCGGATGAAAGACCGGGATTCCATCGTCCGCAGCTTCCGAATGCAGGCGGCACTGAATCCGCATCTTTCGAAGCCCGTCGGCCACATCGTCCTCGCCTTTTCGGCACAGGACGCCGCACGGCTCGACAACAGGCGGATGGTCGGAATCGCCGCGGAGTATCTCTCCGGCATGGGCATCCGAAACACGCAGCTCATCATCGCCCGCCACCGCGACCGGGAACATCCCCATCTGCATATCCTTTTCAACCGGGTGGACAACGACGGCCGTACCGTCTCCGACCGCAACGACCGCTACCGTTCGGAGCGACTCTGCAAGGAGCTGACCGTCCGGCATGGGCTCTACTTCGCATCGGGCAAAGAGAATGTCAAGGAGCACCGCCTGCGCGAACCGGACAAAACGAAATATGAAATTTTCCACGCGCTGCGCGACGCCGTACCCCGCTGCCGCGACTGGCCGGAGTTGACGGCAGCGCTGCGGCACGAAGGGATCGCTACCGAGTTCCGGATGCGCGGCGGCACATCCGACGTACAAGGCGTCGTCTTCGCCAGGAACGGCTACCCGTTCAACGGTTCGAAAATCGACCGGCAGTTCAGTTTCTCCAAAATCGACCATGCGCTGAGCCTGAACCGCCGACAAGCACTCTCCGCAAACGAACGCGGTTCTGTAAGCAATCCGGTCGCATCGTTCAGTCACCTGCTCGAAGATCTTCTGCAACCGGTCTACGATGCGGACGAAGAACGGCGCCTTCAGGAACGACTGCGCAAAAAGAGAAAACAACACCGACTTTAATCGACAATACCTATTATTTATGGACACGAACACGATTATCGAACTTTTCGAAGAACTGAGAAAACAACTCACCTCCCTCAGCCGCAGAATAGACGACCGCAACATATCCGCCCCAGCTCCAGTAACAACGGATGATAAAATCGCCCGACTGCTCGAAACGGCCCAATTCACCCGCACGAATGTCGAACGGGTACGCATGGAACTTGCAGACCGCATTACAACTATCGGAAAAGAGACTGAAAACCATACCGAGAAAATTATTGCGGCCGTCGCTCATCCTGCGCAACCCGCAGCCCAACGGCATATCCACGTCATCGACTTCAACACCTCGTGGGCACTACTCTATATGGCGATCTCTTTCATCGTGATTCTCTGCGGCGGCATCCATATTACTAAATTATACGACCGTATTGCCAACCTGCGTGATACGGAATTGAAATACCGTTACGTTCAAATGATGGGCGACATCGACGAGCAAAAATTGCGCAACCAGAACGCCCTCTTCTACGATTCCGAACGCCGCGCAGACCGTCGCTCGCTCCGGCAACAAGTTGAGCGTTACGAAACAGCCGTCCGGGAAGCAATCGAGAATCAACAACGTAGCGTTATCCGAAAGCAGGAAGCAGAAGATATCCGGCAAAAAGCAAAGCAGTTCCAAAAGGAATTAGACATTACAAAATAATCATACGCGCCTGTTATCTAATCAGAGTTAACAGGCGCGTATTACTTATCTTGCAAAATCATTATGCAACTCTTCTATACGACTCTTCCAACTTACCCATAGCTATCCCATTCAATTATTTTCGTTCCACTTCTTACACTGCTCCATAATCGTATTCAAAGCATCTTCCTGCCCTGCAGGCGGATAATCATACTTTTTCAACAACCGTTTGACAATACGCCGCATTCCGGCACGAGCACTCTCCTTCATATTCCAGTCGATCGTTTTGTTACGCCGGAGTGCATCCGTCAGCTCACGTGTAATAGCGATCAACTGATCGTTGGAATAGAAATCTTTTACAGCCTCAGGCTTGGTCAACGCATCATAAAAGGCAAGTTCTTCGCTGTTCAGATTAAGCGACTCGCCGGCCTTTTCGCCGAAAACGATCTCACGGGCTATTTTCAGTAATTCTTCGATAACCTCTTCGTTCGTCAGCATCCCTTTCAAATAGCGACTCATGGCATCGGACAGAATTTCCGAAAACTTCTCGGCTCGTACCGTATTCGTTCGCTGATATAGTTGTACCTGTTCTGCAATCAACCTACGCAATAATTCTACGGCGAAATTCCGTTCCTTCATCCGGGCAACCTCTTCAAGGAATTTCGGATCGAACAAAGAGAACTCCTCCTTAATATCGGAGAAAAGATTAATTACCCCTTCGCTCTTGATACTCTGCTTGAGCAATTCATTAATACGCCCGTTAATCTCACGGAACGAAATCTTGCCCTTGGCTTCCACGCGCGTCAGTAATGTGCGAACCGCCTCAAAATAGGCAGCTTCGATACGCTGCTCGTAATTCAGCAAACTCTGACAAAGCGACAATGCCTGCCGCAGCAGCAGCGCCTCTTTGATATAGAGTTTTTTCGTTTCCATCCGCTCAGGGGACTGCATGAAATCGACACCTCCGCTGATGGCTTTCGCCCGCTCCAAATCAGACTTACCGAAGAAAGCACCATAATCGAATCCATACATCAGATCACGGCAAACGTCCAGTTTCTTCTGAAACTCCGGATAGGCGGTTTTAGCCACATCCGTATCACCATAATTTTTGCGGTCACGGTATGTATAATCGTTCATCGCCGTCTTCAACGCCGAAGCGATACCCACATAATCCACAACCAAACCGCCTTGTTTATCCCCGAACACACGATTCACACGAGCAATAGCCTGCATTAGATTGTGTCCGGACATCGGTTTATAGACATACATCGTCGAAAGCGAAGGTACGTCGAAACCCGTAAGCCACATATCAACTACGATGACGATTTTCAACGAGCTGTCGTTGTCTTTGAACCTCTTCTCCAACTCTTTCTTGTGGGAATCATTTCCGATAATCGCCCGCCAGTCTTCCGGATCTTTATTACCGGAAGTCATCACAACAGCCAGCTTGTCACCCCATACCGGGCGCATTTCGAGAATCCGACGGTAAATCTTGATCGCTATCGGCCGCGAATAGGCTACTATCATCGCCTTACCCGTCTGCTCGTATTGCCGGAATTCCTCATAGTGTTTTACGATGTCCTCGCACAATGATGCCACCGTCGCGTCAGCTCCAAAGATCGAATCGAGCCGCCCCAATTCACGCTTGCTTTTCTCAATGACATACTCTTCCGCTTCCTCGGCCATCGCATCATACTCCGCATCAATACGTCGCAAGGTCTGCTCGTCGAGTTTCAGATTGATTACACGGCTCTCGTAAAATACCGGCCGTGTCGCACCGTCATCCACCGACTGCGTCATATCGTACACGTCGATGTAATCGCCGAATACTTCGCGTGTCGACCGATCTTTTTGCGCAATAGGCGTTCCGGTAAACCCGATATAGGTAGCATTCGGCAACGCATTACGCACCAGACGCGCCGCGCCGATTACAACTTTGGCCTGCATCACCCCGTCAGCATCCGTAACCATTCGGACCCTCTCCTCCAATCCATATTGACTGCGATGCGCCTCGTCGGCCATAACGACTATGTTTCGTCGTATCGAAAGCGGTTCTTCGCTCTCCTCGAATTTCTGCATCGTCGAGAAAAAGATACCGTTCGCTTCGCGTCCCGCCAATAATTCCCGAAGATGAGCCCGACTTTCGGCTTGCACGGGTGTCTGACGCAAAAAATCCCTGCAACAAGCGAACTGCCGGTACAACTGGCCGTCCAAATCGTTACGGTCTGTCAGCACGACAATCGTCGGCGACGACATCGCCTGCTGCAACTGCTTGGCGAAAAAGACCATCGACAATGACTTTCCGCTGCCCTGCGTATGCCAAAACACGCCACCCCGACCATCCGTCTCAGCTGCTTTGACCGTCGAAAGCACAGCCTTGCGTACGGCATAAAACTGATGATAAGCACTTAATATCTTAACGCGCTGTTTACCGTCTTTCGAGTAACAAATAAAATTCCGCAACAATTCAACAAACCGCGTTTTTTCGAACATTCCCGCGAAAAGCACATCGAAATTCGCGCTATGGGTATCCTCATAACTCCCATCTACCGTCTTCCACTGCATAAAACGGTCTTCACCCGCCGTGATCGTCCCCGCCTTAGTCATCCCCTGATCGCTCATCACACAAAAAGCGTTATAAATAAAGAGAGACGGAATCTCCTGCATATAGTTACGCAATTGTGCATAAGCTTCCGACACGTCTGTATTCTCACGCGATGGCGATTTGAGTTCGACCACCACCAGCGGCAATCCATTGACAAATACGATCATATCCGCACGCCTTACCGAGTGCCCATCGACCGTCCATTGATTAGCGATCGTAAACCGATTATGTAACGGTGAATCGTAATCGACAAGCCGGACATTTGCGGAACATTGCTCGCGGCCATCGAAATAATTGACAGCAACACCATTTTGCAAGTAATCCGTGAACAATTCATTCTTCTGTACCAACGTTCCGCCCTCATAAGTTCGAATCTTCACCATGGCTTCGTCAATAGCGGCCTGTGGCAGTCCACGATTGATCTGCGGCAACACAGCCTCCAGCACCTCCACGTAAAGCGGTTCTGCATAGTCGCGCATTACATTGGGACCGTACACATAATCATAGCCTAATTGCTCTCGAAACAACTCGAGAATAGCGTTTTCAAAATCATCTTCGGTGAAGTGCATATAATTGTTATTTTTTCACATACAAGTTAACAAGTTGTGATACCATATTACGCGCAGATTGCGTTGCGACATCAGAACTAATAGATTGTAAAGACAGGCTTCGTTTGATTTTACGCCTCAAATCACTAATGGTCGCTTCCTTATTGGCCCAATCTATATATTCGGTTTGCCGTGTAATAATTCGAAGAACATTCTGTTTTATAGCATCATCTGAAATATATTGTGATACGATATCATAAATAGCCTTATCAACTAACTCTTCTTTCACTACGGATTCAGCTATCTCAACACCTTCCTTCGATTCTTCAGCTTTTATTGCATCAAAATCTATCTTTTCAAAAGATGAAGCGCTTCTGACATTAGATTTACACATACTATATTTGATATATGCCATCTGATGCTCCAACTCCGGAAATAAAGCCCCTTGGTTTATATTGTAGAAATTCAATTCTTCTAAAAGGCTTTCCTTACTTCCGGCCGGTATGATTATCCTTTCGCTCGCAAACTGGCTATTTAAAGAACAACTGCTCTTTTCGATCCGACTGGCGCCGTAATCAGATTTATTGAGTTGAATATTAATGCTACCCGAAAGCAAAAAGGCTCCGCTCTGCCGAATCAAACGTTCATTGTTGAATGTCGATATAACAAAGTAGGCATTTTGCATCACCTTTGCCAGTTCCTCAAAATCCTCGGCTTGTTTTATTTGACTGCGTAGTCCTAATTTCTCGACCAATTGATGCAATACAATATCTCCGTTGAAATCCATTTCCGCAATTCGAGCCAACAGATCAATATCATCTGAATTATGCTTATGTCCATAAGCCCGTCTATAATAAACAGCCCCATCGACATCATATTCATTATCAAATGAATGATCGGAGTCGACATCAATAGTATCAGATTCTTTATAATTCTTGTCGTAGTTTTCTTTATCTTCACATTTCGCACACGCAAAATACAACGCGACTAAAGGATTTAGCGTTACATCCAACATTCTGGTTGGCAGTCCATAATGTTGTAATTTTGTCAGTCGTTCAAATGCACTTCGGCCGCCAAATTCAAAAGGAGCACGAGCACAAGCCTCGGATATAATATCGGATTCAATCGTCAGGTTATTCTCTCTAAATAAACACGGGCGCACATCCCAATTTTTATTGGATTGGCCCCTGAAAAAGAATCGCTCATTGCTACCTTCATTGGCAGCTTGCAACTGAGAAATATATGCAACATATTCCGACAATGTATTGACGATTACATTGCCATTTGAATCAATATTAAGATCTAATTCCATTAGAAATCCCAGTTTAATACAAATATAACAAAAATAGAAATTACAATAGTAACTTTGATAAATGATAATTTAGAGGAGCAGGCCAAAGCGTTGTTTAAGTCGTGGTTTGTGGATTTCGATCGAAACGAATGGGTTCACTGTGAATTAGGAGATATCACACTTATTACTGCTGGAGGTGATAGGCCTTCAAAATATACTAATAAAAAGACTATTGAGTGTCATGTTCCTATATATTCTAATGGAATAGATAATGAAGGATTATATGGTTATACAAATGTTGCAAAAATTCACGAGGAAAGTATAACTATTTCTGCAAGAGGAACTATAGGTTATGTCTGTTTGAGATTAGAACCATATGTTCCTATTGTCCGGCTAATTTCAATAATCCCTAATAAAAAAGAGTTGTCTGCAAAATATTTATACTTGTGGGCATTAACTCAGAATATTACAGGAACGGGGACGACTCAGCAACAATTGACTGTTCCGATTTTCAGAAAAACTCCAATATCAATACCCTCTGACACTAAATTGAAGCAATTTAACTCTATTGCTGATCCTTTATTTAGTCAAATTGAATCTAATAAAAAAGAAAACATAAAATTATCCACTCTCCGTGATACCCTTCTACCCAAACTCATGTCCGGCGAGCTCTCCGTCGAGGAGGTTTCCTTCGATTAGCTTGCTAAATTATCATTTATCGGTTATCTTTGTGTGTATTTCAATGGACTGCGTAACTTTATCAATTTCAATAATACAAACGCAGCCATGAAAGAAAAACTAATTGACGAAATTAAAACCGCGATGCGTACCGTCATTACGGCAGATCAAATGAGCATCTTATGTAACGTGCTGAATCGCACATTGCAAAATATTGTCATCGCAGAAAAGCTTCCGGATAGCGAAGCGCGAGTCAAGGCTAATTCTCAACTGCAAACGCTATTTATATCAGCCAAACGCGTCGAGGGATGCTCTGAGAAAACATTAAAATATTATGCTTCGACTATTGAATATATGTTACGGCAGATCGACAAGAATATCGTCGATATAACAACGACCGATCTACGATGTTATCTTGCATCATACCAATCGAATAACCAATCGTCAAAAGTTACCATAGACAATATCCGCAGAATTTTCTCAAGCTTTTTCGCATGGCTCGAAGACGAAGATTATATTCTTAAAAGCCCGGTGAGACGCATCCATAAAGTTAAAACCGGCTCTTTAATTAAAGAGGTGCTATCCGATGAAAATCTTGAAATTTTGCGTGACAACTGCACCCATATACGAGATCTGGCAATCATAGACATGCTATCGTCTACCGGTATCCGCGTCGGCGAACTGGTAAAAATTAATCGAGAAGATATAGACTTTCACGAACGCGAGTGCGTCGTTTTCGGTAAAGGCAACAAAGAACGGGAAGTCTATTTCAACGCCCGCACAAAAATTCATCTGAAACAATACCTCGAAAGCCGGACAGATGACAATCCGGCACTCTTCGTATCCATTGCCAAGCCGCATAATCGGCTTAAAATTAGCGGAGTAGAGTTACGTCTCCGCCAACTCGGCCGCAAAGTTTCGATTCACAAAGTTCATCCGCATAAATTCCGCCGAACACTTGCTACAATGGCCATTGATAAAGGGATGTCGGTCGAACAGGTACAAAAGCTATTGGGGCACGTCAAAATCGACACGACAATGCACTATGCAATGGTTAATCAAAGCAATGTCAAAATCTCACATCGGAAATATATAAATTAGGTATGACACGAGTAACCTGCAAAATAAAGGATGTAATATCAGAAGTCAAAAGTGGTGATTGGGGCAAAGGCTCCCCCACAGAGAACTATACAACAGAAGTATTATGTGTGAGAGGGGCTGACATTCCCGAACTTTGCAAAGGCAATGTCGGCAAAATGCCACAACGTTTTATCCATAATAAAAAAGCGACATCAAAGATTTTATCTGCTAATAATTTAATAATTGAAATATCCGGCGGGAGTCCAACGCAGTCAACGGGGCGCATTGCGCTAATATCCGATAAAATATTATCCCGATATAGTAAGCCTTTGATATGTTCTAACTTCTGTAAAGCCATCACAGCAACGGGCATCCAACCTGAATATCTTTTTAATTACTGGCTTTATCTGTACAATAAAGATGCTATGTTCCCCTATGAGAATGGCACAACCGGCATTAAGAATTTAGATTTCAACAGTTTTATTCAGGAACAAGATATATCAATTCCTGATATTAAAACTCAACAAAAAATAGTCTCTATTCTTTCTTCAATTGACGAAAAAATAGAGACCAATAAGCGTATAAATGATAATTTAGAGGAGCAGGCCAAAGCGCTGTTTAATCATTACTTTATTCAAAATACAGAGAATTTAGGAGAATGGCAAGACGGGGTTTTGACTGACATTGCCCAATACCTTAATGGATTGGCTATGCAAAAATATCCAGCGATGCCTAATGAGGCAGGATTGCCAGTTTTAAAGATTAAAGAACTTGGACAAGGACAATGTGACACCAACAGTGATCGTTGCTCATCTTTAATAAAACCTGAATATATAATTTCTGATGGAACCATTATATTTTCTTGGTCAGGAACCCTACTTGTAGATATTTGGTGTGGTGGAAAATGTGGGCTCAACCAACATTTATTTAAGGTATCTTCGGCAAAGTATCCTCAATGGTTTGTTTTTTATTGGACAAAGCATCATTTGAATAAATTTATTCGCATTGCGAAAGACAAAGCGGTTACTATGGGGCATATCAAACGATGTGATTTAGAAATATCAAAAGTAAAAATCCCAAGTAAGCAGGCTTTGGTTAATTTAGATAAGTTATTTTCTCCCATCTTTAATAGAATGGTTACTTGTCGAATTGAAAATAGGAAATTATCATCTCTCCGCGATACCCTTCTACCCAAACTCATGTCCGGTGAGATCTCCGTTGAGGAGGTTTCCCTCGATTAGCTTGCTAAATTATCATTTATCCGTCGATTGAGTCTGATCTTATTATCGAGAGAAGATAATATAGCTACAACTTTTTTCTGCACATCTATTGCGGGGATATTTACAGGCCATTGCATAATCTGTTTTTTGTCCCCTCGAGGCATTTTACACCCTTTTGCTCCCGACATTACGTAATCGAAAAACGCTTGCTGGCTCAACAGATAGTATAAATATTTGCTATCTGTATTTTCTTTTGCACGAATACACAAAACATCCGCAGAGCACCCACCGCACCTATCAGCACACCATATTTTTTGGAAATATGGCCGAATATTAGAGATCAAAATATCTCCGATTTTATATTCAGTTGTGGTTCCAGGCGGTATTATTGTAGATTCACTTATACCACCTTTATTGGGTAACATATTTTCCGTAGAGATATAATTCATACTACTCGTTGTGCGATTATTTACATAGTCACATACATGTTCTAATTCACATGCATTTTTTAAGTCATTAAGAATTAAGCCCATATTTGCTACAATTTATACCCAATACTACCTAACTGTTTTTTGATCTCTGCCTCCAGCTCGTGCGACTTTTCAAATAGTCCAGAAAGCTCGCCCGTCAAGCGTGTCATTTTCTCCTCAAACGGTTCGGTGTCCTCCTCTTGCGCAGCAATGCCCACATAGCGACCGGGCGTGAGAATAAAATCCTGCTTGGCAATTTCTGCGACAGAGGTAACCGCACAAAATCCTTTTTCATTCTCCAATTTTCCAGCAACATAGGCATTATAGGTGTCGGCAATGCGCTGAATATCGCCGCGCTTTATCGGATCGACCGTGTCACTATCGGTCAATTCGCGCAGTTTGCGCGTTACCATTGTACCTAAGTTGCGAGCATCGATAAAGAGCGTTTTGCCCTTTTGTTGCTTGTTTTTATTGAAAAACCAAATCGACACGGGAATTTGTGTAGTATAGAACAACTGCGGCGGCATAGCGATAACACAATCCACCAAATCAGCCTCTACCAATTTACGCCGAATCTCGCCCTCACCGCCACTCTGGCTCGACAGCGAGCCGTTGGCCAGCACAACGCCCGCACGTCCCGTCGGGGCAAGGTGGTGGATGATATGCTGAATCCACGCAAAGTTGGCATTGCCATTGGGCGGTGTACCGTATTTCCAACGCACATCATCCGCCAGCTTATCCGCCCCCCAATCGCTCAGATTGAACGGAGGATTGGCCATCACGAAATCGGCCTTCAGAGTCGGATGGCAATCATTGAAAAAGGTATCCGCATTATATCGCCCGAGATCGGCCTCGATACCGCGAATCGCCAAGTTCATCTGCGCCATTTTCCATGTCGTAGGATTGGAATCCTGACCATAGACTGATATATTATTGATATTTCCAGAGTGGTTCTCGATGAATTGTGCAGACTGTACAAACATACCACCCGAACCGCAGCAAGGATCGTAAACACGACCTTTATAAGGTTGTAATACGTTCACCAACGTCTTAACGATACAAGCCGGAGTATAAAATTCACCTGCCAATTTTCCTTCGGCCTCAGCAAACTTCGAAAGACAATATTCGTAAGCACGACCCAAAATATCCTTCGAATCGCCGTGCTCATGCATCCGAATATTTGTAAACAAATCGACAACTTCACCCAAGCGGCGTTTGTCGAGCTCGGGACGCGCAAAGTTTTTCGGAAGAATATCTTTCAGACGCTTATTCTCCTTCTCAATTGCCCGCATCGCATTGTCGATGATCGTTCCAATTTCAGGAGAGTGTGCATGGATGGCAATAGCTTCCCAACGGGCTTCCGCAGGGACATAGAAAACCGGATCATAACTACCCTTCTCATTTTTATTACTCAAATACTCATCCTTGTCTTCCTCAAAGCCCTCTCCTTCGGCAACAAGCTGTTGATATTTAGCTTCGAATTTGTCCGAGATGTATTTCAGGAAAATAAGTCCCAATACAACGGATTTATATTCCGATGCATCAATATTTCCGCGCATCTTATCCGCCGCCTTCCATATTTCCTTTTCAAAGCCGATGTCGGCTGTATTCATCGCTGCCATTGTATAGAATATTTTAGGTAAAGGTACAAAATCTTCCCATTTTTTCGCTTTCCCGCAAAGGAATAAACCTTAAAAACAATATCCGCAAGGCTCACATAGCGATTTGCAGGACCTTGCGGATATTATTTCCTCAACTAAATTTTAGAAAAAATGATACAGCTTAGTTGTTCTTATTCAATAAAAACGCATTTTTCTTGTCAAATCCCCACTCATAAATGTATTCGGCACCTTCAATCCGGATAATGAACACAACACGCTCCCCTTTAATCCATGCTACATGAACAAATCCGGATACGGATTCTCCGGGATATATCGTGTTTTTCTTCAAATATCCCAGCTTTTTGACCTGTTGTTCGTCCTGCAAGGCCTGACCGAAATCAGCGATCCGCTGCTGTGAGGCCATGTTGGCCTGATAGGCTGCAGAGGGATTATAAGTCGTAGTCGTATAAGACGAATAACCGCCGTAGCTGCTGTAACCGGTCGTCGTGGAGGTCGAATACCCTGCGCCGGCAGAAGCCATTCCTTCGCTGACGCCCATCAAAACAGCGGCCCAGGTCTGCGATCGGTTCACTTTCTTCAGATAGCTATCGCAAGACCAGACCTGCAGATCGGTGGCGACATCGTGTTCGTCTACGGAATAGGCCGTCATATCGGTCTCCGGATTGAATTCGACCGGCGTCAATGAATTACGAACTATATTAAAAAATGCGGAAAAAGAGTAATAATATCGGAGAATGGT
>ERZ825896.3621-NODE-3621-length-12805-cov-3.952392_pt1 | contig 12805 bp, 6 predicted proteins | sample MGYA00519858_ERZ825896 | MGnify/ENA primary metagenome ERZ825896 (study PRJEB31778, sample SAMEA3449214) | human gut metagenome | biome: human gut; feature: human-associated habitat; material: faeces | place: United Kingdom | collected 2010/2012 ... | reverse complement strand
GTATCCAGGATCAACCGGAAGCTGCTGGCAAAGGCCGGCATTGAGGAGCATGTTCGCTTCCATGATCTGCGCCACACTTTCGCCACGATGGCCCTCTCCAGCGGCGTGGATGTGAAGACCCTGTCCAGTATGTTGGGCCACTACAGTGCCGGGTTTACGCTCGACACCTATACGCACATCACCAACGATATGCAAAGAGGTGCGGCGGAGAAGATCGGCGGCTTCATGGAAACAGCTACGGCCAAACTGGAACCGGAACCGCCTGACCCGCCGGAGGAGAGCCGGTGCAAGGTGATACCGTTCGAAAGGGTGGGGTAAAAGAAACGATGCCCAAGGGACAAAACCATGTCCCTTGGGCATTTGTGCTTTCCGTCTTGCGCTGTGGTTTCAAATACTCTACTTCAATATGCCAGGCATGAAAGCATCTCTTCTATTGAATGCTTCAGCTCGGCAGGCGTGTACTTCAGGTTCTTGGTGTTCTCTGGATGATGGATAAAATTTCTAATATATCGCTGAAGCGTTACGGCCTTTGGTTTTCCTTCCTCCCCATCAATTATAGGAATCCAGGTCTTTGTTTTCCTGATTGATGTATTACTCAGGAACCAATTGTCTAACTTATTCTCACTATAGCATTTTTTCGCCTCTTGTAAATAACCATAAAGTTCGTCATGTAGTTCAGTTGTGGGAACATTAAAAACATAATACATGACCAGGTTAAAAGAATAATTGGGCCACCCAGGAAGGTGCAAGTGCTGCAAATTCTGAAAATCACAGATTGTAATCCGGCCTTGGTAACTTTCCGTTAAAGCAATATTTGCTGGGTAATCGCTAAGCGATTGAATTAGAAAAGGAGAATGAGAAGCCAGTATAATCTGACAATGTCTAAATAGCCCCGCAGATTGAAAATGCATCAAAGCATAATTAAGAGCCTCGATAAAATGCCGTCCTGCCTCGGGGTGCATATGTGTTTCGGGTTCATCCAGCATCAAAATCAAGTCATCATCTTTCTCGGTACCATATTCATGCTTAAGCCGCTGATACAGCCCGGAAAACAAGAGTGACATTTGCTGCTGCCCCGCAGAGAACCATTCAAAATCTGAAATTATGCTGTCTGCCCAATGGGCACCCTCATCTCCGTACACGATACAATTTTTAAAAGATTCGATAACATCCCGAACTTCGGACCTAATTGGCAAACTTACCTTGTACAATGCGGTAAAATACTGTGCATCGAGCTCATACAAACTGGAGAATAATTGTTCAACGCAGTCCAGATATCGGTCATATAAGTCTTTCACATTGTATACATAGGTGCTATTTCTGAAAAAAGCAATTGCCTTAGAGATTGCTGCTTCTGGTGTGGAACTCCATGTGATTTTTACAAGTGATGCACTATCGCTGCGCGGGTAATCAAATGTGCAGAAAGAAAGAACTTCAGCACAAGCAATATCTTCCTGGTGTAGGATTTCTTCCTCCGGCCGCTTTATCTGTGTGCCTGCCATGGTAAATTGAGGTGTTTCATGATACAGATAATTTCTGAGTGTTTCAAATAGTAGTTGCGATAACTTTCGCAGGAAGTAATTCTTATACTCGTCTGGAGTCAAATCGGCTTTTTTGAAATATGCCGCTGTTTCTCTGGAATCTTCATCGTTGAGGTAAAAAACGATTTGATTACCTTCAGCCCCAAACTGAGGAAACTCACACAAAAAATCAAATATCCCAATGAATGAATTTCGAAAATTCTTGCGCTCAATATTAATTGGAATGGTCAACAGGCCCATCGTCATATATGCATACAATGTCTCTTCGCGGTGATCTTGATAAATGCTTATTAGCTTGGTGGTGTTTTCTGCCTGTGCTGAGGGAAGTGGATCTGCTTCATACAGCGGAAATACATATTCTTCATATCCATAATTGCTTCGTTTATCCTTTTTCTTGTCCTCGAAGCCATGCAGCCAAATATCCCGTGTTCGAACGACTATCGAATGATGGTCAGTATCCAAGAAGACTAAAAGGAAATAGCGCCCCTCCTTATTCTGATAATTAAACTGATCCGCTCGTTGATGGATACAGTCAATAATGCTGGACTTACCAGAGGCATTTTCACCTGCAAGAGCTGTGATACTTTGAATAGGTGAGTTACCAGGATGGTCACAATAGCTATCGTTTTTTTCATAACTAAATTTGCGATAAAATATTTTCCGCCAAAGCCCTGACGAGGCACCCAATACCCGACTCCCTCGGCTGTCATAAAAGCCGAATGAATCTCCATCGGGAATTTCTACTGAAACTTTGTATTCATTATCTACGATAAATCCTTGTTGTTTGATATTTCGGAATTCTTCGATCCAGACATATAATAACTTCAACGAAGCATCTCCTTTCCGGATATACTGAGGTTATTTCTATATAGCCATTCTGGGTATGTGAGAAATTTGTTCCAATTTAATTTTATATCATACCCTCCGTTATTTACAACGGACAAGCAAAAAATTAGAAAAAGGTTCAGTTAGGGATGGGTTAGGGATTGGGCAGTTCCAGCCGCTACGCTCACCCGTGCTCCCGCCGCTTTTCTGCCCCTGAAACCACCGCTGAACAGCGGTTATCCAAACTGCAAAAACAGAACTAAAAACGCAGAAAAACCGCCTAAATAGGCGGTTTTTCTAAGAAAGGTGGTCCGAGTGACAGGATTCGAACCTGCGGCATCCTGCTCCCAAAGCAGGCGCGCTACCAACTGCGCTACACCCGGATATGAAGTTGTGGGGTGGCCCGGGTGTATTCTCCCAAAGCAAGCGCGCTACACCCGGATATTCATATTTTCTGCGTACAGCACGGCGAAGAAAAACGGTGAACTTCTATACCTGCCAACATTATGATGACTGGCTCCTGAACAGCGCCGGTAGCACCGAAAGGCTGCTTTTTACCATGCTGCAGAGGGGTTGTGACATAACTGAAATATATTCTAACACAGGAACGATGAGATTGCAAGTGCGGGACAAAGATGATATAATTATTTATTATAGTTGAACAAGGTGTGAGAGAGCGATGCGAATGAGAAAGAAACCCAACCTGGAGGCGCGGATGGAGCGCTGTGCGGATCTCTTGGTGAAAAAACCAGAGGAGATGCGCGGCAGGTGGCGGGAACTGATGCCTGAAGCTGCAGAGCTGCGGGTAGAGTTGGGGTGCGGCAAGGGCCGCTTTACCATTGAGACTGCCGCTGCCCATCCGGAGGCACTTTTTATCGCCATAGAGCGGGTACCGGACGCTATGATCACCGCCATGGAGCGGGCTGAATCCATAGGATTGCGCCATGTCAAATTCGTGGATGGGGACGCGGCCCAATTACCCGAGTACTTTGCCCCCGGCGAAGTGGATCTAATCTATATCAATTTCTGCGATCCTTGGCCCCCTGCGCGGCAGGCTAAACGCAGGCTGACTCACCCTAATTTTTTGATGCGTTACCGGGAGGTACTGAGAAAAGGCGGACAGATACATTTTAAAACCGATAATCATGATCTGTTTGAGTGGTCGCTGTTCCAATTTCCTAAAGCGGGCTTTATGCTCTCCGAAGTGAGCCGAAATCTTCACGCCGGCGGCATTCAAGGTGTGATGACGGATTATGAAGAAAAGTTTCATCTGCAGGGAATTCCCATCAATCGGTGCGTGGGCACCATGGGTGCCCTTCCGGAAAGGCAGGAGAAGGAAACAGGTGCGGACGAGTAAGTCCCACCTGTTTTTGGTTTCACTGGGGCAGAGGCATGGAGCACGAAAGCCACGTCACCGTTTTTGGCGGGGCAAAGAGAGGGAAAGCCCAGGGAAAGAATAGACGGTGAAAGAAGTCCATAATAAATACCTTGGTTGGTAGCTTCAAAAAGTGAGATTAATTGAGTTTGTTAGAGGGAATCAGATGCAAAAGGCATACTTTAATTGGAGCAGCGGTAAGGATTCTGCATTGGCGTTATACTATGCGATCCGTTCTGAACGCTACTCTATCGAAACGCTGTTTTCAGCTGTAACTTCGGATTGCGAGAAGGTTTCCATGCATGAAGTTGGCGTAGATTTACTGAAAAGGCAGGCGGAGGCCATCGGCATTCCACTGACAATTTTTTCGTTTGATCCGCTGTGGACAAAAACGGAATATGAAAACGCCATGTCAGAGCAGGTGAGGGAATGGAAGGAACAGGGCTTTCACACAGCCCTGTTCGGAGATATATATTTGGAAAGACAGAGAAAAAACAGAACACATCAGTGTGAAAAGGCGGGAATTACAGCAGAATTTCCGCTTTGGAATATCCCGACAGAGGAAGTTATAAGAGCATTTATTCAGCTCGGATTCAAAGCAATTGTAACCTGTGTGGACAATGCAGTGCTTTCTGAATCATGGCTTGGAAAAATGATTGATGAAGATTTTTTAGGTGCACTGCCCGCCAATGCAGATATTTGCGGAGAAAACGGGGAGTATCACTCATTCGTATTTGATGGCCCTATATTTCGCCGTCCGGCTGTATTCGGAATCAAGAGAAAATTTTGCAGAGATTATCCTGACTTGATTACCGGAGAGCCCCACAGATACTGGTATCTTGAATTGGAGTAATGACATGAAGTATGGCATGGAGGTTCGCCGCAATGGCCGCAGAAGGCGGCGCAAGTGCGGAAGGATATACACACAGGGCGCCGGGATTTTCCGGCGCCCTGTGTGTTGTTCGCGGGCCGCGCTTATCCACAGAGTCCGGCCTGCTTTTACATAGACGAGATGACGAAAAACATGAGGAAGAAGTGGCAGACGCTGCCCAGAAGGATAAAGAGATGAAAAATCTCGTGGCAGCCAAAGCGGGGATTGTTCCGCCCTGGCCACTTGACTGCATAGAGGACGCCGCCGACGGTATAGAACAGTCCGCCGCCTAAGAGCCAGAAAAAACCGGCGGTGGGAAGAAGCCGATACAGGGGGACCAGAATAATTGCGGCAATCCAGCCCATAAAGAGGTAGATAGAGGAGGTAAGCCAGCGGGGGGCCGAGATCCAGACCAGAGTGAGGACCAGTCCGGCCAGTGCCAGCCCCCAAATAACGCCGAACATGGCCCAGCCCCAGGCGCTATAATTCCGAAGGACAATCAGGCAGACGGGCGTATAGGTTCCAGCGATGAGAAAATAAATGGAGGCATGGTCAAATTTGCGCAGGGCTATGCGACCTTTGACAGAGGTATTGACGCTGTGATAGAGGGTGCTGGCGGTGTAGAGCCCAACCATACTCAGACCATAGATGGAGAAGGAAGCAATGTGCCACACTCCGGCATCCAGGAGCACGGCGCGGATGAGCAGCAGCAAAGTCCCCAGGGCGGCCAGCACGGCGCCGGCGCCGTGTGTGGCGGCAGACCAGGGCCGCAGACCATCATAGGGGTTGCGGCCTTTTTCGCCTGTACGCCGCAGCAGGGAGGCAGGGGCATGGCGGTAATAGGCATCTGTACCGGTATGCGAAAGAATGGATTGGTTATTCATATTCATCACCCAAAATTAGTATAACACACATCGTTATAAATAATCAAGATAAATATTAAATATAATTTTTAAAATTAGATTAAAAAGACGGTGACACACAGGAATGACATCCTGCAGAAATTCATAGATATGAGAGACGAATGGTGAAGGGAGGATAGAGATGGAAGAGGAGAGATGCAGTTTTACTTACCAGAGCGCGGAGCCGTATCCGCCCACAAGGACTGATGGACGGAACCAGCGCTATGGCGTGGCCATGCTGGACAATATGGGCGGCTGCAATTCGGAGATGTCGGCGGTGAGCTTATACTGTTATGATCGCCTGGTGACGGCGGGGATACCGGAGCTTGCCGAGTGCTTTCATCACATCAGTATGGTAGAGATGAGGCACCTGGAGATTTTCGGGACGCTGGCCCTGCAGCTGGGGATGGATCCCCGGCTGTGGACGGCCCGGCAGGGGCGGCGTACCTGGTGGACACCGGAATATAACCACTATCCCCGCAAATTGGGGCCGCTGCTTCAGAATGCGCTGCGCGAGGAGAGGGCCACCATACAGAAATATGAAAACCAGCTGCGCTGGATCCGGGACAGCGGCGTGGCTGAAAACCTGCGGCGGATCATTGTGGACGAGAAGCTTCACGTGGATATTCTGCGTACTCTCCTGGAGAGCTATGCAGGGAACGGACTCATGAGCACAGCTGCAATGGAGCGGATCCGTTCTGCGTCCGATTCAGGTACAGCGCCTGCGCGCAGATAGAGAAAAGTTGTTCCTGGAGCGGTTTATCAGGTATATCTGAGACGGACAAGAAATCGTAGTATGCTGCGATTTCTTGTCCGTTTTTTAGAATAAGTGATGAAAGAACAGCGCATGTCGGCGCGTAAACCAGGACGTGGCACTTCATCCATGGAGCTGCGGCTGGCGGTTAGATGACGAAAATTTACATACACTTGACTTTGTGGTGCTTTCAATGTCTCCAAACGGCCGGTACAATAGAGTCCATGTTAAAAGAGGGGGGTTAGCAAATGAAACAGAGAAAAAAAGAACGACCGGCGGTAAGGACATTTTACAATCGGCTCCTGCGGTTGCCCGCACTCATCCTGAGTATTACCGTGCTGCTCGGCATTCTTCCGGCCGCGGCCACAGACAGCGTGCCTAAAGACTATGTGACGGACGGCCTGATTCTGCACCTGGATGCGATTGACAATGAGGGAACCGGAACCCATAGTGCTGAAGCTACGGGATGGGTCAATTTGGTAAATCCAGGTGAGACCATTGATATTAGGGACAATGCATGGGGGACGGACTATCTGGACCTTAACAACTATATTGTTCTGCCGGATTCGGTCCGCCAGGCTATTTGCGGAAAGGCGTTTACTGTTGAATTTTTGTTGGAGGACTTCGATACCTCCAAGGACTCCGGTACGATTCGCAATCTTATGGCACTGACCGGAGATGACGAGTGGATTGCCTCCTTAACGGAAAAAGGAGCAACGCCCAACGACAGCTTTGTCATCTTTATGAACCAGGCCGGTGGTAACAACGACGGAAAGTTCTGCTTCCGGACCTGTTATACCACTGACGGCGTACAATACACAAAAGTGAACTCCAGCGGACCGGACTACGCCAAGGTGGATGCTGCCGCAATCAATCAAGTGACCAATACCATCACCTTTCAAAGCGGGGGCAACAGCGTCTGGTATCTGGATGGAGAGACTGCCAGTACAGCAAAAAACACCAGCAACACCGTTTCAGCCGACGGGTTTGTCGTCGAAGGGAGCTACCAGACCGAACGGCCTCCCCAGGTCATCTTCGGAGCGGCCTCCGATACGGTGAGCAACCGCGCTTTTTCTGCCAAGATTAAGGCCATTCGCATATACAACCGGGAACTGACGGCCGAAGAAGCTGCTCAGAATGCCGCGGCCGATGAGGCGCGTTATTACCCCCAGCCCGAGTACGACGAGGACGGCTATATCCAGGATGGCCTGGTGGTCCGTCTGGACGGCCTGAACAACACTGGCCACGGCCACAGCAATTCCGCCGGTGTCTGGACCAATCTGGCGGATCCCAGCCAATCCATTTCCCTGAACGGCAATTCCTGGGGCACCGACGGTCAGAGCCTTTCCATTGGCGCCGGGACAGGAATGGATTATATCATTCTGCCGGATTCAGTTCGTCAGGCTATCGCAGGAGGACAATTTACCATAGAGTTTTTGATGGATGACTACTGCGGTTCCACCAGCCAAGCGACGGCCAACATCATGGCCCTGACTGGCTCTGACCAATGGATTGCCCAGATCGCCGTCCCTGGCAGGACCCCAAATGACAATTTTGTCATTTATCAGAACAGCAGTCAGAGTACGGTCAACTTTAAGGCCAACGACCAAGATGTCTCCAGCGACAGCGGAAAACGGGCCAATGTTTCTGCTGGCAGTATCGACGGCGCGACCAATGCCCTGAGTTATCAGAATGGATCTTCTACAGTATGGTATCAGAACGGTGAGGTACAGAGTACTTCTGATTTTGTCTATAACTATAATCCCAACGTTACCTCCTATGAAGGGGCGGGGGCTGGCGAGGTGCCGCAGGTGATTTTCGGTGCGGCAACAGATACTGTTTCTAACCGCGTGTTTTCCGGTAGTGTCAAGGCCATCCGCATCTATGACCGGACTTTGAACGCCGCTGAAATCCGGCACAATGCGGAAATTGATGCTGAGCGTTTCGTGAACCGTGCAGATTATGAGCGTTTGGCCCAGGAGTCTTGGAACGCAGTTATCGAGCACAATCCGAACCAGACCACCTGCGCTGGGCTGCAGGCATATGCGGAGGAGCAGCTCAGCAGCTTGGCCGCCAAGCATCTGGACGTCGAGGTTGCTGACGCTGGCGGCGGAAGGTATACTTTCACTTACAGCGCGGAAGGGTTTTCGGTTTCCCACACGCTTTATGTGGACTGCGAATACACCGTTGATTTCTCTGCCATGACAGAGTTGGAACAGGACGATTTTCTGAGCGATCTCCTGCAATATGACGGAGGTGCCGGACTGACCCAGTGCAAGGTGGAGGACGGCGTGCTGCTCTACCAGGGTAACAATTATCCCCGACCTGTCTCATCCATCTATCTACCGGTCTACTACTCAGGTGATGAGTATGTTTTTGAAGCCGAAATCGCCATTCCTGAGACCATTGGCGGCAACTGGGCCACAATGTGCTTCGGTAAGTCCGACCTATCCCATCACTTCCAGTACGCGTTCTTTAAACAAAACGACGGCACCGGCGCGGAGTTCTGCCGGGAGAACGGACCGGCCAATTGGACAGGGCATATCAACACGCCCATTCTGGACTTTATCGGTACCGGTGAGGGCAAGATTAGCCAGGACAAATACGAAGATTTGACCAGTTATGTGACAAAGCCGGAAGCGTTCTTTCAATATAAAGCCATTGTCAAGGACGATGTACTCTATGGCTTCATCGACGGTGTGCAGGTGCTCACTGCCAATCTGTCCGGTAATCTGTTTGCACCTTTAAACGGCGGCTTTGGGTTTAATACCTCAGGTCCTCAGTTGAAGATCAAGAAGATTCGTATCAGCACGGATTTATCGGGAGAAAATGTGGACTGGCAGTTCAACCCCCGCAGTTCCTATCATACGGATATCTATGAACCGGCTACAGATATCAATGCTGCGCCTATTGTTATGCAGTCCGCTACTCCGGATACTTCCGATGTCTCCGGCGAAGCGGCGCGCCCTTCTGCACTGATCTTTGACGTGAGGACGGCAGACGGCGTTCTTTACGCCTACGGAGGCGATACTCTGCTGGGTACCTTTTCCGATCTGTACGTAGCCAACCAGCCCAAGACCAACGTTGGAGCCCGTATTGCCCTGGGTGACACAGAGACTGCAAACGCGCTGGCCAGCTTTGTCAGAGAAAACGGAGCGGGCAACCTCTGGGTTATCTCCAACGACGTGGAACTGCTGGAGATTGTCACCGGGGCGGCCGGCACTGTGCGCGGCGTGGTGGATTTTACCGGGGAAACTTTGAGGGCCCCCGGCAATATCTCGCACGAATTCGGGGATGATTATGCGGTCACGGCCGACCAGGTCTATGAGTATGTTACATACAATAAGCCCTACGATCAGCTGTCGGCCCAGGAGCGCTATGATGCCCTTTTCGGACGGGGATACCGAACCGCCCTGCTGCCGGAAAGCGCTGTGACAAAGGAACATGTCCATTATCTCCAGGGAAATCTAATTTACGTCCTTGTGGAAACAGAGACAGCCGTTGCTGAGGAGGACTTCTATGATCTGATAGTCACCGGCGTAAACGGAATCCTGTCCAAAAACTATAAAGCCAATCTTGCCGCGCTGGAGGGGGAGCTGTTTGAAGCCGGCGGCGGGAATATCCTTGTCCGCGGCGGCCATGTGGTGGGGCATCGGGGCGATATGGGCAATGAGTCTGCAAACCCCGAAAACAGCGTGGAGAGCATTGTCTCTGCTGCGCAGAGCGGCGCCTCCTCTGTAGAGTTCGACGTATATATGACGCTGGACAAGAAGCTGATTTTGATGCACAACAACAACATTACAGGATACTTTGTGTATGATGACGACGCTCCTCTCACGGAGGAGCAAAAGGAAGCTAACAATGTAAAAACGATTACCCAGCGCAGCTGGGAGGGAGATTTAGAATATCTGCACTCCACCTACAACGAAGACATCCGCATGCAGCAGCTGTATCAGTTATATGAGGCCATTGATACCGAGTTTCCGGAACTGCGCCTGCACCATGAGATCAAGGACGGGCGCACCGAGACCCTCAATCGAATCATCGACCTGATGGACAAATATGGCCTGCGAAGCTGCAGCGATATGATGTGCTTTACCAAAAGCGTTGTGGAATATGTGACTTCGATGGGAATCTCTGCCCAGTATCTGGCCACAGTCAGCAGCTATCACACGCCTGAACGCATCTATGCCACAGAAATAGAATACCGCCCCCTGAACTCCACCTGGCATGCCACGTGGGACAGCATGAATACGGAGTTTTTGGAGGAGCTTAAGCATTTTGGGCAGACGGCCTATCCCTGGCCAACGTCCGATGAAGCCGTCCAGGATGCCTACTATGTGCAGGGCTACCAAGGCTTTACCACGGATATTCCCCACCATACCGACGACTATATCCGGGAGATTCTCCCCGCTGTCGACCCGGAGACCGGCAGAGTGACCGCCGTTGTCCGCACGTTGGCCTACCACGAGCCCGGAACCTTTGACGAGGGGTCAACCTACGTCGAGCCCTGGTGGAACAGCATTGCGGGGCCCACCGAATATCAGCTGGACAGGTTTGAGCTAATCCCGGTCTCCGGCACGCCCGTCTTGGATAACGAGTGCCTGACCGCTTTTGGAGATGCAGATGATCTGGTGGCCATTCGCTGCCGGGTGCAGCTGACGGGAGACAGTTCCTACTACGTCTACTCGGAAAGCTTTCTGCCTGCCCAGAAGCAGGCGGTATCCATCGGGATTCTCACAGAGCCGGAAAAGGTCAGCTACCTGAAGGGAGAGCAGTTGGATGTGGCCGGAGGCACGGTTCAGGTAGTCTATAACGACGGCAGCAGGGAAACCATTGATATGACTGCCGCCATGGTGTCCGGGTTCGACCCCGGCACGGTGGGGCGCCAGATACTGACCGTGACCTGGGCGGGCCAAACGGCTACCTACTATGTGGCCGTCAGTAATGCGGCGGGCGGCGGTACCAGTGGCAGTTCCAGCGGCAGAAGCCCCGCCTACAGCATAGAGTTGTCCGCAGGTACTGGAGGAACCATTTCCTCAAATGTGGACAGCGCGAAGGCCGGAAGCAGCGTTGCAGTGACGGTCTGCACTGACAACGGGTATACGGTAGAGGATGTCCAAATTACAGATCACGCCGGTCGCAAAGTGCCAGCTACTGTGGAGGACGGCATCTGTCGCTTCATCATGCCGGCTGGCGGCGTACATGTGACCGTATCATTTCAGAAGGTTGAGATTGGACACACAGATCTTCAGAACGATGGTTTTGAAGATGTCAGCGAAGCCGCCTGGTACTACGAGGCGGTGAATTATGTGGTAGACGAAGGCCTGTTCAACGGTGTCTCCACCACAATGTTTGCTCCCAATGAGACGATGAGCCGCGCCATGCTGGTTACAGTTTTATATCGGATGGAAGGCGAGCCTGCAGTCCCGGATGAAAGCGTGTTTCCGGATGTAGCTGGCGGAAGCTATTATGAGAAGGCCGTCGTCTGGGCTGCTGAAAGCGGTATTGTTAACGGCTACAGCGACGGGACCTTCCGGCCGGAGACCGGTATAAGCCGAGAACAGATGGCGGCGATTCTGTACCGCTATGCAGCCCAAAAGGGCGGGGATATGTCCGCAGCAATTTCTCTTGACGCTTTCTCCGATGCATCACGAGTCAGCGGCTTTGCGGCGGAAGCGGTACGGTGGGCTGTCGGCAGGCAGTTGCTCTCCGGCATAGGTGCCGGAATGTTGGATCCGCAAGGGTATGCGACCCGTGCGCAGGTTGCGGTGGTCCTGATGCGGTTTGCCGCATCCTGAAGAGAAGATCATATCCCGCTAACATGTTGTTCTGACGAATACAGTCCAGCCCGGGCCTTTTGGGGCCCGGGCTGGGGATTAAACGGGAGGGAAAGGGCAGAGCTCTTCCCTGCGTGCTCTATAGCAGATGAGGAAAAAAGGACTCACTGGGCGAACGTGATGACAAATTGGCTGCTTTCGGACTGATAGTCAACATGAAAATGTAGCAGTGCTCCCAGGTCCTGAAGAGAATAGAAGTTGTTTCCGCCCATAATGTAGGCGGTCAGCGCAGCGCTCTCGCCGTCGACCTTCAGCGGCTGATCGCTGAGAACACAGGCTGAGGACTTATCCGCTCCAGGCTCCAGCTCGCCGCCCAGGGCAGAATACCCTGTCCCCGTTGTAAGGAGCACCTCGCGCGCCGCCTCGTCATACTCCACTCCGAACTGGCCTTCCGTACCATTTAAGAGCGCGGCGATATCGCGGAGCTTAAAGAAGGTAGAGCCATTGATGCAGTAGGCCTCAGGACTGACGGTCCGGCCGTTGACCGTGATGCTCCGGCTGCACTGAATCACCTGCGGATTGAGGGGATCAAGATTGTCCAGCCATGCATAGAATTCAGGCAGGTAGTGCTGGCCCATGGCGTGATCCCGCTCCCAGCCAAAATAAATATTGGTGTCACCTGCGGCGGCTTCTTCAATAGCCAGCTTCAGGGCTGTAAAGGTGGCCGTGGAGGTATCACAGTCGCACATGCCTTGAC
>ERZ825896.3620-NODE-3620-length-12811-cov-2.247648_pt1 | contig 12811 bp, 13 predicted proteins | sample MGYA00519858_ERZ825896 | MGnify/ENA primary metagenome ERZ825896 (study PRJEB31778, sample SAMEA3449214) | human gut metagenome | biome: human gut; feature: human-associated habitat; material: faeces | place: United Kingdom | collected 2010/2012 ... | reverse complement strand
TTCGTCACTGAATGTCCGCGCTCTACCAATCCTTTAATGTATGCATCGGTCAGTCGGTCTGTATTGCCGCGTTTTGTGCCCGCACTCATTATTACAAGTATCTTTTTCATATTTCCCTGATGTATTTTATCGATTAGCGAAGGAAGCGAAGCGTCTGTCGTTTCTTTACTATTCAAATACCGATAAATAGTCGTACCACCTAATAGTACGCCTCCGGTTGTTAGTAACACGCTTTTCAAAAAATGCTTTCTATCCATATTCTCTATTTTATTAATTTCCTCTGATTCATTAAGTTTTATTTAACATGGCAAAGGTCGGAAGAATATAAAGAAGCTGTTGTAGACGGATTACGGGTATGATAACCCCAATTACAGATTACAAAATTGGTAAGATTCCTTTCAGTATACAAATTACAGAATTCATAACCCCAATTACTGATTACTCATTTCCCCACTATGAAAACAGAGTATTTATCTGTATCTTTGTTACCGATCCCAAATACCAAAAGCCATGGATAAAGTTATAAAACTAGAGAATGTAAATCAGTATAACGAACTGTACGGACTGGAAACATTGCATCCTTTGGTTAGTGTCGTCGATCTGACCAAAGCTACTAAAACAGTCAACCATATCCAGATGAACTATGGTCTTTATGCTCTTTTCCTAAAAGAGAGCAAGAGCTGTGACATTAAATATGGTCGTCAGTATTATGACTACCAAGAAGGAACCATTGTCTGTTTTGCCCCAGGTCAGACAGCCGGTGTGAGTACCATTGAAGATGAAATCAATCCGGCTGTTTATGGAATCGTTTTCCATCCGGACCTGATTCGCGGCACCTCACTTGGAAAAGATATTAAGAAATACACTTTCTTCTCTTATGCAGTAAACGAGGCTTTACATCTTTCAGATCAGGAAAAAGAAATAGTGATGGATTGCCTGAAGAAAATCAGTATCGAACTTGAGCATGGTATCGATAAACATAGCAAAGCATTAATCGCCATGAATATCGAACTGTTACTGAACTACTGTATGCGTTTTTATGAACGGCAGTTTATCACCCGGAACAGTGCCAATAAAGATGCTCTTACAAAGTTTGAACAACTTCTGGACGAATATTTCCAAGATCAACTTCCCATACAGAACGGTTTACCTTCCGTGAAGTACTTTGCTGATAAAGTCTATCTCTCCCCCAACTACTTTGGTGATATGGTAAAAAAAGAAACAGGAAAAACTCCACAGGAACATATTCAGACCAAAGTAATCGAACTAGCCAAAGAACGTATTGTCGATACGGAAGAAACCGTCAGCCAGATAGCTTATTCGTTAGGATTCCAATACCCGCAACATCTCTGCAGATTATTCAAAAGACGCGTCGGATGCACGCCTAATGAATACAGAAATCAGGCTTTAGCATAAAAATATAGTCCCTCAAATAAGGGAACTGTAATATAGGTAAAACAATCCGTAATTCATATACAAACAGATTTCAAATCCTGCTGTATCTTTGCAGTGTCATAAAGAAATAAGTAAAAACATTATTTAGAAAAACTGTTTGATATGTACTTAGAAAATATTTATTCTCCGGCAGATGTAAAGAAGCTGTCGGTAAAAGAGCTAAACGAGTTAAGTGATGAAATCCGTGTGTCACTCCTACAAAAGTTAAGCGAACATGGCGGGCATTTCGGGCCCAACTTCGGAATGGTGGAAGCAACTATTGCCTTGCACTATGTATTCAATTCTCCAAAAGATAAAATCGTATTCGATGTATCGCACCAAAGTTATGTACACAAGATGCTGACTGGCCGTAAAAACGCTTTTCTTCATCCGGAAGAATACGATCTCGTGTCCGGTTATACCGAACCACAAGAAAGCGAACACGACTTCTTTGTAATCGGTCATACTTCTACTTCTGTCAGTCTGGCCAGCGGATTGGCGAAAGGACGCGACCTCACAGGCGGCAATGAAAATATCATAGCTGTCATAGGCGACGGCTCTTTAAGCGGAGGGGAAGCTTTTGAAGGACTGGATTATGCAGCAGAGCTTGGCACCAACATGATTATTATCGTCAATGATAACCAAATGTCTATCGCTGAAAATCATGGAGGTCTATACAGGAATCTGAAAGAATTGCGTGACAGTAACGGTCAGTGTGAATGTAATTTCTTCAAGGCGATGGGGCTGGATTATATATATGTAAATGAGGGTAACGACGTACAAGCATTGATTGAAGCGTTCTCCAAAGTGAAAGATATTCAGCTGGCAAACGGTAGTAATGCTTTGCGTGGCATTTGTATTACGCCTGACGGCAAATATGTATATGTGTCGCATAATTTGGGACGTTTCGCCGTTCCGACTTCGCAGTTGCAGCAGGGATGGATGAATACGAGCGCTTTCAGTATCATCGATACGGAAAAGCAGGAGTTTGTCGGTGCCGTTGTTGTTGACGAACCGGAAAGAGGTGCTGCCGGTATCTGGAGCATCGATTGTAATGACGACCATATCTTTATTTCGCATTCCGGTACTCATGAGGTGAGCGTGATCGATCATCCGGCTTTGCGTGAAAAGTTTGAAGCTTATCCCAATAAGGCGATGCTGGATTATGACCTGAATTTCCTGTATGGCATCCGCGAACGTGTTCCGTTGCAGGGTAACGGTCCCCGTGCGATGGCTCTGACCAACGAGAAACTGGTTGTTCCTACATATTTTGCCGATGTTCTGAATGTAATGGATATTAATACCCGTGAAGTAACGTCGACAGAATTGAATCCGGGACGTACGGAAAGCAATATAAATAAAGGAGAAAAATATTTCAACGACGCCTCCCACTGTTTCCAGAACTGGCAGAGTTGTAACGGTTGCCATCCGGGGGATGCCCGTACGGATGGCATGAACTGGGATTTGATGAACGATGGCGTAGGAAACTCAAAGAACTGCAAAAGTTTGTTGTTTAGCCATGTGACTCCTCCTAATATGATTTCAGGAATCCGTGCTTCTGCGGAGGTTGCTGTGCGTGCTGGATATAACTTCATCCAGTTCTTCGATATTACTGAAGATGATGCAAAATGCGTGGATGAATATCTGACGTCATTGCGTCCGGTGCCGAGTCCTTTGCTGGTGAACGGTGAATTGTCCGATAAGGCGAAAGAAGGACGTAAAGTCTTTGAAAAACTAAAATGTGGTGAATGTCATAGCGGACCTTATTATACAGACATGAAGATGCATCGTATCGGTGAAGATATCGAGTTTGAAAAAGGGTGGGATACTCCGACTTTAAGAGAAGTCTGGCGTACGGCTCCTTATTTGTTCGATGGTCGTGCAGCTACAATGGAGGAAGTCTTTGAAGTGCACAAGCATGGAATTGATAAGAAGGTATCCAAGAAAGATATTGAGGCTTTGGTTGAATATGTAAACTCACTCTAAAAGGAGGGATCGATGAATTATTGCGAGAAGATACGTTATAACATTTACACTACTGAGAAAGCGGATTTTGAGGAAATGGTGGATAAGCTGCTTGCCCAATTACCGCAGAACGAACAAATATTCAGGTTGGCCTTTTTCGGCATGCCGGATGATAATGAACAATATGTTTCGCGCCGCGTAATGTTGCGTGAAAAGGTACGTAAATACTATGGGAACCATGAACCGGTGTTGAGTTATGTATCCCAGCCGCCATTGAACGGAGGTTTGATACTGGAGGCTCATACATATACGCCGGATAAAGGAGACCATATTACATATAAACATATCGGGACATTCCCGTATGTGGTATTGGTAAATGGCAGCGGCCGTTTCCTGTTTGCCGGAGGTTTCCATGGCGATGTGATTAATTTCGGTATCGAGCAACAGTCGAAAGAAGTGTTCAAGCTGGTATCGGAGTTGTTGAGGAAGGAAGGATTCCCGATCAATAGCATCATCCGCCAGTGGAACTATATCGAGCAGATCACTAAGTTTGACGGTGAAGACCAGCATTATCAGATATTCAATAATGCCCGTAGCGATTATTATGCCATGACAACCTGGGAAAACGGTTATCCGGCAGCAACGGGTATCGGTGCGAATCTGGGAGGCATACTGGTTGATCTGGATGCTGCCGTATTCTCGAATCCGGATTGTTATGCAACACCGATCGACAATAAATTGCAGGTGGCTGCCCACGCTTATTCCGAAGGAGTACTGGAGCCGGCCCACAGCAAAAAGACGACTCCGAAGTTCGAGCGCGCCAAGAGCATGACATTTGGAGAACGTGAGGTGATCTATATCTCCGGAACTGCGGCTATCCGTGGCGAGGAGAGTTTGATAGGAGTGGGGTTGGAGCGTCAGCTTCATATTACGATGGAGAATATCGCTGAACTGATCGGTGAGGCGAAGTTGAAAATGCTCCGGGTCTATCTGAAAGAGAAATCTTTCTTTGAAGAAGCTGAAAGGCTTTTGAATGCGTATGAGTTGAATATCCCCATATCATATATGTGGGCTGATGTTTGTCGGGATGAATTATTAATTGAGATTGAGGGAATAGCAGTGTTGTAACCCCTGCCATATCATGTTGACCGTTTGGCGAAATAAAGCAAATATTACTAACATAAATTAAAACAAAAATGAAAAAAGGATCAAACGGCAAGATTTTAGGAGGAACGGAAACATGGCAAAGAAAGTAGCGTATCCGGTTATTTTAAAACCGGATCAAGAAGGGTATTATGTAGAAATCCCTGATTTTGATATCGCTACAGAAGGCGATACAATAGCAGAAGCTATGGAAATGGCTAGAGATGCTATTGGATTAATGGGGATTGATATGGAGGATGAAGGAAGACATCTTCCAGAGCCAAATTCAAAAGAACAGAATGTAGAAGCAGGAGATACAGTAACACTTGTAGATGTAGACTTTGTAGAGTACAGAAAAAAAGTAGATAATAAAGCAGTTAAGAAAAATTGTACAATTCCGTACTGGATGAGTGTGGAAGCTGATAAAGCTGGAATTAACTACTCGCGAGTATTACAGGATGCAATTTCTAATATACTTGGAATTGCAAAAACAACGAAATGCTAATTAAATATTAAAAAACATAAGGAAACAAGAACGTAAGCAGTACGGCAGCAGATCTTGTTTCCTTTTTGTTTTGGTAAAAAATTGTTAGAGAGATTAATTTGAGATCTAAGAAGTTTATTTTTTAAGAACTTTTTTTAAAGAGTATTGACATAGTGTGCACACTATGATATTATATAAACATGGAAGGAGGAAAAGCTAATGAAAAAGAAACAAAAGAAAAAGCTTGCAAAGCTGGTCATTAAAGCAATAACAGCACTCGCCATGCTAATAGCAGCAATTGCCCAGCTAATACAAGCACTCAACTAATAACATTAGTTGAAATAACAGAGGAAAGGGAGAGAAATCTCCCGATCCTTTGTAACAATAGTATAACACACATTAGCTTAAAAGAAAAATGAAGAAGATAACATTTTACGACATGGTACTACTGTTTGCGATCGTGCTACAGTTTGGAGAGAGAAGTATTTACACAAGTTTGATATTATTGTTTGCATCAATACTTGAACTGATTGACGTACTTCCGAAGATTGTGAGGTTGATAAGACATGGAAAGTAAAGCGAATCCACAGACAAAGGCAAGTGCAAAGTGGAATAAAAAAGCAGGATACGTTGCCAAAAGTTACAAGTTAAAAAAAGATACAGTGGAAGCATTTGCGGAAGCATGTAAGAAAGCAGGAGTAAGTCAGGCTGGTCAATTGACAAAGATGATGAATGATTTTATTCAAAAAGTGGAAGAAAATTAAAAGATGCGACACTTTGCGACACTTACATGTGTTATTATGGCATTGTAAAGAAATGAATAAAGAGGAAAAAGCACATTGGACAGATTCTGATGTGCTTTTCTTATGCCTAAAAGAAGGTGAAAGAGATTGAACACTGTACAGCCTATAAGAGACATGAATACGGTTATGGACATTGCACGATATCTGAAACAGAATAACGAGCGGGATTATGTGATGTTCACAACCGGAATTTATTCAGGGTTGCGAGTGTCTGATATTCTGAAGCTTCGTGTCAAAGATGTTCGTGGAAAAGATTACATAGCCATGAGAGAGAAAAAGACAAAGAAAGAGAAGCGTTTTATCATCAATAAAAATCTGAAAAAGATACTGGAAGCATGGACACGAGGGAAAGATGATCTTCAATATCTTCTTGAGAATCCAGCAACACATAGACCGATCAGCAGGCAAAGAGCTTGGGAAGTGATGAGGAATGCAGGAGAAGAGTTTGGAGTTTATAATCTAGGAACACACACCATGAGGAAAACATTTGGTTATCATATGTATCAGGCGAACCATGATGCGGTTATGCTTATGAAGTTATTTAATCATTCAGATATCCATGTAACACTTAGGTACATAGGAGTTGAACAAGATGAAACAGATCAAGCGATTTCAAAATTGGATTTTGGCGTTTGATTTTTCTTTTTTGTACAGAAAAGTTAACTCAAATTTGTTGTGTAAAGTTACATGACAAAAAATAAGGTGCATTTATTAAGAAAGAAAAAAACCTTTGCAAGTTTACAAAATTATAAGATATGTCAAGTCAAAGAGAAAAATAAAGCGGAATTAACTCAGCGGTTAGAGTGGTGATCTTATAAATCACTGGCGGTTGGTTCGACTCCAACATTCCGTATTCATCCAGGAGATGTAACAGTCAACTAAGGCAAATAGCCATACTTCATTTTTGTCAGAGTCTGACAAACTTCTGGATGTTATAACGTGGTAGTTGTTAGGAACAGGAGCATTAAAAAATATAAGAATGTTGCTTGGTCATTCTTTATCCTCCTTTCACAAAAATGTTTATTTATAGTTGCAGTCAATAAGTTAATTAATTGGTACATGGGCGCAGCTCCTTCAGGTTCGATTCCTGATACCACGGTTTTTGTCAGAGTCTGACAAAGTTATAAAGCAGAGTAGAGCAGTGGTAGCTTGTCAGCCTCCTTAGCTGAAGGACGGTGGTTCGATTCCATCCTCTGCAATTTAGAGAAAGGAAATAATGTATGTTGAAATCATGTCAGTATTGTGGTCGTATTCATCCGAAGAATTATGATTGCGGTCGCAAGCCGAAAAGAATTAAAAGAGATACAAAGGCTTATAGGTTTCATAGAACGCAGGCATGGCAGGATAAGAGTATAGAGATTAGAAGACGAGATCATTACTTATGTCAGTGCTGTATCAGACTCATGCATGGAACAATGAGAAAACATAACTATGATGATTTATCAGTCCATCATATTGTGCCGATTGCAGAAGACTATGAGCAGAGATTGGATGATGCTAATCTGATTACTGTATGAGGTCATCACCATGAGATGGCAGAGTCAGGACAGATAGACAGAGAGGTACTGCATGAGATCGCAAAGGAACAGAATGAAAAGAGAGATATGCAGGGCTGAGCGAGGGTGTTCCAAGGTATCCCCCCGGGATTAAAATTTTGAAAAAAGAAACGCCGTCCAGACCGACGCCCCATCTTTCTTTTTAAAAAATTCCCACATCAGCATTTCAAAAGGAGGTGGCTTAGATATGCCGACACCAACAAAACCAGCAAACGTGATCCGCATGGAAGGCAAGAGCCATCGGACGAAAAGAGAACTGAAATCAAGGGAAAATGCAGAAAGGAAGCTTTTGACAGGTGAAAAGTTAAAGGAACGAAACGAAGTAAAAAGTAATCCAGTTGCACATAAAGAATTTTTAAGGATCAAAAAACTACTTGAAAAAATAGAGAAAAATGATGACCTGTATAGCAGTGTGATCAATCGTTACTGTCAATTATATGCAGAATGTAAAGATTTTGAAGAGAAAAGAGAAGCGATTTATAAGCAGTTGCTTGATCTTCAGGAGAATTATCAGAAGATGATTGATGAGGAAGAAATGACGATCAAAGAATACTACAATCTGGAGTTAGGAATGCAAAAGAATCTAATCTCCATGGATAAACAGGTGCAGACAAAGAGAAAAATGCTTCTTGATATTGAAAAAGAAAATATTATGACGATTGCATCCGCATTAAGGTCCGTTCCGAAGAAAACTGAAAAGAAAGAGAATCCTCTTTTGGCGGCATTGAATAATGGTTCGTGATGGGAGAGCATACAAGTATGCAAAATGGGCAGTTTCAGAAACGGAAGGAATGGTACCGCATTATGTTAAGGTACAAGCTCAACAATGGATGGATATTGTTGATGACTATAATGAGGATGCTTATGTAGACGAAAAAGAATTTGAGAAGATATGTAACTTGTTAAAGCTGATGATCCATCCAGATGTGCATTGCAGCATTTATGATGCAATGGAAGATTATGCATGGTTGCTGATCACAGCAACACTTTGCACGATGTGGAGAGAAGGAAGTGAGATCTATGATGATAACAAAGTTAATTTTGCATCTTGCAAAATCAGATATTACACGACAGCTCTGTTAGAGATATCGCGTAAAAACCATAAAACATTTTATTGCGCGGTGATCATAATCTTATTGATGCTGACAGGTGTTGGATTTGGCAGATATTTTTCTGTTGCTCCAACGCTGGCACAGTCTTCTGAGGTAAAACTTGCAGTTCGAAAGATTCTGAAAAGCAGTCCTTTATTGATGGATGAGGAAGATCCAGCATTTAAGATTTTAAGAAGTGAAGTAACTTGCAATATTAATGAAAGTGATTTTACACCGCTGGCATATAGCAATGACAACTTGGATTCAAGACTGGCGAATGCGTTTGTCGCAGACGAAGCTGGTGGAATGGATTCATATCCGTTGGAAGCAATGCGATCATCCCAGATCGAGATCATTAATAATCTCGGAATGGTCATAAGCACGCAGTACCCGAACGATGATAATGTTTTCATTGATGAGGTTGATATTGCAAAAAAATTATTAGATGGAGTACTTGAGTCTGAGGACGTTGGTACATATTTTTCTCTGCTTTACGAGCCGGATGATGAGTTGAAAACAGGAGAAACATGGCAGAAGGATGACCGCTGTATTTATCAGTCTAATCCGATCGCAGTGGAGAAAAAGGCAGTATATAAGAACATTGTAAAGAAAAGAACCAGTGCAATTCTTTACGAGAACAAGAGAGAAAACTATTTATGCAAACATAATAATATTCGGTATAAAGGTCTTGGAGTCGAAGGTTATATTGATATCCAGAAAGTCAAATTATGCCGGGATGAGATAGAAAAAGAGTGGTGGCAAGGCAGAAAAGTCTGGATCGGATTGGATTTATCTCTGTCTGAGGATAATACGGCAGTTGCGATGGTTACAGAAGAAGATGGAATCATTTATACGAAAGTGCTTGGATTCTTACCAGATGGAAGGGTTGAGTATAAAACAAATAAAGAGCACGTAAATTATAAACGCTGCATCGATCATGGTGACTGCATCGCATGCGGTGATGAGGTCATAGATTACAGAATTGTTGAAAATATAATCATGACTCTGGAAGAAGAATATGGAGTGACGATCATGCAGATCGGATACGATAAGTGGAATGCAATTTCATCCGTACAGAAGTTTGAAGCAGCAGGATATGAATGTGTTGAGATCAAGCAGCACAGTTCAGTGCTTCATGCACCAACCAAATTGCTGAAAGAAAAGATTTTATCCAAAGAATTTGTTTACAATTCGAACAGATTGTTAGAGATTAACTTTCAGAACGCCAGATGCACCGAAGACACAAACTTAAATAAATATGTAAACAAGAAAAAATCTGCTGGAAAAGTAGATATGGTAGTGAGTTTGATCAATGCTATGTACTTATTACAGCAATATATGTTGTATGGAGTGGATGATTTCTCTGTACAGACAGCATAGGAAGGAAAGAAAATGGCATTTTTTAAGAAACGAGAAAGAGCAGAGCCGGAACAGGACAATAAAGAAAAGAATGGAAATGATTGTGATGATTTATTGATCAGTACATATCTCGGGAGGAAGAATATCACGCGAGAAATGGCAGAGGAGATTCCGGCAATTCAAGGAAATCTTGATCTGATCGTAAAAACAGCCGCTAATGTACCAATACGTTTATATAAAAGGAATGGAAAACGTGTTGAGGAAATTGAAAATGATCATAGAGTCAGCCTGTTAAATGAAGATACAGGTGATACATTGGATGCAAAAGAAATGAAACAGGCATTGTTTCGAGACTATTTTCTTGGAAAAGGCGGTTATTGTTATGTGAATCGAGAGGGACTTAAAATCAGATCTTTACATTATGTGGATCAAATGAATGTTGGAACTGCAAAAGATCCGGATGTGATTTTTAAGAGATATGTGATCCTGGTACAGGGAAAATCTTATTTTCCTGAGGATTTTATTACGCTTCTTCGGAATACAACAGACGGAGTGAAAGGACACAGTATCATTGAAACGAATAAAACCTTGATTTCTATCATGTACAATAACATGAAGTACGAAGAAACTCTTGTGAAGACTGGTGGAAATAAAAAAGGTTTTATAAAATCACCAAGATCGCTGACACAGAAAGCATTAGATAGTATCAAGGCAGCATTTAAGAAACTGTACCAGAATAATACAGAAAATGTCGTTGTACTGAATAATGGATTGGAATTTCAGGAATCTTCCAACACATCGGTGGAAATGCAGTTGAATGAGAATAAACAGACAAACAGCAATGAGTGCTGCAAGTTCGCGTTCTTCTGGAATCTCTAAAAGCTCTGTAATCTTGTCCTCATCAAAAATCCCCATAATGACAGTGCCAAGCCCTTTCTCTTTTGCGGCAAGGCAGAAAGTCTGACAGGCAGCTCCTACATCGAACATCTGCCAACGGTCTTCTTTTTTGGTAGAATAAGAACCGTCACGTTCAAAACCGCATCTTCCTTTAATAAAAGTAACGGCAATCAGCATGGGAGACTGCTGTATGATATTGGAATTATATACTGGGGTACAATCATCTGCGATTTTTTTAAGAATAGAAGAATCATCGATTGCGATATAACGGGTGATCTGAGTATTTTTCCATGAAGGAGAATAGGATGCCATAGATACGATTGATTCGATCAAAGAGTGATCGACGGGATCAGGCTTGTATTTTCGGATACTTCTGCGAGATGTAATGCATTCATTCACATTCATAATATAACTCTCCTTTTTAATTGATATTGCATTGAGACCGGTTACAGGAACCCCACGGTGGAAACCTGTAAAGATCTGACATATTTTCTGTATAATGATATACTAAATTGACGGTGGTTTCAAGAGCAAATTAAAGGATATGAAAAAGAATACAAGGGGAGGTTTTCCCTCGTTTCAGGGAACGTTAATTCTCCGAACAGAAATCTATCGTAGATTTTGAATGAAAAATGTATTATACTAAAAACCAGTATGTGCAAAGGAGAAGAAAGATATGGCAACACTGGAAGAATTGCGAACCCAGCTTGATGAAATTGATAACCGTATGGCAGAGTTATATCAGATGAGAATGGATGTCTGCCAGCAGGTAGGTGAATATAAAGTAAAAGCCGGAAGAAAAGTCTATGATCGTCAGAGAGAAAAAGACAAACTGGCAGATGTGGCTTCAAAAGTCCAGGGGGAATTTAATAAGAAGGGGATTAAAGAACTGTATTCTCAACTGATGTCGATGAGCCGGAAGCTTCAGTACCAGAGACTGGTAGAGTCAGGAGCATTAGGGCGGTTACCGTTTATTCAGATTGATTCTCTGGATAAAGAAAATGCAAGAGTCGTATTTCAGGGAACAGAGGGGGCTTACGGGCAGGCTGCAATGCACCAGTTCTTCGGGGATGATGTGAATTGTTTCCATGTGCGGACATTCCGGGATGCGATGGAAGCGATTGAAGAAGGCTCTGCGGACTATGCAGTTCTTCCAATCGAAAATTCCTCAGCAGGTCCGGTCAACGAGATGTATGATCTTCTGGATGAATTTGAAAATTATATTGTAGCAGAGACGATCCTTCCGGTTGTTCATACTCTTTCAGGACTTCCGGGAACGAAGTTAAGTGAGATTAAGAGGGTGTATTCCAAGGCAGAAGCACTGATGCAGACAACCCGGTTTCTGGATGACCATTCAGACTGGCAGAGGATCAGTGTCGTAAATACAGCGATCGCAGCCAAAAAAGTACTGGAAGATCAGGATAAGGCACAGGCAGCAGTGTGCAGCACTTATGCAGCGAAGCTTCATGGACTGGAAGTACTGGTGGATGAAATTAATGATGAGGAAGATAATTCAACCAGGTTTATCGTAGTTACGAATCAGAAGATTTTTCTGAAAGATGCAAGCAAGATCAGTATTGAGTTTGAACTTCCTCATGAAAGCGGTTCACTGTATAATATTCTTTCGCACTTTATTTACAATGATCTGAATATGACAAAAATCGAGTCAAGACCGGTCGAGGGCAAGCAGTGGGAGTACCGTTTCTTTGTAGATTTTGATGGAAATCTGGAAGATGCGGCAGTGAAGAATGCAATCAGAGGTCTGCGGGAAGAGGCAAGAAATCTCCGGATTTTGGGAAATTATTCCATAGACGGACAGATCTGAGAAAAAGAGCCTGCTGATCAGAATACTATTTTAAGCACAGAGACACAAAAGAAAGACGGAAGCTGGAAAAGAGGTTATAAAAATGCGGACAAATGAACTGATGCTGTATAAGAACATGGAATATGGTGAGATTCTGAAAGATATTACCTTTCTGATCGACCATTATGAAAGTGAGTATTACAACAGGGAAGACTTAAGAGCATTGTTATTTGATTGTATCAATGAACTGCTGGAACTGTCAGTAAGTCATGGAT
>ERZ825896.3617-NODE-3617-length-12817-cov-3.111660_pt1:2500-12817 | contig 12817 bp, 15 predicted proteins | sample MGYA00519858_ERZ825896 | MGnify/ENA primary metagenome ERZ825896 (study PRJEB31778, sample SAMEA3449214) | human gut metagenome | biome: human gut; feature: human-associated habitat; material: faeces | place: United Kingdom | collected 2010/2012 ... | reverse complement strand
ACATATATAATATATATGCGGATAAATAAATATTTAAGTGCCAAGGGAGTATGTTCAAGGCGTGAGGCTGACAGGCTTTTAGAGGCAGGCAGGATAACAGTTGACGGGGCCGTTGCTGAATGTGGGCAGCAGGTTGATGATAATAATATTATATGTATAGATGGCAGTAAGATTTCTAATGATAAACCAGAAGATATACTTATAGCATTTAATAAGCCCGTTGGCATTGTATGTACAACAACTAACAAGCAGGGAAATAACAATATTGTTGATTATATATACACAATCTCATTTTCATTGAAGTCCTGCTGTGATCCTCGATCTCTTCCTGAATATTGATCAACGTTCTATCGATATTCAGGAATTGCCCACGCGACCCCTCATCCATTAGTGCATCCATTAAGTCAGAAATGCTGTATTCAGAACCTCGTAAATCAAAGCCTTACTAGACTAGATAGGGGGCAAAGAGGAGCTGTGAAATCATTTATCTTTTTTCCTTTTAGCTCCAGAAGCATCCCTGCCTTAAGAAACCTACGCAGTGCTTCGTCGTAGGCTCCAAGTGTGGCTGCTCTTTGAAGTTCCTCGTAGACAAACCTGACTACGTCAGGGTCCTCCTCGTAGGACAAGTAATGGGCCAATAGGGCCTCCTCAGAAGGAGTGGCCGCATAAGCGGTTGTTATCCCCCATTTAAGGGATAACCAAAGGACTAGGAAAGATGGTCCGAAGAATCTCGATAGTAGTTCCATGAACAATCCTTTGCGGGATTGGATTTTTTTGATAGTGGAAATGCCATAAAGCGCGAACCAAGATCCGTGATACGAAAACCAAAATGAGAATGAGGAAGAAAAAGATATCGTGATGTAAGTCCATTATTCCTTGCATCATAGGTGTTGCTGCGTCTTGAGATCCTAATTGCCATGGTTCCGCTGCATCACAAGGAGCAATTGTGAGGAATAGCCATTCTAGAACAATCATTTGGTTTGCTTCATTCTTTGACTGCTCTGCTCCCCCCCAAAAAAAAGAGAGACTTGTTCTTGCTCTCCTAATTCAGGAAGACTCAAATTGCCGGTTGGCTTTTTCCAACCAAGAAAGACATGGGACTTGTTGGGCGTCTCACTTGAAATTGAAAGTGAGATTTTGATCCTGTACCCTATGTAGGCTTGCTTCGCATAGGCTACACAAGCTGCGGTGCGGTACACTGAACACCAACCCAATCTCGACTTAGACCAAATCACTTTCCTTTATCTCAGTTGCTTGCAGTTAGAGTTTTTTGAAGAAGTAGTTCTCTCCTCATCCCGTATTTCCGACTGCAAGAAGAAAATGAAGTATGGGATGCCCCGCGAAAAACCTCGCCCTTTTGCTCCTTTTTCCTTGTAAAGCCTTACTGACTGCTACTGTTCCCTAACAACCGAGTTCCCCCGTTTGGAGCCACGTCGTCGTATAGTATAGCATGCTAAGAAGGTACCATACCCTTAAGGGCACCGAGTTAGCGACCGAAGTAGTTTCGTAAGACAGACCCCGTAGGGTGAGCACACCAATGATTTGCTTCCGCAAATGACAGCCGTCTTGTACAGCAGGCATCTCTTTTTCATTCTCTCACTTTCCCCTAGTTCCTTGGCCCCCTCAGAATGGTTACTGGACAAGGGCAGAGCGAGCTAGACTCCCATAACATGTACAAGAGTGGTATGATTGAACTAAGCTACTTTATTAGAGGCCGGGTAGTGTTCTGTCATCACTTAATGCAATTTCCACTTTTCATAATCATGTGTAACCCCCTAGATGAGATAGATGAGGATATGAAAGTCTTGTTATTGGCTAGCAGTAAGTAAGAAGCTTGCTACAAGATATAGTATGCACGGGAAGGCTGTTTGAAGACGATTATATCATCTGATCGGGGAATTCACTTCCTGAGAGTAAGATTAGACAGTTCCATTTAGTCGAGATGACTCAGGAAGAGTAAGATCCTCACTCGGTCGTGACTCGGTTTACCAATCGAAGTCCTCCGCCTTGAACTTCCTGCTTGACTCGATCTTGAATTTCATGATGGAATTCTCTCCCAGAGCAGCGGAACTAACGACTCCTACAGTTACTAGAAAACAACTTGAGAGTTTTTTCCGAATTCTTTTTTCTAGTTATAAGAGTCGCTATTTCAGCCATAACAGTCGTGGTATTGGGGCTGTAGTTTTTGAAGTCGAGAACATCTTTACTCGTGATCGTGAGAACATTCACCTTAGTGATAGTGACATATTACAAATTCAAGGGGACTTGTTGAATGGCTCCTATTCATTCTCTCCTTTAAAGGAGGTTCAATCTCCTTTTGACCCTTTCAGTTTGCATCCTTTTTATGATTCAGTACTGGATCTCTCGTAGAAAGCGCTTCCAAATTGAATATGGGGTCGGATGGCAACCCCGTGGTACCGGATAGAACTGTGCTTGTGGCTGAACCAAGGGATGAACTCGTCTGTAGGGCTCTCGGTGCCGTCTTGAATCAGAAACTGCCTTCCTCATCTTCTAACTATTTTCAAGAGTAAGATAATAGTTAAATTTCTTTTTGGAGTCGGGTCCTGGACTGGAACAATAGGCTAGGCCCACTCGCAAAGATCGATATAATTGATATTCACCACATTCACATGAGCGCGGACCACCTAACCCTTTTGGAACGACTTGAGCCTCACTTACATCCCGAGGTCTTAGATTGAGTTTCCGCATTCTTAGAAATGCCGACGATTAGGAATAGCGGTGAATTGGAAGAATGGGGAGAAGAAGAACTGAGAAACCTGGCAGGCTTCGCCAACTTCTCCCCCTTGGGCCTTGTCTTACTGCGGTTCCTTCTGGAAAAGATAGTCTTCCCACAACTCGAGGAAAGAATCCCGGGGCTGGAATATGCTTGCTGGAAAGGCTGGATCATCAAGCCTACCCCTCTGTTATCCACGTTGAGACCCTTGGAAGGGGTTAGCCCTCAATCTACTGGAGATGAATCCGAGGATTACGAATCCTACACGTACGTACTTGACGAAAGAGATCCCTTGAGGGGCGAAATCGTCCCTGGAGGCGTCGGAGTGGACTTTGAAGGAACGATGATCGCCTTGAACATGAAAGGGGAAGTAGTAATTCATGATAGTAAAACGGGCGCCACTCTATCAGGCACCAACAGAATGGAAATTAGCTTTCCCCGCGCATAGCTTTCATTATAACAAGTCTCCTTTTTAAGGGACTCCTTTGAGTGACAGTTTGGGTAGGGGGACGGGAGCGAGAGCTTTACCTATGACCGAGAATTGCACCTTCCTACAGGAAAAAAACTTAAAAAAAAAAAGAAAAGGAGGAGCTCTATACCTACCACCAACCAACCTAGAGCTTAGCTTTTCGTTACCCTCAACAGCAAACCCCGGACCGAGGATTAGGGCAAGACCCTCCATCCATAAAGGGAGACCCCCACGAACGAGCAGAATCCAACCGCGCTGCTACAGACAATAAAGCAACCCTAAATCAGTGACACACGAAAGCTTGATCCTCAATTTCGGAATATCAGGAGCAAAGACCAGAATTCGTTTCGTTGGAAGCGAGGCTGTATAGATGTCAGGCGGTTTGGTTTCGCCTCTCAAAACTCATTCGACTGAACTAAGGCGACCAGCCGCAGCAAGGGAAGAGAGACTCGTTCCATGTTAGCTTAGCAGCTCGTCCTTTTTCTATTGGGACCGTCTACAGGGAGCCGGCGGGCTCTAGCGTAGGAAAGGATCGACAGGCCCAATACAAAAAGTCAGAGTTTTGGGTGGTCTAGTGGAACTTGTCTAAGGGAGTGACTTATGGGCATAACAAGACCCTACTGAATACAAACACAATCCAGAAAGAAATATCATCACCTTGCTACTGAAAAAAAGAAAGTCCCCGAGTCCATGTCGTGATAATCGAGCAAGTACCGCCTGGATGTCGTTGTAGAAAGTCTAGCCCGAGGACCCAAAAAAAGCTAGAGAACCCGCTAGGGCTCTGATCGTAACCTGGTTATCTTTATCATCGAGATTGGTATTCAGTCTGAAAAAAAATAGGTAGAACTAATTTCGTATTCGTATATAAAGAAAGATGTGAGTTGTCGGGTTTGGATCGAAATGGAATCCTCCGGGGCTAGGCTATAGTTTTAGACTTTGACTTCTGCCTTTGTCACGAGCTGGATTTGAACCAGCGCTTCCCAGATCCAGTCCGGATTTCAACCTTTCTGATCGTGACTTAAAAAAAAAGAAGTGAATCGAATGCCGTTAATGACGAAACTATGCCTTATTATAGATTACCTATGGGAGATGAAACCGCTCTATCAAGAGAGGCACTCCAGTCAAGAAATAGGCGAATGAAAAGCTAATGAGCTTTACGTTCAAGTTCTCGCCCATGTCCCGCTACTGGATACCGAAACCGAACAAGCCGGGAAAGATGCGAGCAATTACCCAACCAGGATATCATTGTGATGGAATCGCTTTCGGTGTTGTTAAATAGAATCTATGGGGAAATCTTTATGTCGTACTCTCACGGCTTTAGACCAGGTCGGGGAGCCATTACCTTCTTTTCCCAAGTCAAGGGATGGGGTCCGGTGGAGAGATTATGTAAAGTAGATATAGTTGGTTGCTTCGATAACTTGGATCATGGACTCCTAAAGGACGAGATCAGGGCTTATATAGGGGAGGAAAACGAACCAATTATCCACCCCAAAAACCTGGGAACTTCCTTATTTATGCAAATAGATTGTTACAAAAGTGCCAAAGGAAAATGAGCTCTAAAACCTTAACTTGCTGACTTGCTGGAATGGAGATCTTAGTATCGGAAAATCCCTCAACAGCTTCACTCGCTTACAGGACTACAGTAGAAAGTCCTTGCATTGCTGCTTTGCTTTCAGACTCCGTACTCTTTCTATTAATCACGTTCACGTATTCTACAACTAACAACTAAACTTTTGCCCTAGATTATTACGAATTATCCCTGTCCTTTGGACTTGAGAGACCTAGACCCCAGTCTTAGCTAGTAATAGGACAGGACAAAGAAAGAAAATTTGTGTTCTCTATTACTAGTTATTTACTATTAAACAATAATTCTTCCTGCCTTTCGGCAGGATCTTCCTCTTTTGTTGACTCACTTGCTAGCTTTCCAACTGGAACTACCTATTATACGACTAAAAAAACTTCATGTCTTCCCAAACTTTCAGGCATATCTCCTACTCGCAGGAAAAGGACGAAAGAAATCTGATCTAACGAAGAAACCAAGCCCTTACCGGAGAAGAAGAAAAGGGGCGGGCTGATGGGAGCTAGTGCGCTACGGCTTTGAGGAGTGAGATTCATATAACACTTGATTGTATGTTCACGCGGTTCTCTCTTTCTTGGTATGGTATTTCTGTTTTGATCTTAAGGTAAGGGGTCTTTCTTTCAGTTAAGCCCCTTACTTGTATGTATTGTACTATCTTGACTCAATGAAAGACCTTAGGTCCGCTATGGGAATCGGATTCATTCTTCTTTCCCAGAAATTGGCCCTTAAGAATAGAAAGAGAGAACCAGGGATACTTATGATCCTTACAGAGGCTGCTCCTTAATATGAATTAAAGAAGGCTCTCCATAATAACTAACAAGATTCAGTGGGCTGCCTATGAAATATATAGAGCTCTGTGACTCAAATCAATAAGGATTCAGAAAGCAGTTACTCGTCTCATCGTTCTCGTCTTTCAGTTCATATTCTAAAGTGCCAGCCGGGAAGCCACCCAACCACTTCAGTCAAGGAAAACGTTCGATAGAAGCCCCCCACGGAGCGGTGAAGGCAACGGCTGGAGATGGTTCGAAGCCGATGTTATTCTAGGAATCCCGATTTGAAGGGATAGAGAAAAGAAAACCATAAAGCTCTCCAATCTTAGATATATATTCTCTTCTAAAGCACCATGATGCGTATGATCATAAAGCGGTTAGTAGTCCTTTCGATCCTTGTGGCTCTCTTCCGAGATGTGTCCAAAAGATGCATAATATAAAGAAAGGATAGGGGAATTCCCTGATGCCTTTGTGGTTGGAAGCCTAATGTATGCAATGACGTGCACTCGCCCGGACATCGCTTATGCCGTAAGTGTGACTAGTAACCCCGGTTTGGAGCATTGGAATGCATCGCTAAGGATAATGAAGTCTCTCGCGCATTGATCGTGATCTGGTGTATGGAAGATCAAGTCTTCTACTAGAAGGATATAGCGATGCGGATTAGGGAAGAGATTTGGATGAAAGCAAATCCACTGTCGGGTGGATCTTCATGTATGGAGGAGCTAACTTGGGATAGTGGGGCGGGGACCCCCTTCTCTCTCATCTTTTGGCTGGGTGCAGATGGATTCGGGGGTGGGGGGGGAATGAGTGGAACTTTACCACTCGACTGAAAGTGAAAGAACTCAATTACTAAATGGAGAGGATAAGTGCTATTCAAATGTCTAACCTACCGATTCCGGTGTTAGGGCTAATATGCTGTGCTTTATTCCTTTCATTTAGCGGTAGATAGGACTGTTGGCAATATGCCAAAAGCTTTGGAATGCCACCCGGCTCGAGCCATGAACTGGAGGGAGGACCATCAGCAAATAATGCATTGCTCAACTCATCAGATTATTGGGTGCCATAGGCCAGGAGATAATCAGTATGAGGCGGTAGCCAGTCCCAGTATAGAGTTGCATCACCACATCTCTGATGTCAAGATTCCTCCGGATAAGAAAAAGTGAATCTTCGGTCGGATCCTTTCCGCATATCATCAAGCCGGGTCAAAACAAGGAATGAGGCATCCACGTCATCAAGGAAACGATTCCTTTTTCAAAAAAATCGAGGGGACATTGATTAGCTGAGGAGTGGGGCCGTCTACCGATCCATTGGGAAGTGAGAAAAAGGTGGAATTGAGCCCTATTAAGTCACGTAAAGGGGAGGGCGATCAAGGAATAGATAGGAATGACTCACCCTACCCTTCCTTCTCCCAGTTACTGCCTATAACGAGTTAGTTACCGGGTCATAAGCATGCGATAGGTTTGGTTTTCTATAGATTCAGTACCCCTTTCATTTGGTAGCCTCTTTTCCCGACTAGGAAAGAGCACTTTCTGGCAACAGGATCCACTCGAATCAGTCCTCCAGTATCTCCGGTTTCGGGATAAGATAGGCTTCTTTCCCCACCCGAGGAGTTGACTTCTCGACCGATAGGGGAACGGCAGCATATTCGACCATTGATCGGAGGGAACTGGAAGATCTTTCCTATGAAGGTGGGGATGAAAGGAATGCACCAGCTTCCGCCGATCCTCTCCCGATAGAAAATAGCACTTATTCTCCCTTTTATGGAGAGTCTAGAAGATGCGGAAAGAAGAGTTAGTTATCAACCGCCCGGGATCGCCCTATTTGAAATAGTTGAAAAGGCTTTGAAGTGCTTGTTCTTCTTTTAATTGAAGTAGAGGGGATGTATGTCGTAATGTATATTTCTTGGCTCTAATCCTCTTTCATGGGGCACCAAGAAAGAAGGCAAGTCGAACAACCAAATGATTTAGGAGTTCATACCCGGAAATCTCCGATTCATTCCTAAAGAAAGAGAAGGGCTTTCTTCAGAAAGGAGAAGGGAAGAGGCGAATTTGCACCACCATCCTTTCCCAAATATTCGGTTAGTGTGCATAGACTTCATCTTTCCTTAGGTTATTTTATTGCCTATTGACTGAGAGGCTGGCTACCTATCTGAAACCAGGTTCTGCGTTGGCCGGGGGGAAGCCTAATCCCCTGGACACATTTGGCGCTCTTCATCCTTACCGCCCTGGGATATTGAGGCTGGGATCCAGACGTTTCTGAGCTACCATTAACGTCCCCCCCAGATTCGCAGCAATTAGCGGATGACAAGAAGGATGTCGGATTTATCTGAGGAAGCCGGAGAAATAGGTACCCGAAGATAGCAAACGAACTCGCCACTCGTTCCCCCAGTAGCAGCCTTCCGTCTCGTGTCTGGTCGGCAGTCTACTAGCTTCTGAGCATGCGTGAATCCCCGTCGGAAAGGGGATTCCTCCGCATGAAGGGAAATCAATTGCGTCTCGACAACCACCCTACCCGGGGACTGTCAACTCTCCCAACAACCCATAATGCCACGACTTTCATCTAAAGAAGTAGCTTTCACCCCTCGTGCCGTATTATGATGGAGAGCCTAAACCGTTGGGCCGCAGGAAGAGCATTTCTCTTTGTCTATTCAACTACCCCTGGGTGGAATGATCCCCGCTTTCCTCGTTCTTCTACCTCACCTCATCTCCGTCGGTTGAAGACAAGTTTGCGCATCTTCCTACCCTACATAGAAGTCAGTACCTACCTTCTTTCTCTATCTTTCCGTACCGTATACCGTACGTATATCTCCGCCGTATGAATTAGTGATTCACTTTCTATGAAAGCTAATATTCTTGCTTGCTTTAAGAAAAATGCATTTCAAATGGCCAGATGTGCTTCGTACCTGCGCCTCGACATGCTTACTAATAGGGCGTCCCTTCTCCTTCCATAAGAAATGGAATGTTCGCGGTCATGTAACGCTCACGTAACGACCTCCTCACTCTCTCTTGCCGGCTTAGCCGGGGAGAGTAGATAGTATAAAAAGAAACGACAAAAAAATAGAAAGCAAAAAATCCCCTTTTCTTTCTCAATTCAACATTGCCTGGATTTTTCCCAACCCACCCTAAGGAACAGCCTCCCTTTATCTACGGGCTATGGCTCACGAAATTGAACTGGAAATGGTTCTCCGAATTGAAAGTGGATGCTCTGGATCTCGAAATTGAAGGTATGCTGCTATACGAACTGTAAGAGATGCTAGGCAAGGTGGCGCCTATATAAATGGCTTGACTTGAAAATTCACCAACATTCCCATGTAACTTCTTTCCTTTGTGATAATGTTAATATGTAAGTAGGGTTTACCTATTTTCAATAGGCACACACCACCTCACTACACCTAAGCATTGCATGCATTTGCATCTTGCATATCATGGATTGTCCCCAAACAAATAGGAAAACCCGGTGGGAAGTATTGGTTGGTACAGTCCAGAGAGCCGAGTCATACCATCCCCAAAAACCCACCACCTGCTGCCAAGTACTCCTCTTAGGAGGGTATACCAAAGTGGGGGTGCATAGTACCGCTTGACCAGTCCGACGTCCTAGGGATGAAGGGCTGGGAGGTCTATTTTTAAGCCCTATTGCAGTGGGAACCTTTACGCAATTTTTCTTTCTCTTTTTGTGTGGAAGTGAAGAGAGACCTGAAAGCAAGGCTTCGCCGTTTGAGAATCTTTTTGTCAATAGACAGTGGGTCTGTTGAAGATCCCTCCGCCCTATTAGTAAAGCTACTTGATCATCTTCAGATTGGCCTATCTCCTCGTGTCGCGAGGACTGCCCCTCGGTCATGTTCTTCTGTGGATTACTGGTTTCGCCAATCTTATCTTGGGGGATCTCCTTGTTCTACCTTGTCTTTTGAGCAAAGCAAATAAGAGCTCGCATAGCTTCTATAATCTCCATCATCTTATCTAGCCTTTCCTCGAGACTTTTGTTAAGTTTGGCTATGGCTTCTTTAGGGGATATTTCGTCTTCGTTGGTTACAAAGACGTGTTCTGTTCTTGACACTTCTGATGAGACGGTACGTGCCAAGTCTTCGGACTGATCGGAAGACGGGTCATCACCGGGTTCTGTTTGGCCTCCGGGATTTTCATATACTCTTGGTTGGCTTTGTGGTTGTGGATCTGTGTCCCCTGATCCGGGGTGGCAAGCTTTAGAGAGTAGGGGCGAGGTCCCCATACTACAGAAGGCCGTAAGCAGTGGCTCGACGGAGATGGTTCGAATCAAGCGAAACCAAAGGCATTCGTTGGCACCCGAGATGCTAAGGATCGAAGACTTTTAGGACATGGAACAGTACTTTAAGGCTGTTCGTGCCCCTTTTTACGACCAAGTCACAATGGCAACAATGTCTCTCTCTGGGGATGCGAAGAATATTTGAAACCACTCTCGAACCATCACACGGATTCCGACCCACTAAAAAGAGCGATTGATAATCTCGATAACCTAAACAAAAATGCAGAAGTGAGCGTACCCCAAAGCTCTCCTCTCTCCCCCTTTTTTAGCCAACACCATTTTTCACCTTGAATGGGTCAAAGCCAAAAATCTGATAAATAGAAGGAAAGGAGATCAGAAAGATACGCGGACGACTTTACTATAGTATAGGTCGGATGTTTCCGTGAGCAGTAAGCAGCAGATCTCCCCTTATTTTGGGAAAGCTGGTGGCCGCGTGTGAATTCTTTCAAGGCAAGGGGCGGCCTGATTCGACATTGTTGTTTACTCT
>ERZ825896.3615-NODE-3615-length-12829-cov-3.970330_pt1 | contig 12829 bp, 8 predicted proteins | sample MGYA00519858_ERZ825896 | MGnify/ENA primary metagenome ERZ825896 (study PRJEB31778, sample SAMEA3449214) | human gut metagenome | biome: human gut; feature: human-associated habitat; material: faeces | place: United Kingdom | collected 2010/2012 ... | reverse complement strand
CGATTTATTATTTGTATTTTACTATATATGTTTAATGCTTTGTCTCATTTCTACTGGTGTAACTGTTACTTATGGATTTGTAAGTCGTTTTGAAGATGTATTATTTTTAAAGAACAGAATAAAAAATAAAACTCAACGTTGTTTGATCGTAGCCTTTTTTGCATTAGCATTATCAACTATATTCTCTTTAGTTGGTCTTGATAACGTTATAAATTATGGCTATCGATATATGGGATACTTTGCCACTGTTACATTTATTATTCCATTGTTGACAATCGGGAGATATAAAAATAAAAAATCTGAAAAATTAACCAAAAATGGAGAGCATCAGCTATGACCTCTGTGCTTCTGTAATCTTACAGATACCGGGGTGCTGTCAGCGGGTAATCTCTTCCATCAGTTCAATCCAGCCCTGAAAATGTTGCTTTCGTTTTATCGACCGCTATTTTACAATTTTTTCATAAAATAATATCGTACAGGACTTTCCGATGTATAATGAGTTTTAGAAAAAATTACAAAGGAAAGTGACTCTGTACGACAAAGGCATTATACAACGAAAAAGCACTGATTGACAGACTTCATCAATATTATTTTGACAGATTTTCTGTGACTGGCAGAAAAAAGTTCCGCCAATGATTGATTATTGAAAAAAATCTCAAATAAGTGATTTTTTTCTTGTATAATGTATATCTATTTTTGATGTAACTATCAACTGTTCAATATTCCTGTTATAAACTTAACAGCTACGGTTTTAGCATGAATAAAAAAGTTGCAATACAGCAGGCCGTTTATAAAAGATTTTTTATTCAGCCTTTATAGCCCAGCGCATCTTTGTGGAACGGGCTCTTGGGTTCTGTGTGCACTCTTTGGCTGAGGGGCGGATCACATCTTTTGCATAGTCTGAGTAGATTCCCTCCTTGTATCCTGCTTTAAGCGCTTTCTTTACCAGCTTGTCTTCACCGGAATGAAAGGTAAGGATTGCCACACGTCCGCCCGGACGCAAAGCATCCGGAAGCTTCTCCATAAATTCATACAGTACTTCGAACTCATGGTTGACATCAATACGCAATGCCTGGAAGGTTCGCTGACAGGTTTTCTTAATTGTCTCTTTCTTTTCCTTTTCAGGAAGGAAATCAAGAGTTTTTTCGATTACCTGACGTAGTTTTGTGGTAGTATCAATATGATTTCCCCTGCGGATCTCATCGGTAATGGCTTTGGCGAGTTCCTCACAGTATGGTTCATCGGAATTTTCACAGAGCATTCCCGCAAGCTCCTCTCTGGAAATGGTATCCAGACGCTGGGCTGCACTGATGCCGGCTTCCTGATTCAGGCGCAGATCCAGAGGTCCGTCTGTTTTAAAAGAGAAACCTCTTTTGGGGTTATCAATCTGCATGGATGAAACACCGAGATCTGCCAGAATAAAGTCAAATCCTCCAACCTCTTTGGCAATCTCGTCAATGGTGCAGAAGTTCTGAAGCTTTACTGTCAGCAGTTCTTCCCCGAATCCCTGCTCTGCCAGACGTTTCTTTGTTTTGGCAGATTCCTCAGGGTCTACATCTGTTGCATAAATATGGCCCTTGCCATTCAGACACTGAAGCATCGCTTTCGTATGGCCGCCATAGCCCAATGTGGCATCAAATCCGGTTTCGCCCGGCTGGATATTAAGAAAATCAAGGATTTCCTTAACCATAATGGAGATATGCATTCCCGCCGGGGTATTTCCTTTCTGAATCACGTGTTCAATGGTATCTTTATATTTCTCAGGCTGTAATTCCTTGTATTTCTCTTCGAATTTCTTCGGATATTTTCCTTTATAACGGACACGTCTTTTATGTGGTGTCTGGTTCTGGTTTTCCATAAAATCCCCTTTTTGTTTTTTATTCCTGTGTGATACCGGTTACTTCATAGCCGGCTTCTTTGATCACTTCGCGGATCTTATCCTCGTCCAGTTTCTCCGGAGCATGGATCACCGTGGTTCCTTTTTCATGGGAGGAAACTACATCTTCCACTCCAAATGCCTCTTTTACTGCCTTTGTCACATGTGCTTCACAATGTCCACACATCATTCCTGTTACGTTTACTGTGATTGTTGTCATTTCTTTGTTCTCCTTGTTTTCTTTTATATTTTCCTGATCTTTTGGATCATGAATTTCACTGTTGCAAAAGTCTGGATTCTCTGCCTTTAGACTTTTGTTTTCTGTTACGTTTTTCATTTCTGCATTAGCTGAAATATAATGGATTTCTTCCACATTCTGTTTTATTTTTTTGTCTCTGGAAGCATCATGTACCTTAAAGAGATTCAGTCTCAGTGCATTGGTTACCACACAGAAACTGGAAAGGCTCATGGCAGCTGCACCAAACATGGGGTTCAGTGTCCATCCGAAAATCGGAATCCATACACCGGCTGCCAGTGGAATACCGATCACATTGTAGAAGAATGCCCAGAAAAGATTCTCATGGATATTTCTCAATGTTGCCCGGCTTAAACGTATGGCAGCAGGTACATCACTGAGCCGGCTCTTCATTAATACCACATCTGCGGCATCAATGGCAACATCTGTTCCTGCACCGATCGCAATACCGATGTCTGCCCTGGTAAGTGCAGGGGCATCATTGATTCCGTCTCCTACCATGGCAACCTTTCCCTGTTCCTTCAGAGAACGGATCACACTTTCCTTGCCATCCGGAAGAACACCTGCAATTACATCGTCCACTCCTGCCTGTGCTCCGATCGCTTTTGCTGTGCGTTCATTATCACCGGTAAGCATTACTACCCGGATTCCCATGTTCTGCAGTTCTTTTATTGCCTGAGGACTGTCCTCTTTTATAACATCTGCCACTGCGATCATGCCGAGAAGCTTCCCGCCTTTTGCAAAAAGAAGTGGTGTTTTTCCTTCTCCTGCAAGTTTTTCTGCCTGCTTCATCAGTTCCGGTGATACAGAGGTTTCATTGCTGATAAATTTCATATTTCCGCCTGTAAGCACTTCACTGTTTAATGCTGCACGAAGACCGTTTCCAGGAAGAGCCTGAAAATCAGAAACCTTCTGCAAAACAATCTTTTTCTCTTCTGCTCTGGCAATAATGGCTTTTGCAAGAGGATGTTCACTCTTCTTCTCAAGTGCATAGGCATAGCCTAAAAGCTCTTCCTCTGAGATTCCCTCTGCAGGAACCATATCTGTCACCTGCGGTTCACCCTTGGTGATAGTTCCTGTCTTATCTAATGCAACGATCTGGATTTTACCTGCTTTCTCCAGGGATACTGCTGTTTTAAACAGGATTCCGTTTTTGGCCCCCATTCCGTTTCCTACCATAATGGCAACCGGTGTGGCAAGTCCAAGGGCACAGGGACAGCTGATGACCAGAACAGAAATACCTCTGGCAAGTGCATATCCGAACTCTTTTCCTGCCAGTAGCCAGACAATGGTGGTGACAACCGCAATACTGATAACTGTCGGAACAAAAACTCCGGAAACCCTGTCTGCGATTTTGGCAATAGGTGCTTTGGTTGCAGCCGCATCACTGACCATCTTAATAATCTGGGAAAGAGTAGTGTCCTCGCCTACCCGGGTAGCTTCGCATCTGATAAATCCGGACTGGTTTACGGTTGCAGCAGAGACTGCATCTCCCGGATTCTTGTCAACAGGGATACTCTCCCCTGTAAGTGCCGCCTCATTGACAGCACTGTTTCCCTCAAGGACCACTCCGTCCACCGGAATGTTCTCACCGGGACGTACCACAAAAACATCACCTTTTCGGACCTGTTCGATGGGCATCGTAGCCTCCTGTCCGTTCCGGACAACAACTGCTGTCTTAGGTGCCAGCTTCATCAGACCTTTCAGCGCATCCGTTGTCTTTCCCTTAGATCGGGCTTCCAGCATTTTTCCAACTGTGATCAGGGTAAGGATCATGGCTGCAGATTCAAAATAGAACTCCATCATGTAATTCATAACTGCCGCCGAATCTCCGTCTACCTGTGCCCTTGTCATTGCAAAAAGTACATAAACACTCCACAAAAAGGATGCCATGGAACCAAGTGCCACAAGGGTATCCATATTTGGTGCACGATGCCACAGACTCTTAAAGCCGCTGATAAAAAATTTCTGGTTAATGACCATTATGATTCCGGCGAGAAGAAGCTGCACCAGTCCCATGGCAATATGATTATCATTAAACCATGCCGGAAGAGGCCAGCCCCACATCATATGTCCCATGGAAAAATACATCAGCACAAGCAGAAAGCCTACAGATGCGATCAGCCTTCGTTTCAGTGCCGGTGTTTCATGGTCTTCCAGTGCCTCCTCTGCCGCAGAAGCAGATATCTGTTCTCCGGATGCCCCCTTTAAGGATGCTCCATAACCTGCATCCTGTACTGCCTTGATGATCGCACCTGCACCGGCAGTTCCCTCTACTCCCATGGAGTTGGTCAGCAGACTGACCGAACAGGATGTCACACCCGGAACCCTGGATACGGCCTTCTCCACTCTGCTGCTGCAGGCCGCACAGCTCATTCCGGTTACATTGTATTGTTCCATTTCTATTCCTCCTTACGACTTGTTGTCTATTACCTGATATCCACTGCTCTGCTGCTTTGCTGTTTCCGGATCTTTATTCTGCTGTACTCTGATGCTATAACAGTCTGAACACACAGCTTTCACTTCATCAGTTTCTGCAAAGTAGACACCAGCTCATCGATCGTCTCATCTTTGCCCTCGCGGATATCTCTTGCCACACAGTTGCGGATGTGGCTGGCAAGCAGCTCTTTGTTAAATGCATTCACTGCTGCGTTAACTGCTGCGGACTGAATCAGGATATCATTGCAGTATGCGTCATTCTCCAGCATACCGATAATCCCGCGGATCTGTCCTTCCACACGTTTAAGACGATTGATCAGCTTCTTTCTCTCCTCCTCAGAACGCATTGTGTGTTTTGTGCAACAGGGACAGACTTTTTTCTCCTGTGTATCTGCCATATGGGAAATCCTCCTTCTGATTTTTATAAATAAGCTCTGTTTTATATAAATTTCTGAAACATATAACGATTTCAAAATACCCTTACGGGGTATCTTTACAGTAGTCACTATATACCCTTATGGGGTATTTGTCAATACTGTTTTTTCATATCGGAAACAAAAAGATTACCGTGAACAGAGTAAGCAGCAGTAATACAAAAAAGAGCTCTCACAGAAAATAACCGCCGGTAATATTCTGCCGGTAATTATTTTTCGCGAAAGCTCAAAGACCTATACTCTATGCACTTTTCTTCTGACAAAATAAAAACAGATGACCTGCATAATGATCGTCAGCATCCAGGATGCAGGATAGGAAATAAACAGAACAGCCAGTGATCTGTGATGCGGGAATATTCCAAAGATCCATACGATTCTGGTTCCTACTGTTCCGATCACTGACAGGATCATTGGAACGCCGGAATGTCCCATTCCACGCAGGGCACCCGGAAACAGATCCATAATCCCGCAGAGAAAATAAGGTACGGTAGTGTAAGACAGGATTTCCAGTCCGCAGCGGATCACTTCCGGATCGGCAGTATAAATCTTAAGGATCTCAGAACCGAAGAAATATGCACCGCATCCAAGGGAAAAGGAGGTAACTACGGAAATAATAAGACAGTCGACCAGAACCTTATCCATACGTTTAAATTTATGCACACCATAGTTCTGACTGGTAAAGCTCATACATGCCTGTGTGACAGAGTTCACCGCCACATACAGAAAACCGAAAATATTATTGGCCGCCGTATACCCTGCCATGGCGGTCGATCCAAAGGAGTTAACCGAGGACTGAAGCAGAGCATTGGACAGATTAATGACTGTGCTCTGGATCCCGGCCGGAATCCCAACCTGGAAAATCTGTTTTAAATAGACAGTATTGATCCTTAATTTTCCAAAATGAAGCTGGTAGCTGGTTTTCGATGTACGCAGACATCTGAGTACCAGAATGCAGGAAATTAACTGGGAGATCACAGTAGCAATGGCTACGCCCGCCACATCCATATGAAACATGATCACGAGGATCAGATTCAGTACTGCATTTACAACACCGGAAATAACCAGAAAGATCAGTGGACGTTTCGTATCTCCTACAGCCCGCAGAATCGCAGCTCCATAATTATAAAGCATAAAAAACGGCATACCCAGAAAATAGATTTTCATATACAGTGCAGACTGTCCGATCACATCATCCGGGGTACCCATCAGTTCCAGAGCCCATCTGGAAAAAATCAGTCCCACAAATGCCATGACGATACCGCTTACCAGTGCAAGAGTTACAGCCGTATGAACGGTATCTGACATTTCCCGGTCTTTTCCTGCCGCATAGAACCGGGCAGCAAGTACATTCGCACCAAGTGAGATACCAATAAACAGATTGGTAAACACATTGATCAGTGCTGTGGTTGAGCCTACGGCTGCAAGTGCCTGACTTCCGCTAAATCTTCCCACCACTATGATATCCACAGCATTAAACATCAGCTGCAGGATTCCGGACAGCATCAGCGGCAGTGAAAAGGAAATCAGCTTGTCCATGATGGTTCCGTTACACATATCTATTTCGTATTTATTTTGTTTCACTTTTATCTTCCACCCTTTATATCTAAATTGATATGGGCTTCTGTAGAAGTCCTTTATATTACTGTTCGTAAACAGTTAGTATTTTTCAATGTTTTTATTCTGCAAGGCTTCCGAAATAATAGAATCCCTTGCAGGTATCCAGTTTTACTTTTACATATTTACCGATCAGATCCTGACATCCCGGGAAATGGACCAGAAGGTTATATTCTGTTCTTCCTGTAAAGATACCTTTTTCTCTGCTTTCTTCCTCTACAAGGATTTCCTGAACAGTTCCCTCGAAACGGGAAGAAGCCTTTCGGCCTTTTTCCTGAACCAGAGCAAGAAGACGGTCAAAACGGTCTTTTACCACATCCTCAGGTACCTGATTCTCCATTTTGGCAGCAGGTGTGCCGCTTCTTTTGGAATAGATAAAGGTAAATGCAGAATCAAAATCACATTTCTCCACAACATCCAGAGTATCCTGGAAATCCTCTTCCGTTTCTCCCGGGAAACCAACGATAATATCTGTAGTAAGGGAAATATCCGGTACGGCATTACGGATCTTGTCTACAAGCTCCAGATACTTTTCTTTGTCATAACGACGGTTCATGATCTTTAAGATTCGGCTGCTTCCGGACTGCATGGGAAGGTGGAGGTGATGGCACACTTTTTTGCTCTCTGCCATTGTCCGGATCAGTTCATCAGACAGATCCTTCGGATGGGAAGTCATGAAACGGATTCTCTTTAATCCTTCAATTGCTTCCACCTGTTTCAGAAGCTGTGCAAAAGTAACCGGATGTTCCAGTGTCTTTCCATAGGAATTAACATTCTGTCCCAGAAGCATAACTTCCGTTACACCGTCAGCCACCAGACCCTTGATCTCTTCTATGATCGCCTCCGGTTCGCGACTCTTCTCTCTTCCTCTTACATATGGTACAATACAGTAACTGCAGAAATTATTGCAGCCAAACATAATATTGACACCCGTTTTAAAGGAATATTTACGGTCAGAAGGCATACCCTCCACGATTTCATCAGATTCCTTCCAGACATCAATAATCTGTCCCTCCGTATTTAAGCTTCTGTAGAAAAGCTCCGGAAACTTATGGAAGTTATGGGTACCGAAAACCAGATCAACAAAAGAATATTCTTTGTGGATCTTCTCAATTACTTCCGGCTCCTGCATCATGCAGCCAAACAATATAATCTTCAGTTCAGGATTCTTTTTCTTAATACTTTTCAGATGGCCAAGATGACCGTAAATCTTCAGGTTTGCATTCTCCCGGACTGTGCAGGTGTTATAGATGACAACATCTGCATCTTCTTCTCTGGATACTTCTGTATAGCCCATACGTTTCACGATACCGGCCACTGTATCCGTCTGCAGGGAATTCATCTGGCAGCCTGCATTCTGGATAAAGAAAGCTGGCGCCTTTTCATATTTTTCCTTCACAAGCTCTGTACATTTATTGATATATTCTAACTGTATTTTACTTTCCTGTGTATTATTATTCACTATTGATTCCTCATCTTTCTGTTTACAACATTTCGGGGCACTCTTTTTATCATACAGAATCTATGGCTTTATGTCAAACGCTAATCTCTGTTTTTACATGTTTTTATTACTTTTTATTTTCAGAGACTGTTTTTCTTTGACTGTGTGACGGATTTATGCGTTTGCCAATATGCCGCTGTTTAGAGAATAAAGATATTCAAGTGGAATCAGACGCAGTTCTTCCATATCGTCCTTGCGGTATTCCGGAATCTCAATTGCCAGAGAGGGCTGACGGATCACTTCCGCATAAAACTGTTCCGGAGATCCCATCTCAGGTTTTGCTCCGGCTTTTTTGACTCTCGCACCACCTGCAATCCCTTTTTCCAGACGATAGCCGGAACATTTCTGTAAATGCCTTGCCAGTCTGTAATTTTTCTGATTGTAGGCAAAGCCTTTCTCCTGTCTGCAGTAAACGATCTTCCCTCTGGAATAACTGAATGTAAGCAGGCCAAGGCTTGAATATTCCTGAAAAATGCTGATCAGGGCACGAGTCTCATTCTCACTGGCAGGCTCCTGATTCACTCTTTTCCGCTGATAATAATTAGTCGGAAAATTTCTGCGCAGATCAATTCCCCTGGCATTACATTCATACTCTTCCACAGGCCTGTCCTGCATTTTCAGCATCTGTCTGTGGATGGGATTATGTATGGCACCATATCCGTATTCACATATCTCATAGCTGTCAGGATTCAGCATGGGGATCATACAGATACGAACCTTATCCAGAAGTTTACGAACTTCATAACTTTCTCCGATAGTCCAGTTGCTTTCATAGGATCTGCAGTAATCTTTTGCAATGGACAAAAGATATTCCGGGAGATTTCTGTCTCCGCTTTCCACTCCGCTCAGACAGATAATGCAGGTATCACCCTTTCCAATCTCAAGCATGGGGATCATTCTGTCATCATGACTTCTTCCGATCACTCTGAACTGGACAAAATTTCCATATCTCTGTCCGAGTTCCCACAATGCGAAGTATATTTTTTCATAAGTTCCCATCTGTTCTGTTGACATACATTCTTTCCTCCTTTTTGGCAAATGTTCAGCAGCCTGGATCAGATTCCGGATTCTGACCTGTATGGACGGCTGAATGGCTGCCTTATTATTATATATATGAAAAGAGACAGGCCATAAGACCTGTCTCTTAAAAATAATTGGATTATATTTACATTTCTTTTTTACGTCTTCTTATCAGTACGTAACCACCTGCAAGAACAGAAGCTGCAGCAAGAGCCAGCATAGTTCCGATCGGTGATTCATCACCTGTGGATACTGCTGATTTCGCTGTTCCGTTTGTTCCATCTGCATAGGTTGTCGGAGTTACATCTGTAGTTCCTCCATCTGTAGTTCCGTCGCCGGATCCGGTTCCGTCTCCGTTTGTTCCGTTTGCACCTGGTGTGGTAGTGGCCTGTGTCAGAGGAGCTGCCTTGAACTGATAGGGCAGAACTTCGGAAGCATCTGTTTCCTGCCAGTCATTTCCACTGTATACCTGTTTTGCATATTTAATGTAAATAGTATATGCTTTTTCGGCATCTGTATAAATACCGCTCTTGGCACCAATTTTCCAGGATGTGTTCCAGGTTGACGGGTTAGAAGACATACTCCATCCTACAGGTACCCATCTGACATCACCTTCTCCCGGATTATTGTTCTGTGTACCTGCACCGATTACCTTGAAGTCATAGAAAGTATTCGGATAGAACACAAGTGCTTTCTCAAATCCCTGTACAACACTCTCTTTTACATCGGGTACTACCGGAGTATGAGATGGTGTAGGTGTAACAGGACGTTCTTTTGAATCAGGCTGGAACATTACAGAGCCATAATTACTCTTATCCTTATCACTGATCACACATACATAAATATCAACATCATAGTCAGGAAGATCAGTAACTTTTGCTGTTACATTTGTATCAGCCTCAATAGGAGCACCTACTCTGGAAGTATCGATTGTCGGTGCTTTCTCACCACGTTTTACCCAGTCAATATAATAGGTACCTTTTACATTTGACTGGAACTTAATTTTAACAGTACCACTTCCTGACCATTTGCATTCTTTTCCTGTTACTTTCAGTTTTTCTTCTGCAGGAGTTGGGGTAGGGGACGGTTCTGTTGTACTGACTAAAGTTCCGTCTTCTCCGATTTTAAGGCTGGAATCTCCCTCATATGTAATCTGAGAAAGAACATCCGCCAGTTTCACATCAGTAACAGCGTCACCCAGCTTTACGACTGTTCTTCCGGCGTTAGCCTCCTGAACAGCAACACCAATGGCAGAACCTGTAACAGCACCGCTTACATTGATCACACCGTCTTTGGCAAGCACAAGGTTACTTGCAACTTCAAAAGAATTTGTAACCGTATTTCCTGTAACACTTACAGTTCCACGAATATTGACAGTTCCTTCACTGTAAATTGCACCGCCTGCTGCTGCGGAGTTTGCTGTGATAGTACCACCCAGAAGATATACATTTGCACCGGCAGCATTGTTGACCGCACCGCCATTTCCGGTTGTGGTATTTCCTGTCAGAGTTGTACCGTCAATCAATGCATAATTACCACTTGCTACTTCTACAATCGAACCGGTAACGTTATCGCCTGTACCATCAACAGTTAAACTGCCTGAACCGATAGCATTTCCATCTGAATCAGTCACAGAACCGCCTGCCATCTGAAGATTACCACCATTAACAGTAAACATACTCTCAGTAAAGCCTGCTGCACGTTTGATCGTAGTATTATCTTCAGCAGCAACCAGCATGATATTCTTCTTTTCAGGAACTTTTATTGTGTTGTTGACTTCAATGGTTCCTTTTAATTTTACATAAGTAGGCTCACCATTTATCATATCCTCACAGTCTGGTACTACTGCGAACGCTTCTTCTAGAGAAGTAAAGGAATCTCCGCCAATCACAATCGCAGATCCTGCCTCAGCAGCCTGCTCATCAGTTTCTTCAGCAGCCGGTGCCTCTGTAGGATCAGCTGTTGTTTCGGCAGGAGTTTCAGCCGGATCTTCCGGTGTTTCGGCTGGTTCCTCAGGAGTTTCAGCCGGATCTTCAGAAGGTTCTTCTGTATCTGCAGAGTCAAGTTCACCTTCCAGTTCGCCTTCGGCTGATGTCTCAGCAGCAGTATCTGCTGCAAATGTGGCTGTCGGTGCCATTCCTACAGACAGGGCACCTGCCATTAATAATGCAAAAAGTTGTTTTTTTCTCATTGTATGTCCTCCCATAGATGAGTTTTAGTTAAAATCACTACTGACACCATCCGATTTCTTATTCCCCACGAAGCAGTCAGTAATCCCAAATCTGAATTGAAGTATAGCACATCCCTCAGAAAAAATCAATGTGCTGTCTATGGGCGTACCTGTCCGTTTCCATAGATGATATATTTCGTTGTGGTCAGAGCCAGAAGTCCCATAGGTCCCCTCGCATGAAGCTTCTGTGTGCTGATACCGATCTCAGCCCCGAAACCAAACTCAAAACCGTCTGTAAAACGTGTAGATGCATTCACATATACAGCGGCCGCATCGATCTCATCCTGAAACTTCAACGCATGATTATAATCATTTGTGATGATCGATTCAGAATGTCCTGTATTATATTTATTAATATGACTGATCGCTTCATCAATCGAATCCACTGTCTTGACCGAAATAATCGCATCAAGATATTCCGTTCCCCAATCATCTTGCGAAGCCGCTTTGATCTCAGGACATATTTCACGAACTCTTTCATCTCCACGGATCTCGATCCCGTGTTCACTCAGCTTTTTAACGATAGGCAGCAGCGCCTTTTCCAACATACCGCTGTGAATTACAAGCGATTCACATGCGTTGCAGACTCCCATCCTCTGTGTCTTTGCATTTTCGATAATATCTGCCGCCATACTGATATCTGCCGTCTCATCCACATACACATGACAGTTTCCCGTTCCTGTTTCAATAACAGGAACCGTACTGTTTGCCACAACATTTGCGATCAAACCTGCGCCTCCTCTCGGGATAAGCACATCGATCAAACCGTGCATCTTCATCATTTCATTCACAACTTCCCGGCTTGTATCCTCAACAAGAAGAACAAGATCCTGACAAAGTTTTTCTTTGCGCAATCCTGCTTTGATCACGCGCACGATTGCCTGATTTGAATAGATCGCATCGCTTCCGCCACGCAGGATCACTGCATTTCCGGTCTTAAAACAAAGTCCAAACGCATCAGAAGTTACATTCGGCCTGGCTTCATAGATAATTCCAATTACCCCTAACGGAACACGTTTCTGTCCAATAAGAAGTCCGTTGGGACGTTTTTTCATACCGGTTACTTCTCCAATAGGATCTTCAAGACCTGTAAGCTGGCGAAGTCCGTCCGCCATTCCCTCAATACGCTCCGGTGTCAGCATCAGACGGTCAATCAGACCTTCCGGCATCTGGTTCTTTTTTCCATTTTCCACATCCAGCGCATTGGCTTTGAGAATTTCTTCTGTATGATTTACCAGAGCTGATGCTACAGCCTCAAGAGTTTTGTTTTTGTCGTTTGTAGAAAGATTTCGAAGGACAGTTTCTGCATCTTTTGCATTTTGTCCCAGTTTTTCAAGCATTTCATTCATTTCCAAATATTCCTGCCTTTCTTTCTGTTCATATCAATTCGGTGTCCATCTTACTGAATATCCCGGTATACCTGTTCTTCCGTGACAATAACCTGCGGACAGATATCCGT
>ERZ825896.3614-NODE-3614-length-12834-cov-5.429533_pt1 | contig 12834 bp, 10 predicted proteins | sample MGYA00519858_ERZ825896 | MGnify/ENA primary metagenome ERZ825896 (study PRJEB31778, sample SAMEA3449214) | human gut metagenome | biome: human gut; feature: human-associated habitat; material: faeces | place: United Kingdom | collected 2010/2012 ... | reverse complement strand
AGCGTTCTGAAGAACATCAGGCCAAGAAAAACCAACAATTCCAGAAGAAAACCCTGTTGGAATGATGGTTGCGTTGTTTGTAATCGGCGCATTCATCCCTCGGACGTTCCTGCGAACGGCCGGGGTTTTCTGCGCTGAAACATTATAATTTCTCGATTGAAGGAATCGATACCGTATTGTCAAAGCTGGCAGATCCATCAACAGCACACGTTGTAATTAATGAGTTTTCAACGTCCAGAGCTTCCAGAGATTTTTTGGCAAAACTGGTACAGACATACAATTATCCATTGTGTGAGACATTAGTAAGATATTCCACAATGGTAGATGCCGCTAACTTTCGCAAGAAACCGATGGCGAAAAAAGCTAAGTTCCATTGGGTAACTGCGGATATGGCAGATCTGACAGAGGAGGTATGTGGATATGGCTTCGTTAACTGATGCACTCGCAAGCATGAAGAATAAAAATACACAAACAACCCCAGTTGTAAACCAGCGATATCAGGTGCAGTATATCAACTATAGTTACTTAGAAGAATCTGCTTATAATTTTTATCCGATGTCCGAAATTGAGGAGTTGGCAGATGCAATCGAGCTTGCAGGAGGCATCCTGCAACCGCTCCTTGTGCGCCGGAAGGCACCAGGACAACGCTACGAAATCATCGCTGGTCATCGCCGCTGGACAGCGGCAAAATATCTGGTTGATCAGGGAAAAGAAAAGTTTGCAATGCTCCCTTGTCATGTGCAGGATGGCAATGATTTGATTGCGAGAATCAACCTGATCATAACAAACTCACAAAGAGAAAAATCTGCATATGTAAAGATGCAGGAAGTGGTTGAGTTGGAGCAGCTGCTTCAGGAGCTGGCTGCTGGATCAGCAGATGAACGTGCAAAGTTTTCGCGGATTACTGGAATCAAACTTGAAAGCGAAAATATAACAGCTCGCGTATTGCGTAAGTTGGTGGCAAAGACAGCTGGTCTGTCAGAGACAAATGTCGCGCGACTAAAGCATATCAATTCGAGTTTGCAGCCGGAGTTAAAGGAAGTGCTGGAGGAAGGTAAAATCGGAATTTCAGCAGCCGATGAGCTGGCAAGGATGGCGCCAGAAGAACAACAGGAGGCAGCGAAACAGATTAAAAAAGGCGAGAAAGTTCAGCTGCCTAAAAAGAAAATTACAGAGACGACAAAGAGTCCCAATCAGGAGCCAAAGGTAGTGTCCGTTTTGGACACGGAAGAGCAGTTGCCAGGGCAAATGAATATGGAAGAATATATTCCAATGCCAGAACCAGCAAATGCGTTTGAGCTGATTGAGGACGAAGAACAAAATGCCGAGCAAGAAGTAAAAAAGGAAGAAAAGAAAGAAGAGTCTCCCACGAATCTTGCAAACGAATACCTGGCATTGTATCAAAAGACAGATGCAGCGCTGGAAGAATGGGAAAAAATGCATCGAAGATTGGCTGATTATTTTCAGCAAATTAGGTAATAGAGTTGGGGAAAGGGGAATCTATGGAATCAGGACTGACATATGAAGAGATTGTAGAGATTCTGTTGCGGCAAGAAGAGTTACTGGAACTATATCGCAGCCAACTAAAAGAACTGACGAAAGAATACGATGCAGATGATGAGCTAATTGAGTTGACCCAGCTGCGCAGTCCTCGGTTGGGTGTTACCGGAGGAGGAAGTAACCAGAAGGGATTAGATCAGATTTGTCAGGCAGTTGAACAACAAAGGAAAGCATACCGTGAAGCCGTGTATGAAGAAATGCAGCGTGTACTAGCAGCGTATAATCGGGTACAGAAGGTGCATTTGTGCTATTTGCATCTGCCACAAAAACAGAAAGCTGTCTTAGAGGGGCTGTACATCAAAAAGAAGATGTATAAGGAATTGGAAGGCCCAGGACTTTCGGAAACAACCATTCATCGCCTGCGGAGACAAGCATTAAAAAACATACAGGACTGGTATAATGCGGGGCGGTTTGAAGAACAAAAATGATCAGTTCAGAAGATTGGTAAGGATACAAACTGGAAAGAAGGGAGTGACAGAAGATGAGAAAAATCCGTGCAAGCGTACTGAGAAAAGTGGAGGAGTCCAGACTGACAAATAAAGAGCTTACAGTTTTTCTGCATATCTGTCAGTACCAGACAGATGCGGGAACAGTATCCGGTATCTATTATAAGGATATCTGCAATGCATTGAAAATATCGAATCAAAGCTTCTATTCCAGTTTGTATCGGTTGCGTGACTGTGGATTAATAAATCTGTGGAAGGCAGACAAAATTGACTGGGATATCCAGATTATAGGAAATGACTGTACTGATATTGAGTCAGTAAAGAAGGAAGGCTATCTGTCCGTTGCAGATGGCCTGTTTGCCTCGGAGAAATTTAGAAAGTTGAAGGCAAATGAAAAAGTTATGGCAATGCGATTATTGGTATACTGTCGCTCTGGACAACGCACATATAAGGAAGCAAAAGCAAGTTTCTTAGACAAAATGAAAAAGATGCTTGGATGCGGACTTCGCGCAGTAAAAAAATATTTGACAGCGCTAAAAGAACTGTTTTACATTGGAATTAAAGATAAAATGTATTTGATCACAATTCGTCGTGGCGTAGCAGATCGAGTGTGGAGAGCGCCTACAGATACAGAATTAGAGCTTGGGCATAAAGTACATGCAGCTTGCAACCGAAATAAGATCAATGAATCCGATGCTGCCAAAAGGGATACTGCTGAACTGGCGAAACAGTACCGTCAGGACATTGCAGAAATGCAGAAAGCAGGTGTGCTGCCGGAAGATATTTTCGGATACCTGATTGGAAAGGCAAGAGATGGATTAGCCGGAAAACTGAATCCTAAGTACATACATAAGGTACTGAGAAATGAAATTGCAAACTTCCAACGTGCGAAGAAAATGGCAGTTGCCAGTGGCACGCAGGCATTCCAGAATTTCACAGGGCGTACAAACAACAACTACATGGAAAAAGTATTAGCACAATGGAGCATGATGTAAAATCCCAAAATAATGGATAATCGGTAAAAATGGCTGGCTGAACGAAGGCAGTCTTTTTTGCGTACAGTAAAACAAAAGATAACTGTTTGAGAGAAGAGATTAATGAAAGGTCGCGCTCAATAAAATAGGGAAGCTAGCTGACATGGAGATTACCAGGCATGTCAGCTGCTTTTTTACATCAAAGTCATTCCAATTTTGAGGTCTGTTTCCAGAAGTCATTCTAATTTTGAGGCTCGAAAATGGGAGGTCATTCTAAAAAGTGGGATAATTGTGGATAACTTTATTCCAATTTTGTTCCAGCAGGCGAGAAGAAAAATTGAGTAAAAACAAGGCTTTTAGGTACTTTAGTTTCTGGTGAATATCTCCTTCTTTCTTTTATACCCTTCCTGACTTATGAATGATAATCTATTGCAGAATAAAAGCTGCATAACAGCATATCTTCTTCCGTTTTAGCTTCCTGTGGCTTCGGAAAGAAATTGGAAAACCATAAGAGAAGCGCTTATTTATAAGAAGGTGTCCGCAAGCGGACAAAAAACAACATCAAGAAAAATAAATCATACACCTGCTTGACATGCGCACGTAAAACAGGTATAATATAGATGTATGATAAAGAGTTTTGTAGACAAAGAAACAGAAAAAGTATATAACCAAATTTTTTCGAAGAAGTTACCGCAGACAATACAGCGTATTGCATTGCGGAAATTGATGATGATCGACAATGCAAGATGTTTGGAGGATCTGAGAGTTCCGCCAGCGAATCACTTGGAATTGCTGCATGGTGATCGTGAGGGACAATATAGCATTCGTATCAATATTCAATACCGCATTTGCTTCAACGTTGATGGAAATGATTTCTTTAACGTTGAGATTGTGGACTATCATTCGTAAAAGTGTGTATACTGAAATTAAATCAGAAAGGAAGGTTTATCTATGGAATATATTACAACTCCTACAGTAAGTGAAATATTAAGAGAAGAGTTCATGGAGCCGCTGGGTATTTCAGCATACCGTTTGGCACAGGCAATCAATGTTCCGCTGTCTCGGGTGCAGGATATCCTGCATGATCGAAGGAAAATTACGGCAGATACTTCGCTTCGACTGGCAAAATTTTTTGGAGTATCTGATCGCTACTTTTTGGATCTCCAAAATGATATTGATATACGAAATTTAAAAATTCAGTTGGCAAATGAAATTTCTAAGATTCCGGTTTGTCAAGTTGGGTGACAGTTGGGTGACAGTTGGTGACAGTTGGTGACAGTTGGTGACAGTCGGTGACAGTTCATGACAGTTCGTGACAGTTGCAGACATTTGCAATGTGTGATATTCTATAATCGAACCAAGTGGATAAAGAGAGAGCATTGCCGGAAACTGGTCACAGTCGGCAGTGCTTTTTCTTTATAAACCAGTAGATCCCCTTGACAAACTGTATATTATAAGATACAATATTGTTAGGAGGGATTCTATGAATGATGTTTGGTTGAAAGAGCTTGCCGAAGAACAGACAAAGCGCTTATTGGAATATTATATAAAATTAAGAAAGCAGCATAAGTTAAGCCAGTCGGAACTGGAACGGATAACCGGAGTATCGCGGATTTCGATCAACCGATATGAAAATGGTAAGATTATGCCGTCAGTTCAGGCTGTGAATCAGTTGCTTGTTACCATGGGGTACCGATTAGATATTGTACCGATTTGTGATAGCGAATATGAAGAGATGGAGGAAATGCAGAATGAGAAGAAAACTGATCTATAGTTTAATCGGATTGGTTGGCTGCACATGGCTGGCAGGATGCCAGGAAAAGCCAGAGGGCGCACAGACAATCATCATAGAACTTGCAGACCCAACAGATATGCAGGAAAATAATACAGCTGTAGAAGGGGAAATAGAAGCAGAAGAAAGTGCGTCGGAAGCGGACGCAGAAACAATGACTGATGCACAAGAAATGTTGACAGTTGCTGTGCCGGAAATCATCGGATTTTCGGATGGTGTAGAATTGAGCTATACACAGATCAGCTCAAGTGACCCGATTATTAGTTTATTGCTTGCCAATGTGCTTCCAGATGTGAAGGTACAGGACTTTGACATTACAAATGCCCAGGCATATCAGAATGGAGAGGAAATTGTACCAGCAGGAGAAATTACTTTTACAATGACGGTTGAGCCGGAAACGAATGTTACGCTGTATAGGTTAAATGAGGATGGTGAACTGGTATCCGAAACATTGGAAGTAACGGATGGAACTGTGTCCTATCAGTCAACAGGTTGTGGGCGCTGGTTGATTCTGGATACGTTATTAGAGCAGGGAACAGAAGTAATGTCCGAATCGGAGACAGAGGTAAATTGAGAGGAGGAACATTGATATTATGAGCGGATTTACAAATAGAAAAAATTGGCTATCTGGATTATTGACTGTATCACTTGCAGTTATACCAACTTGTACAATTACGGCGGAAGAAAATAGCAAAATGGTAGATCAATATATCATTGTTGAGCTGGAGCCTGTTTCTGTGTCCGAATCGGACACAGCAGAGAGTGTGTCAGAAACGGAGCTGTCAACAGAAGAAACGGTTGAAGTAGAATCTGATCCTGATGTTGTGTTGTTTTCTCTTCAGGAGGGTTTGGATAAAGAAGAATATAGTATAACTGGAATCAGTGCGAATGAGCCAATCATTGCACAGCTGCTAGCACAGACAGCAGACTATCAGGACTATGACACCATTGCCTTGTATGATCTTGTTTCTCATCAGCAGACAGCTGATGAGCCGTATGACTTTAGCTTACAAATTCCAGAGAATGCAGATATCACATTGTATCAGGGCGTAGACGGACAGCTTCAAAAAAGTACGCTGGATGCAATGTATACAGAGGACGAGTATAATCGTCTGCCGTTAGTCAGCTACCAGTCCGAAACAAATCACTGGCTGGTGCTGTATTTAGGAGCAAGCACGGGTGTGTCCGATTTGGACACGGAAGATGCAGCAAGAGAAATAGAAAGTGCCGCAGAATCACTTGAGGGAAAGGTAGAGGACGAAAAGGAAACTGACCCAACAGAATCATCACAGGAAATTGCAAAGGTACCAGAAAGCAAAGAACCTTCCGCTAAAGCGCCAGAGACAAAGCCAACATCTACCAAAGCCCCGGAGACAAAACCAAATAAGAGCAAGCCTACTCCTTCAACGACTGCACCGACTACAACACCATCGACGGCTGCTCCGAGTACAAAAGCTTCAGAAACAAAGGCACCGGAAACAGCAGCACCAACGACAACGGCACATACGCATAACTGGGTAGCTGTGACAACAACAGTTCATCATGATGCTGTCACAAGTCAAGTATGGAAAGAGGACTCAGCAGCGTGGGATGAAACAGTTGTGACGAAAGCAGCGTGGGATGAGCAGCGATTAGTGCAGGACGCATATGACGAAAATGTGATGATTTCAGATGCGTATGATGAACCGGTTTATGGTTGGGTTGGAATATGCAATGCATGTGGTTATGTATTTCAACCGGGAGATGATGTTGGAGTTCATATGGCTGCTGGTTGTTGGTCAAGCTGGCATGATGAATGGCGACCAACAGGTGAAGTTATTCATCATGATGCAGTTTACCAGACGGTTCATCACGATGCCGTTTATCAGACGGTTCATCATGATGCAGAGACAACAGTTGTACACCATGATGCAACAGGGCATTATGAGACAGTGGTAACGCAGGCTGCATGGGATGAGACAGTAGTTACAGGATATACGTGCTCAGGTTGCGGAGCAACCAAATAAGTAAAATCAAGAAAAAAGATAGTAAGATACAGAAGAAAAAGCACTTTGCGAAAGACGTGTATACGTTTTTGTAGGTGCTTTTTTTGTACCCATTTTTAAGCTTGAAGTGCTAAGAGAAAATAATAAGTAAAATGACAGGAGGAAAAGATGGATCGTCTGAGATCACCACCGAAAAGAAGGAAGAAAGAATGCAACCTAAAGCCAGACGAAAAAAGAGTCTGGTGACCAAAGAAAGGATATGACGATGAGTCCAAAAAATAAAAAAGGAAAGAAGCTGACGTCAACAATCATGGCGCTTGCCATGACGGTAACGACGACTTTCCAGATGCCAATTATTTCGATGGCTTCTGAAATAGAATCGTCTGTAGCGGTTGAGAGTCAGATCGAGGAAGGAACAAGCGAAGAGTCTGTTTCTGTTCAATCAGAAACAACTGCACAGACTAATGCAGAACAGACCAATTCAGTGATTGAAGAAACTTCTGGCACTACTGAGGCAACTAACGATGCAACACAGGTATCAGACGAAGTGCAGGCAACTGTTGCTGAAACAACTGCAGAAGTGACCTACGAGGAAGAGAAAACCACTCTTTCTTCTGAGGTCGATCCGTCCGGAGAAGATATCGAAGAGTCAAAAGCTAATGAGACTCGCGGTCCGGACGAAACAATAGAAACTACCACACAGGCAGCAGAGGAGGAGACAAGCGCAGAGGTTGAGACTGAATCAGAATCTGAAACAACAGAAGAAAGTACTCAGGCTGATCCGTTTGCAAGCTTAGATCCGACAAGTGGACTGACCGAAGAACAACTGGGTGCAATTGATTTTTCAAGCAAGCGACTTTTAGTTGCAGCCGACGAATCAGTGATCATTGATCCTGAGCATGTACTTTCCGACTATGCAGGTGTGTACTTAATGCAGTATGACACCGAGACGCAGGCAAAGTACGCTTATGCTTACTATTACAACAAGTCTGAGTTTGTAGATGTGGATACCGTCATTTCCGTAGCAGACGGAGACGGCAGTGCAAATGCAGCAGTCCCGATGGCAGCAGAGGAAAACCCGATTGCAGAACTTCAGGCAGCTGTAGCCGAGAATCCGGTGAATGCAGCAGGAGCAGTAGCAGTCATTGATACCGGTGTCAACGACGTTGCAAATGTAACCGAGTCCGTATCCATGATCGGTGACAATACAGCTGATGAGAACGGACACGGAACCAGGATGGCACAGCTTGTTGCAGAGCAGAACCCAGATGTATCCATTCTTTCCATCAAGGCATTAGGTGCTGACGGTACCGGAGACATCTCCGCTGTCTATGCGGCAATCCGTTATGCGATTGACAAAAAGGCATCTGTCATTAACCTTTCCATGTCGGCAGTCGCAACAGCAGAGAATGCAGCATTAACCTCGATCATTGACGAGGCAACAGCCGCAGGAATTGCAGTGGTTGGTGCAGCCGGAAACAAAGGCATGGATGTAAGATTTTTCGTGCCGGGTAATATCGAAAGTGCTTATATCATTGGTGCAGCTGATGAAGATGGTGCAAGAATCACAAGTTCTAACTATGGTTCAACTGTTGATTTCAATGTGCATGCTGATTCCACATCAGAAGCAGCTGCAAAATTTTCTGGTTACTATACTGTAAATGGAGCAGTAGCAGACGAGAAACTTGTATTTCCAACTGATTACAGTAAGCCAGAAGTTAACATTGACTTTAACGGGCCGATTATCAATCATCAGATTTCTTATTACAACTATGAAGGAAGCTCTGAAGATCTGGTATGGGTAAGTCAGAAAACGATGAAGACCGTCTTAGAGGATGACTATATCACTACTTATATAGGTTTTGCGGAAGATGCTGATTTAGTCAGCAAGCTTAACGTATATGTCGATTTTATGAGCATTGACAATGAGCATTCAATTACAGATGAATGTATTGTGGATCTTGAAAAAATGACAGTTAAAATTCCAGCATCGTACAAGAATGCAAATCTAACTGTAAGATGGTTTATGCCGAATGCTTCTTATTCATACGGCTATGATGTAGATGCAAAGTACATGATTTCCAATACACCTGAGAAATTTAAGGCGGCTTATAATGGAGTGAATGGCTTGACTACAGAAATGGCACAACAGTATGTAGCAGGAACATATGCAAAGGGCTTTACTCATACATCAAATTCAATGAATCATTCCTATGTCAATTATGCAACTGATGGCATTAACGTCGGAGATTGGTTTACAATTCAGAGTGGCTATATAGCCAGCGTTGAGGAGTATCCGGGAATATACACTACCAGAGGAGAAATTGCCAGCATGTTCGGTCCGACTGCTTTGGCGAATCTTACACCGGCAGGATCAGCGACTACTCAGACATTTTTAAGCCATTTTAATACCGTGACAAGAGATTCAGACGGTTCGGATGTATCTGGATGGTTTAATACCGTTGGCGGTAAGGGAAATGGAGTCATTCATGTTGATGTAAATAACTCTGGAAGCACGAAGGATGATGAACCGCTGTCTGCCGGTCTTGGTTGGGTATTTGGTACATGTGCAAATGATGAGGTTGGAGGTCAGTGTCCATCATTTACAGGTGGAAAGATCATTTGCACCAGCAAAGATCCAGATGGTACAGCGTATTTCTTCTTCTACTGCACTTCTCCAAGAGGACAGTGGACAGGTGGTTCCTTTTCCATCACGCCAAAACTTCCAAAGACCGGATTCTTGCAGATTCATAAATCTTCAGCAGATCCGGCAATCACCAATGGAAACAGCTGCTATAACTTTGAAGGCATTCCGTATGGTATCTTCACTGATGCTGAGTGCAGAAATCCGGTAACTGTTGTTAAACTGGATGCAAACGGCTACAGCCAGCCTTATGAACTGACAGCAGGAACTTACTATGTAAGAGAGGCAGAAGCAAAACCAGGATCAGGCTATCAGACAAACAGTACCGTTTATACAATTGAGGTAACAGCAGGAACGACAGCAACAGCTCCGGTAATGTGTGAGACAACAGATGTACCGTTGAATGACCCGTTTGGTATTGTAATCAATAAGATCAATGCAGATGGAACTACTACAGCCGACTTATCTGGTGCAGAGTATACGATTAAGTATTATCCAAAGCAGTATAATACTGTAGCTGAAATTCAAGCAGATCCAGAAGCTAAGGCAACTACTTGGGTTATTAAAACTATTAAGGATGCAAGTGGAAATTATCAAGCATTTTTAGATGATGCGCATATTGTTTCTGGTGTTTCGGATGGTGCGAAGTTTGGTAAAAATACTAGGGGAACTTATATTATTCCACTAGGAACTCTTACTGTTGAGGAAACAAAGGCTCCGACTGGATTTACCAAAGATGGCGCAGTTGTTAGTAGTGCTGCAACAGGTGCTACACTGACTGGAACTAATAATGTTTATCTTTTCAACTTAGTTGACAAAGATTCTGCTATTTACTTAAAGAGTGGCAATGCATTAGATACTGCAGCAACGGATGAAACAGCAATCACTCTCCAGTATGCTGAGCGCCAGATCAACGGCACTCCGAAGATGGAAAAGCATGATCTTGAGCTTAATAAGAAAGCTGCTATGGGTGGAACGAACTTTGCCGGAATCACCTTTGAGGTTTATTGTTTAGACGATTCTGTTATCATTGGAAATACAACTTATAAAAAGGGTGAGACAATTGAGACAGTAACCTCAGATGCTGAGGGAAATGTGACCATGACTACTCAGTATCCGATTGGTCATTATGCTGTTAGAGAAAAATCAGCAAACAATTATTACACGAATGATGGTCAAATCCATTATTTCAATGTTGTTGAGTATCAGGGTGGCGCTTTCATTCAGTACGAAACAAACATGAATGCAGTTACCTTTACAGACCGTGTTGTTCGTGGAGATCTGTCATTCGTAAAGAAAAATGCAGATACAGAAGAAACACTTGCTTATATTCCGTTCAGGATTACAAATAATACAACAGGTGAAACACATTACATTTTAACCAGTGCAGACGGTACATTTACTTCTGCAGTTGGAAAGACAACAAATACCAATGCCAATGATGCAGTTCTTTCACAGTATGGTGATAAGGATGTCATTCCACAGAGCGTTGTGGATTCACTGGCAAAGGATGCCGGACTTTGGTTTGGTATGGGAAGTGAAGGAACCATGACAGCTGCAAATGATTCTTACGGTTCATTTGTATATGGAACCTACACCATTACCGAGTTAAAGACCGAAGCAACAAGAAACATGAAGATGTACACAAGTACATTCACAATCGACACTGACGGAAAGGTTCTTGATCTTGGAACAGTCAATAACGTTCCGATGGGAATTAAAACAACACTGGTTGATGTAAATGAAGAACATTTCACAGAACCTGTATCCTCCATTACCTTAACCGATCATGTTGCCTATAAGAACCTTGATACAGATAAGACATATACCTTAACCGGAACCCTTTATGTTAAGGAAGGCGATGCACTCACCGAGCTGATGACGGAAACTGTTGACTTTACTCCGGCAGAAAAGAATGGCATTCAGGATGTTACCTTTACATTTGATGCATCTGCATTGAAAGGTAAGTCTGTTGTCGCATTTGAGGAGCTTTCCGTAAACGGAGAGTTCTGTGCAGAGCATAAGGATAAGGATGATGAAAATCAGACTGTTACCTTCCCGGATATTCAGACAACTGCGCGTGATAATGTTACTGAAGATCATGTATCAAATGCAGCTGATTCCGTTACTATCATTGATACAGTAACTTATACGGGATTAAAGGCAGGCGAGACTTATGAAATCACGGGAACACTGATGGATGCCGAGACAGGTGAGGCTGCTCTTGATGATGACGGCAATGCAATTACCGCATCTAAGGAGTTTACGGCACCGACTGCTGATGGAAACATTGATATCACCTTTACATTTGCAGGTGTTTCCTTAGCAGGAAAGACACTCGTTGCATTTGAGGATATTTACTATGAGGGAAGAAGATATGCCGTTCATGCGGATATCAATGATAAGAATCAGACTGTTTATATTCCTAAAATCCACACCAAGGCTTTGGATGCAAATACCGGATTAAACCAGGTACTGGCAGACAGTAACGCAACTGTTGTGGATACCGTAACCTATACACATCTGCTTCCTGGAAAAACATATGTAATGAAGGGTGTTCTGATGACATCCGCAGGAAATGCCCTGATGGTTAACGGAAAGACCATTACTGCAAGTACTGAGTTTGTTCCGACTACACCTGGCGGAACAGTTGATGTTACTTTCAATTTTGATGCTTCCGAAATAGGTGGCCGAAAGTTAGTAGTCTATGAATACCTTGAGTTAGACGGCAGTACCGTTGCTTCTCATACAGATATTTCCGATACTGACCAGACCATATATGTTCCAAAGATCAGAACAACCATCTTTGATTCTGAAAATGGAAGTCATAACAGCGCGGCAGACGAAGATATCACTCTGATCGATACCGTGCGTTACAATGGTGTTGAAATCGGACGCAGATACACAGTAGTCGGTACCCTTGTTGATAAGGAAACCGGCAATGCACTTCTTGATGATGCAGGAAATAAGATTACTGCATCAAATGAGTTTGTCGCTGAAAAGACAAACGGAACAATTGACGTAACCTTTAAGTTCTCAGGCAAATGCCTTGCAGGAAAGACAACTGTTGCTTTTGAGGATATGTATTCCGAGGGAAAGAAGGTGGCAGTCCATGCAGATCTCAGAGATGAAGGACAGACCGAGTACTTCCCGTCAGTACATACAACAGCAACAAGTAACGATACAGAGGATCATGTTGTCGGTGCTAACGAGAAGGTTACAATCACCGATCAGGTAGCACTTAAGGCATTGAAGCTTGGCACAGAGTATACTTTAAGCGGAACTTTAATGAATGCAAAGACAGGAAAGCCAATCATGGTAAATGGAAATACAATTACCGCAAGAAGAACTTTTACAGCCGATGCACATGAAATGACCATACCGTTAACCTACACTCTGAACGCATCAGAGCTTGCAGGAACCACAACAGTTG
>ERZ825896.3613-NODE-3613-length-12834-cov-5.727600_pt1 | contig 12834 bp, 8 predicted proteins | sample MGYA00519858_ERZ825896 | MGnify/ENA primary metagenome ERZ825896 (study PRJEB31778, sample SAMEA3449214) | human gut metagenome | biome: human gut; feature: human-associated habitat; material: faeces | place: United Kingdom | collected 2010/2012 ... | reverse complement strand
GGCTATCAAGCGTGCTCGTCACGTTGCTCTGATGCCCTACGTCAGCGACTAATCTTTGATTTAAAAAATCAACCAACCCTTTCAAAATAATCAGCAATCAGCAAAGCCCGTTTTCCTGCCGACACAGGAAAACGGGCTTTTTCGTTTGCCATTTTTGTGGTATACTGAGCTCAGAAACTTATTTTGCGGTATTTTGCAAGGGAGGAATTTTTATGAAGCTTTCTTCTCATTTCCGCCGCGCGGCGGTGTTGGGGCTTTCCCTGCTGCTGGCCGCCCAGCTGGGCGTGGGAGCCTGTGCGGCCTCTGCTTTTGATGCGGCCTACTACGCTGAAGCCAACCCGGACGTTGCGGCCGCCTGCGGCACCGACGAGGCCTCCCTGCTCCGGCATTACCTTTCCAGCGGCCAGGCGGAGGGCCGCAAGCCCTCGGCCCGGGGGAAGGCCGGTGATAGCCTGAAACTGACGAATGAGCAGATCGCGCTGGTATGGTCCCCTGTCCCCCTCAAGGATCTAGCCAATTACAAGAGCCTGAAAAAGAAGATGACCGATGAGCAGTACCAGGCCGCCTATCAGGAAGCCGTTAATCTGGTGCTGCCCGTAGCTCTCAGTAGCCGCGAAGAGCAGCTGACCTACATTGCCGCGGCCCTGCGGGAACGGTTTGACAGCGGCATGAGCTACTCCATGGACGCCGACCACTACAATGATCCCTATGGCTATTTTGTGCTGGGCTCTGCCTCCTGTGCCGGCTGCACCCGTGCCACCGGGCTCTGCCTGAACGTGCTGGGCATTCCCTACGAGCATGTCAACGAGAACCAGTACAGCCACCAGTGGTGCCGTGTGCCTGTGGGGGACACTTACTGGATCTGCGACGCCTACGGCCTCTACTGCGGTCCGGAGCCTGCACCCTACCAGCATCCGTATTTCCAGTAATCGACTGATTCTGACACTACAAAAGCCGCCCGGTTTTTACGCCGGGCGGCTTTGCTCTTTTGGTACTCTCTCTTTCTCAGACGTTTGCCGTCTCGTGGCTCAGCCGGGGCGCGCCGCCTGCCAGCTCCTCCGCGGTCAGGGGCTTGACGGGCTCCTGTACCGGATTGTTGAGCCGCTCCTTCGCCACGGCCAGTATCAGCTTGATGCGGTTTTCCTGGTTGACCTTGGTGGCGCTGGGGTCGTAATCAATGGGGGTGATGTTGGAAGCAGGATACAGGGCGCGGATCTTGTTGACCATGCCCTTGCCCACAATGTGGTTGGGCAGGCAGCCGAACGGCTGGGCACAGACGATGTTGCCGTAACCGCCCTGTACCAGCTCGATCATCTCAGCCGTCAGCAGCCAGCCCTCGCCCATCTTGGCACCCAGCGAGATGATGCCCTCGGGCTTTTCCACCAGCTCCTTGAAGGGGCCGGGGGCGTAGAAACCGGCGTCGGCCTCGGCCTTGAGCATGGAGCGCTCCACGCTGTCCAGCCAGTTGAGCAGCTGGTCGGTACCCATCTTCATGGCCAGCTTGCCGCCGTAGAGGACATGGTCCTCGCCCATGTTGAAGATGCAGTACTGCACGAAGCCCATCAGACCCGGGAAGTTGACCTCGCAGTCCTGGCTCTCGAGGAACTTCTGCAGGTCGTTGTTGCCCAGCGGGCTGTACTTGACGTAGATCTCGCCCACGACGCCGACTTTGACCTTCGGCACACGGGTGACGGGAATGGACTTAAAGTCCTTTGCGATGAGGGGGAAGGTGTGCTTCATCTCACGGGAGGTGAAACCCTTGCCCGCCAGCAGTACACGGCCCAGACGCTCGACCCAGAGGTCTACCATCTTATCGGCAGCGCCCTTCTCGTTCTCATACGGAGCGACCTGATTGCGCAGGGCGCAGAGCATATCGCCGTAGAACACACTGGCGATGGCCCGGCGGGCCAGAGGCAGAGTCATCTGGAAACCGCTGTCCTTCTCGAGGCCCGAGAAGTTCAGGCTGGCCACCGGGATGTTCGGATAGCCTGCCTTGACCAGCGCCTTGCGGAGCAGATGGATGTAGTTGGAGGCACGGCAGCCGCCGCCCGTCTGGGTGATGAGCAGGGCCGTGTGCTCGAGGTCGTACTTGCCGCTGTTCAGCGCATCGAGGAACTGGCCAATGACCAGCAGTGCCGGATAGCAGGTGTCGTTGTGGACATATTTCAGGCCCAGCTGCGCCACAGCGCTGCCGCAGTTGCCAAGGATCTCGCACTTGTAGCCGTCGTAGCGCAGGGCGTATTCCAGCAGGCGGAACTGGGTGATGGCCATGTTGGGGATGAGGATGGTGTGAGTTTTCTTCATCTCCGGGGTGAATTTGGGGTAATTGTATTCCATAGGTTCCTCCTATGTTACTTCTTATCTTCGTCTCGCTCATCCAGTGCGGCGAACAGGCTGCGCAGGCGGATATTGACAGCACCCAGGTTTGTAATTTCGTCAATTTTCAGCTGGGTGTAGAGCTTGCCGCCCTCCTGCAGGATCTCGCGGGTCTCATCGGTGGTGATGGCGTCCACGCCGCAGCCGAAGGACACCAGCTGCACCAGATCCATATCCTTCTGGGTGGTGCAGTACTTGGCGGCGGCATACAGGCGGCTGTGGTAAGTCCACTGGTTCAGCACGCTGGTGGGGAACTTTTCCACGCGGTTGGAGATGCTGTCCTCGGTGACCACCGCCGCGCCGTGGCGGGTGATGAGGTGGTCGATGCCGTGGTTGATCTCCGGGTCCACATGGTAGGGGCGTCCGGCCAGCACGATGATGCGCCTGCCCTGACGGCGGGCCTCATCAATGATCTCGCTGCCCTTGACCCGGATCTGTGCCATGTGGGCTTCATACTCAGCGTAGGCAGCGTTGGCAGCCTCCTGCACTTCCTTCTCGGAGATGCCGCCGAAATACTTGGGCAGCACGTCCTTCGCCATCTTGTGGACGAAATCCTTCGGACGGTGGATGCCGACGTAGTCGTAGATGAACTTCTGGCCTTCCAGCTCGGGGCAGTTGCCGGCGAGGACTTCGGGATAGTAGGCCACGACGGGGCAGTTGTAGTGGTTGTCGCCCAGACCCTCGTCGATGTTGTAGGTCAGGCAGGGGTAGAAGATGGCGTCCAGATGCATCTGGGTCAGGGCCTTGATGTGGCCATGGCTGAGCTTGGCCGGGAAGCAGGCGGTATCGCTGGGGATGGTAGCCTGACCAGCCAGATAGAGGCCGCGGCTGGACACCGGGCTGGTGTGGACGGCAAAGCCGAGCTTTGTCCAGAATGCATGCCAGAACGGCAGCAGCTCATACATATTCAGGCAGAGCGGGATGCCGATGGAGCCGCGCTTTCCGGCCACGGGCTTATAGCTGGCCAGAAGCTGCTGCTTGTAAGCGTAGAGGTTGAGGCTGTTGTCCTCGCTCTTGCCGGTGACGGGCTTGTCGCAGCGGTTTCCGGAAATGAACTTGCGGCCATCGGCGAAGGTGTTGACGGTGAGCTGGCAGTGGTTGCCGCAGCCGCCGCACTTGACGCTGACGACTTTCTGGTCGAAGTTCTCCAGCTCTTCCTCGCTCATCATGGCGGAGGTGGTCTGGCCGTTCTTGCGGCACTGGCGCAGACCGAAGAGGGCCGCACCGTAAGCGCCCATCAGACCGGCGATGTCGGGACGGATGACCTCGACGCCCATCTCCTTCTCGAAGGCGCGGAGGACGGCCTCATTGTAGAACGTACCGCCCTGCACAACGATCTTCCGGCCCAGCTCTTCGGGGCTGGACGCACGGATGACCTTGTACAGTGCGTTCTTGACGACGCTGATGGACAGGCCCGCCGAGATATTCTCGATGGACGCGCCGTCCTTCTGGGCCTGCTTGACCGAGCTGTTCATAAAGACGGTGCAGCGACTGCCCAGATCCACGGGGCGGTCGGCGAAGAGGCCGAGGGCTGCGAACTCCTTGACGTCGTAGCCCAGTGCCTGCGCGAAGGTCTGCAAAAAGCTGCCGCAGCCGGAAGAGCAGGCTTCGTTCAGGAAGATGTTGCTGATGGCACCATCTTCGATCTTGAAGCACTTCATATCCTGACCGCCGATGTCGATGATGAAGTCCACGTCCGGCATGAAGTATTTTGCTGCCGTGAAGTGGGCCACGGTCTCCACGAGCCCGAAGTCGCAGCGGAAGGCGTTCTTGACCAGTTCTTCGCCGTAGCCGGTGGTGGTCACGCTGGCCACCTTGAGGCCGGGGTGCTCTTTATAGATTTTCAGCAGCTGCTGCCGGATAAGGGGCAGCGGGTTGCCGAGGTTCGGCTGATAGTTGGTGTAGAGGATCTGGCTCTGCTCGTCCACGACCACCAGCTTGACGGTGGTGGAGCCGGAGTCGATGCCGATATGCACCGGGCCGCACTGGGCGCCGAACGCCACCCGCGGCACGCTGTGGGACATATGGCGGGCATGGAATACCTCATACTCTTCCTTGTTGGCGAAGAGGGGCGGCTCGCTGGCGTAGGTCGCCGTGGCAGCGTACTCATCCAGCGCAGCGGCCACGTCCGAGAGGACGAACTCCTTGTCGGCGTAGAGGGCAGCGCCCAGCGCGACGTAGAGCAGGCTGTTCTCGGGGCAGGTACCGGTAACGCCCAGTGCCTCGTCGAAGCTCTTGCGCAGCACGGTGCTGAAGGTCAGCGGACCGCCCAGATAGAGGATATTGCCCTGAATGGGGCGTCCCTGTGCCAGACCGGCGATGGTCTGGTTGACCACGGCCTTGTAGATGCTGGCCGCGATGTCCTCGGTCTTTGCGCCCTGATTGATGAGGGGCTGCACGTCGCTCTTGGCGAAAACGCCGCAGCGGGATGCAATGGTGTATGTACGGGTGGCCTGTTCGGCCGCCTTGTTCATCTCATCGGCACTCATCTTGAGCAGCGTCGCCATCTGGTCGATGAAAGCGCCCGTGCCGCCGGCGCAGCTGCCGTTCATGCGGACTTCGGTGCCGTTGGTCAGGAACAGGATCTTTGCATCCTCACCGCCCAGCTCGATGACGCAGTCCGTCGCAGGGACGAACTTTTTGACCGCCACGCGGGTGGAAAACACCTCCTGCACGAAAGGCACGCCGCAGCTGTCGGCCAGGCCCATGCCGGCGGAGCCGGAGATGCTGAGCAGCGCTTTCCGGCCATGCAGCTGCTCTGCGTCGATGCGGCGCAGCAGCTCCTGCGCCTTTTCCAGAATGTGGCTGTAGTGGCGCTCATACGTCGAATATAAAAGGGTATCGTTTTCATCCAGCACCACGCATTTGATGGTAGTGCTGCCGATGTCAAGACCTACTCTCACAGTTGTTTTTCCTCCTGAAGGACAATGCACTCTCCCTCTGCACACAGGGCTCTCCGGCCCGGGCAGAAGTTGTTTGCTAACGAATCAAATTTCAGACTCGCATACACGGGTATTATAAACCAAATCCGGCTGACAATCAATCATTCGGGATTATTTTACACCTTAAAAACAGTAAAATCATCTTGCAAAGTTAAACATTTTGTTAATTTCGCAAACTTTTCTGTGGATTTCGGGCTGTTTCTACTAAGATTCTTTACCGTCTGTCAATTTTTCTGCTCTCTTCCCTGTCCCGCACAAAAAGCAAAGGCATCTGCGCTGCGCCGTCCCGGGCAGCATTGCAGATGCCTTTTTGTCTCGTTCAATATCTCCTCAGCAGAAGGAGCTCCTGTGCCGCCCGGCTTGCGAACCGCGCTGCGCGGATGTCGTTCTCCTCGCTGGAGTGGAGTTCCATTTCCGGTGGGATGTCCTCGCAGGATGCCAGCGGGAACACCACCTGCGCCCGGGTGCCGCCGCCCGGCCGGGCCGTCAGCGTCAGCTTCCAGCCTGCACGGCGGCAGATGAGCTTACAGATGCGGAGACCCAGCTTTGCGCCGCTGAGGAAGCGGCGGTTGTTCTCGATGGGGTCTTCCTCCATCAGGCCGCAGCCGTTGTCTTCCACCCGGAGCACGACGCCGGTCTTTTTCTGTTTCAGGCTCACCCACACCCTGCCGCCTGCATCGCAGGCCCGCAGCGCGTTGGAGATGAGGTGGAGCAGCAGCTGTTCGGCCTCATCGGGAACGCCCATGACGGTGCAGTGCTCGATGCCCCCGCTCTCCGTCGTGAGCGCTATTTCCAGTGACCGCTGGATGTCCGGGGCCAGACGGCCCGCTTTTTCCAGCAGACTGCACAGGTCCAGAGGCTGCAGCTCACTCAGCTCTTCATTTTCCAGCTGATAAAGCGTAATGGCATTGCGTACCGTGCGGTCCAGCCGGGCAGACTCTATCTGGATGTCCGAAAGTGCCTGCCGGGTGGGCAGGTCGGCCGACGCCAGCAGATGCATCTGCAGATATTCCCGGTTCTGGTCGATGATGCCAAGGGCATGAAAGCACACATCCCCAAACTCCTCCCGAAGGGAGCCTCCTGCCCCATCGTTTCGCCTGCGCATTCTGCTCTACCTCCGCGTCGTGTGATCAGCACCTCACTGCTGACTCAGTTTACTTTCCAGCGCATAAAGCAGGCGGCCGATAGTCACCTTCCTGCGCTCTAAGCCATACTCTTTTCGAAAATCCCGCCATGTCTGGGTACCGGTCTCGTCCAGCGTCTCCAGCAGCCGCCGGAGGGCGCTGTCCACAGCCGCCACGGTGAGATTGTATTCCTCCGCCACCGGCCCTAATATCTCCTTGCGGATGGCCAGACGGTGGTCAGAGCCCATCATCATCCGAAGCGCACCGGTCAGGTAGCGCTTGTTGGCATCGTAGGTGCTCAGACCCCAGCTGCGGTAGATGCGCTCGCAGCGCTTTTCCAGACTCTCCGCCGGGCGGTGGGCCGGAACGCGCAGCTCCTGCAGCATATCTTCCAGTGTGGCCTGACGGATGAGGTAGCATGCGTCCTCCTGACTCAGGCTCTCCACAGCCGATTTCTCATTGCGTCCGTCGTCCCGCAGAAGCACCAGAGGCTTGCGGGCAAGGCCGCGTATCTTGGGCAGGAACTGGATGCTGTCCATGTCCTCCAGTCTGCCGCCCAGCACCAGAACGTCCACATCGCCCTGCTCGAGCCGTTCCAGCAGCGTCCGGCTGCTGCGGTAGCCCGTACAGCGGATGGCCGGGTTGCGCTCCTCAAGATAGCGTGTCCATACCCGCATCTCTCTGGGGTCATAGCTGGCCAGAGCTACGCGCCATATGACGTCCTGTTCCTCATAACTCACACGACGCGCCCCCTTCCCGCAGGTTTTCTGCCTGCTCCGCCTGCGGATACCAGCAGGAAATAGCATCCTGCCACAGCTCCGGCTGGACCGAGTTCTCATACAAAAACTGCAGCAGCCGTCCGCATTCCTCTTCCGGGGCCGGGACCCATGTACGGGCCGTGTCTGCTGGGTCGTCCGGAGCTTTTGTCCGGCTCACGGTCAGCCAGCAGCCCTGTCCCTCCGTCTCCAGAGAACAGGCAAGGGTATACGCCTCCTGATACGGTTCCAGCGCCGAAAAACTCCTCACCAATGGGACATTCTGTTTCATTCTGCATCCTCCTCACCCCATCTGCCCGGCCCTTCCACTTATGCCGGACAAACTACTCCATACTATACTGTATAAAATTGTATGGAGCGTCGAAAGGAGTTGCAACGACAAATTTGCGTCAGTTTTCGTCGAATTTTGGAACACTTAAAATATTAACATGGATATTGTCTCAAGAATACCATCAACCGCTCCAAAAATCAAGACACATCTGCCGCATCCTCCTGGTTTGGGACGCTTTTCCGCGCAGGATGCAACGCTTTTCCATCCTTCGGCAGAAAACACAGAACTTGGCACACGTTACGACATAAATTGTTCATATTCTTCTGATAAAATCAAACAGATACTATGTTTCCCTCTCCGTCCACAAATGTCAGGCGGAACAGGTCAGCAGACACTCCCCCGTTCTGCTGCCGGAAAGGCAGGCCAATGCTTCAGCTTATCAATATCGAAAAGAAATACACCACCGGCGATCTGACACAGGCAGCGCTCAACGGGGTCAGCCTCAACCTGCGCGACAGCGAATTCGTCGCCGTCCTCGGCCCCAGCGGCTCGGGCAAGACCACGCTGCTCAACATCATCGGCGGCCTCGACCGCTACGACAGCGGCGAGCTCATCATCAACGGCATCTCCACCCGCCGCTACACCGACCGGGACTGGGACTCCTACCGCAACCACACCGTCGGCTTCGTGTTCCAGAGCTATAACCTCATCCCCCACCAGACCGTCCTCGCCAACGTCGAACTGGCCCTGACCATCTCGGGCGTGTCGGGCGCTGAGCGCCGCCGCCGTGCCGCCGAGGCGCTGCGGCAGGTGGGCCTCGGGGACCAGCTCCACAAGCGCCCCACCGAGATGTCGGGCGGCCAGATGCAGCGCGTGGCCATCGCCCGCGCCCTCGTCAACAACCCCGACATCCTGCTGGCCGACGAGCCCACCGGCGCACTGGACAGCGAGACGAGCATCCAGGTCATGGAGCTGCTGAAGGATGTGGCAAAAGACCGCCTCGTGGTCATGGTCACTCACAACCCCGAACTGGCGGAGCAGTATGCCAACCGCATCGTCCGTCTGCGGGACGGCGCTATCACCGACGATACCCGCCCCTTCGAGCCGGACGACACAAAGCTTGCCCCTCCCATCCACAAGAACATGGGCCGTTCGTCCATGTCGTGGCTCACCTCGCTGGCCCTGAGCTTCAACAACCTGCGCACCAAAAAGGCCCGCACCCTGCTCACGGCCTTCGCGGGCAGCATCGGCATCATTGGCATCGCCCTCATCATCTCGCTGTCCACCGGCGTCAACGCCTACATCGCCGACATGGAGCGCTCCACCCTGAGCGAATACCCGCTGCAGATCCTGAGCAGCGGCGTGGACATCACGAGCTTTTTGTCCTCGGGCAGCAGCGGCGGCACCACAGCTACCGGCCTGCCCACCGACGAGGACGGCAAAAAGGACACCTCCGGCGGCGTGGAGGGAATGGTCTCGGTCCGCCAGCTCATCACCAAGATGGTGTCGGGCCTGACGTCCAACGACCTCACTTCCTTAAAGAAATATCTCGACAGCGACGAGTCCACCATTGCAGATGACGCCACCTCCATCGAGTATTCCTACAGCGTCTCGCCCCAGATCTACCGGCAGGATGCCGACGGCAGTGTGCATCAGGTCAACCCGGACTCCACCCTCTCGATGCTGGGTCTGGGAAGCTCGGGTTCCGGCTCCACCTCCGTCACCAGCAGCCTGATGAACAGCATGGGCAGCAACACCAGCGTTTTCTATCAGCTGCCCGCCAACAGCGACCTTTATAAGTCCCAGTACGAAGTCAAGGCTGGCCGCTGGCCCGAAAAGCCCACCGAATGTGTCGTCGTGCTGAGCAAATACGGCACCGTGACCGACTACGCCCTCTACTCCATGGGTCTGCGGGACTCCGCCGAGCTGGACAAGATGATACAGCAGTTCGCCCAGAACCAGAACGTCGATGTCCCCAGCGATTTCCGCACCTACAGCTACGACGAGCTGATGGGCCTGAAGTTCAAGCTGGTGAACAGCGCCGACACCTACGTCTACGACGACACCTACGGCATCTGGAAGAGCAAGGCCGACGACAAGGACTATATGCAGCAGCTGGTGGAGAACGGCGAGGACATCACCATCGTGGGCATCGTCCAGCCGGACTACACCGCCTCCGCTTCCATGCTCACCTCCGGCATCGCCTACCCCGCCTCCCTGACCGAGAAGGTCATGGCGGACGCTGCCGACAGCGACATCGTGAAGCAGCAGATGGCTGACCCCGCCACCAACGTCCTCACCGGCGAGAGCTTCGGCAAGGCTGAGAGCCTCCGCGACTTCGATTTGACCAGCCTCTTCTCCATCGACACCGACGCCCTTAAGAATGCCTTTTCTTTTGATGCCAACGCCCTCGACTTCGATTTGAACGGTGCCTTCGACCTCAGCAGCGGCAGTTTCGATTTGAGCAGCCTCATCGACTTCTCGGATCTCACCCTCGACATCGACGAGCTTCCCGACATCGACCTCAGCGATGCCTTTGCAGAGCTGGACCTCTCCGTCTCGCCGGAGGCTCTGCAGGACCTCGTGCATAAGGTGTTCAAGGACTATAAGAAATATATCATCGGCAACGGCATCCTCAACTTCAAGAAGTGGAGCTTTTCTGCCTACCTCAAGTCAGAGCAGTTCCAGAAGCTGATGGCCGAGTCCATGAAAGACCTCGTTGACCCGGACAAGCTGCAGGGCCAGCTCTCGAGTGCTCTGCAGAACACTATTCAGACCGTGATGGAGACCTACTCCGACCAAATCACAGAGGTGCTGAAAAGTCAGCTGGACGCTGCCATCCAGAAGGGCATCGTCACCTTCCAGGACCAGATACAGTCCCAGCTCAAGACGGCCATCCAGCAGAACATCGGCAAGCTGAGCAGCCAGATGGAGAGCGCCATCAAGATCGACGCGTCGGCTTTCCAGAAGGCCATCCAGCTCAACATGACCGCCTCCGAGCTGACCGAGCTGATGCGCTCCACCCTCCGCTCCTCTTCCGCCACCTATGAGGCCAACCTGACGGCCTTCGGCTACGCGGACGAGGCCGCCCCCAGCCAGATCAAGATCTATCCGAAGGACTTCGCCAGCAAGGCCACCATCCTGGAAAAGCTGGATGCCTACAACGCCGGGATGTCTGCAAAGGGTGAAGACGAAAAGATGGTGCAGTACACCGACCTCGTGGGTACCCTGATGACCAGCGTGACCGAGATCGTGAACATGATAAGCAGCATGATGGTGGCCTTCGTCTCCATCTCGCTGGCAGTCTCCTCCATCATGATCGGCGTCATCACCTATATCAGCGTCCTCGAGCGCCGGAAGGAGATCGGCATCCTGCGTGCCATCGGCGCTTCCAAGCGGAACGTCTCCGAGGTGTTCAACGCAGAGACCTTCATCATCGGTCTCTGCTCGGGCATCATGGGCATCGTCCTCAGCGAGATACTGCTCATCCCCGGAAACATCATCATCCAGAAAGTCTCCGGCACTTCGACCCTCGTTGCTTCCCTGCCCGTAGACGCAGCCCTCTTCCTCGTGGCACTGGCTACTCTGCTCACCATTCTGGCCGGCATCATCCCGGCCCGCGGCGCAGCCAAGTGCAACCCCGTCAAAGCCCTGCGCGCCGAGTAAACCCCAAAAATCTTATTCCCGGTATCCTTTCCGCTCCGGCGGCAGGGATACCGGGATTTTTTCGGCTTATTTTTGCTCCGGCCCGTCGGTTCAGCTTGTATCCATCCTGCATGAGAACGCCCTTTTTTGCTCTAAAAGTTACAAAAGAGTACGGTCATCCCGGGAGTTTTTGACGTGTACCGGGAATTTCCGGAAATCAATTTGTTTTTTGCTCTGTGAGCAAATCAACCTGCACAAAGGAGGGTCGATTTGTTATGCAATTCTGCCAAAAGTGTTTCAGGGTTATTGATTTATTCCACAAATTATGCCATACTATAGTCACTGAAACCGTTCCCGACATCGTTCCCGCACGATTTCAGTAAAAACCAGAACTTCGACCGAAAGAGAGGTGCTTCCCGGAATGCCGAACATGACCATCAAAGATATTGCCCGTCTGAGCGGCTGTTCCGTCAGCACCATCTCCCGCGTCATCAATGACCGGCCGGATGTGCGTCCCGAAACGAAAGAAAAGGTGCTTCAGATGATGCGGGAGTCGGGCTTCGTGCCGAACACCAACGCCCGGCAGCTGAAGATCCAGCAGTCCCGCAGCCTCGTCTTTGTGGTCAAGGGTACCCGGAACCTCTTCTTCTCGGACTTCCTCGTTCAGCTGCAGCGGGCCGCGACCCTCTACGGGTACAGCGGCATCGTCTCCTACCTGGACGAGAATGCCAACGAGATAGACGCCGCCCAAAAGATCCTGCGGGAGATAAAGCCCAAAGGCATGATATTTCTCGGCGGCAGCGTGGCCAACTTCCAGCAGGGCTTTGCGAACATCACCGTCCCCTCGGTGCTGACGACGCTGGTCTCCGACGAGCTGGATTTCCCGAACCTCTCGATGGTGGGCGTAGATGACCGGGCTGCGGCCCGCACCGCCGTCTCCCACCTCATCGCGCAGGGCCACCGGAAGATAGCAGTTCTCGGCGGTCCGACCACCAGCTACCCCAGTCGGATGCGCCGCCTCGGCGCACAGGATGCCATGGAGGATGCCGGGCTCACCTTTGACGATCGGCTCTACGGCCTGTCCAACTACGATTTCGAGTCTGCCTACCACGCCATGAACAGCCTGCTGGCCCGCCGGGCCGAGTTCACCGCTCTGTTCGCCATGAGCGATGTCATCGCTTTCGGTGCCATCCGGGCGCTGGTGAGCGCCGGGTTCCGGGTGCCGGAGGATGTATCGGTCATCGGCTTCGACGGCATCTCGATGTCCCGTTACTGCGTGCCGGTGATGACCACCATCGTCCAGCCCGGCGAGCAGATCGCGCTCCAGAGCATCGAGCTGCTGGTGCGGCAGATCGAGCATGGCGCCCCGGCCCAGAAGATCACCCTCCAGCCTGAGCTGCAGGTCGGTGAGAGCGTAAGGGCTGTCTGATTTATTTCGTCTCATTTCCGCTGCCAGGCGGAATGTGTATATCACATGATGAAGAAGGAGAACAATTATGAAAAAAATGATCTCTCGTCGTAATTTCCTGAAAGTCGCTGGCGCTTCTGCTGCCGCCCTCGGTTTGGCTGCCTGCGGTGGTTCCTCCAGCAGCACCGCTGCTTCCACCGCCAGTTCTACCTCAGCTTCTGCCGCTCCCGCAGCTGCCGGCAAGGTCTACTACCTGAACTTCAAGCCCGAGCAGGATCAGGATTGGCAGGAT
>ERZ825896.3612-NODE-3612-length-12836-cov-2.420703_pt1 | contig 12836 bp, 16 predicted proteins | sample MGYA00519858_ERZ825896 | MGnify/ENA primary metagenome ERZ825896 (study PRJEB31778, sample SAMEA3449214) | human gut metagenome | biome: human gut; feature: human-associated habitat; material: faeces | place: United Kingdom | collected 2010/2012 ... | reverse complement strand
AAAAATGACCATCAAGGAGAACAACCTCGACCTGACCGTGGACTACGGCGTCCCCAAGGCGAACACCGGCTTTAAGCTCGACCTCAGTGCCGACGCCGACATCATCGGTCAGATGCAGGCGATCGCCGACGCTGCTGCCGAAAGCGGCAACACGCTGACCGAGATCGTGACCTCCAACAAGGTCCTGCGCAAGCTGGCTGCCAACAAGGGCATCCAGACGATGATCTACGGCAGCATCGGCGCGGGCACTTACGTCCCGGCAAGCCGCCTGAGCGAGCTGTTCGGCTTTGGCACCATCACCACCAATGACCTGCGCTATAAGACGCAGACCGCGGCGGGCAAGGAGGCGACTAAGCGCTTCTTCCCGGATGACAAGCTCGCGTTCCTCTCCAACGGCACCACCGCTTCCTTCGGCGCGGGTCTCTGGGGCGTCACCCCGGAGGAGGCGGAATACGGTCAGTATTCCGACAAGAGCGCGGATCAGTTCATCACCATCACCCAGTGGGCGACGCCCGACCCGGTGGCGGTGTGGACCAAGGCGAGCGGTCTGTTCATCCCCGTCGTTCCCAATCCGAGCGGTCTCTTTATCGCCGCGGACCTGAGCGACTGAAGCTGACAAAAAAGGCGGTCCCGGTCATCGGGACCGCCGAATGGAAAGGATGTGTCGAATGGCTTACGCCGACTATAACTACTACATCTCGGTTTATATGGGCTGCGCGGTGCCGGAGGACGCATTCCCCGCGCTTGCACAGCGGGCGTCGGCTTATGTTGACTATGCCACGATGGGGCGCGCGGCAACTGCATCCGGCAATGCCGGTGACGCCGTGAAAAATGCAGTGTGCGCGCTTTGCGAGGTGATGCAGGACGGCGAAAGGCTGAACGCGGTATCCAGCGACACCGCACAGACGCTCTCCAGCGAGACGGTAGGCGGATGGTCCCGGAGCTACGGAACGAAGGCAGTCTCCTCGACCGATTTACAGCTCATTGAGAGCCGCAAACGCGAAGCCGTCGCGATGTATCTTGCGCCTTACGGACTTCTGATGGCGAGGGGGTACGGACCATGTCCATGTTCCCCCACACTGTAACCGTTTACAACGTCGTGCAGGGCACCGATCCGGACACGTTCGAGGACACCGAGGCGCTTTACATCACCATCCTGCGCGGTGTGTTTCTGGACGCATCCAAAGCCGTCAATGTGCGCGAGAGCGGGCTGGAGGGCGCGGACGCTGTAAACCTCTATATCCCATTTTCCGCGGACGCTGCGGACGGTTTGACGGGGCAGTCGAAGCGCTACGCCGGTCCGCAGGAGTTCAACGCCGCGGCGGACAAAAGAGGGCTTTGGACGCTCTCCTACAAGGGCAACGGCGGAACGACGCTGTTTGTCAAGGGAGAGTTTGTCAGCGAAAACCTGAACATTGTGCAGGCGCACGACGACTGTTACAGCCTCACCAAGGTCGATATGAAGGACTTTGGAAGCGAGGATATGCAGCACTTTGAGTGCGGAGGCGCGTGATGGGAGCACTGAAATTCTCCATCAACTCGCAGGGAATGAGCGAGATCAAGGCGCTGCTTTCGCAGGCTTGCAGTAAGGCGGAGCACACGCTGGCGGTGCAGATAGAAAAGGACACGCAACAGTATGTTCCGGTGCTCACGGGCTCTATGACGTCGCGAACGCGTGTTGTTGGGAACAAGATCATCTATCCCGGGCCTTATGCGCGGTACTTATACAATGGCAAGCTGATGGTCGACCCTAACACCGGGAGCGCTTATGCGCCGAAGGGCGGCACGAAGATGGTTACGGACAGAAACCTTGTGTTCAACCAAACGATGCACCGGCAGGCACAATCTCACTGGTTTGAGGCATCCAAGGCGCAGAACCTCCAGAAATGGATGCGCGTCGCGAAAAAGGCGGTGACAAGGCATGGAAAAGACTAAACGGACCGTTCCGGCGGCGGAGGAGGATCAGGTCTCCCGCAAGCTGCTGGTCTGGCTCAACAAATTCCCGGACAAGCCGGTCGATCTCATCCGCTTCGAGTTTCTGCCCGCCGACGCCGAGGCGATGGCGCTTTCCACCATCCAAGCAGCGTATATCGTCAAGCGCTACATTCTCGGCGGGTATCAGGCGGAGTATCAGTTTAAGGTCATCTACCGCGTGAAGCCGGGAAGCAGTAATGACAAGAGGCTCAAGGCGGACGAGCTGCTGAATGCCCTCGGTGACTGGGCGGCGTCAGAGCCGCGTCCAGACATCGGAGACGGCAGGCGTGTCATCCGCATCGAGCCGACGACCCGGTCCTCGCTTTTTGCAATGTATGAAAACGGAGACGAGGACCACCAAATCCTTATGAAAATGAATTACGAGGTGAATGTTTAATGGCAGCAACTTACACGATCAAGGGCAACACCGGCGAAGCTGCGTCCCGTGATCTTATGATCACTTACCTCAACACCGGCACCAGTGAGGCGCCCGTGCTCTCCGCTATGGGGCGCACGGTAGAGGACAGCAGCATCGAATATGACTACTCGCAGGAGACCAAGACGGACATCCTCGGCGAGACCCACACCACCGCGAAAAAGCCCACGCTCACGCAGACGTTCAGCGGGAACAATCTGCTCGCGGGCGATGCGGTGCTCAACCACATTCTTGACATGAACGTCGTCCGCCGCAACATCGCGGAGGCGCTCAATCAGGACGTCATCATCGCACACCTTTACCTGACGAACAGCGAGGACAAGCCCTTCGCGGAGCGCTGGAAGTCTTCCTCCGTGCTGCTCACGACCAACGGCGGCGCGGGCGGCGATATGCTGGCGAGCGACATTGAGGTCACTTACGGCGGCGAGCGCGAGACCGGCACCATCAGCAAGGGCAGCGACGGCACGATCACCTTCACCGCCGACACCTGACAAACATCCGGGGCGGGTCTCCCCCGCCCCAACTCTTAGGAGGGAAAGACAAAATGAAAGAGCTGAATTTCGACACCGGCGTCGTTACTTATAATCTCAACGGGAAGCATGAGCTCTCGTTCAACCCAACGGACAGCACGTTTGTTGAAAAGCTGTTCACCGCGTTCGACACGCTGGACAGCAAGCAGGAAGCCTATAAAGCCGAGGCGGAGAAGACACAGGGAAAGCGCGAGGTTTTTGAGACCGCCCGTCGGATGGACGAGGAAATGCGCGATATCATCGACGAGGCGTTGGGCGCGGGCACCTGCGCGGCGCTGTTCGGCGACATGAACGTCTATGCGCTGGCTGACGGTCTGCCCGTGTGGGCGAACCTGATGCTCGCCGTGATGGACGAGGTGGACACCACCTTTGCCCGTGAGCGAAAGGCGCAGAGCCCGCGTCTCGCGAAGTACACGAAGAAGTATCACAAATGATTTACGATCTGCCGACCGCCGTGGAGATCAACGGCACGGAGTATGCGATACGCTCCGATTACCGGGCGATACTCGACATCATTGCCGCAGTCTCCGACCCCGAGCTGAGCGAGGAAGAGCACGCCGTCGCCGCGCTGGACATCTTTTATCCGGACTTCGCAGATATGCCATACACCGATTATGAGGACGCGCTCCGGCAATGTATGTTTTTCATCAGTGGCGGGCAGCGCGACGACCGTCCCGCGCCGAAGCTGATGGACTGGGAGCAGGACTTTCCGCTCATTGTCGCTCCGGTAAACCGTGTTCTCGGAAAGGAGATCCGCGCGGAGGAATATCTCCACTGGTTTACCTTCATCTCGGCGTATCAGGAAATTGGCGACTGCTCCTTTGCGCAGGTCGTGAGTATTCGGCAGAAGAAGCAAAAGGGTAAAAAGCTCGACAAGGCGGAGCAGGAATATTACTCCCGCAACCGTGCCCTTGTCGATTTCAAGCAGGCTTACACCTCGGCGGAGGAAACCGCCGTAAGCGAGTGGATATAAAAGTGCCGCCCCGGTGCATGGGGGCGGCAGGGGCTCAGGCTTTGAGCTTGTAGATGTCCGACTCCGGACTGTTGCCAAACGAGCTGATGGTGTCCTCGCTCTGATTTGGAAGCATCCAGAAAATCAGGTCATAGTAACCGTCGCCGTCAATGTCCGGGGCTGGGAAGTCCTCTCCGAAATCAAAAATATCCACCTGCGCGTGCAGCGTTTCGCCTGGTCGGATGAAGTTGGTCCGCTTTTTGATCGCCCATCCGTTTTCTTTAAGGTCCTTTTGGTACGCTGTTTCATCCACGCCGCCGAAAGCGGGACCTTGCAGCAGCTCATAACTTCCGTCTGCCTTTACTCCGACGACTTTCATGTAGATGCGCACCGCATCGGAGCGGTTGTTCGTGATATCGAAGCCCTCGCCGTCGTAGGAAATGCGAAGGTCCTCAAACAGGATGTAGCAATTCTTTTCAAACACTTCTCCCGGCTTGATGAGCCGAACGGGTGAAACGGTGTGCCTTGGCGCTTCTGTGAATATGGGCGTTTTGGAAACCGAGGCGCTGGAAAACGGCATTGAGATGCTGATCGAAATTCGGATGAGCGCGCAAATACACCCGATGCAGATGCAGACGATACCGAGCGCCGTCATCCCCTTGCTGCGTTTCTTCTTTGGCTTGTTGTTCATTTTGCAAAACCTCCCTTTGGACTAATTATCACATAAAAAACGAAATATTGCAACTCAAAGTTTGAGAGAAGGTGATTTTATGGCAGAGGCTGACGGCTCCATCATCGTGAACGTGGACCTTGATGACGCCCAAGCAAACGCAAAACTGAACAAGCTGAAAGCGAAGATTCGAGACCTTGAAAAGGAGCTTGAGGAGAAGTCCAGCAATAAAATTGCTGCGAAATCCAAGCTTGACGAGGCTTGGGCGGCGGCTGATAAGACGCAGGCGAAGATCAAAGAGCTGAAAAAAGAGATCGCCTCGGTCGATGCGTCTACCGAAGGTGGACAAGCATCGGGGGAGTATGCGGTCGATCCGGCGGCGTTTGCGAGGCGTCAGGAAGCCACCGAAGAGCTGAAGAAGCAGGAAGTGCTGCTAAAACAGCAGAATAGCGAGGCGGAGCGGCTCGCCAAGGAATACGCGAAAACCGAGGATGAGGTGACCAGCATATCCCAAAAGCTTGACGCCGCGCGTGATAAAGCGGGCGGGATGATCAAGGAGATGCTCAAGACCAATGAGGTCGGGAACGGCACCGAGTTCATGTCCTCGGCGGCTGCGGAAGCAGAAAAGCGCTTTAACAAGCTTCAAAAGCACATAGCAACGCTCGCAAAGCGTGTCCTTGTATTCTCCTTGATCACAAAAGCGCTGCGTTACCTAAAGGATTATATATCAAACGTCCTCAAGGTCACCCCTGAGGCGGTCGCTGCGATCGCAAAGTTGAAGGGGGCGCTGCTCACGCTGGCGCAGCCGATCATCGAAGTTGTCGTCCCGGCGTTAACAACGCTCATCAACATCATTACGACAGTGATCGCGCATATCGCGCAGCTTGTCGCGACGCTCTTTGGAACCACTTATGCAGCGGCGAGCAAATCCGCGGAAGAGCTGTATAACGAGCAAAAGGCGCTCAGCGGCGTTGGAGGTGCGGCGAAAAAGGCGGGAAAGTCCCTCGCAAGCTTCGACGAGATCAACCAGCTCACGGACAACTCCGGGGGCGGAGGCGGAGGGTCAAGCAAGATTGAGCCGGACTTCACGATTCCGGAGCTCTCGGAGAAGATGCAGAAGATTGTTCGCTCTGTTGAGGACATCGGGCTCGCACTTTTAGGTTGGAAGTTTTCCAACGCCTTCCTTTCCGGGCTCGCAGCACTTGCTGGGCTCGAAATCCCGAAAAACGTAAGCATCGGTATATCTTTGATGATCGCCGGTGTTGCGGTTGCGGCGGGGAACATCAAAAACATCCTGAACGGGGAATATGGACCGACAAGCATCCAGTCCGCGATCCGCGAAATAATCTCCGGTGCGCTCATCGGAGCGGGGCTTGTATCGTTGGGCGTCGGTGCTTGGGCAATCCCTGTTGCGATCTCGCTTGTCGCGACCGTCACGGACGTCGTTGCAAACTGGGGCGATATCAAAAAAGAGCTGAAGTACAAATGGGAGGGTGTAAAGGATCTCTTTTCCGGCGATACGGATGGTTTTTGGGAGAATATTTCAAAAGCGTTTTTCACCGATATGGGCATGGACACTTGGGCAAACAAGCTTTGGCGAAAAATATTCGGCGAAGAAAATTGGGCGAACATCCAAAAAGCGGCGGAGCAGGGGCTCCGGCTCGATGATGCTTTTGAATACTGCTGGAATGAGCAGGTCGTCCCGTGGCTTGAGGGTGCTTGGGATGATATTGCAGGGTGGTTCTCCGGTATTGGGGACGATATTTCTGGCTGGTTCTCCGATTTATGGGAAGAGAAGATCAAACCGTGGTTCACAAAGGAGAAATGGGCGGGTCTCTGGGACAATGTGAAGCAGGCGTTCTCCGAAAAGTGGGACGCTATCAAGCTTTGGTGGGACGAGACTATAGGGAAATGGTGGAACGAAAAAGTCAAACCGTGGTTCACAAAAGAAAAGTGGGCTGGGCTTTGGGACAACGTAAAACAGGCATTTTCCGAAAAGTGGGACGCTATCAAGCTTTGGTGGGATGAGACCATCGGGGCTTGGTGGAGCGAAAAGGTCAAGCCGTGGTTCACCAAAGAAAAATGGGCGAGTCTCTGGGATGATGTAAAACAGGCGTTTTCTGACAAGTGGGGAGAGATCAAAACTTGGTGGAATGAGTCCGTTGGAAATTGGTGGGACGAAAAGGTCAAGCCTTGGTTCTCCAAAGAGAAATGGGAAGAGCTCGGAAAGACTGCTATAAACGGACTGCTTGCCGTTATCGAAAGCGGAGTCAATAGTGCGATTGATGCAATAAACGGTATTACAAGCGGACTGAACACTGTTATTACCGGGATTGGAAAAGTAGCAGGAAAGGACTGGAGCGGAATCGGCAGGATTGAGCATGTATCCCTCCCACGCCTCGCGCAGGGTGCGGTCATTCCTCCTAACCGGGAGTTTATGGCGGTGCTCGGCGATCAGAAATCCGGGACGAACATCGAGACGCCGCTGGCGACGATGGTACAGGCATTCCGGCAGGCGCTCGCTGAGGGCGGATACGGCGGCAGCAGTGAGGCGGTGCTGATGCTCGACAGGGAAACGCTCGGCAAGGTTGTCTGGAAGCTCAACAAAGCTGAGGGCAACCGCATCGGCGTAAACCTCGCGGGGGTGTGATCGTGAACTATATCAAAATCAACGGACAAGTGTTTGACGCGGAGGTCGCGATCTCGAAGTATAACCGCAACTTCAATGTTCTGGACGGCGAGAACGCGGGGCGCGTGATGACCGGGCGGATGGTGCGCGACGTGATCGGCACCTATCTCGGACACAAGCTCACCGTGTTTCGCCGTGGGAACAACTACAAGGGTCTCGACAACTTTTGGGATTATCTCTATCAGCACAGCGTGGACGACTCCGTGCAGCTCGAAGCGGCGGACGGTCAGACGACCATTGCTTACGAGGCTTACTACACGAGCGCGACGCAGGACATTGAAAAGGTGGAGGACGGCGTGAACTACTGGGGCGAGATCGAGGTGAATTTCATCCCAATGGACGCGCAGCTCCGCCCGGAATGAGGTAACAAATGGGAAAGACGACCGTAATTTACAAGGACATCGCGGTGGGCGCGGCAGAGGCGGCGACCGTCTCCACATCCGGTCAGACGACCGAAAGCGCACCCGCGTCGCTGGTCCCAGGCGTAGACACCGGCAAGGTCGTCACACTTGAGCACAGCCGCTGGGCGCTGGACGGCTCGTTTGATGTTTGGTACGAGAACGGGAGCTATGCCTTTTGGTCCTCGGCGCTCTCCGGTGCGGACGGGTCGTTCGAGGCTCCGCCGGTCATCACGGTCTCTTTCGGACAGCAGTTTACGAGCCTCGGCGTGAGCCTCACGTTTGACGCGGCGACAGGCGAATATTGCAGTACCGTGAACATCCGGTGGTATCAAGGCGAGACGCTCAAAGCTTCGCAGGACTTCGCACCGGACAACGCGGAATATTTCTGCGAAAAGACCGTGGAGAGCTATGACAAACTGGTCATCACGCTGAACAAGACCAGCCTGCCGTATCGCCGCGCGAAGCTGAATCACATCGTATTCGGCATCGTGCGCCGCTTCGGGATGAGCGAGCTGCGGTCCGCTGCCGTAACGAACGAGATGGACGAGAGCGCCATTGAGCTGCCGGTCTCCACCTTCAACTGGACGCTGAACTTTTCCGCTGGATGAGGCGTTCTTCTGTGGTCAGTTTTTCAAACTGGCGTTCCAGCTCAAACAGCCGGTCGAGGCGTGGAACAACGACAGTCTGCTCGGTGTGTACTACATCTCCGGATCATCCAGGCAAAGTGCGAACGTTTACGACATCGAATGCGACGACGCCCTCGGCGTGCTCTCCGAGACGCCTTTCGCGGGCGGGGCATATCTTTCCGGGGTGAGTGCGAAAACACTGCTGACGGCGCTCGCAGCGCCCTTCTCGGTGGAATATGCCAACGACGTTGCCGACGCGACGCTCACCGGCGTGCTGCTCGAACAGACGGCGCGCGAGGCGATCCAGCAGGTCATCTTCGCGTGGGGTGTTTGCCTCGCGACGGACGGCGGCGCGGTCATCCGGGTTTTCAACAGGGACACGGAGCCGACGGTCATCCCACAAAACCGGACTTTCTCCGGCGCGTCGGTCGATACCGACGCCATCGTGACAAAGGTCTCCGTCACCGCCCACACTTACACAGCGGCGAGCAACGGAAACGTAAAAATCGGCGGCGCATCGTATAACGACGCAACGACCGTCTACACGACGAGCAACCCCAACGTCACGGCAAGCGACCGGGAGAACGTGAAGGAGATCACCGACGCGACGCTGGTCTCGACTGCCATAGGGCAGGATGTGGCGAACCGGGTCTATGCTTACTATGCAAAGCGAAACACCGCGTCGGCGCGCATCGTCTACGGCGGGGAACGCCTCGGCGACTGCATCAGCGTCTCGACGCCGTGGGGGTCGCTCACGACCGGCAATCTGCACAAGATGGAAATCAAACTCTCCAACACCGTCGTTTACGCCGCGGAGGTTAAGGGATGAACGCCGGGGATATTCTAAATTTTGAATATACCGGCGCTCCCGTTTCTCAGGTCCTTCCTCCCGGTAGGTTCAAGCTGGAAGTCTGGGGCGCACAAGGCGGCTACCGAAGCAGTTCCAGCTACGGCGGGCTCGGCGGCTTTTCCACCGGCGAGCTGACGCTGAACGAAGAGACGACCGTCATCGTCCGCGTTGGCGGCTCCGGAAACACCGGAGGAACCGCAGGCGGCTTTAACGGCGGCGGTAAGCGCAGCACCTATAACGGAGGCGGCGGTGCCTCGGACATCCGCATCGGGACCGACGATCTGCTCGTCCGCGTCATTGTTGCGGGTGGTGGCGGCTCCGACGGCGCGTCAAACAAGATCGGTCTCTACGGCGGAGGAACGACGGGCGGCAGCGCAACACAAAACTACGGCTCCGGTGGCGGAGGCGGAACGCAGACTGCCGGAGGAACCGGCGGCAGCGGTAATGCCGGTACGTTTGGGCAGGGCGGCGAGGGCAAATACGCTAACAACGGATACGCCGGTGCTGGAGGCGGCGGATGGTATGGCGGCGGCGGTTCTTACCCGGACGGCTCCGGCGACGACGACCGCGGAGGCGGTGGCGGCTCCGGCTTCGTCTGGACCGGCTCCAACGCACCGAGCGGCTATCTTCTCGGAAGCGAGTACTACCTCGCCAACGCAAGCACAGCAGCCGGAAACACGGCGTTCACGGCTCCGGGGGGCAGTAGCGAGACAGGCCATCCCGGAAACGGTTACGCGCGTATCACGGTGCTGGAGCTGTTTCCGCAAGGTCCAGACACGCCGGGGAATTTCCGGCAGACCGTACAGGACTACTTCTCCATCGGACTTGCGTGGAACGCGGTGGAATGTGCCGGGTATCGGCTTTACCGGGACGGTGAGCTGCTTTCGACACTGACGGATGCGACTTACACGGACGGGACCGTTCAGCCGAACGGAAGCTACACCTACACGCTTATAGCCTACAACGACGAGGGCGACAGTGACCCCGCGATGGTCGTTGCGGAGACTTCTAAAGGTTTCGCGGTCCGCACCATCGAAATCACGGAAGCAAAGTTCACGGTCAATCCCTGCGAGACCCAGCAAGTTACGGTTTTGTCGCTTACAGCGATTGAGACTATCAAAGTGCTGCAACCGGAGGACATCTACTCCGACGAAATCTATTCCGATGAGGTGTAAAGTATGGCAATTAAAACGGTCCAAGCAATTATCAACGGGCAGACATACGACCTGACGCTGAACTCCAGCACGGGCAACTGGGAAGCCACGATCACAGCACCGAACAAGACGTCGTTTAATCAAACCGGCGGTTATTACAACGTTCAGGTCAAGGCAACAAACGACGCTGGGACCACCGGCACCGCGGACGCTTCCACGCTCGACGGGCTAAAGCTTGTTGTCAAGGAGCGCGTTGCGCCGGTCATCACGATTGTATCCCCGACAAACGGCGCTTATGTCATCAACAGCAAGCAGCCGGTCGTGTTCACCGTTACGGACGAGGTTGACGGCTCCGGTGTGGACCTCTCCACGCTGGTGGTCAAGCTCGACGGTACCGCCGTGGCGTCCTCGACGCTCGTTAACACGGCAATCACAAACGGCTATCAGGTCACCTACACTCCCGCAACCGCTCTCACGGACGGCGAGCACACCGTCACGATTGACGTCAAGGACCACGACGGCAACTCCGCAACTCAGAAGAGCACAACGTACCGCATCGACACCGTGCCGCCCACCCTCAACATCACCAGCCCGGCGGACGGACTCGTCACCGCAACTGCGGCTCTCACCGTTGCCGGTACCACAAACGACGCAACGAGCAGCCCGGTGACGATTACCATCAAACTGAACGGCATCGATCAGGGCGCTGTTACGGTTGGTACGAACGGCAGCTTCTCCAAGAGTGTCACGCTCAAGGAGGGCAGCAACACCATTGTCATCACCGCAACCGACGCCGCCGGTCAGACGGCAAGCGTCACGCGAACGGTCAAGCTCGACACGTCCACACCGTCCATCACCGCTGCAACCATTACGCCGAACCCGGTTGACGCGGGCAAGACGATGGTCATCAGCGTGACGATCGAATGAGCACGCGGGCGATAAAAGCCCAACTCCCGACTGACGTCGTGTACGTCTCCGGCACGGTCAACGGAACGGCGTACACGTGGACACTGGTTGACACCGCTTGGCAGGCAACAGTGGAGCGGGCGGCGGATGAAACGTACTCCGTCGCCCTAACGGCGGTGACGGGACTCGGCACCAGCACAACGTATGAGTTTGTACTCTACTATGGTTTGCTGAGTCTCATCACAGACCGCACACAGGCGGATGTCAGCCGCGTCCGGCAGCTCGCGGCAAAGGGCTATGCGAATATGACCGATGCGGAAAAGACCGAGTGGGCAAAGGACCTCAAAGGCGCATACAACGCCTCGGACCTCAACCGCGTGGGCAACGCCGTCAACTACCTTGTCGGGCGGCTTATACAGCTTCCGAATGATATGCAGGTGTATCTCGCAAGCAAGGGCGTTGCGCCGGATGCGTTCTTCGCAGTCCCTTATGCCCCGGCGGACTACCACTTCGAGGCGAAAATCACGTGGCAGCAGTCCGAAATTCCGACCGGGTCAGACATGGCGGAGTACCTCGGCAACGTGGTCCTGCTTCGGGCGGCGTTCGACTACGAGACCGACGCCCTGCCGGAGACGATGGAAAAGCTCACGTTCATCGGCGCAAATGCCATCGAAAAGCACTACTCGGTCTGGATGCAAAAATCACAGACTGGAAAGCAGAAACCGAAACGCTGATAGACAAAACAGCCGCCGCATACTACTACAGCGACGACGTCTATTCGGCGGAAATCTGAAAGGAGAGATGACCAATGAAGGATCGTGTTCCACTCTACCCCGGTCGAGTAAAGCTCGAACCCGTTGCGGGACAGGCAAACACTTACGACATGACCCGCGCCGACCAGCCCCAGCAGGAAGGAACCAAACTGAACAAAGCCAACCTGCTGACGGATGAGACCGTTCAGGCTATCTTCGGCACGGTATCGGACAAGACACCGAATGAGGCGTTTGCTGCCCTGGCTTCTGCTATCGCTGCTGGTGCAAAAATTCAGACCGGCTCCTATGTCGGCACTGGCACTTACGGACAGGCTAATCCGTGCAGTTTAACGTTCGATTTCGTACCTGAGTATTGGAGTATATATGCTATAGGATTAGGCGAAGCCTTTGGCGATTCTCTGCAAAACTTCTTTCCGTTTGGAGCCACGAAGAACATACGATTGCAAAGCACACAAGCAGGAAGTACGATTTCAAATTCTGTGACTTACAACGAAAAGACTGTGACTTGGTACGATGCAACCTATGGGCAAACGTCCCCCAGCGGTCAGCTCAACAATGAAGGCTGGACTTATTACTATATGGCAATCGGCTAACCAAAGGCAATATAGTTATAGGTTTGCCCTGCTACATTTAGTTGAACATAAAAGATGCTCAATATGCTTATATTGCGTTAGTCGTTTAACCAATAGCAATATAGTAGTATGTACTACCACCATAGTTGAGCTGTGTTGAAGCGTAGTTACTATACCAAACTATGTTATTGCCAGAGACTTGTGTCCTTGTGGTATCGAGATGGGTTGCGCCTGCGTCGGAGGAAGTGTATATAGTGATTTGCTCCGCTAAGATAATCGCGCTATCGTAATAATAGTTCAATG
>ERZ825896.3591-NODE-3591-length-12890-cov-4.229139_pt1 | contig 12890 bp, 9 predicted proteins | sample MGYA00519858_ERZ825896 | MGnify/ENA primary metagenome ERZ825896 (study PRJEB31778, sample SAMEA3449214) | human gut metagenome | biome: human gut; feature: human-associated habitat; material: faeces | place: United Kingdom | collected 2010/2012 ... | reverse complement strand
TGCTTGTAAACAAGCATATTCTGCCTTAATTTGCATGGCTCTGAATAGTTACAAAATGATAACAAAAAAACTGCTGTGGTCAGCAGCAGTTTTTTAAGGATATGTTATGAAAAAAATTGAAGTAATCTTTGTAAAAATGAAGTCTTGGAAACTAAAGTTGTGACTGCACTGTTATCACAGTACATATAGCGTTCTTCACGCATCCAATTAGGCATTGCCTCTTCTCTGGGATTACCATAAGCTTCTAAAAATAAACTTGTCATAAAAAACGCCTCCTTAATTCTTATCTGAAAGATACCTTCTGAAGTGGTATCTCATCTCTCTTGTTACTATTATAATAGCAGATTCCAGAATAATTCCAATGGTATAACACCCTAAAAATACAGACGAAATATGTGCTCACAGTACGAAAATATGTTATAATATAGAAAATAAATCACGGATTTGGTATAAAATCTGTATTATAAAAACAAATGTACGCGCTACACGGACACTGTATACTAATTATACTTTAATGCACAAAAGAGCTTAGTAAAACGTATATAAAAAACGGAGGCAGGTATGGGATTTACGATTGAAGATATGAATCTGATGGCAAAAGACAGATATCACATGGAATTTATAGCTGGAAAGAGAGGCTGGTCCAATTCTATCAGCTGGGTATTGATGATGGAAGATACGGCGATCATCCGTAACTTTGCAGGAAAGGAGCTTGCAGTGACCACCGGACTTGGTTTCGATACAGAAGAGAAGCTGTTAGGGCTTGCAAGGAAACTGGTCGTGTGTCATGCATCCGGGCTGATTATTAATACAGGGGAATATATTCATGAACTGCCACAGAGCCTGTGTGATTACTGTGATGAGAATGACCTGCCGCTGATGACGGTTCCATGGGAAGTTTATCTGTCAGAAATGATCAAGGATCTAAGTATTCGTATTTTCTTACAGGGTACTACGGACGAAGAGATCACCAGAGCCTTGATCCATGCAATTGAAGAACCAGACAATCAGGAGAATTATCGTAAAGTACTGCTTCCTTATCTGGATATAGATGGCGAATTTCAGGTGGTGCTTTTTACAACTGGTGGATTGGACGAAATGGATACCGTGGAACGCAAAAGGCTGGGTTATCGATTGCAGATCTATCTGGAGAACATCACCCACAATGGCAGTTTCTTCTATTATGATGCGAACTTTGTACTGATTATGAATGACGTATCCAGAAAAGACTTTGATGAGATCGTGGAGGGCATGATAAGCAGGACGAAGCGCAGAATGCCGGAGGTGCATATTTCTGTGGGCGCTGGAAGCAAGGTTGTGGATATTGCAAACTTAACGACTGCCTATCAGAGAGCCAAGGCAGCAGTAAATATGGCACAGCATATGAACCGTGATATGGTGCATTTTGATGAAATGGGAATTTATCGGCTGCTGTACTCTGTATCAGATAAGGCAATTCTGAAAGAAATGTCCGAGGATCTGCTGCAGCCCCTGCTTACATATGATGCAAAGCACAACAGCAACTATGTGGAAGTGCTGGAGAAATATCTGGAATACAACGGCAGTATCCAGGCAGTAGCAGAAGCCATGTATACACACCGCAACACCATTATCTACCGTGTTGCGAATATCAAGAAGCTGCTGGGCACAGAACTGGACACCACAGAGGAGAGATTTCAATATCAGATGGCGTATTATATCAGGAAGATGTAACAATATAAAAGCATATCGGCAATAAAATATTTTTACTGCCGATATGCTATTGCTTTTTATATGAAAATATAATAATATTTAATTAGCAAAACGGCAATAAAAATAGACTGTTGCCGAAATGCTAAGGAGAAAATTATGTTTAAAGATAGAATGATGGCGTATTATTTAAAAATTTTAGAAAGGAAAACAACATTTTCCAGAGCGGATATTATGGAGACTATGCAGGAAAATGGGAAAGAGATTAGCGATGCTTCTTTTAAAGCAAAATTACAGAAGATGTTAAAGGAAGGATTGATTGTCCGTGTAGGCAGAAATAAATATTGTGTGGCAAAGGATGGAGTGGGAATATATTCTTATGAGTATTCTAATGATGCAAAAGAAGTAGCGGAAGTTTTGGGGAAAAGGTTCCCATATCTTGAATTTACAATTATGGATTTTGTACAGCTAAATGAATTTGTGAATCATCAGTTAGCGCATAACGTAGTATATGTATCAGTTGAGCAGGACCTGGGAGACTTCGTTTTTGAAGCATTGAAGGAAAAATATCCGGGTAAAGTGTTAATAAATCCTACTTTAGAAATATATCACCAGTATTGGTATGATGGAATGATTGTAATTGGGAAACTTGTTTCAGAAGCACCGATGGGGCAAAATGAAAAATGGAATACGCGAATAGAGAAACTTCTTGTAGATGTAATAACAAATCCTATTCTGTTAAGCAGTATCAGTGAAAAGGAGCTGACTAATATATATGAAGAAGCTTTCGCAAAATATGCAGTAGATGAGAGCTGTATGTTTCGATATGCAAAGCGTAGGGGAGCAGAAAAGAAAATACGGGAATTCATAAAGAAAAACACAAATGTACAATTAAGAGTGGGGTAAATGAATGCTTACAAGAGATAACTTTACAGAAATGCACATAAGAGAATTACAGAACAATAGCAAAAGAGATCCCATTCTTATTGAAAGGACCGTATATGCTTTTGGCTTGTTGGAAGCTATTGTCAGGGTGGGAATGCCTTTTATTTTTAAAGGTGGTACATGCCTGATGTTATTATTGGAGCATCCACAAAGATTATCTACAGATATTGATATTATTGTAGAGCCTGGAACGGATGTGGAAGAATATATAGAAAAAGCTGCAAAGATATTTCCTTTTGTGACATATGAAGAACAAAAACGCATTGGTAAAAATAATGTCGAAAAGCGCCATTTCAAATTCATTTATAATTCTCCGGTAAATGGAAAGGAACTATATATTTTGCTGGATGTACTTTATGAGGAAAATCATTATGAATGTATTGTAGAGCGTGAAATACGAAATGAGATGCTTATGGTGGAAACACATTTCCTAAAGGTAAAAGTTCCCAGTATAGAATGTATATTGGGTGACAAATTAACGGCTTTTGCACCACATACAACGGGAATTTTGTTAGGTGTGGGAAAAGATATGGAAATAATGAAGCAAATGTATGATATAAGCACATTGATAGATGAACTGAAAGATTTTGAAAAAGTCAAGAAGACATACCAGAAAGTTGTACAATCAGAAATTGCCTACAGAGGAATTGAAGTTACAGCAAAGGACTGCCTATGGGATACTTTTGAAGCAGCACTTTGTATTGCCTCAAGAGGAAAATACAATACAGAAGAGTATCCTTTATATGTGGCAGGAATCAGGGATTTGAGAGGTCATATTTATATTGAAAACTATAGTCCGGAAATTGCAGTAGGAAGAGCAGTGAAAGTGGCATATATAGCAGTTTGTCTATTCGCAGATGAACCATTTGAACGAGTTGAGGATTATACAAAATATATGAATGATAAATTTACACAGCCGGAACTGATATCAGTTAAATATTTGAGAAAAGTAGATCCGGAAGCATATGCTTATATGATTAAGGTAGATAGGATAATGGAAAGTATTCGCAGTGTGGAAAAATAGATGAACTTAATGATATAATGAGCGCAAGAGAGCCATAGGGAGCTTGCTCACGATATAATGAAGTAAAAAATACTTGCTTGCAAGTGTGATTTTACGAAAGGGGAAACGCAATATGAAGATAACACAGTGCAAAGTAAACCACATGGAGAATCCGATAGGATATCAGTACAGGCATCTTACCTTCTCATGGATTGCAGATTGCCGGGGCAGTCTGGAGAGTAGGATTGTGATATCCAGTGCAGGACAGGTGGTAAAAGACACCGGTTGGGCGAAGCTTGACATGGCTGCTACAACGTTAGATGTGGAATTAAAGCCCAGAACTCGTTATGAATGGACGGTAGCAGTTCGTAATGAGAAGGGGGAAAGCATCACCAGTGATGTGAATTATTTTGAGACTGGTAAAATGCAGGAGCCATGGACTGCGCAGTGGATCACAACGACAGGAGCAAATGACAGACACCCGATATTCTATCATACACTTCCCGATGGCGCAGATAAGAAAGTGACCAAAGCCAGACTCTATATCTGCGGGCTGGGATTGTACGAAGCATATCTGGATGGCGTTAAGATAGGAGCTGACTGGTTGACACCGGGATTTAATGCGTATCATCTCTGGGTGCAGACGCAGACCTATGATGTGACAGAGATGATGCAGTCTCGTCCTAAGGAGCTTTCTATTCTGGCAGGAGATGGCTGGTACAAGAGTAGAATACCTTTTGAAGGTTCTTCTGTAGGATTTTATGGAAATGATTATCGTGTACTGGCAGAACTACATATTGAATATGCAGATGGCAGTAAAGAAGTACTTTCAACAGATGAGTCATGGCAGGTCAGACGAAGCAATATCACCTTTTCAGGAATCTATGATGGAGAATGGCAGGATGAAACCTTACCGCAGGGAGAAGTGGAAGCAGTTGCAATAGCTACACCACTGAAAGGACAGCTGATAGACAGACTCAGTGTTCCGGTGAGAACACATGAAGAATTTCACCCTGCCCTTGTTTCAAATGATGCAGGTGAGACGATACTGGATATCGGGCAGAATCTGGCAGGAATCTTCACTCTCAGAGTACATATCCCCAAAGGACAAAGAGTGCACATTCAAGCTGGCGAAGTGCTGCAGGACGGACATTTCTACCGTGATAATCTGCGTACTGCCAAGGCAGAATTCTACTATACATCAGATGGTGAAGAGCATATTGTAAGACCACATTTCACCTTTTATGGCTTCCGATATCTGAAAATAGAAGGAATCGAGAATTTCGATCCGAAAGATATCACAGTCCATGCCCTTTATTCTGATACGCCGATGAACAGTCAGTTGATGACAGGACATGCCAAGCTCAATCAGTTCCTCTCTAATGTAAGCTGGGGAATGAAGAGTAACTTTGTGGATTTGCCTACAGATTGTCCACAGCGTGATGAACGTATGGGATGGACAGGCGATTCCCAGGTATTCTCCGAGACAGCGTGCTTTTTGGCGCAGCCCTATGCCTTTTACCGCAAATACTTATATGACATGGAGCAGGAACAGAAGAATGCAGACGGTTGTGCGCCGGATTTCGTGCCGGCAGTGACATGCTCTGGCAAAGGCACAACAGCCTGGGGAGACGCTACGACCATTATGCCCTGGAATATGTACCTCTATACTGGAGATATTACGATTCTACAGGAACATTTCGAGAGTATGTGCGGCTGGGTGGATTACATTACGAAAGTAGATGGCACAGACCATGGCTGGAGACGACAGTTCCACTATGGAGACTGGCTGGCGTTGGATTGCCCATATGAAGGGGATTCACAGGTCAGAGGCGGCACAGATGAGGGATTCATAGCAGATACCTATTACCGCAAGAGTGCCCTGATTACTGCACGTACAGCCAGATTACTTGGAAAAGAAGATATCGCCGTCAAATATGAAACACTGGCTGATAAAATTTTAACAGATATTGTAGCAGAGTACTATTCGCCAAATGGCAGATGCTGTATCAATACACAGACTGCGGCACTTCTTACCCTGCATGAAGGGCTGAACCGTCAGGACAGAGCTTTGCAGCAGCTTCTTACTTTGCTACAGAATGCAGATGATAAGCTAAAGACAGGCTTTGTTGGAACACCCCTTCTGTGCGAAGAGCTGGCTGACCACGGACAGGAGAAGCTTGCAGATAAATTATTGCTGAATGAAGAATACCCTGGCTGGCTTCATGAAGTGAATCTGGGAGCGACTACAGTATGGGAACGCTGGAATTCTCTGGATGAGAGTGGACATATCTCCAGCACAGGCATGAACAGTCTCAATCACTATGCGTATGGAGCAGTAGCTGCTTATATATGGAAGAGACTGGTTGGGCTGAACCCTGTAGAAGATGCACCGGGCTTCCATAAAGTACAGATTATACCCCACATAAATTACAGTATTGGCAGCATCCAGGCAGTATATCCCTCACCGGTAGGAGAATACCGTATTGCATGGGAGACACCGGACTTAAATCATGTGCATTTTATGGTGAGTGTACCACCACAGGGAGAAGCATATGTGGTATTGCCAAAAGACAAACAGAACCGTACTTTCACTTTGCAGGGTGAAACACTGGATATTACCTATGAAACAGATGGTGCGATTGGTGTACATCGAAGCCTCATGGATAATCTACAGGTGCTGATTCGTAACCCACAGTGCAGAGCAATCCTCCAGGAAGAAGTGCCAGACCTCGACTGGATGCTTGGTTTTGCCCGGGAGAATCCATTACAGGAGACACTAAGGAAAAGAAATTATACAGAAGAGAAGATAAGGCAGATAGGGAAGAGAATCAGTGAAGTAGTGGAGTAAGGGTACTTGTATGAAATAAGCTAATAATGTAAACAACAAACAATATTTTTACTATATATAAATAAAATACGCAAAAATGCGAATAATATTGTTGCAAAATAAGGACAGAAAACATATGATAATATTGTGACTCAATTATGAATGAGAGAGGGGCAAGCATATGTTAGTTCAATTTACAGTGGAAAACTTTTTATCTATTAGAGATAAGGTATACCTAAGCCTTGAACCATCAAAAGATAGCGAGCATCCTGAGAATCTTATTACAAAAGGAGACTATAAAGCAGTTAATTCAGTTGCAATTTATGGAGCAAATGCCTCTGGGAAAAGTAGTCTCTTTAAGGCAATTACAGTTGCATTAATAATGATAAGAAATTCAAATAATGTGCAGGTTACTGATAAATTGCCTATGACACCGTTTAAGTTTGATTTTGAATCGAGAAATAAGCCTACATCGTTTGAATTTACCTTTATTGCAAAAGATGGTAGGAAATACATTTATGGATTTAGTGCAACAACTGAAAAAGTCGTTGAAGAATATTTATATTGCTACAATACATCGAAGCCAACATTACTATTTGACTTAAATGAGAATGAAAAACCTAAATTCAATAGAGCATATAAGGTTAAACTTGAGGCAGCCTATCAGATGAATACTGCTAATAAGTTGTTCCTGGCAACAGCAACAACATGGAATGTAGAATGTACAAAGAGTCCGTTTGAATGGTTAGCAGAATCCATTGATACTTTTACAGATGTAATGGAATTGGGAGGAGTTGCTTTTGAAAAGTATCGAACAGATGAAAACAGAAAATATATTGAGTTCACGAAGAACTTATTAAAGCAGGCGGACATTAATATTAGTAGTATAGAAGTAGATGCAAAAGAAGTTATGGGTGGACCGGCACTTCCATTTCAAATTGTTGTTCAGGGTAAAATAATACCACCGAATGAAGGTAAACATTATGATGTTGAAATTACAACAGGATATACGGTTGTAGATGAGAATGGAGAGAAAACAGAATTTTCACTTACACTTCAAGAGGAATCCATTGGAACACAGTTATTGTTCTTTTATGGTCCTTTATTGAAGGATGCCTTTGAAAAGGGAAAGACAATTGTTCTTGATGAAATAGATAAAAGCATGCATCCAAGTCTTGTAAAATTTATAATGAATCTTTTTAGAGATCCCGATGTAAATAAGAATGGAGCACAGTTAATTGTGACAACACATGAAACAGGAATCCTTTCTTTAGATATGTTTAGAAGAGATCAAATCTATTTTACAGAGAAAGATTCTAAAAGTGGTGTAACAGATTTGTATTCTCTTGATGAATTTTCTGTTCGAAAGACAGAAAATATTGAGAAGGGCTATTTGATGGGAAGATATGGCGCAATCCCATTCCTCCAGGCAGGGGAGGTGCTTTGATTGGCAGACAGAAATTTTCAAAAGAAAAAGAGAAATGATGTCAGACGTAAGAGAAGACCTGTATTGATTTTTACTGGAGAAGGCAAAAATAACACAGAGAAGCAATATTTTCTTTCTTTTCAGGAGCAACATGGAAAGTATTCAATCCAATTTGTAAATACCGGTTTCGATACTGATCCAAGGGGAATGCTTAAATCAATGGAATCTGCGTGGAAAAGATATGAGTTGTCTGCAAAGAATGGGGATAAGGCATATATTGTATTGGATATGGATTGTAATCCTCGGAAAGTGAAATTAGTAAAGGAATTAGAAGTATTGTAGAAGGATTAAAAGTGTATGAAGGGTTTACTTCTAAAGCTTTTATGGATAAAATGGTGATAGCAGCAATGGATGACAGACCAAACGTATAATATATAAGGAGAAGACATGCGCATGAATATTCCTGTAGGAATTTCTGACTTTGAACAGATTCGCAGCAAAGGATATTATTATATAGATAAAAGCGGGATGATAGCTGAGATTTTGAAGAGTGAATCAACAGCCGTTACATTGATTACCCGTCCACGGCGTTTTGGCAAGACTCTTGGCATGAGCATGCTGTCCAGCTTCTTTGATATTCGGACAGACAGCAGAGAATTGTTTCAGGGACTTGAGATCAGTAAAGACACAGAGCTTTGCAGACGTTGGCAGAATCAATATCCTGCCATATTTCTATCATTTAAAGATGTAGATGGACTGACGTTTGAAAGTGCATATGAAATGTTGTCGGCTACGATCACTGATTTGTATAAGAAACATTTGTATCTGCTCGACAGCGCCCAGATCAATGCGTATGATAAGGAAATTATGCATCAGATTATAGAGGGCAGAGCCTCTGTTACAGAGATAAAGAAGAGTCTGGCTCTTTTGATCACAGCGATGAGACAGCATTATGGCAGACAGGTTATTCTTTTGCTGGATGAATATGATGTTCCTGTTGCTAAAGCCAGCAGTCATGGATATTATGCACAGATGATGGAAGTAATCAAGGCATTGATGAGTACGACACTCAAAGACAATGCGTCTCTTCAATTTGCTGTACTGACAGGATGTCTGAAGATTGCGAAAGAGAGCATTTTTACAGGAACCAATAATTTTGTTTCAGATACAATAACCTCTTCTCATTTAAATGAATATTTTGGATTTACACAGAAGGATGTAGACAGCCTTTTAGAAGTAATGCAGGCTGCAGAGCAGGCAGAGAATGTCAGAAAATGGTATGATGGATATCACTTTGGGGAATTTGATGTGTATTGTCCATGGGATGTTATGAACTATGTAAGAGATCTACGGATCGATCCAGACATGAAGCCAGCAAGTTACTGGAAGAATACAAGTGATAATGCAATCATACGATCTTTCATAGACTACGCAGGCAGCGGAATTCAAAAAAAGATGGAAAAATTGATGGCAGGAGACACGATTGATCAGAAAATAGAAGAAAATCTTACGTATGATTATTTACATTCGTCAGAAGAGAATTTTTGGAGTATTTTGTATTTAACAGGATATCTGACAAGAGATAAGGAAGAGAAGGAAAGTGCAGATGGAAAGATTACATTGAAGATTCCAAACAAAGAGATACGAGAGATTTTTGAGACAACAGTACAGGATTGGTTTAGTGATACAGCGAAACTACAAGATCGAAAGCATTTATTTGATGCAGTATGGAACGGTAATGAGCAGACTTTGACACAGGAGATCAGCAGGTTATTGCGAATAACGATCAGTTATCATGATTATAGAGAAGATTTTTATCATGCATTTCTTGCAGGAATATTTGCTGGGGCTGGATATAGTGTTGAATCGAATAAAGAACATGGAGAAGGTCGAAGTGATCTTGTTATTTTTAATGAATGTGAAGGAAAGGTTGCAGTTTTTGAAGCGAAATATTCAAAAGAAGTAAAGAACTTAGAAGAGGATTGTGAAAAAGCTATTCAGCAGATCGATCATAGGATGTATGCAAAGGAATTTGAGGATAGTTATGATGAGGTGATCTGTTATGGGATTTCTTTTTACAAGAAACGTTGTGTTGTAAAAAGAGATGTAAAGTAGTAGTTCAGAAAATATGAGGAAAGGAAAAGGTATGAAAAAGAGAATCATCAGCAAAATATTAACATTACTGGTCGTATTCAGTATGGTATTTACGTTACTGCCAGTGAACAACAAAATAGTACATGCTGGGGATGGCAAAGTAAATATTGGAGATTACATTTACCTTGGAACTTATCAAGGTAAGAAGATAAAATGGAGATGCATCGGAGAGGATTCGAATGGAAAATTGATGCTGAGTGATCAAATCCTGTGTAAGAAGAGTTATGATGCAAAATATTCCGGGTATAAAAACCACATCAGAGCTGAAAGAGGATCCAATCGCTGGACAGAATCAGCCCTGAGACATTGGATGAATTCTGCCGGAGAGGTTGATTGGAGCAATCGATCTGTACCTTCCGCAGCAAATCTTGATGGAGAGGATGCTTATGATGAGGAGCAGGGATTTTTATCTTCTTTTACTGATTCGGAGCTTCAGTGTGTAAAGACGGTCACACAGAAAACATATTTGAATAATCTGGATGCAGACAAAGCGGATGGAGGATCTTCCAAATTTGATTTTGATGCAAATGGATACCATCGTAAGCTGTTTGAAACTTTAGCAGAGGCAACCGATAAATGGTATGAGAATACAACGGATCAGTTCTTCTTGATAGGACCAGAGCAGTTGCTGATGGGAACCAATAATATTGGTTTGGATTATATGGCTCCGGACGATTCCTACTGGCTAAGACTGCCTTGTAACACAGGACAATCTTACGAAAATGTAGCACGATCAATAGGAGCAAACAGAATCACACATGCAAGAGCAAATAATTCGAATCATGGAGTAAGAGCCGCATTTTATCTGGATGAAGATCAATTCCATGGAGAAGTGATCGAAGGAGGAATGTCCAGTTACTTTAAAACAGGCAAGGATACGAACCAGTTTAAGCATATAGGGATGAGAGCTTTCATTTCAAATCCTGTATATCTAAATAAATTGGTGAAGCAGTGTAGTGATTTTCAGAGTAAATGGAGAATGATCACGTATTTTCATGGAGAACATACAGGTGTATGCCATGGGATCGCTTTGAGTAATAAATCAATTAATTTAATTAATCTTTGTTTTTCGTTGATTTTGATGATATTACAAGTGGGGCACATGATTATTGGACGCTGGGAAGCCCATATGAGAATTCCAAAATGAAAGACATGATCTTATATTATCAGATGACACAGTGTCTGGACAGTGGAAGCTCAACGTATGGAATCAGTAAAAATTCAGGTTGGGGAAATGGAGATCTGGAAACTTTTCTTAAGAAATTTGTAGCAGAAGCCCAGTATGCAAAAAGAGTGAAAAAACCATTTGTTTTCTCCTTCATGATACCAGAGGGCGGACATAGTGTTGTTGTTTGTGGTTATAAGAAGGACACGGATGGAAATCATGAGATTACGATCTATGATGAAAATTCTTATCACCCTGGAAGTTATGGGGGATACCTGACAATGAAAGTCTCTTCTGATTTCAAGAGCTTCCATTTTGCAGATTCAAATTCAAGATTTGATGATGTATGTGTAGAAGATTTGTGGAAGAACCTGAACTATTATGGCGTTGATAAAATATATAATGGCGGGATCCAGACCTTAAAAATGAAAAGCAGGATGGCGGCATCAGCATATCAGGAAGATGATCAGGATCAGACGACGATTCAGATATCAGCAAATAAGCGATTCCGATTACAAAATGAAGAAGGAAAGTATCTCGAATACGATGGAAATAATTATACAGGAGATATGAAAGTTTATTCCTGCGAACAAAGTGATTGGGAAAGTGAGCATCCAATCTGGAATCTTAGAGTGGCGGCAAGCAATTCATTTGAATTGACGAAAGCAGAGGAAGGCTGCCAGTTCCTTTGTGATGATAACAACAAAGGATATGCAGTAACCGCCGATGGAGCAGACAAAGTAACGATCACTTCTGGGAAGATCAAAGTGGAAGGAGATTATTATAATCTGTCAGCTGCGATGCAATCCAAGAATTCCGAGGAAGGAATTGTAGAGGTCAATGCCAAAGTGCAGGGAAACAGTACGATTTTGGATAACAACACAAACACATCCATTCAATTTGATGATAAGGGAAATAACGTTAAGGTAACAAAATATGTTGATTTTTCAGCAGATATCGTTGAGGAGAAAGAAGAAGTCAAAGGTTCTGATCTTGTAGTAGAGGAACTTGATAAGAAAGATCCTGAAATCCCAGACCAGGGAGAAGATAATAAAGGGAATGGCAATACAGGAAACGGCAATGGAAATGATATCTCTGGAAATAATGCACAAAGTAAACCAGAAGTAATAAAACCAAACATCGTAAAACCATTAAAATTAAAGAAACAGATAATAAAAACAGCAAAAATAAAAACTTACAAGACAAAAAAATTAAAACGTAAAAAGGCAACATTTAACCTAAAAGCGAGATCTTTGGGGAAAGCAAAACTGACCTATAAAGTGACCAAATATCCAAAGAAAGCAAAAAAATGTATGATCGTAACTAAGAGTGGAAAAGTTACATTAAAGAAGAAAGCCAAGAAAGGAACATACAAGATCCGGATCACGGCAGCAAAAACATCGAAGTATCAGAAAGCGGTGAAGTATGTGACGGTTAAGGTAAAATAATGATAGAAAAAGAAATATTCAGCAATACGTGAATATTTCTTTTTTTCTATGATATAATATTTGCAAATGTATGATTGGGAGGCAGCAAAATATGAAATATAATCTTCCAGAGAGAGTTATAAGAGACATTTCGACATTTGCAAAAAAACATTCAGTTGAGAAAGTTATCTTATTTGGCTCTCGTGCAAGAGGAACAAATACGGAGAGAAGTGATATAGACATTGCTGTCT
>ERZ825896.3586-NODE-3586-length-12896-cov-46.801417_pt1 | contig 12896 bp, 14 predicted proteins | sample MGYA00519858_ERZ825896 | MGnify/ENA primary metagenome ERZ825896 (study PRJEB31778, sample SAMEA3449214) | human gut metagenome | biome: human gut; feature: human-associated habitat; material: faeces | place: United Kingdom | collected 2010/2012 ... | reverse complement strand
CGCGCCGCGCTCGCGCCACAGCCGCTCCTTATAGAACGTCTGCCGGTATACGGCGTCCGACGAAACCACGCCCGCGCGCTTTGCATTAAGCGCCGTGCAGGAAGCACACATTGCCCGTTGCGTACACCGGGCACTTTTGCAAAAAGCGCGGCAGACTCTGCGTTATCACTTTGCGGTCAAAGTTTTGGTTAAGGTATTCCACGCCGCCGCTCATGAAAAACAGCATAGCCGTTTCGGGCAGTCTTATTTCGCCGCCCGCTGCGTGCAGGCTTTGCGCGTTAGCTTTTGCGGTGATTATCGGGCGCGTATCGTCGCATTCGTACTTCCACATGGTTTTCGCCTCCTCCGGATTAGACTAATATAAGGCTGAACGCTGCATTTGTCAATTGTGCCTTGCCCCAAAAAGCAACCGGCGCGCAACGCCTTCCCAGCATTGCGCGCCTAAAGCCCGAACCTTACCTGTCGTGCAGCAGCGGCGACAGGGGTTTGTACAGCAGGAACGTGACCAGCGACAGCGCCAGACCCTTTACCACGTTAAACGGTATTACGCCGTATATGAACAGCGTGGTCAGGCTGGTTATCGATGGGTTATCGGCCATCGCGATTATGCCCTCCATGCCCGCGAACTTGGCGTACATGGGCAAAAGTATAAAGCGGTTAGTCACTACCGACGTAACGACCAGCAGCGCCACGCCCACCAGAATACCCATGCCGATCCACTTGCTCTTAGGGGATAAGTTGGTGATGAAAGAATCCAGCGAGGTGAACAGGCTGTCCTTGGGCGGCTGGGCCGCCGTCTGAGGCGGCTGGGGTCTGCCGCTGTCGGGAGTGGGATTCTCCTCGGCAAACAGCGTGCCGATGGACACGCCGTAGCGGTTGCAGATATAGAGGATCTTATCCACCTCCGGGTAGCTGCGGCCCTACTCCCACCGGCTCACCGCCTGACGGGACACCTGTAACGCCTCGGCAAACTGCTCCTGCGTCATGCCGTTGCTCCGCCGCACCTCCTGTAGCTGCTCTCCAAAGGACATTCTCTGCTTCCTCCGTTTCTTTCTGCCAATAGCGTACCATAGATTCCGGAAATGTCTATCAACTTCAAGTTGCGTTTTCCGTTTTGCCCGGAATTTTCGCGCAACCTGAAGTTTACATGGCCTGTAAGGCCGTGGTTTCGGGGTACTTTCTATTATACACGATGGGCGGCGATTCTTCCACTGTTATTTTTTTGCCGTTTGCCTTGCGCTTTGGGAAAAATTTCGGTATACTGTATATTTATAACTGACATTTTTCGAGGTATGACCATGTATACATATGTGATCCCCTGTCTGCTGGGACTGGAAAAGCTGGTAAGCGACGAGTGCAAGCGCCTCGGCTTGCAGGACGTGAAGGCGGAGAACGGCCGCGTCCTGTGCCGCGGCACGCTGGCCGACTGCGCCCGGCTGAACATCAACCTGCGCTGCGGCGCCCGGGTAATGATGGTGCTGGGGCAGTTTCCCGCCCGCAGCTTCGAGGAGCTGTTTCAGGGCGTGCGGGCCATCCCGTGGGAGGATTATCTGCCCCGTGACGCGGCGTTCCCCGTGAAGGGCTACGCCATCTCCTCCCAGCTCCACGCGGTATCCGCCTGCCAGAGCATCATCAAGAAAGCCATGGTGGAGCGGATGAAGGCGGCCTACGGGCTGGAGCAGTTTCCGGAGACGGGCGTGAAGTACCAGGTGCGGTTCTCCATCTTCAAGGACGAGGCCGCCATCTGTCTGGACACCTCCGGCGAGGGGCTTTATAAGCGGGGCTACCGCGCCGTGGGCGTGGAGGCGCCGCTGCGGGAAACGCTGGCGGCGGCGCTGGTGACGCTCAGCCGCTATCGGGGGCGGGACCCGTTCTGCGACCCGTTCTGCGGCAGCGGCACCATCCCCATCGAGGCGGCGCTTATCGCCAAAAACCGCGCTCCCGGACTGGACCGGCGGTTCGATTCCCAGCGGTGGGCCTTCCTGCCGGCGGAGGCGTGGATGAACGCGGCGGACGAGGCCCAGGACAAGGAGTTCCACGGGCAGTACGACATCTGGGGCGGCGACATCGATCCCCGCGCCGTGGACATCGCCCGGGACAACGCCCGCAAGGCCGGAGTGGACGACTGCGTGCGGTTTGAGGTGGCGGACGCCGCCAAGTTCCGGCGGGACAGCCGGTACGGCCAGCTGGTGACCAACCCGCCCTACGGCGAGCGGCTGATGGAGCGGCAGGAGGCGGAAGATCTGTACCGCATGCTGGGCAGGGTATGGCGGACACTGCCGGAGGGGTGGCGCACGCTGGTGCTCAGCAGCCACACGGAGTTCGAGCGGGCCTTCGGGCGGCCGGCGGATAAAAGGCGCAAGCTCTATAACGGTATGATAAAATGCGACGTGTTCTTCTATGGAAACGTATGACTGCGAAAAAAAAGAGGCTGCGTAAAGAAAGTGTTAATTTTCAATTTGTTCACTTTCTTTTCTGCGGCCATGCTACAATACTAAGAAAATCTTAAAGTTTTCCCCAGACAGTTTATTGGAGGAGGCGTTTTCCGATGAAGCACGTTTTCATCATCAATCCCACGGCGGGCAAAACTGACAGCCGTCAGAAGATATACGACATGGCAGAGGCCCTGCGGACAAAGCATGATCTGGATGTGCAGTGCATCCTGACCAAGAAGCAGGGGCACGCCACAGAGATCGCCCAGCGGCTGTGCGACAGCGGTGAGGAGCTGCGGTTCTACGCCTGCGGCGGTGACGGCACCGCCAACGAGGTGGCCAACGGCATTATCGGCTACGACAACGCGTCCATGACCGTGATCCCCGTGGGCACCGGCAATGACTTCCTGAAAAACTTCGGCGACGATCTGGACAAATTCCGCGACGCCGAAAATCTGTGGGACGGCCCCCAGTTCCCCATGGACGCCATTGACGTCAACGGACGCATCGCCCTGACCATCGCATGCTCCGGCATCGACGCCCGGGTGGCCGCCGACGTACATAAATACAGTGAGAGCCCCCTGCTGGACGGCAAGAGCAGCTATATCTACTCGCTGGCGGTGAACTTCCTGTTCAAGGGCATCGGCTCCCACTGGACCGTGTCGCTGGACGATACGGTGATGGAGGGCGACTGGTCTCTGGTGGCGGTGTGCAACGGCCGGTACTACGGCGGCGGGTTCATGCCCGTGGCCGAGGCGCGGATGGACGACGGCATACTGAACACGCTGGTGGTCAGGGAGGTAAACCGCCGGACGTTCCTGAAGTTTGTGGGGCCCTATTCCAAGGGCAACTACCACAAGTTCCCCGACTATGCCCAGTGCTACACCCCCCAGGTCGTCCATATCCACTCGGACAAGCCGGACATCGTCACCTGTCTGGACGGCGAGAGCGTGGTGAACCGGGACGTGACCATCAAGCTGTCCGACAAAAAGCTGAATTTCTTCGGCCCCGCCGGATGCAGCTGCAACCGTACTGCCCGCGCCAAGGGACCTGAGTTGAACAATTTGTGAATTTTTCAAATTTTTCCCGTTTCCCCCTTGCAAATCCCGAATAGTGTGGTATGATAAGCACCGTTAGCACTCCATGTATTTGAGTGCTAACGGTGACTTTGTTTTTTCAATATTGAGTATATAAAAGGAGGAAGCAGCTATGAAACTGACACCGCTTGCTGACCGCGTGGTGCTGAAGATGACCGAGCCGGAGGAGACCACCAAGGGCGGCATTATCCTCACCGGTTCCGCCAAGGAGAAGCCCTCTGTGGCAGAGGTCATTTCCGTGGGCCCCGGCGGCACCGTGGACGGTAAGACCGTGGTGATGTCCGTGAAGGCCGGCGATAAGGTCATCACCGACAAGTACGCCGGCACCAAGGTGACGCTGGAGGACGTGGAGTATATCATCGTCAAGCAGAGCGACATCCTGGCCATCGTGGAGTAATTCCCTGAAAGGGGGAGCAGGCTCCCCCTTTCGATCCCCCACCGCCAGCTGACATCGGTCACTGGCGAACGCCGCCCAGGGCGGCTGGGTCAATGTATTTTTGCCACGTTCACGCCGCGGCAAAAATCAATAGGACCCGTTGATTTATTCATTCAGAATGGGAGGCAATTTTATGTCTAAGATCATCAAGCGCGGGGACGAGGCCCGCAAGGCTCTGGAGGCCGGTGTCAATCAGCTGGCCGATACCGTAAAGGTCACGCTGGGTCCCAAGGGCCGCAACGTGGTGCTGGATAAGAAGTTCGGTACGCCCCTGATCACCAACGACGGCGTGTCCATCGCCAAGGAGATCGAGCTGGACGACCCGTTTGAGAACATGGGCGCACAGCTGGTGCGCGAGGTGTCCACCAAGACCAACGATGTGGCCGGTGACGGCACCACCACCGCTACCCTGCTGGCTCAGGCCATGATCCACGAGGGTCTGAAGAACCTGGCCGCAGGCGCCAACCCCATTGTCATGAAGAAGGGCATGGCCAAGGCCGTGGACGCCGCCGTGGACGCCATCAAGGATCAGAGCCAGAAGGTCAACGGCACCGCCGACATCGCCCGCGTGGGCACCGTGTCCTCCGGCGACGAGAACATCGGCAAGCTCATTGCCGAGGCAATGGAGAAGGTCTCCGCCGACGGCGTTATCACCATCGAGGAGTCCAAGACCGCCGAGACGTACAGTGAGGTGGTCGAGGGCATGATGTTCGACCGCGGCTATATCACCCCCTACATGGCCACCGACATGGAGAAGATGGAAGCCGTCGTGGACGATCCCTATATCCTCATCACCGATAAGAAGATCTCCGTCATCAGCGACATTCTGCCCCTGCTGGAGCAGATGCTGCAGAGCGGCAAGAAGCTGTTCATCATCGCCGAGGACGTGGAGGGCGAGGCCCTCAGCACCCTGCTGGTCAACCGTCTGAAGGGCGTGCTGAACGTGGTGTGCGTCAAGGCGCCCGGCTTCGGCGACCGCCGCAAGGAGATGCTGCAGGATATCGCCGTGCTGACCGGCGGTCAGGTCATCAGCGAGGAACTGGGCCTGACCCTGAAGGACGCCACCATCGACATGCTGGGCCGCGCCCGTCAGATCAAGGTCACCAAGGAGAACACCATCATCGTGGACGGCATGGGCGATTCCCAGGCCATCAAGGACCGTGTGGCTCAGATCCGCGCTCAGATCGGTGTGACCACCAGCGAGTATGACAAGGAGAAGCTGCAGGAGCGTCTGGCCAAGATGGCCGGCGGTGTGGCTGTCATCAAGGTGGGCGCTGCCACTGAGACGGAGATGAAGGAGAAGAAGCTGCGCATCGAGGATGCCCTGAACGCCACCAAGGCCGCCGTTGAGGAAGGCATCGTGGCTGGCGGCGGCACCATCTATGTCAACGTCATCCCTGCCGTCACGGCGCTGCTGGACAGCACCGAGGGCGATGAGCGTGTAGGCGTGCAGCTGGTGGCCAAGGCTCTGGAGGCTCCTGTGCGTCAGATCGCGGCCAATGCCGGCATCGACGGCAGCGTGGTGCTGGAGAAGGTACGCACCTCCGGCAAGAACGGCTACGGCTTCGACGCCTACAAGGAGGAGTACTGCGACATGATCGCCAGCGGTATCGTGGATCCCGCCAAGGTGACCCGCAGCGCCCTTGAGAACGCCGCCAGCGTGTCCGGCATGGTGCTGACCACCGAGTCTCTGGTGGCCGACAAGCCCGAGCCTCCCGCACCCGCTGCTGCTCCCGGCATGGGTGACATGGGCGGCATGTATTGATGCCCCATACAAAGCAATAAAAAAATCTGCCCGCGCTATGCGGGCAGATTTTCTTATTCACCCTATCGTCTCCGTCCGGAAGGAGCGGATCAGCCACGTGCCGTCCACATTTTCCAACGTCAGTACGGTATAATTGCGGCTGCTTCCTTCCTGCGTCCAGAAGCGCACGGTGTCGCCCAGCTTCTCACCGCCGTCGGGCTGGAACATGCCGGGGCCCCAGTCGCTGGTGAAGTTGTAGTAGGCGTCATATTCCGGCAGGTACAGCACGCCCTCGGTGTTGGTCAGGTCGGCGGTAGTGATACCCGCGTACTTTTGCAGCGTGGCGTCCACGGCTGCCCGGGGATACCGGCGGGTGGGCGTGGGAATGGAGGTCAGCGAGGGCATAAAGTCCTCCTCGGCCTGAAAGGGAAAGTCCTCCAGCTGCGCCAGTGCCTCGAACTGCGCCTGATCCTCCGCGTTGTCCACCCGTAGGAGCTCATCGTTGGGGTAGTATCGCAAAAACTCCGCCAGTGACAGCTCCTCCGCCCGGTCATAGTAGGAGGTAAAGAAACAGCTGATCTCCGTGGAGGAGTTGGCTCCGGTGGCCTCGTCATAACGCTCCGAGGCAAATGCCTCCTGTGCCTGCGCCAGTTCGTCGTCCGTCAAGGCTTCCGCGCCTTCGGTCAGCACCTGAGACGCCGCGGCGTCGTTTGCCTCGCCGTCAACGGCGTTGCTGCTTGCGCCGTCAGAAGCGGTGCCGCCGCATCCTGCCAGAAGCAGCAGGGCAGAAAGAAGAAAAGCCAACAGCCATCGTTTCATAGGGATCCCTCCTTATTTGTGATATCCCAAGTATAGCATACAAACCGTGGGATGGCAAGAGCGCACCAGCCGCACCCAAAATTTTTCAAAAAGGTATTGACAAAACACGGCAGTATATGCTATAGTAATTCGTGCCTGTCGAGAGCATATGGCGGCGTAGCTCAGTTGGCTAGAGCATGCGGTTCATACCCGCAGTGTCACCGGTTCAAATCCAGTCGCCGCTACCACACCGGAGAGATGCGTCAGCATCTCTCCGGTATACCCCTCGAAAGACGGCCCGTTGGTCAAGAGGTTAAGACACGGCCCTTTCACGGCTGTAACATGGGTTCGATTCCCGTACGGGTCACCATGTCGGCACCCCGAGGGTCGCCGACAATTCGGAGGCTTAGCTCAGCTGGTTAGAGCGCCTGCTTCACACGCAGGAGGTCACTGGTTCGAGTCCAGCAGTCTCCACCACGAGAAAACCTTGGAATCACAATGGTTCCGAGGTTTTTTCTTTGCCTTTTTCTGGAAGAAAAGAGCCTCTCTGCTTGCGGTATTTTGGGGTATTTTCGGGTAATTTCGGGGCTTCTTGTTGCAAAAGTGTTGCAAATTTTTTCGGCCCTCTATCCGTTGTGCCACAAGGGTTTGCGGCTTTTTAGGCAGGGCCGCTTGTTGCAAATTTTTTTAGACGGCTTCCTTGCAGAATGCCCGACGGACCTTCTCAGCAGTTTGCTGCTCCCGATTTTTACGATCATAGTGGGTATAAACACTCAGCGTCATGTCCATCGTGCTGTGTCCAGCCAAATACTGGATCTCCTTTACGTCCAATCCAGCTTCAAAAAGACGTGTGATGTAAGTGTGGCGGAGAATATGGGCAGTTAAGGCGGAACACCGCATAAGCCAGCAAGTCTATTTTCAGGATATCCGTTTGGGGCCGATTACATCACGGACAGCATATTGTAGCGCTTCAGCAGCTGAATATCCTCCCGGGAGATGCGCAGGTCCTGCAGAAACTCCGGTGTCTCCGGCTGGATGCTCTTGGACAGAAATACCTTGGTGGAGGTAGGCATAATGGGCCGACAGGAGATGCCGAAGCCCAGCCCCCACTTTGTTCCGGCGTTCAGATAGGAGGCGGGCAGACACAGGAGATAGACATCCATCTCCGTGTCCTGGTTGTGGGTAACGATGTTGCTGAGGGCATCGTAGTGGCTCAGCGTACCCAGATAGGTGTTTTCACAGTTCCGGTACTGCTGATAGTCCTGAAAGTTCATGTACAGCGCTATGTCATAGGCGTTGGCGCCGGTCTTGGCCCGGATATCGATGACGCTGCGGACCAGACTGTTGTTCCGGCCGTCGAAATAGTACATATACAGCCGGTCAACGCCCCGGAAGAAGGCGGGCACGCTGTCGGCCATCAGATCTTCCACGGGCAGCGGGGCACAGTACAGCAGCTTTTCCGGCGGCACACCCAGGGCGGCCGCTACCTCGTACAGCGTCACCACGTCCATGGCGATCTGTCCGCTTTCATATTTGGATACGGTGGCCCCGGTTTTGTGGAGCAGCGCCGCCAGCTCCACGATCTTCATTCCGCGCTTTTTGCGGTAGTATTTGATCTTCGCGCCGATCTCTTCTGTCAATGTCATGGCACTTTCCTCAAAATCAAGTTTTAGTGATTTGACACTCTGCTTTTCAGTATAGACGCTTTTTCCGGTTCGCGCAAGGGAAAATATAATTGTGAGGAAAGTTTTTCGCAAAATTCGTTCCTGAAAAGTAAACGGCGGGCTTTGACGGGGCGCGCGGCGGCTGGTATTATAAAACCATAACAGGAAAGGAGCGATACACCATGACCTACAACTTCGACGAGATCATTGATCGGCGCAACACCAATTCCGAGAATGTAGAGGGCTGGCGGCCCTACATTTTCCACTGCGGGCCGGAGAGGGTGTTCCCCTACAAGGACGAGGAATTCATCCGGATGTGGGTGGCGGACATGGAGTTCGCTGTGGCGCCGGAGATCCTGCAGGCCATCACCGACCGGGTAGATCGGCGCATTTTGGGCTATACCCTGGTGTACGATAAGGGTTATTATGAGGCGCTGCGCGCCTGGTGCGAGAGCCGTTACGGCTGGTCCTTCCCCAAGGAGCAGCTGACGTTCTCTCCCGGCGTCATCCCGGCGCTGTACCAGCTGACGGAGGACCTGGTCAAGCCGCTGAATGGCAAGGTCCTGACCATGACGCCTGCCTACGGCTTCTTCCTCCACGCCTGCGAATACAACGGCGTGGAGCTGGTGACCTCGCCCCTGCGGGAGGAAAACGGCCGCTTCTCCGTGGACTGGGAGGACTTTGAGACGAAGGCCGCCGATCCGGACGTGAAGCTGCTGATGCTCTGCAATCCCCACAACCCCACCGGCCGCATCTGGACCGAGGATGAGCTGCGCCACATGGCGGCCATCATCGAAAAGCACCGGCTGTGGGTGGTGTCCGACGAGATCCACTGCGACCTGATCCGCGCCGGCCTGCGCCATACGCCCTTGGGCAAGATCATGCCGGACTATGACCGGCTCATCACCTGTATGTCTGCCAGCAAGACCTTTAATCTGGCGGGCCTGATGCACTCCAATATCATCATCCGCGACGCGGAGGAGCGTGCCCGCTTCCAGGACCGGGACAAGAACATCGGCGCGGTGAACCCGCTGTCCATCGCGGCCCACAAGGCGGCCTATGAGCACGGCGGCCCCTGGCTGGAGCAGCTGAAGGCCTATGTGGACGGCAACCTAGCCCTGGTGGATCAGTTCCTGAAGGAGAACATTCCCGGCGCGAAGTTTACCATTCCTGAGTCTACCTACTTTGCCTGGGTGGACCTGCGGGAGGTGCTGCCGGAGGTAGAGGACCTGCCGGACTTCTTTGCCAACAAGGCCGGTGTGCTGCTGGAGGGCGGCGACGGCCTGTTCGTGGGCAACGCCAGGGGGCATATCCGCCTGAATTTGGCCATGCCCCGTGCCACGGTGCAGACCGGCCTGGAGCGTATCGCCGAGGCCATCCGCAAGGAGAAGGCCGGCGCATAACGCCGCGGCCGAACGAATAGGCGTTGCACATCTCCTGCCTATCTGCTACAATGGCGGCAGTGTGCTGTGCGGGAGGGAAAACGCCTATGAAAAAAACGCTGGATTCCAACGTGATCAAGCTCGTCGCCATCGCGGCCATGACCGTCGACCATGTGGCCTGGTGGCTGTTTCCCGGCTATCCCCGGGCGGTGCTGCCACTGGCGATGCATATCATCGGTCGGCTGACCTGTCCCATCATGTGCTACTTTGTGGCGGAGGGCTATCACCACACCCGGGATATCCGGAAATACACGGCGCGGATGTTCCTGTTCGCGGTCATATCCCACTTCGCCTATGTGTTCGCGTCGGCGGATTTTGCCGGCTGGTGGTCGTTTATCCCGTTTTCCTCCGGCAGAGTGCTGAACCAGACCAGCGTCATGTGGTCGCTGGCATGGGGGCTGGTGATGCTGCGGGTGGTCCATGACCGGCGGCTCCGCCCGGCGGTGCAGGTGGCGCTGATCCTGCTGATCTGCCTGGTCAGCTTCCCGGCGGACTGGAGCTGTATCGCCGCCCTGTGCATCATGGCCTTCGGTACCAATCGGGGAAAGCTGAAGACGCAGGCGCTGTGGATGATGTTCTATGTGGCGCTTTACGCGGTGGTGTACGCCCTGGCGCTGGACTGGGTCTACGGCCTGGTGCAGCTGGCGGTGGTGCTGGCCGTTCCCGTGCTGGCGCTGTATAACGGGCGGCGTGGGCCGTCGCCGCGGGTGAACACGGTGATGAAGTGGCTGTTTTACCTGTACTACCCGGCGCACCTGGCCTTGATCGGCTGGCTGCAAATGCAATGAGACGCAGATACCCGGCACGCCTTTGGCGCGCCGGGTATCTTTTGTTGACGTGGTCGGTTTACAGCAAGGGGCGCCAGGGCGTCTCTCTGACCAGTCGTATCATCTCCCGGGCGAAGATGCCCAGAGCGCTGTCCCGACGGTACAGCACCCGCAGCTCCCAGCTGAGCTCGGGGACGTCTATGGCGTAGAAAATAAGCTTTCGCAGAGTATCCGACGGTATCCGGCCAATGAAGTAGCTGGGGACGAAAGAGGCGCAGTTTTCAAGAGAGGCGACCAGCGTGTGGTTGATGACCGGATCGCCGCAGTGGATCAGCGTGTCGGGAATAATGCTGTAATGCTGGAAAAACCGGTGGGAGGAGGCGTAGATCATCTGATTTTTGTTGTACATACAGTACTGAAACGGCGGCAGGTCCTCCACCGCCAGCGGCTTCGGCATCGGGCTCTCCATCGCCCGGAGCATTGCCGAGGGCCATCGCGGTGCCATCTCCGCCCGCACGGAGGGCGATACCATCACCTTTACCGCTTTGCTGAAATAAACGGGACGGGGCCGTCAGGCCCCGTCCCGTACTTTTCTGCGTTAATTCTGATAGTGTACCCGCCACGCCGTGTCCAGCGGCTGGCAGGCGAGCGCCGTGCCGTCCAGGTCGGCGCGGTGCATATCCACGGCGCACAGCTGGGCGGCGTCGTAGGTGGTGTAGTAATACACCCCGGTGTCGGCGTTGCAGCAGCTGGTATACAGCGTCAGCTCGCACGCGCCGTCCTCCAGCACGCAGCAGCCCCGCTGCTGTGCCGCCGCGCCCAGAATGTGCAGGAGCTGGCTGACGCTCTCAGTCTCGCCGTCGCCGGAGCGGCTGTTCAGCCGGGTAAAGGCCGTCCGTACAAAGCGGGAGGGGGAGGACAGGTCGCCGGGCAGACCCATGGCGCCCATGCCCCGACTGTATGTCTCCAGCGGCAGGGCGGGGGAGAAGCGGTTTTCCGGCGGCTGGGGGGACAGCTGGGCGTAGTCGTTCAGCCGGAACAGCTGCATGGGGAAGGGCGGCTCGTTGGTCAGCACGCCCGCCGGGTCCTCATAGACCCGCAGGCCCTCCGCCGTCTGCTCCACCGCGAAGCACTGCTCCTGGTCCGCCAGCAGCCAGTGCAGCCGGGCCGGGGGCAGCCCCGGCAGAAAGGCGTCGTCGGTGATGCGGCTCTCCGCCAGCAGATCCCGGGCCTCCGCCGCCGTGGCGCAGCGGCCCAGCAGCCAGGGGATCAGCTCGAACTGTGCCACGTTGGCCTTTCCCGGCGCGCAGGGGCCGTATACGGCGCTGCGTACGAAGTTCAGCCCCGCCATGCACAGGCCCTTCTCGTTCACCGCGTCATAGTACAGGGGGTAGCCGTCCTGTACGGAGGCCATGCCGATCATGGCGTAGTGCCGCGTCAGGTCCGGCAGGTGCCGCATGGGCAGGGGAAAGAGCCGGGGTGTGATGACCACCTGCTCGCCGAAGCCGCGCTCGTAGTCCAGATTGCGCCCGAAATAGAAGCATTTTGTCTTGTATGTGGCCGCAGTGCACATGGGCCGGGACCTCCTTTTATTCGTTATCCGCCGGCTCGGCGGGGTACTGCCGCTTCAGGAAGGAGAGAAAATACCGGACGGCGCTGTTGGCCGGGGGCGGTGTCTTCACCGCCGCGCCCAGCCGGCGTGACAGCGGCTCCGCCAGCGGAAGCACCCGCACCTGGCCCTCATAGCCCGCCAGAGAGAAGGCGGACAGCACCGACACGCCCAGCCCCGCCGCCACCATGGACAGTATGGCCGCGTCGTCCGACGCCGTGACCTCCAGACGTGGTGCCTCCGGCGGCAGCAGCCGCGCCACATACTGCTCCGGGCAGGAGAGAAATGTCTCCTGCAGCAGGCGCTCCAGGGGGATGACGTCCTCCGTCCAGGGGAAGTCCGGCGGCACCACCGCCACCAGCGGCGCGTCCGTCAGCGGCGTCCAATAGAAGCCCTTGCCGCAGGTCTCCTCCACCAGGGCCAGCTGCACCCGTTCCTCCTCCAGCGCCGCGGCCAGCTCATAGCCGCCCACCAGCACGTCGATCTTGATCTCCGGGTGCAGTTTGCGGAACTTCTGCAGCAGCGCCGGCAGCCGTGCCCGGGCGATGCTGGCAAAGCAGCCGATCCGCAGCACGCGGTTGTGGGCCTCGCCCTGGGCCGCCGCCTCCCGCCGCAGGGTCTCACTGGCGCGCAGATAGTCCTGTATATAGGGCAGCAGGTGCTCACCCTCCTCCGAGAGCCGGACGCCGTGGCTGCTGCGGGCGAGCAGGGTGCAGCCCAGCTCGGCCTCCAGCTTGTTCACCATGTGCGTCATGGCAGACTGGGTGTAGCCCAGCTGCGCCGTCGCCTTTCCAAAGCTGCCGCACTGCACTGCCGTCAGCAGCGCCCGCAGCCGTTTGTCATCCATAGGGGCCTCACTATTACAATAAATTTGGACAGGAAAGCCGGGCAGCCAGTCCGGCTTTCT
>ERZ825896.3584-NODE-3584-length-12905-cov-3.222490_pt1 | contig 12905 bp, 10 predicted proteins | sample MGYA00519858_ERZ825896 | MGnify/ENA primary metagenome ERZ825896 (study PRJEB31778, sample SAMEA3449214) | human gut metagenome | biome: human gut; feature: human-associated habitat; material: faeces | place: United Kingdom | collected 2010/2012 ... | reverse complement strand
GGATCTGCCCGCCCGTTTTTCGCGTTTGAATGAAATTCACCCTTGGTATTGCAGATGGGGCAAGTTTCCGAACATGCCCTTGGTAAACGTCCAGGTGGTGCCAAAGTCAAAGCCGGAGTAGGAGGACTGGCTCTCCGCCTGGTTGGAGTTCAACTGTGTGCCCGCATATGTATATTCCGCGTTGGTGTAAAAATCGTTGCCGTCGACGGTCTGGGACACCCGGTAGCAGTTGAGGTCCGCCGATCCGGATATGGGGAGGGCGTAGAGTCCGCCCACATACGCCGTGCCATCGTAGCTCAGGTTGCCGGGGGCGGTGGCTGTCACATTTCCGGCGGCGTAGCTCCAGTAGAAGAGGGACTCGGTTCCGTCGCCCACCAGGCCGCCTACCGCCATGGGGAAAACACCTCCGCTGGAGTTTGAGGTCACAACATCGCCCTGGGCAAAACAGTCGCTGATCTTTACGCGGGTAGCGGTTCCCACCAGCCCGCCGGCGGTATGGCCGATCTGTCTTGTAGTTCCTCTCATGAGATAGTCTGCCCGCACCGCGCCGGTGGCGTAGCATCGGGAGAGTTCCGTCAGCTCATCGACATTTAGGCTCGCCAGTTGGCCGATGAGGCCGCCGGCCATGCAGACGTTTCCGTTGGTGGCCTTGGTGGACGAGATTTTCACATCGCAGGTGGAGAAGCAGTTCACCACCCGGTTGTCCGGCTGGTTCATCAGATAGCCCACCAGGCCGCCGGCGTAGGGGCCGTCTCCACTGGCGGTAATGCGCCCGCCGGTGACATAGCAGTTGATATAGTCGGTGCGCTGGGAACTGCCCACCAGGCCGCCGGCGTAGACATCCCCAGAGGTAGTGGAATAAGGGTCGCAGGCGGTGATCCCCCGCTCGTCGATCTCCACCGCCAGGTTTTTGATGACGGCGTCATAGGCCGAGGCGAACAGGCCCGCCAGCGGCTCTCCGGTGGTCTGGGAGATATACAGGCCGCTGACCGTGTGCCCCCTGCCGTCCAGGGTACCCTGGAAGCCGTAGATGGGCTCCCACTCGCCGGTGAGCTGGATGTCACGGGTCAGGTAGTAGATCTTGCCTGCGCTCTCCGCGCTGTCAATGGCGGCCAGCTCCTCCGCAGTGGAGATGGGGATGGCTCCGCTGGGCACAATATCGGCGGTGGGGTCGGCCAAGAAGCCCACTGTGTCTGTCATCGACTCTACCACGGTGACATCAAGCGTAGCGCTCCTGGTGACCCCGGCCTCGGTGTACCTAAACTCCACGGTAGTTGTGCCAGGCGACTTGAAACTTATTTTCGCACCGTCAGCAGTGTTGCTGACAAGGATCTTGCTGTTATCGTAGTACCACGTCATAGAGCTGGGACTGATGGTCCGATCTGCCTTGCCATTGATGTAGTGGGCCGTGATGACCGGCCAGTCCCGGGTACCGCCCACCTCGCCCACAATGGCGGAGGGCGACAGGGAGATGGAGTCCAGCGCATAAATGATCTCGGCGGAGCGCACAGGAGCGGAAATGGGCTCGCAGAGGGGCGCCTTTGTCTCGCTGTCCACACAGAACACTTTGATGACCGCATCATCTGGCAGCTCGCCGGGGACGGTGATGGTCGTTTCAACATAGCCAGCCTTTGCCTCCAGCTGCTTTTGGCAGCTGCCCACGGAAAGCATCCGGCCCTCGCTGCTGTACGCCGCCGCGTAGAAGGTGACATCCATCGGCATCGGCAGGGTGTCGTTGATCCAGAAGGTGGCCTCGTAGTCCCACCGCTTGGCCAGCTCCATCTGGTAGAACTCCACCTTCTGCTTGCTGAAAGTGTAGCGGAATTCAGAGGTGGTGCCGTATTCGTCATCAAAATCAATCGACTGGGGGACCGCCCGGATGACGGTGGTGACAGGCTCCTCGATTCGAATGGGCTCCGTATATTCGATCCCGTGGGTCTTGGGGTCGCTGCCGTCCAGCGTATACAAGATTCTGTAGCCGGGTTCGGTGGTCAGTGTGACCTCCAGGGGCGCACTCCAATCTCCGGGCGCCCAGTTGGTCGTTACCTTGGGCAACTCCAGGGTATAGCGGTAGGAATTCACCGCCAGCGACTTGCCCCACAGCCGGGCCGCCACCCAGAGCGTGGCCGAACGGTCCAGCTCAAAGGGGCCGGTATACAGCGTCCCATTTTCATACGGCGACGGGTCGTCCAAGGCGTAGTACAGCTCCGCCTCCTCCCTGTTGCAGGAGAGTTCGATGGTCTGGATGCCCTGGTAACTGCCATATTTCGGCGTAACCTGGATTTCGAACACCGGCAGCGTGTAGGAAAAAGTTTCCTCAGCCATGAGCTGACCGTCATACCTGGCATAGACGGTAAGCTGGGTGCTGTTGACCACACCGACGGGGCCGTCATAGGGCTGCTCCTCCCCGCCGTCCAGCTTGTAGGACAGCTGGGCATAGTCCGCGCTGCACGCCAGGGAGACCTGGACACCGTCATCCAGCTCCCCTCCGTCCGGGGTGGCCGTGACGGTCACTGGGGGGTACTGGTAGGAGAATGTCGTTACCTCCCCCCACCCGCCGTCCCGGCGCGCCGCGACCTTCAGATCCGTGGTCCGGCAGATGGTGACAGGCCCCTCGTATTGGATGCCCGTACCCTGGGTGGGATCGCTTCCGTCCAGGGTGTACCAGAGCTCGTAGCCTTCCCTGGCCTCCAGCGTCACCTCTATGGGCTGCTCAAAGCTTCCTCCTGCGGGACTGGCGGTCACGCCGGGAGAGATCACATACTCGTATGTAAGCACGTCGCCGTATGTGCCGTCCACCTGCGCTACGGCCCTGACCGTGGTGGTGCCGAGGATTCCTATTTTGCTGGCATAGCTATACCGGCTGCTGCTGGTGGTGGGATCTGTTCCGTCGGTGGTGTAGTAGATCTGCGCCTCCGGCTCGGCGCAGGACAGCGCCACCTGGATGGGCGCGTCGTAGGTCCCGGCCGGCTGGTCGGCCCGCACCGGGTAGCGCAGGTCCTGATAGGAGTAATGGGACACCCGGTAGACGTTCTCATCCAGCTGGCCCCAAAGCAGCAGCTCGGTATCCCCGGTCAGGCGGATGGGGCTGGTATAGGGCTGCTTACCAGAAGACTGGCCCAGAACAGTATAGGAAATCTGCGCGCCCTCCACCGCTTCATCCAACGCCGCAGAGACCTCCACCGGCGCTTCCGCCAGCCCCATGTCGTAGATCCCGGAGGGAAGGCCGGCCGACACGCCCAGGCTTCTGGCGTTCATTTGGATGCGGCCGCTTCCGTCCAAGCCCCAGTAGGGCTCCCCGCCGGCCGTATTGAGCTGGTCCGCCAGTTCCTGGCCAGCCTCCCTCTGCTCAGCGTCCGCGGTTCCTTCCCCGCCGCCCGTGATGCTGGAAACGCCATCGCCGCCGGTTACCTCAGCGTCTCCGTAATAGCAGCCGGTCACAGCCCCCTCGTTGAAGCCGCAGAGAAGGCCCGGGTTTTTCTCCACATAGTCATATGTGCTGCCTGAGGTAACAGGCAAGTCACTGTAACAGTTTCGAATGGTTCCGCCGGCCTGGTTCCATCCGGCAATTCCGCCGGCGCCCGATATGACCGTGACCCTAACACCCACATAAGTAGCGCCTGAGCAGTAAGCTTCTATTAGGTCACTGCTGCTGGCCTCATCTTTTGTCACACAGCAGTTGGAGATCGTGCCCGCGTTTACTCCCGCCAATGCCCCTACTGAAAGATGCCGCGTTTGTGACGGCTTATCAACAAGATCGATATCATATGTTTGAATCTCAATGCTTCCCGCCTTCACATGGCAGTTTTCAATTTTGCCGGTGTTACTGTTTGTTAAAATGCCATAGTACAGGTCGTTCGATTTACCCCACCTGATACTTCCCGCGTAAACGTACGGATTGATGAGCGTCAGATTCCGGATGGTCCCGCTATTCACGCCAAACAGCGCCGTCGTCAGCCCCGCAATGGAATGGCCGCCGCCGTCATAGATGCCTGCCAGACGCGCAGGCATGCTCACGAGATAGGCGCCGCTTAAGTCGATGTCCGCTGTCTGCAAAAAGTGGCTGCCGGAGTAATTTTCCACCGCCTCCAGCTGCCACGGCGTGGACACCAGATAGGGGTCCTCCGCCGTCCCGCTGCCCCCGTCAAAAGGCGAACTCGCCGCCGCCGCGAAGGGGCTCCCCGCCGGTAGCCAGGCCAGTGCCATGGCCAGGCACAGCATCAGGCTGATCAGTTTTTTCATGTTATCACCCGTCCTTTTCTGCAATCGGCCGTTTTAAGTTTAGTATAGCATGGAAAAACGCGCACTTAAAGAATGCTCTTTGCATACCCTTTGCGGACAGGTCTTTGTGCCGCGCAGCGTTTCTTTCTGTACTCTGTACAAGGCTGTCTATCCCTACAACCTCAATTGCATCTCGCTCCCCTTTCCCCCTTCCGGTATTTTTTCACCACCCACATTATCTACCCTACCGCATATATGCGAAAACCCCGGCAAAAGCAGGACTTTTTGACAAACTGAAGCCCGGAGCCTAAGGCTCCGGGCTTTCCTCCTGTCCCTGCAAATGTTCAAATCCGGGGGTTGTCTCATCCTTACGGTAAAACGTAAAGCAGCCGGTGGCCACCTTTCGCTCCTGATCGTCGGTGAGCACCACGTCGTATACAGCGATGGTCCGGCCGATTCGCTGGGGCGTGGCAACACATTTGATTTTGCTGCCCGTCCCCGCAATCAGATAGTTGAATGTGCTGCTCAGGGTGACGCATACCCGCCCCTTGGCGTGAACTGCCGTGCCCGCCACGCTGTCGGCCAGGGCCACCAGGCAGCCGCCGTGCACCACCCCCATGGGATTCAGGCTCTCGGGCGTGATGGTCAGCTCTCCCTCCGTATGATCTTCTGCAATTTTTGTAATCTGAATATGGTTGTGAACGGCGAATCCGCTCTGCCGGTTCACCCGGTGATAGAGTTTACTGTAAGAATCCATCCAGTATCTTCTCCTCTGCCTCCTCTTCTGTCAGGCCCAGGGTCATAAGCTTGAGAATCTGATCCCCGGCGATGCGGCCGATGGCGGCCTCGTGGACCAGCTGGGCGTCCACATGGTTTGCCACAATGGCGGGGATCGACTTGATCTTGGCGTCTCCCATAATGATGGAGTCGCACTGGACATGTCCGAAGCAGTCGCTGTTGCCCGTCACGCGCGGGTAAAAGACCTGTACGGATTGATCCTGGGCCACGGAACGGGAGATGACCCGCCCGGAAGCGCCGGGACCGTCCAGAATCACATCCATATCGCTTTCGGCAATCTGGCTGCCATGGGTCAGGAGTTTCTCTGTGATAACCACCTCGGCCCCGGCCCCCACTACCACCTTGGTCTCCCGCTTGGTGGAGTCCACCCCCCGAATCTGGGTGGTCTCCAGCTCGATAGAGGCTCCCTCCTCCAGATAGACCACTGTCTGAGGGTTCATGATGCGCTTTCCGGTGCCCTCACCCTCGCCGTAGTGGCGCTCCACGTAGCGCACCTTGGACCTCTTGCCTACATAGAAGGTATGGACGCCGTCATGCTGCGCGGTCTCGCAGCCCGAATTGTGAATGCCGCAGCCGGCCACAATGTCCACATCGCAGTCCTCGCCAATGTAGAAATCATTGTACACCATCTCGGTAAGGCCGGTCTGCGTGATGATCACCGGGATATGAACCGACTCCCGTTTGGTGCCCGGCTTAATGCGGATATCAATGCCGGACTTGCCGGGCTCGGTCTTGGTGGTTATCTCAATATTTGCTGTAGAGGCCCGGGAGTCCAGCTCGCCGTTCCGGCGAATATTGTAGGCGCCCTGGGGCGTCTTTTCCAGCTCCGCAATCTCCTTGAGGAGCTTCCAGTCGTTCCGCTCCATTACCTCGCCCCCCCGCTCATATAGCTGCACCCAGAGATGGTGTTGGCCAGGATCTGGGGAAAGATTTCGTCCTTGGGCCCGTGCTTTTCCACCTGGCCCCCCTTGACCATAATGATCTCATCGGCCAGATCGATGATCCGCTCCTGATGGGAGATGATGAGAAGCGTGGCCTCCCGCTTCTCGTGGATCGCCTTGAAGGTTTCCGTGAGCCGGGCAAAGGACCACAGGTCGATCCCCGCCTCAGGCTCGTCAAAAATCATAAGTCCGGCCTTCCGGGCAAGAATCGTGGCGATCTCAATCCGCTTCACCTCGCCGCCGGAGAGAGAGGCATCTACCTCCCGGTCGATATAGTCGTTTGCGCACAGGCCAACCCGTGTGAGATACTGGCATCCCTCCTCATGGGTCAGCTTGTCGCTTCCGGCCGCGAGAGCCAGCAGATCCTTAACGCGCAGGCCTTTAAACCGCGGGGGCTGCTGAAAGCCGTAGCTTACCCCCAGCTTAGCCCGTTCGGTAATCTTCATATGCGTAATGTCAGTACCGTTCCAGGTGATGGTGCCGGAGGTGGGCTGCACCAGTCCCATAATCGCTTTGGCCAAGGTGGTCTTTCCGCCACCATTTGGGCCGGTGATGACCACAAATTTATTGTCCTCCACCGTCAGATCGATGTCCCGCAGGATATCCAGCTCGCTGTCCCGCTCGCCTTCCACCTGGTAGCAGAGGCCTTTGATTTCCAACATAGCCGTTGCTCCTTTGTTTATCATCTCGTGATTTGATATTGTACCACGCAGCGCACAAAAATACAAGCACGGCCTCGTTTTTCCGCCCTTCGGGGCACTTTGAGGGCCATTGGCATAGGATGGAGGGAAATCAGGAAGATTAGGAGGCAACCCTATGGAACAAGATCATCTCCCCTGTTCGCCTGACGCGCCCCTCCTCCCCCCCTGCGACAGGGAGGTCTTTGAGCGTGTGTGGCGCCGCGTCATGCCCGAGGATCGGCCCGACTGCCCCTTTCTCTTGGAACAGGAGCCCGAGCGCGGGCCCGAATCTGCTCCCCCCGCTGAAGTGGTTCCGGCACCCCAGGCCGACGTACCCGTATCGGAACCAGGCACCGCCCTGGCCGTTTCGGCGCCGGCCGCAGCCACGCCGGCCGCAGCCGAGGTGCGCGCTCCAAACGATTCTCTGGAGAACGACGTCCCCTGTCTGGGCGCCGCCTCCGCTGTACACAGCGGACAGCTGCAGGCCTTTATCGACCGCGAGATCTCCGACTGGCATACCTATCAGATGCTGGCCCGCCGGGCCCAGGGAGCGGGAGGCAAGGCGCTTGCCACCCTGGCCGCCGACGAACGCCGGCACGCCAAACGCCTTTCCACCGCCTACTTTCTCATCTCCGGCGTACGCTACTGGCCTGTAGAGCGAATGGCCGCCCACACCTCCGGTACATACCCGGCCATCCTCCGCGCCCGCTTCTGTGCCGAACAGAAGGGGGAGTGTGCCTATCTGGCCGCAGCTGAAGAGACTGCAGATCCCGCCCTCCGGGAGCTCTTTCTGGAGCTGGCCGGTGATGAAAACGCCCACGCCTGGCTTCTGCGCGGTATTTTGGAACAGCTGTAGCCTTTTTTCCATATGCCGTCCATCTCCGGCCCCCTCTTCCGCGTTCAGAGGGGAAGGCCAAGTGTCAGCCCAAGAAAGCACCCCGGCGCCATTCATATGGCGCCGGGGTGCTTTACAGAGGGAATCAGCGGCTCTGCGGTCTTCAGGCCTCCGTCAGAGCTGCCGTACCGCCGAAGGCCTCCACCGCTCTGGCGTCGGCCTCCCGCTTCTCCTCAATTGCGTCTTTTAGGATCATATCTTTCACTTTCATCAGTCGGATCTGTGTACTACGCTCATTCTCATCCAGTTTCATCGTAATGTATTTGATACTTTCCTCTGTCTCTGGAATGATAACATGCTCCAGTGCATTTACACGACGTCTTGTCTTCTCAATCTCTGCCGCCATCAGCTGACATGCTTTTTCACATTCTGCAAGTCGGATCATATCTGGGAGGATATCTGATAAAGACTTCACTGCTCCATCAAGATCGCTGGAAGTAAACGCAAATCCATAAGAATAGATATCATTTTCATCCGCTGTTCTTGTTTTGGATGTGAAGGTCGGAATCTCAACGCTCATAACATTCTTCTCATCAACTATAAGTCCAACTTCCTGCTTCGGAGCCATCAATGCAGTATTCAGTGCTGCCTCTGACATTCCGGCCCGGGCAATAACAAAATTACGGTTCGCAGAGAGAATTCCTTCTTCTACACGAAGTCTCACTTCCATATTTTCTCGGACAAGATCCAGATACTGGCGCATCAGCTCATCACGCTTATCTTTCAAAAGCTTGTGACCACGAATGGCTGTAATCCGCTTTTTCTTCAAACGGGTCAGTTCCATACGGGTTGGATTCACTTGTTTCGCAGCCAATACCGCCACCTCCTCTTTCTATCTTCGATTATTCTGTCTGTTCTTACTCTTTGTCGTAATATTCATCCAGATATTTATCGTCAATTCGTTTGAGTTCGGTACGCGGCAGCATGCGAAGCAGCTTCCATCCGATATTCAATGTTTCCTCAATGCTTCGGTCTGTCTGATATCCCTGAGATACATATTCTTTCTCAAATGCATCTGCGAAACGTGCATATTTCAGGTCAATTTCTGTCAGTGCGGCCTCTCCCAGGATAACCATCAGCTCTTTTGCATCTTTACCACGCGCATAAGCGGCAAACAACTGATTCATTGTATTGGCATGATCTGCTCTTGTCTTACCTGCTCCGATTCCTTTATCTTTCAAACGGGACAGAGATGGGAGAACATCAATTGGAGGTGTTACTCCTTTTCTGTAAAGCTCACGGCTTAAGATGATCTGTCCTTCCGTGATATATCCTGTCAGGTCAGGGATTGGATGAGTTTTATCATCCTCAGGCATTGTCAGGATCGGGATCATTGTGATACTTCCCTTCTTGCCATTCTGACGTCCTGCTCTTTCATACAGTGTTGCAAGGTCTGTGTACAGATATCCCGGATATCCACGACGTCCAGGAACTTCCTTTCTGGCTGCTGATACCTCACGCAACGCATCTGCGTAGTTTGTGATATCTGTCAGAATAACAAGGACATGCATATCCTTTTCAAATGCAAGATACTCCGCTGCTGTCAGCGCCATACGTGGTGTTGCGATACGCTCGATTGCCGGGTCATTCGCAAGGTTTACAAACAATACTGTTCTGTCGAGTGCTCCTGTCTCACGGAAGCTTTCGATAAAGAAATTAGACTCCTCGAAAGTAATACCCATAGCAGCAAATACAACCGCAAAATTTTCATTTGTTCCAAGTACCTTTGCCTGACGGGCAATCTGTGCTGCCAACTGTGCATGCGGCAGACCAGATGCTGAGAAGATTGGAAGCTTCTGTCCACGAACCAGTGTATTCAATCCATCAATTGCAGATACTCCTGTCTGGATAAACTCCTCCGGATAACATCTGGCCGCCGGATTCATCGGAAGACCATTGATATCCATTCTGGCATCCGGAAGGATCTGTGGACCTTCATCGATTGGATTACCAAGTCCGTCAAAGACGCGTCCAAGCATATCTTCTGACACACCAAGTTCCATGCTTCGTCCGAGGAATCTCACCTTACTGTTGGAAAGGTTGATACCTGTTGAACTTTCAAACAGCTGTACAAGGACATCGCTTCCGTTCACTTCCAGAACTTTACATCTTCTAGTCTCTCCGCTCGCCAGCTCGATCTCTCCAAGCTCATCATATGTTACGCCTTCTACTCCATGCACCAGCATCAGAGGTCCGGCCACTTCCTGAATGGTTCTATATTCTTTTGGCATTTAACCTTCCTCCTTTACAAATGCTGCTGCGATCTGAGCGCTTAATGTCTCATCAACCTGCTTAAATTCTTCGTCAAGCTTATCTTCTGTCACATATTTAAAACGTCCGATCTGCTCTCTGACCGGCATTGAGATCAGCTTCTGAAGTGATGCACCATCTTTTAATGCATCGGTTGCTCTGTCAAAAAATTCGTTAACGAGAACCATCATCATGTGCTGTTTCTTCAATGACGTATACGTATCTACTTCATGGAAAGAGTTCTGATGCAGGAAGTCCTCACGAATCGATCTTGCAGCTTCCATCTTCAGACGGTCGGACGGTGAAAGTGCGTCCATACCTACCATCTTAACGATCTCTTCCAGTTCTGCTTCTTCCTGAAGCAGTGTCATCATCTTCTGACGGCCTTCCATCCAGTCTTCGGCAACCTGTCCGTTAAACCATTTTTCCATATCATCCAGATACAGGGAGTAACTCTTCAACCAGTTGATTGCCGGGAAATGTCTCTTGTATGCCAGGGATGCATCCAGTCCCCAGAACACTTTGACGATACGAAGTGTTGCCTGTGATACCGGCTCAGATGTATCACCACCCGGAGGAGATACGGCTCCGATAACGGAAAGTGCACCTTCTCTTCCTTCTTTTCCAAGAGAAACTACATGTCCGGCACGCTCATAAAACTGTGCCAGACGACTTCCAAGATAAGCCGGATATCCTTCTTCACCAGGCATCTCTTCCAGACGTCCTGACATCTCACGAAGTGCCTCAGCCCAACGGGATGTTGAGTCTGCCATAAGTGCTACGGAATATCCCATATCACGGAAATACTCTGCAATCGTAATACCTGTATAGATGGATGCTTCACGGGCAGCGAAAGGCATATCGGAAGTATTTGCAATCAGAACCGTACGCTCCATAAGAGAACGTCCCGTCTTCGGGTCTTTCAGTTCCGGAAATTCATTCAGAACGTCTGTCATCTCATTTCCACGCTCACCGCATCCGATATAGATGATGATATCTGCATCGGCCCATTTGGCGATCTGATGCTGTGTCATGGTCTTTCCGGTTCCGAATCCGCCTGGGATGGCAGCGGTACCGCCCTTTGCAATCGGGAACAGCGTATCGATAACGCGCTGGCCGGTGATGAGCGGCATATCCGGCGAAAGCTTTTTCTGGTACGGTCTGCCGCGGCGGACAGGCCACTTCTGCATCAGCGATACGTTCACACTGCTGCCGTTCGGCGTGTCAATGACCGCCACGGTGTCCGTTACGGTGTATTCACCGGCAGAAATGGAGCGGATTGTGCCGCGCACGCCTGCCGGTACCATAATCTTGTGCAGCACGATCTCAGTCTCCTGTACGGTGCCGAGAATGTCGCCGCCTTCTACTTCGTCGCCTACCTGTTTAAGGGGCGTGAAGCTCCATTTTACATCGCGCTTTAAGGAGGGAACCTCCACGCCGCGCTTTAAGTTGTTGCCCGTCATTTCCATAATGGCGGTCAGCGGGCGCTGAATACCGTCGTAAATGGAGCTGATAAGGCCCGGCCCGAGTTCAACGCTCATCGGCTCGCCGGTGGATTCCACAGGCGCACCCGGCCCGAGACCGGAGGTCTCCTCGTAAACCTGAATGGAGGCCTCGTCTCCGTGAATTTCTATGATCTCGCCGATCAGTCGCTGGTCGCTGACGCGCACAACGTCGAACATGTTCGCGTCGCGCATACCGCCTGCAACTACGAGCGGACCGGCTACTTTTTTGATTGTGCCTTGGCTCATGTGCTTAGTCACCCGTTTCGTTAATCGTTGTCGTTAAAGATAATGTCGGAGCCGACTGCCTGCTCCACGGATTTTTTAACCATTTTAATGCCCATGCCCGTGTTGCCCGTAACGCCGGGAATCGGGATGATGGCGGGCAGCGGCTGCAGGCGGAAGTGGTCCAGTTCGTGCTCCAACTCGGCGGCAAGCGCTTCCGTAATGTAGATTACGGCGTATTCGCCCTCCGCTAAGCGGCGCAGCGTTTTGGAGCCCATCTCCGAATCCGTCACGGGAAAGACCTCTAGACCGAGCGCGGCAAAGCCGTAAATGCTGTCGCGGTCTCCGATGACTGCTGCTCTGTACATTTCGTTTCCCTCTTTCTTTACAGGTCTCTCAAACGTGCACGGATGCGCTCATCCGGCAGGTTGTTCTGCTTGCCGGAGATAATAATGCGCACGGTAGAAATCTCGTTTTGGCGCGCCGTAACATACCCAAGCAGCGGCGCCACCGTAAAGTAATCCTGGCGGCTGATTTCTTTTACAAGCGCTGTCTGGCGGTCGTCGCACCATTTTTCAAACGCGGAGAAGCCGTCCTTCAGCGCCTTTACGCCGTCAGCATAGTCCGTACGGGAAAGGTACGCGTAAAACGTGTCCGTGTCTTTCGACGCCGCGTCAATGAGCTCTTCCAGATCCAGTGTGTCGCACGGGGCGAGGCTTTCTTCCAAAAACGCACGGCTTTTGCCGGTGTGCAAAGCGCGTGCCGCGATTTTAATGTCCGCCGCCGCCACCTTAAACTCGGAAAACGCCGTAATCAGCGCGTTTTTGCTCTCTTTACCGGTCTTGTGGATCGCCGTGAGGCATGCGCGGTCTAAAATGATGTCGCACCGCTGACCGTCGCGCGTGGTAAGCAGCGCGTCCGTCGCCTTTTTTGCGGCTTCCGCCATAAAGTCCGGCAGAAGGGAGAAGTCATTTTCTCTGACCGCCTGCTGCATTTTTTCCGGCTCCACGGTGCCGCCGGACATAAACACGTTGTGCGGCTCCGCGTTTGTGACGGTGCACTTCACCGCCGCTTTCATATTGTTGAAGTCTATGGGATACAGCAGTACGCTGAACGGCGTGAGGTCGGGCAGCAGCTCGTGCATGAGTGCCCACGTTTTCTCCTCCTCGGCGGCAAAAATTGCCTCGGCAGAGGTTTCGCCGCCAGCGCCCCAGCCCTTATCGGCCAGTGCACGGAAGCACTCTGCCGGCGTTTTGCACGCCATCAGCCTGTCCAGATCCTGCTGCGTCAAAAGCGAAAGCTCCCGCGCTTTAATGCGCGCCACAGCATAGATGTATTCCTGTTCCATTCGTTAAACCACCTTTTCTGCCGGCGGCTCAGCGAAAGAGCATGC
>ERZ825896.3578-NODE-3578-length-12925-cov-3.126340_pt1 | contig 12925 bp, 12 predicted proteins | sample MGYA00519858_ERZ825896 | MGnify/ENA primary metagenome ERZ825896 (study PRJEB31778, sample SAMEA3449214) | human gut metagenome | biome: human gut; feature: human-associated habitat; material: faeces | place: United Kingdom | collected 2010/2012 ... | reverse complement strand
AGCTAAATCTTTATTTGTCATACTTTTCTCCTCTATCTATATAAAATAAATTTATTAAACATATTGGTTGCCCTAGTTAGATTCGAACTAACGCATCTCGGAGTCAGAGTCCGATGCCTTACCGCTTGGCCATAGGGCAATTTAACAAATATATTTTATCACAAATTATATTAAAGTTAAAGAAAAAACAAACATTTAGTTTGTTATTCAGTTCTAAGTGCGTCAACTGGATCTTTTTTAGCAGCTATTTTTGCAGGTATAAAGCCACCTATAACAGTAAGTAACACACTTATCATTATAAGAATTATTGCATGTACTGGATTAAGTTTTGCAACGTTTTTTAATTCAGTTAAATTTTGTATAATTGAATTAGCCGGTATAATAAGTAATCTTGATATAAGTATACCAAGTAATCCAGAACATAAACCTATTATAAACGTTTCAGCATTAAAAACTCTTTTTATATCTTTTTTTCTAGCTCCTAGTGATCTTAAAATTCCAATTTCTTTTGTTCTTTCAAGCACACTTATATATGTTATAATTCCTATCATAATTGATGAAACAACTAGTGAAATTGAAGAGAATGCTATTAAAACAACTGTAATAGCGTCCATAATATTATTTGTAAGTGATGAAATCATCGATGCCATATCGGTATATTCAATTTTGTTTTCTTCTCCTAAATCTTTATTATACTCATCTAAATAATCCGTAATTTTTTCTTTTGTTTCAAAATTTTTAGGGTATATATAAATTGCACTTGGAATACTTTCAGCACCTAAATATGAAAGTACATAATCTTTTGTGTTATAACTATTACTATTTTCATCAAATGGTTGGCCAGACAAAACATTTATATTTGATATTTCTTGAGCTTTTACAATTTTAGAATCTTTGTTTTTGCTTATTATTAAGTCTACAAGTGAATTTGTATAACCTATTCCACTACCACTTGTCATAGATTCTTTTTCTTCTTTTCCTCTTATTATTGCTTGAACTTTTAAAGTTATACTGTTTTTGCTATTGTAAAGAGTTTCATAATTAGTGTTAGGTATAAAAATTCCGTTAAATTCACTATAATATTCATCATTTATCACAACTTTCAATTCTTTGTTTAATATTTCATCAAATGTCACTTTATCTTCTTCATTAAAACCAAGTTGTTTTAATGTTGACATATATACTTGGTTTTTGCTATCAACTTGCAATATCAAACCTGGTTTTGAATCATCTATTTCTCCATATAATATATCATAATTATTCTCTATGACTTCTAAATTATTTTTACTCTTTGAATTTGTTGGTAGTAATGTCCATGGTTGAGTATTCATATTTGTTGTATCTACTAATTTATATGTATTGTTATTTTTACTTATAATATTAAACCCTATGCTTTTTTGATATGATATGCCTGTTATATTATTTACATCTATATTATCTATGTATTCTATATATTTTTTAGTAATTACATTTTTGTGGGTTAGTGTTTCACTTATGTCTTGTTGTGAATATACTATTTTTTCATCTGTATATTTTTCTAATCTCATACGACTCAAAATATCCAGAATAGAATCTTGCTTTACCTGTTCATTTAAAATCTGTGTTATTTCATCTGTCAGATAATCACATACAAAATATTGTTCACTCATACGATCATGTTTTGATTTCATTTCCATATATCCATAATTAGATAAAAACAGAAAATACTCTCTTGCAATCCTCACATCGTTAGCCCCTGGTGTACAATTTGGCCATTGGGAAATATCAATACTTCCTTCTCTGTACCATCGTATAAAATTAACATAATCTTGTAATTCTGCATGGCACCCAGACAACGGTATCACAATCTTGACTAGTTCTTCTGTTGTCAAATACCCCTCTCCATGTTTTAATAACTCACATACAATTTCCAATATAAGTTTTAATGGATAAATAATCAAACCATGTTTCAACCATAATTCGCATTCTTCTGACGACTGAACTTGCGGATTTGGCAACCGAAATGTCTGAACTGTTATTGCTGCAAATTCCGTTTGTGAAATGTCTCTATCTGCAACTCTTCGTCCAAAATCTGTTAATTCAATTTTTCCTGAACGACCTCACGGTACAATAAGGTTCAATGCACGCCAATACTGTCCTGAGTTTCGTATCAGATTACGTTCACCTGTTCTTCTTGCCAAATCTACTCCTACCGATTCTTCTGTATCTTTAGAAAGTTCTATTAATTCTCTTGCAAATTCATCAGAACTGTATTTTATACCTTTATTCAATAGTTCCAATTTTCTCATTCTAAATAACACACCCAGCAAAATAACAGGATCATTTAATCCTTCTGTACATTGCAGACATGCCCATTTCCATTTAAAATCCGAAAATGGTTTTTCTGGAACAAATTTTTTATCAAACATTTTTCTTTTCTCCTTCGTACTGATTAAACACATCTGCAACAGCTCGTCCTAATAACGGCGGAACAGCATTTCCTATCTGGCGATACACAGATGAATTATTTCCACAAAATTCATAGTTCAATGGAAAACTTTGAACTGTTGCCAGTTCTCTACATGACATTCTTCTTTTTCCATTTGGATGAGGCAATATCACTACTCCACCTTTATTATCCCCACGTGCTGTAACTGTTGGTGCAGGCTTATCTGGGTCTAATGGTCTATGTCCCAAATACCCATTAAAATTTAATTTATATTTTGAATACACATGATTAGGCAAATCATTTGGCAAATCTGGATCTGGAATATGTGCCATAGCTTCACTTACACTAATCCACTCCGGAAGACCATCCTTACCATTTTTACTGTTTGTTGGTAACGGATATATATATTCAAAATTTATATCATTACGCACACCAATAATGATAACTCTTTGTCTCGTCTGTGGCACTCCATAGTCTGCTGCATTTAGAATCTTATGCTTAACTTTATATCCCAATTCTGTAAAGTCTTTTAAAATGATTTGAAAAACTTTGCCTTTTGCTAAATTTGTTATTCCCTTTACATTTTCTGCAAGAAAAAATTTAGGTCTTTTTGCATCAATCATACGAATCAACTGTTTATACAATACATTTCTTTCATCATTTTCATGCGCTTTGCGTCATCATCAGGAAGGCCTGCGATGGGGAAGATGTCGATAAAAATTCCTTCTTTAAATCCCAGGTCACTTCTAAGGGTTGAGATTTCTGCGGTGGTTTTGTTGTCATAGATTTTTGCGAAGGTTTGGTGGTAGGGAATCGTGCTGTCAATGAGCATCCCCGCCACTCGATAGCGTTCGCTGAAAAAGCCGTTGTTTTGTTTCTGATTGAGAATATCGGCCATTTTACGGTAGTCCTCGATGGGCATATAGAGGTCGATATCGTCATCCCACGGAATAAAGCCCTTGTGGCGTACGGCTCCTAGCAAGGTTCCGTACGCAAGCATGTAGCGCAGTTCGTTTTTTTGGCAAAATGCATCAAAGGCATCAAGAATATCAAGTTGGAGTCGCTTCGACTCCTCGAGGGTGATTTTTTTCATGGTCATCTCCTGGGATAAGCTTTCGATCGTTGTGGTGGCTTGCATGCGAAGACGCATAGATAAATGATATTAGTTGCGCATGATTTGCGGGCAAATTGTTTTATGAATTTGTCGTAGAGTCTCAGACACATGGTTTGCGTTTCGTGGGACATTGCCTGTGGGCTTATCTGGACTCGCGGCATGCGTATAATATAGCCTCGATTGACTGATTGATGGCAAAGATTGAATGGGAGGCTCTATGCCTGGCCAGCATCAAAATGGATGCACGAATAACAGGGTCGCCCTGCGCGATTTCCAGCTCTTTCAAATGGGTATCCTTCATGAATTCAAGCGAATTTGCGAAGAGAACGGTTTGACCTGGTGGCTTGCGTATGGGTCTCTTTTGGGGGCGATTCGCCACAAAGGTTTCATTCCGTGGGATGACGACATTGATGTTCTTATGCCCGCCGAAGATTATATGCGTTTTCGCGAGTTGTGTCGTACGGAGCTTTCTGATGGGTTTTACCTGCAAGTTCACGAGGACAATCCTTGCAATTTCATCCCATGGCAACGTATTGGCGTGACGAGTAGCACATCTTTGCCGCATGAATACGTGGATATCCATGCGGAATGGGGCGTTTGTTTGGATATATTTCCGCTATTTCCCTGCCCCGAGAAAGGCTCTGAAGATCGGCACCGCTTTGACTTTGCGGTAACCGCCATCGATCGCCTCACTGCAAAGTATCTCTATAGACATGAAGGCAGGACTCAGAAAAGCTTCCTGCGTAAACTATATTACCAGGTAATGGGGCATGTTCCTGATTGTCTGAACGTTGCGTTTTGGCGTCGAATGGAAAAGAAACTGCTCTTCGGTATCGGCTATGAAGAAAAGTGCCCGGCTTTGACTTCTTTTGACGATTACACGCGATATCCACGCGATCTTTTTTCCGATACGGTCATGGTCGAATTCGAGGGCGAATGGCTTCCCGTTCCTGCAGGATATGAAAGCCTTCTTGCTATTTACTACGGCGAAGATTGGATGGAGCTTCCTCCCGAGGAAAAGCGCGTCTGCCATAGTGGCGGCGGCTCGGATGAGGTTATCGTGTCGCTGACGGAGCCTTACGAGCAGTATCTTAAGTAAGTGTCAAAGAAGGACGCTCTGAGCCGAGCGTTTTTCGTATGTATAGGACGGTATCCATGAACGGTGTTTCTGAAGACCTCATTTCGGTCATTGTTCCCGTATACAAGGTGGAGAAATATCTTGATAGATGCGTGGAATCCATCGTCGGTCAGACGTATGAGAACCTTGAAATCATTTTGGTGGATGACGGATCGCCCGATTCGTGCGGCGCGATGTGCGATGCCTGGGCGCAGCGCGATTCCCGCATCAAAGTGGTCCACAAGAAAAACGGCGGTTTGAGCGATGCGCGCAATGCCGGCGTCGAAGCGTCCACGGGTGCGTGGATCGGCTTTATCGACAGCGATGACTACATTGCGCCCGATATGTATGAGCGCTTGTATGACCTGGTAAAAGACCCCGATGTGGGCATTGCGATCTGCGGCGTGGCCGACGTGTATTCCGATCACACCGAAGAGCCGCCCGTCGTGCAAACGTCCATCATGACCTCCGAAGAGGTGCTTTCTGACATCTTCTTGAACAAGACGCTCATGGTGGGTGTTCCGCCGCGTCTGTATCCCGCATGGCTGATGCGCGAAGTGACCTCTCCGGTGGGCAAGACTCACGAAGACGCCTTCATCGTGGTGGACCTTTTTTCGCGCGTCGAGCGCGTTGCCGTGGATACGACGCCGCGTTATTTCTACTGCCACAACGAAGAGACCATCACCTCGTCTCCCTCCACGCGCGGCCTAAGCGATAACGTGGACGCGTGGGAGCGCAACCGCCGGCTTGTCGAGCAGCTGTACCCCAATTTGATCGATGACGTGATGTTTCGTTGCTACTGGGCCCACTTCGACGTGCTGGACGGCCTTATGCTAAGTAATCGTTCGGCGGATGACGAAGCGCGCATGAACGCCGTCATTGCCTGGTTGAAAGACCATCGCGCCGGGGTGTACGCGCATCCTCATGTGAGCTCTAAGCGCAAGCTTGCATTGCGCGCATTGTGCCTGAACAAAGGGTTGTACCGCATGCTGGCCAAGCTTCAGAACAGAAGCATCAAGTACAATTGATCCGCATGAGACGAAGGCGGCTTTCGGCGATGCCGCCTTCGTTGTTTCGCGCGCACGATTCAAGGAATGTTCGGAGATGATGATGGATACCAAACGCACCAGGGTGGGAATTTTCGTTTCCTCGCTGCAGGATATGGGCGGCGCCGTTCGCGTTGCCGTTTCCATGGCCAACAGGATGGCGGACGATTACGACGTAACGTTTTTCGAGCTCACCGGCCATGAACGCCTGGCGTTTCCGTGCGATGAGCGCGTTGCCACGGTGGCGCTTGACGCAAAAGAAGAGCGTCTGCGTGGACGTATGGGCGAAGTGAAAGAGAGCATGGGCGCGGCGTTGCGCGAGCATCCTGTGGATGTGATGTTCGGCATCGGCGGCGAAGAGACGGTGGTGGCAATTCGTCCGTGCCGCAAGGCGGGCGTCAAGCTGGTTTTTTGCGACCACGGTGCCATTGTGAATCAGCTCGACAGCAAATCCACCACGATCATGCGATACCTGTGCGCGCGCCTGTGCGACGTGACGGTGTCTCTTACCGAGCAAAACGCCGCCGATTATCGTTCGCGTTTTCACATTCCCGCACGTCGCGTGACGGTTATTCCCAATTGGATTTCGCGCGATCTGCTTGATTCCGCGCAGATGTGCGACACGTCGGCGAAGCGTCTGCTGTGGGCTGGCCGCCTCGATCGCGAAAAGGGCGTGGACAATCTGCTTGAAATCGCGAAGCGCGTGCTGCCCGACCATCCCGATTGGACGTGGGATGTATACGGTTCTGCCGTCCTTGGCGCGGATGGTTTCGATTTCGCCGCCGAACTTGAAGCGGCGGGTCTGGCCGACCGCGTGAATCTGTGCGGCGTGTATAAGGATGTGCGCGACGTCTTTCCCCGCTATGCGATCGGCACGCTCACTTCGTATCGCGAAGGCCTGCCGCTTTTCTTGTTGGAGGGCTCCGCATTCGGCCTGCCGTTGGTTTCTTTCGACGTGGATACGGGTCCGCGCGACATCATTACGGAAGGGGAGAACGGCTGTTTGATCGAGCCTTATGACCATGATGTGTATGCATGCGCACTGGGCAGGCTCATGGATGACGAAGATGAGCGGGCGCGCATGTCCGCCGCATCTCGCCGCCGCGCCGATGCATTTTCCGAAGATGCGATCTACGAGAAGTGGAAAGCTCTCATCGCGCGTTGCGTGTCATAAAGGCATAAAAGAAGCCGCAGGTTGCTGCGGCTTCTTTGCGTTTCGAAGCGCTGCGTGACAGCTATGCTTCGTTCTTTTCTTCTTGTTCGACGTAGACGCCTTCCTGTTTGAACACCGTTGCGATGGTCTTGAAGAAGATCTTCACATCGAAGGCGAAGCTGATGTTATGCACGTAATGCACGTCCATCTTCAGGCGGTCGTGCCAGGGAAGCGAATTGCGTCCGTACGCTGCGGCATATCCTGTGATACCAGGCTTGACCAGCAGCTTTTCTCCTTCGTTGCCTTCGTAGAGCTCGGTTTCACGCTTGAGGTCGGGGCGCGGTCCGATGATGCTCATGTTGCCGATCAAGACATTGAGGAACTGAGGGAATTCATCCAGGCTTGTGCGGCGCATGAACGCGCCGATCTTGGTCATGCGAGGATCGTCTGCGCCGTTGTAGGTGCTGCCATCGGCCATGGTGAGGTCGGGGGCGTTCACCTTCATGGAGCGGAACTTATACATGATGAACTCTTTGCCGTCTTTGCCGACGCGCGGGGCGTTGTAGAACACGGGACCCTTGTCTTCGAAGTAGATGATCGGTCCCAAAATGGCGATCAGCAAAAGAATGAGCGGCAGTGCCAAAATGGCAATGATCAGGTCGAAAAGGCGTTTGAAGAAGTGGGCGTACATTAGGCGTTTCCTCCGGCCACGGCAGCGTAGGCGTTTTTGAATGCTTCGATTACGTAGGCGATGTCATCGTCGGACAGGTTGGTGTGCAGCGGCAACGTGATCTCGCTGGCATACATGGCATACGCCTGGGGGAAATCAGCAATGTCGAAGCCGAGGTTTTTGTAGGCGGTCAGCAGCGGCAGCGGCTTGTAGTGCACGTTGGTTGCCACGCCGGTGTGTGCCATATGCTCGATGACCGCATTGCGGAATGCTTCGTCTTTGCCGTTCATGTGCACGAGCATGAGATGGCCCGAAGAGCAGTTGTCTTCGTCATAGTGATGCAGCAGGGTCAGGTCCATGCCGGTCAGGCCCTCTTCGTACTGGGTAATCATGTCGCGACGGCGGGCGAGCATGCCGGGGTAGCGCTTGAGCTGCGCGAGGCCGATCGATGCCAGGATATCGGTCATATTGCATTTCCAGCCGGTGAAGGCAATGTCGTATTCCCAGGCGCCCACTTTGTTCTTGGACAAGGCGTCTTTGGTTTGGCCATGCAGGGAAAGCAGCATAATCTGGCGGTAGAATTCGTCGGAATCGAAGCCGTGTTCGCGCCAGGTGAGGGCGCCGCCTTCGGCCGTGGTGAAGTTCTTCACGGCATGGAAAGAGAAGGTGGTGAAATCCGCCACCGATCCCGCCGGCTTGCCGTGGTAGGTTGCGCCGAGGGAATGGGCGCCGTCCGCTACCACGATAACGCGGTCGAAAGCTTCCTGGACGCCCCCTGAGGGGTTCCATAAATCTTTTTTCTTCTCGATTGCGGCGAAGAGTTTGTCGTAATCGCACATGCGGCCGCCCAGATCGACGGGAATAATCGCCTTCGTGCGTTCCGTGATCATGTCGGCGAGCTTTTCGTAATCCATCTCCCAGGAGCCGGGAGCGACGTCGCACAGCACGGGCGTTGCGCCTACGTGGCAGATGGGCGAGCAGCTTGCGGTGTAGGTGTAGGCGGACGTGATGACCTCGTCGCCTTCGCCAATGCCGAGCGCGCGCAGGCAGCACTCCAGCGCGGCGGTTGCAGAGTTCAGGCAAGCGGTTTTCTGACCCTGGGTGAACTCGGTCAGCTCCTGTTCAAGGTGCTTGGTGCGAGGTCCCGTGGTAATCCACCCGCTCCTCAGAGCCTCGACTACCTCTTCGATTTCGGTATCCGAGATATCGGGGGGAGAGAAAAGAATCTGACGCTGCTGCATGCGGACCTCCATTTCTTCTGTATAAGACCGGGCTGATAGCCGTCTTGAATCAGTCCAAATTTAAAATTATATAACGCAGCTGCGCTCGGTCAATGAACTATGAGAAAGGTTGGTAAAAGAACAGAAGGTTCCGATAGTCCGGTTCGCGTTGCCTCGCAAGCGCTGAACGAAAAGTTTGTTCGAATTTTGAAGTCTGAAAGAATCTCCGAACATTTTCAGTGTTCATTTTTGAAAATCCATTTACAAAAGTGAACACGCTGGCTAGAGTGGAGGCAGCATCGTTTCGGGAGGGTATTTCATGCTGACCAAAAGTGAGTTTAAAACTCTCAGCGCGTTTCATGCGGAGCCGCTGACCAGCCAGCGCGAGGTGGCGGAGCGCAGCGGCGTGTCGTTGGGCACGGCGAACAAACATTTGAAGTCTTTACGTGTTCAGGGCCTGATTGACGGCTATACCGTGACCGAGCGCGGCCTTGAGGCTTTGGCGCCGTACAAGGTTGAAAACGCGATCATCATGGCGGCGGGTCTTTCCTCTCGTTTCGCTCCTATTTCTTACGAAAAGCCCAAGGGCCTGCTGAAGGTGCACGGCGACGTGCTGATCGAGCGCCAGATTCGCCAGCTTCAGGAAGCCGGCATTACCGACATCACGGTGGTTGTGGGCTACAAGAAGGAGCATTTCTTCTACCTTGAGCGCGAATACGGCGTCACCATTGTGGTGAATGAAGAATATTCCGCGCGCAATAACAACTCTTCTCTTATGAAGGTGCGCCACAAGCTGGGCAATACCTTCGTGTGCTCTTCGGACGATTATTTCACGGAGAATCCTTTCGAGCCGTACGTGTACAAGGCGTATTACGCATCGGTTTTCGTCGAAGGCCCCACCAAAGAATGGTGCATCCATGCGGGCACGGGCGATCGTATCGAGTCGGTGACCGTGGGCGGTTGCGACTCGCAGATCATGCTGGGCCATGTGTATTTCGACCGTGCGTTTTCCCGGACGTTCGTGCGCATTTTGGAAGCGGAGTATGACCTTCCCGTCACGGCGGGCAAGCTGTGGGAGGAAATCTACGTCGACCACATCAAGGAGCTCGACATGGTGGTCCGCCCGTATGAGGACGGCATTATTCATGAGTTCGATTCCCTTGATGAGCTGCGCGAATTCGACCCGCACTTCCTGAACAACGTGAATTCCGAAGTCTTCGACAACATCGTTGCCGTGCTCGGCTGCGATAAAAACGACATCCACGACGTCTATCCGCTGAAGCAAGGCCTGACCAATCTGTCGTGCCATTTCGCCATCGGCAATGACGAATACGTCTATCGCCACCCGGGCGCGGGCACGGAATACATCATCGATCGCGAGGCGGAGCTGGTGGCCCAATCTTTGGCGAAAGACCTGGGCCTTGATGGCACGTATATTTTCGAGGACCCCTCTCGTGGTTGGAAAATCTCGCGTTTCATTCCCAATGCCCGTCAGCTGGACCCTCATGACTCTACGCAGGTGGAACGCGCAATGAGGATGGCGCATACATTGCACGATTCCCCCATGAAGACTCAACGATCGTTTGATTTCTACGAAGAGTCCGTTAAATACACAAAGTTGCTCGAGGAGCTAAAGGGGCGCATTGACATTGCGGGATTCGACGAAATGGCCCAAAAGGCGCAGCGTCTGAAGCGACTTATAGATGCGGATGGTGCAAAACGCTGTCTGACGCACAATGACTTCTTCCATTTGAACTTCCTGATTGACGAGCATGACAGCATGTATCTCATAGACTGGGAATATTCGGGCATGTCCGACTATGCAAGCGACTTCGGTACGTTCGTAGTGTGTTGCGAGCTGAGCCGAGAAGAGGCCGAGACGGCGCTTTCGTATTATTTCGGGCGCACGCCCACTTTTGCTGAACGTTGTCATAATTTTGCCCATGTGGCGATGGCCGGTTGGTGCTGGTACGTTTGGTCTTTGTTTAAAGAGGCGCAGGGCGAATGCGTGGGCGAGTGGCTTTATGTCTACTATCGCTACGCCGTCGATTACCTCGATGACGTTTTGTCGTGGTATGAAAACGTCGAGGACGGGGTCGCATAGCAGGTCTGTCTTATGTGGCCTATGTTCGTGGGCAATGGGTGCATAGGCGAAGGTGCGCTTTCGGCTCGAATGTGTTGACTGCCGAAAGCCCGAAGCGAAAGCGGGGAATCGTGGAACAGCACATCGTGGCGCTTCGCGAGGAGCGCAGGAGGAAATACTTCATAAGGGGCGTTGCCTTTGCGATGGCGTCGGGCATTTGTTACGGCCTTTATACGGGGTTTCTCACTCTGGCGCAAACTCAGGGCGTGTGGAGTGAATGGTTTGCGGGTCTTGAGTGGGGAGACGGACAGGCGGCTCTCGGCGCGTTTGTCATTACCTTTGCTCTTGCCGCATTGGCGGCTGGCATCAATGATTTCATTAGCGGAATCTGGTCCGTGCTTGTGTGCGCGAAAAACCGCCAGCTGGGAGATTTTTGGAAGACCGTCAAGAGCAGGCCGGGCCTTGTCATGATGCTTTGTGCGGCGATCGGAGGTCCGTTTGCGACTATCGCGTATGTTGTTGCTTTGAACTCTGCCGCGGCATCGGGCAACCCAGGCGTCATTGTCCCGATTGCGGCATTGAATTGTGCAATCGGCGCGGTGCTGGGTCGGCTTTTCTTCAAGCAGGCATTGAATGCGCATAAAGTAATTGGCATTGCAGTGTGCCTGGTCGCTGCTGGTCTTATTGGCGGAACGAGTTTCGCTTCAATGGGGCCAGGGGCCCTAATGGGTTGTTTCTTCGCTTTTCTTGCGGCGTTTGGCTGGGGCTTTGAAGGCTGCGTTGCCGGATTCGGTACTATCTTGATCGATTATCGGATCGGCATTGCCATTCGCCAGGTTACCGCGGGCGTTCTCGAGCTTTTTGTTGTCTTCCCATTGCTTATGGTATTTGGCGGTGGCGCCGAAGTTCTTGGAGCGGTGGCGGGAGCTGCTGCTACAAGTCCAGCATTGCTTTTCTTTCTGCTCTCCGGCTTCTTCGCCATGCCGGCATTTTCCTTCTGGTACAAAGGCAACTCCATGTGTGGCACTGCGTTGGGCATGGCGTGCAATGGTATGTATGCATTCTGGGGGCCGTTTTTCATCTGGATTATTATGGGCGTGCTCAATATTGGCGGAATGGCCGCCGATTATCCGCCGCTCTCTTTGGTTCAGTGGGTTGGTGCCGTCATCATGGTCGCTGGCATTTTCTGCATTGCGATGAACCCTGCCGAGCTGCTTCGTTCGAGCAAGAAGGAGGGATAGGTCATGAGCAAAACCCTGATTCCTTTGCACTACGCCATCGTCAAGCATTTCATGGACGGCCAGGAAGATTGCGCCGCTGGCGTGGTGGATGCGCTGAAGCCTGATTACGGCGACTATAAAATGCTGACGCTGAAAGATGTCGAAGAGGCGCTGGCAACGGCGAAGGAAAACGGCATTCTGGATGAGACCAGGTGCGACCTTGATTCCAATGATGAACTGGTCATCTATTATCGCGTGACCGACTTCGGCAAGGACATGATCGGCCGCTATATCTAGCGGAAATCCTATAGCATGCGTTTGCGCCCCGTATGGCGTGGTCCATGCGGGTCGTTTTGGTGTGCGTTCGGGGAAAAGACGGGGCGAATGCGAAACCGGGGTATCTGCGGATGGCGAAAACTTCGTTGCCAATGTTTCTTTTCGTTTGCGGTACTACCTTGCGCTCGGCGAGCTCGATTAAAAGCGTAGTCATGTCTTGTAGGAGGGATACGGTGGTATTGAAAAAAGGACGCACGCTGTCATGTCTCCTGGCGTTGCCGCTATTGCTCGGTGCGTTGTGTTGCGCCGATGTTGCGTACGCGGTCGAAGGGAGCCAAGACGCGCCGAATGCTGAGGTTGCTGCCGAAAAGGCCGGCCAGCCCGCTCTCGAGGAGAGCTTCGGCGTGGTTGAGGATGATTTGGAGTCGATGCTCGGCATTATCGACGAATCGCTTGACCCCATGCGCGGCGATGGGCAAAGCGCTTTCTCCAAAGGATGGAACCAGATAGACGGCTCGTGGTATTGGTGCGCCGAAGCGAATGCTGCGCCAAGCAACGGATTCGTCTGGGTCGGTTCCGAGCTTTATTGGCTCGGCCC
>ERZ825896.3576-NODE-3576-length-12931-cov-27.220488_pt1 | contig 12931 bp, 11 predicted proteins | sample MGYA00519858_ERZ825896 | MGnify/ENA primary metagenome ERZ825896 (study PRJEB31778, sample SAMEA3449214) | human gut metagenome | biome: human gut; feature: human-associated habitat; material: faeces | place: United Kingdom | collected 2010/2012 ... | reverse complement strand
CCCGCAGGCGCTGGGTGCCGGCCTCCGGCGCGAAGGTCAGGCCGGTCTTGCGGCCCTTGGCCAGACGCTGCATCAACTCCATGGAGAAGTTGTCCGCCCGCAGAGACGGCAGGGACAGGCTGACGTGGCGCTGGTCGCAGAAGGGCTCCAGCTCATCGCACAGCGTGGTCAGCGGCGGGTAGTCGCTGGTGGACAGGCTGGACAGCGTCACCTCCTGATAGCCGGTGTCATCGCAGGCGCGGACGCAGTAATCAGCGCACAGGTCGCGGCTGCGGTTGCGGACAGGGCGGTAGACGTAGCCCGCCTGACAGAACCGGCAGCCCCGGATACAACCGCGGAACAGCTCCAGCGTCACGCGGTCCTGCACGATCTCCGTGCTGGGGACGATGGTCTTGACGGGGAAATAGGACTTGTCCATGTCGTGGACGATGCGCTTTGTCACACGGGCCGGTGCGCCGCCCTTCGGGGTAATGGCGGCCACGGTGCCGTCGTCGTGGTATGTGACATCGTAGAGGCTGGGAACGTAGACGCCATCCAGCCGGGCGGCGGCCCGCAGCAGCTGCTGCTTGCTCCACCCCTCCCGCCGGGCGGTGCGGTACAGCTCCACCAGCTCCACCGTCAGGTCCTCGCCCTCGCCCAGGCTCACAAGGTCGATGAAGTCGGCGATGGGCTCGGCGTTGTACATGGCGGTGCCGCCGGCGATGACCAGCGGCGAAAGGCCGGTGCGCTCCGCCGCGTGCAGCGGGATGCCCGCCAGATTCAGCATGTTCAGGATGGCGGGGAACGCCATCTCATAGCCCACGGAAAAGGCCACAATGTCAAAATCGGTGATGGGGTCGCCGGATTCCAGCGCGAACAGCGGCATAGCCGCCTTGCGCATCTCCTCCTCCATGTCGCCCCAGGGGGCGAACACGCGCTCACACCAGACGCCGTCCATCTCGTTCATGACGCCGTACAGGATCCGCATGCCCAGATTGGACATGCCGATCTCGTAGGTGTCGGGGAAGCAGAAGGCGATGCGGGTGTCCACCTGCGTCTTGTCCTTCAGCACGGCGTTATATTCGCCGCCCACGTAGCGGGCGGGCTTCTGCACCCGAGGCAGGATGCGTTCCAGTCGCTTATCCACGGTCATTCTCCTTGCGGTGTATTTCGGTAACAGTTTATTCTACCTGTTTTTTGTCGGTTTGGCAAGGCGGCGGGGCAAAAAAACTTCCGGCGGCAAACTGCGATACGCCAGCCACAGCGCTCCCAGCAGGAGGAACAGGCCGCTGCCGGTGGTCAGCACCAGCCAGAGGCACAGCGCCAGCAGCGCCGACGATGCGGCCAGCCCTACGGCGGCGGCCACGCGGTCGGCGGTGTAGGGCTCCGTCAGGTATGCCGTGGCCAGCCACAGGATGCGGCCGCCGTCCATGGGACGCACCGGCAGCAGGTTCAGAACGCCCAGCACCATCTGGGCGCCGGCGAACAGCGTCAGCTCCTCTCTGCCGGTAAGGCTCAGCAGCACCCACAGCAGTAGGTTCATCAGCGGCCCCGCGGCGGCGCTGAGCAGTTCCGCGCCGTAGGACAGGCGGTGCAGCTCCGGCACGTACAGCGATGCGCCCAGACCGGTGAGGGTGAAGCGGGCGGTACGGACGCCGCACAGGTGCAGCACCGCGTAGTGGGCCAGTTCGTGGAGCAGGGCCGCCGGCAGCAGCGCCGCCAGCAGGATGGGCGTGTCCGTCAGCAGCAGGAAAAGCGCCGGCGTCAGCAGCGCGGAGGGACGGACGCAGACGGTGACATCAGGAGAGCGTGACATAATAAACAGGGTTCAGGTAAGTGCTGCCGCGGTGCAGCTCAAAGTGGAGGTGAGGACCGGTGGCGCGGCCGGTATCGCCCACCTCGGCGATGGGATCGCCCCGTGACACCTGCTGTCCGGCGGAGGCGGTGACGCGGGTGCAGTGGGCGTACAGCGTGGAAAAGCCGTTGGCATGAGAGACGGCGACGTAGCGGCCCAGCTCGCTGCTCTCCCCCACCGCCGTCACCGTCCCGTCGGCAAAGCTGGACACCACCGCGCCCTCCGGCGCGGCGATGTCCAGCCCGTAGTGAAAGCGGCCGACGCCCTCCAGCGGGTCGGTGCGGAGGCCGAAGCCGGAGGACAGCTGCCCCTCTACCGGCGCAGTATAGGCGAAGCCCAGTACCTGCTGGAGCAGCTCCGCATCGGCGGGCTGCGCCTCCGGCGTGCAGACGGCGGACGTGGGCGACGGCGACGCCGTCACCTCCTCCGAGCCGAACACCGCGGTATAGGCATCGGTCAGCGCGCCGCCGATGGCGCCCTCCTCCGAGAAGGCGCGGCCCGCAGCAGAGAACACCTCCACAAAGTCGGTATCGGCGCCCAGCAGATCCAGCACCCGTGCGCGATAGCGGTCCAGCACGTCGGGCATCAGCAGCTTGACGGCGATAGCCACCACCAACAGGACACCGCTGACCAGCAGCTGTACCATGCGGCGCTTCTCCTGCGGAGATGCCGGTTTCCGGGCTACGGGCTTGCCCGCAACAGGGCGCGGCGGCTGGGGCGGACGGCGGCTGTCTGCTGTGGTGCGGACACGGGCGCGGTAGGCCGCGCGGCGGGCCGCCGTCCGGCGCTGCGGCGCCGTGGAACGCTGTGCCATACGGATACACCTCCCTTCCGGCACAGTGTATGCGCGCCTGTCCGGCGTTAGACGCCGGAATGGCTCCGGATCGGCAGCAAAATACAGGGGGTGTAGGGGCGGCGAAATTTTCCTTGACAGCAGGCGCATTTGCGCCTATAATAGAACGGCTGACGGGGTGTAGCGCAGTTGGTAGCGCGCTTGGTTCGGGACCAAGAGGCCGGGGGTTCAAGTCCCCCCACTCCGACCACAAAACAGGCACGACTGGAGGTCGTGCCTGTTTTGCCCTGAAGATTTCGCCGATATTTCGGCTTTTATGAGGTATTTCAATGGTACATAACAAAAGAAAACAGGGCTTCACGCTGATGGAGATGCTCATCGTGGTGGCCATCATTGCGGTGCTGGCGGCGATTGCCATCCCCGCCATGGGCAGAAGCATCCACAAAGCCAGGGAGTCGGCAGATCTGGCCAACGTGCGGGCCTATTACGCCTATTTGCAGCAGGACTACATGTCCACAGGAACCTACCGCGACTTCGGGCTCAGCTGGGAGTACAACGTCACCGATACCATCACGTACGACGATGGCACCACGGTGAAGCTCCAGACCGGCTACGTGGCCGTGGCCGTGCCCACGGCGGAGGCGCAGAATACCACCTCCGGCTATCAGGTCCACTACATCTGCAGCAAGGGCGATCTGACCTACACCTTCGGCGAGAAGTGAGCCGTCTGCGGAGAATCGCATCATACATATGTAAATCATACATATGTAAAAGGAGAGTCTGTGACGCAATGCCACAGGCTCTCTTTATGTGTGTTGGGCGGCCGGCGTCACGTCATCCACGCCGCCGAAGCTGTCGATGGCCTCTCTGTACGTGAGGATGTCCTCCGCGCTCCTGATCCACGTATGCGCACCCAGCTCGGGGTCAAACGGGTTGCTTCTCTCGATGGTGGCCAGCTGCGCCGCCTTGCGGGCCGACAAATTATTGCTGTTGACATTCCCGCCACCGGTGGGTATACTGTTCGCAGATGCAGCACTTGTGGTGTCGGCAAGAGAGCGGATGTCCGCCACTCCCCGGGACAGTTCTTGTGCTGCATTGTCATTTGTGTCGGAAAATCGGAACGCAGTCCCATCCGGCAACACGATGCGGTGTGCATAGTAGTGATTTCCGTTTCTATTTACCACGACCCCCATATTGCCGCGAACACCATTCAATTCGACCGGTGCGGCAAATGTTACGGTTTGTTTTGTCCTTTGCTTATGGTTTGCATGGTCACCGATTTCAATACCTCTTTTCAGCACTTGCGGCAGTACCGCAAGTGCTGCTTTTTCTTCCGACGTATCTGCATACCGCAGCCCCTTGTCCAGATCCTTTTTGCTGAAAAAGATATCCCCGTATCCTTGCCTGTCAACTCTGTACCCGCTCCCGCGAAGGTGTTCTGCCGCCCATGCTGCTGCACCGTCTTTGTTTTTCAGGTTTGTCGGAACCGAAGCCCTTGCAACGACCTCCATGCGATTCAGAATCGTTCTGCTATTTTCAATTTGTTCTTTAATACTTGCCGTTTCCGGATCATAGCTTGCACTGTGCGACCACCCGCTTCCATCCTCCGCGAACACCGTGGCCTCGTTCCCCAGATCGGGGCTGAGCTGCCGGCGCTGCTCCGGGGTGTAGCCGCGGCGGTTGGCCGCGTCCTCCCCCGTCATCTCATCGATGCTCCGGCCGGTGGAAAGCTCCTTTTCCATTTCAGAGAATGTCGGTACATATTTCCGGTATCTGCTATTGACAAGGCGAAGCAAATCCTGTACCCTGATGGTGGAAGAGCTTGAAGGGTATTCGACGGCGCCGTTTGGCGTACTCGTGAATGCTGAACTGGATGGCTCTTCTTTTTCTATGCTCTCCAGGCTCAGTACCCTGCTGTCGTATGCTCTGGAGTACTCCTCCTGCGTACCGTTCCTCTCAAAGTAGGCGCGGACAGCTTCCGGTATATCCTGCCCAACATTCCGATACTCCTTTACCTTGAGCTTTACCGGCTGGATGCCGGTCTCGGTACGCACGGCGCCGAACAGCGTATAGACACCGGTGGAATTATCATTTGCCTTCCTGCTGGGCTCCGCATGTGTCAGTACGGCGTTCTCCAGAATTTTTCGCAGATGTCTCACCGCGTAGATGCTGTCCTCTCCGGAGTTGGAGAAGGAGTGTGACAGTGTCGCGGGTGTCACAAAAATCAACTCCCCCGTGTTCCTGTTGACGGGCGGCTGAGAGTAAAGACTTCTCACCTCCTCGCTGTTCAGAATATCGTGCCGTTCTGCCGCATACGGCAGCTTCCTCCCGTTGTTCCGGATATCCACGATTTCAATGTCTGGCTTTTGCCCCAGCTTCTCCCATGTGGGAACCGTCTGTGATGCAAAAGAATACGCCGCCGCGCCATGTGTCCGCATCCTCTCCCGCCATCTCATCGATGCTCTGGCCGGTGGAAAGCTTTTCCGTGTTGACATTTCCGTCGGATGCGGGTATACTGTTAGCAGAAGGTTTTGGCGCGAATACCTCCGAACGCCTTGCGGCGGTGGCGGAGAAGGAGGGTGCGCTGATTACCTTCTTTTTTTGCACATCCAGCAGGTCGTACAGGTACGATCTGCCATCTGCGTCGTTCCGGATCAGAAGCGTGCCGCCATAGACCGTGTAGTGGTCTATGGCTTTTTTGCGTTCAGGACCGGAACGGCGAATATGGATCAGCAGCACAGGTCATCACCTTCTGCGGTGTATGTCCATGCCGTTGGCATCCACCTGCCGCGGCAGGTGCGCATATTCCGCGCCGCGCATGTCCTGTGTGTTGACATTCACCGTGCCCCGTGGTACAGTGATATCAGGAATGGATACGTTGTCTCTGAAGACTATGTTGGGTGCAGGTCGCCCTCCTGTAGGAGACGGCGTATCCATTCTCTTTATGCTGGTGATTTCCTCTGGCTCAAGGAAATACGCCACGTTCTGCGGATCACGCTGAAGCATAACGGCGGTATACATTTTTTCGGCAGGTGTTTCAACCGTGACTGGGGCGGCCACAAGGATCCATTCCAGCTCATGCGCATTTTTTACATCTTGGTAAACAACGACACCATTCACACAGGACAGTGCTTTTTTTCTTTACAGGCCCTTGGCAAACGGCGGCAAGAGGTCTATAATACCCGCAACAGAACGGGAAAGCCGGAAAAAAGGAGGCAACCACATGTACTATCAGGTATCCCAGGAATTTTTTGAGAAGCTGCCCAACGCCTGCTTCGGTGCGGTGGCCGTGCGGGGGCTGGACAATACCCACGACATCCCCCAGCTGGAGCAGATGCTGGCGGAGAACGTAGCCGCCTGCGAAGCGTATTTCGCGGGAAAGAAGCCCAAGGAGACGGAGGATATCCTCCCCTACCGCAGCGCCTTTACGGCGCTGGGCATCAACCCCAACAAGTTCCTGTGTTCCATTGAAGCGCTGCTGACCCGTATTGCCAAAGGCAAGGGCTTCCCCCACATCAACGCCGCTGTGGATCTGGGCAACGCCGTGTCCATCAAGCACCGGCTGCCCATGGGCGCCCACGATCTGGACACCATCGATGAGGGGCTGGACGTGCGCCTGGCCAAGGAGGGCGACACCTTCATTCCTTTCGGCAGTACGGAGGAGGAGACACCGGACATGGGCGAGGCGGTGTACGCCTCTGGCAGCGAGATCCGCACCCGCCGCTGGACGTGGCGGCAGTCGGAGCGGGGCAAGATCACAGAGGAGACGAAAGCCATCCTGTTCCCCATCGACGGCTTCTCCGATGTGAACGCCGCCGAGGTGCAGGCCGCTGCGGACGAGCTGGCGGCGCTGCTGCACAGGTTCTTCGGGGACGGCATCGAGATCGAGGCCGGCGTTGTCACCAGGGATTCCCCACGGTTTGAGTTCTTCAAATGAGCAAAAAAATCCCCCACGGCGGTGCCGTGGGGGATTTTTTATGCGTATTTACCGGGCCAGCAGCATCTCCAGCCGCGCACGGATGAGGGCGATAAGCCGGTCATTGTCCGGCATCTCCTTCAGCTCCGCCGGGTCGCACAGAGGCGCCAGATCCTCGGAGAGATAGCCCTCCTCAAACATGTCCAGCCCCGCCTGATAGAGACAATCGGCAAAATGCACCAGCGCATCGTTCCCGTCCAGCTCGCCCCGCTTTTTCAGGGCGCCGGACCATGCAGCCATCGTCGCCAGCGGGTTGGTGGACACCTTTTCCCCCTTGCGCCAGCGGTAGAAATGGTCGGTGACGGTGCCGTGGGCTGCCTCGTACTCGAAGTTGCCGTCCGGCGACACCAGCACGCTGGTCATCATGGGCAGAGAGCCGGACGCGGCGGCGATGAGGTCGCTCATCACATCGCCGTCGTAGTTCTTGCAGGCCCAGATGATGCCGCCGGAGGAGCGGATGACCTTGGCGGCCACGTCGTCGATGAGGGCATAGCGGTAGTGGAGGCCGGCGGCGTCGAAGGCGGCGCGGTACTCCTCATCGAACACCTTCTGGAACAGCAGCTTGAAGGTCTGGTCGTAGTCCTTGGAGATGGTGTCCTTGGAGGAGAACCAGACATCCTGCTTCACGTCCAGCGCGTAGGCGAAGCAGCAGCGGGCGAAGGACAGGATGGAGTCGTCCCGGTTGTGCATGGCCTGCAACACGCCGGGGCCGGTGAAGTCGTAGACCGTCTGGCGGCTCAGCTCCGCGCCGTGGTCGTCGGTGAACACCAGCTCCGCCTTACCGGGGCCGGGGACGCGGTACTCCACGGCCTTATACAAGTCGCCGTAGGCATGGCGGGCGATGGTGATGGGCTTTTTCCAGCAGGTCACCACCGGCTTCACACGGGAGATGAGGATGGGGGCGCGGAACACCGTGCCGTCCAGCGCCGCACGGATGGTGGCGTTGGGGGACTTCCACAGCTGCTTGAGGCCGTACTCCTCCTGCCGCTGATAGTTGGGGGTGATGGTGGCGCACTTCACGCCCACATGGAGGCGCTTGATGGCCTCCGCCGCCTGCCGGGTCACGGCATCCTCCGTCCTGTCCCGGTTGGGCAGGGACAGGTCGTAGTACTCGGTGTTCAGCTCCACAAAGGGCTTTATCAGCTGGTCCTTTATCATTCCCCACAGGATGTGGGTCATCTCATCGCCGTCCAGCTCGGCGATGGGGACAGGCATTTTGATCTTTTCCATCGTTACCTCCGGTTCTGCGCGGCGTAGTGGTTCATGAGGCAGCCGGTGAGCAGCAGCTCACGCTCCTCCGCGCCGGTGTTTTTCAGGTACAGGGTCAGGGGCTGCGTCTTTCCGTCACGGATCAAAACGGCAGGGAATTCCCCGTCGCCTCGCGCCACCTTTTCCCGGACAGCGGGGACGAAGATGAAATCCCCCGGCACGGCGTTGAAGGGTGCGCCATCCGCCAGCGTGAAGGGCAGCATGCCCCAGTTGACGCAGTTGGAGCGGTAGCGCTTGGTGGCGAACTCATAGCAGATGTTGGCGCAGCCGCCCAGCACCCGCTGGCAGGAGGCGGCCTGTTCCCGTGCGGAGCCGTCGCCGGGTTTATTGGCGAAGATAACGGAGCCGATGTGCATGCGCTCCAGTGCGCTCTCCGGCAGGTGCAGCGCCATCAGCACCGCTTGCAGCTCCGGCGGCACCGTACCGGCGGCACGCGCCGTCTCCAACGTCTGCGTGGCCTTGGCGCGAGGCACATAGTCCGGGTCGCGGCGGGACAGAGCAAACTCCGCCAGTTTCAGGGGATTGGAGCGGTAGGAGGACGTCTCGCCGGAGGGGATCAGCTCGTCGGTGGTGGTGACCTCGTCCCGCAGGACGGAGGCCACCTGCATGAGAAGGTCGTCGGACAGGGCGGGAATGGCGGGCCACTCGGCAATATTGGGGCCGTACTTCAAGGGTGCGTCCGGCTGCGCCTTACCAAAGCCGAAGTAGACCCGGCGGTCGTACACCGCACGGTCGAACCGGCGCTGCACCGGCGCGGGCGGCGTGTAGTCCACGTCGGCGGCGGAGGTGAGGACACCGTGGTTCCGCGCGGTGGCGGCGATGGAGCGGGCGTCCATGAGGATGACGCCGGCCAACTGACCGTCGGCGGGCTTGGAGCCTTCGCGGTTGGGGAAGTTGCGGGTAGTGTGGCGGATGGACAGGCCGTTGTTGGCGGGGACATCCCCCGCGCCGAAGCAGGGGCCGCAGAAGCAGGGCTTGAACAGTGCGCCGGAGGCCAGCAGGGACTGCTGGACGCCGTTTTCCATCAGCTCCAGATTCACGGGGACGGAGGGCGGATACACCGACAGAGAGAAGTAGCCGCTGCCGGTATCGTGGCCCGCCAGAATGGCGGCGGCCTCGGCGATGTTGTCGTACATGCCGCCGGCGCACCCGGCGATGACGCCCTGATCCACCACCAGCTTGCCGTCCGCCAGCTTGTCCGTCAGGTGCAGGCCGGCCTTGCCGCCGAACTGGGCGGCGGCCCGCTTCTCCACCTCCCGCAGGTGGTCGCCGGGGTCATGGAGCAGCTCGCGGAGCGTCACCGCCTCGGAGGGGTGGAACGGCAGGGCGGCCATAGGCTCCATGCGGTCAAGGTCGATGGTGATCATGCCATCGTAGTATGCGCCGTCCTGTGGATGCAGGGCGGTGAACGTCTCGGGGCGGCCATGGAGGGCCAGATAGTCCGCCACGGCTTCATCCGTCTCCCAGATGGAGCTGAGGCAGGCGGTCTCCGTGGTCATCACATCGATGCCGATGCGGTAGTCCATGGGCAGGCGGGACACGGCGGGACCGGCGAACTCCAGCACCTTATTCTTCACGAAGCCGTTCTTATACACCGCGCCGCACAGGGCGATGGCCACGTCGTGGGGGCCGACGCCGCGGGGCGGCTGGCCGGTGAGCCACACCAGAATGACCTCCGGCGCGGCGATGTCGTAGGTGTTCCGCAGCAGCTGCTTGACGATCTCGGGACCGCCCTCTCCCACGCCCATGGTACCCAGCGCGCCGTAGCGCGTGTGGCTGTCGGAGCCCAGGATCATGCGGCCGCAGCCGCTCATCATCTCCCGGGCGTACTGGTGGATGACGGCCTGATTGGCGGGGACGTAGTCACCGCCGTACTTCACGGCAGCGGACAGGCCGAACACATGGTCGTCCTCGTTGATGGTGCCGCCCACGGCGCACAGGCTGTTGTGGCAGTTGGTCAGCACGTAGGGAACGGGGAATTCCGTCATGCCGCTGGCCTTGGCGGTCTGGATGACGCCCACATAGGTGATGTCGTGGGAGATGAGACTGTCAAAGGTCAGGTGCAGCAGGCCGTCCCCCGCTGGGGTATCGTGGCGGCGGAGGATCTGGTAGGCCATGGTCCTGTCACGCAGGGCCGGTGCGGCAGTCTTGGCGGGCGCCGGCACCCCGTTTTGCAGGGTGACGCCGCCGTGGTGCAGCTGGATCATATGGTCACGCTCCTTTTCGGAGAATTTTTGACGTATCATTTTTGATGGGTATAGTATAGCAGATAATTTTGCGTGTGCAAGCCCTAAAATGAAAGTTAAAAAATTAATTATTGCATTTCGTGTGTCGTGTCCCCTGATTTTCTCCTGTTTTTAAGAAATTTTTCCGTCATTTATGAATTTTGCGTATTTTCATCTTGCAAAACGCAAATTGGCGCGTTATAATCGCCCCAACAGGATGAAAGCCCGCGGACGCCGCGGGAGAAAGGAAAGCATTATGGTTGAGAAGGATACCGGTATTCTGGAGCGCTACACAGAACCACTGAGCCGCCGCATTCAGGAGGAGTATGCCATCGGCCCCCAGTTCTATCAGGGTGAGGTCAAAAAGGGTCTGCGCAACAGCGACGGCACCGGCGTGCTGGTGGGCGTCACCAAGGTAGGCAGCGTGCAGGGCTACCTGCTGCAGGACGGACAGCGCATCCCTACCCCGGGCCGCCTGTACTACCGCGGCATCGAGCTTACCGACATCGTGGAGGCCCACCGCAGAGCCGGCACCTTCGGCTATGAGGAGGTGGCGTACCTGCTGGTGATGGGCTACCTGCCCACGGAGGCCGAGCTGAAGCGGTTCAAGGACATCATGAGCCAGGCCCGCAAGCTGCCGGAGGGTTTCACCGAGGGCATGATCATGCGGCACCCCAGCGGCAACATGATGAACGAGCTGGCCCGCAGCGTGCTGAGCCTGTACTCCTACGATGCCAGCGCCGACGACACCTCCATCGAGAACCTGCTCCTGCAGTCGGTAAAGCTCATCGGCTGCTTCCCCTCCATCGTGGCCAACTCCTACGCGGTGAAGCGCCACTATTTCCAGGGGGACTCCCTGCACATCCATTTCCCCGTGGCGGAGCTGTCCACTGCGGAGAACTTCCTGCGGATGATCCGGCCCGATACCAACTACACCGAGGAGGAGGCCCACCTGCTGGATATGATGCTGATGGTCCACGCGGAGCACGGCGGCGGCAACAACTCCACCTTCGTCTGCCGCGCCATGTCCTCCAGCGGCACGGATACGTACAGCGCCATCGCCGGAGCCGTGGGCTCCCTGAAGGGCCCGCTCCACGGCGGCGCCAACGCCAAGGTCATGGAGATGTTCCGCTATGTCAAGGAGAATGTGGACCCCCACGACGACGGCTCCATCCGCGACTATCTGGTGAAGCTGCTGGACAAGGAGGCCGGCGACAGGTCCGGCAAGCTGTACGGTCTGGGCCACGCGGTGTATACCATGTCCGACCCCCGCGCCGTGCTGCTGAAGAAATACGCCCAGCACATGGCGGAGATCAAGGGCTACGCCGAGGACTTCGCCCTTCTGCAGAAGGTGGAGGAACTGGGCATCCCGCTGGTGCAGGAGCGCCGCGGTGACAACACCCCCATGTGCGCCAACGTGGACATGTACTCCGGCTTGGTGTACACCATGCTGGGCATCCCTCAGGACGTGTTCACGCCGCTGTTCGCCTCCGCCCGTATCGCGGGCTGGTGCGCCAACCGCATGGAGGAGCTCATCACCTGCCACCGCATCATGCGTCCGGCGTACCGCGCCGTCACCACCCACGGCCACTACATCCCCATGGCGGAGCGTCAGTCCCACCACGAGGCCGAATAAAGCGCAAAACACTCCCGACCATAGACGGGTGTCCGTAAGACAGTTAATCCTCCGTATGGCTTAGACCATGCGGAGGATTTGTTTATGTCTAATCTTCAAACTTGCTGGCGGCAAACGGTTTGTCAAAACCGTTTGCGGACGGCAAGTCCACAGGGGATAGCCGCTTTAGCGGCGCAAGGGGGTGTAGCCACCTTGACGGAACGAAGTGACGCAACATTCTCGGTCATGCAGTTTTCTTCTGCTGACGGAGAATGAAGCTCCGCAGGACGCACATACTCCCGATAGGAGAGTATAGAAGTGCGCCCTTTAGTTCCTAAAGGGATTTTATCAGTTCGACAAACTTGAAGTTTTTTTTCTGCAACCCACCAATCAATTTTAACCGTATCGGCAGAGCAGTTCCCTGCTTATTTACTGGTTCTGCAATTCTCCATTTATATAACAGTCTTTAAAGGTATTGTTTCTGCGTACCGGTTCTCCTCCTATGTCAATATTCTGAATATTACTAACCTCTACCTGCTGAAATGTATTCTTAATAATCGCCACATTTAGATTGATATTTTCAAATTTACTCTTGGTAAACTGCACAGCAAATATCATGTTCATAATACACTCTAAGTTGTTTCCTGTACAATTCGTCACAGTCCCACCTTGCAGGGTTAAATCCGCAAGAAGATTTATGTCAGAAAAAGTACATTCTTCAAATGTACAATCTGTAATTTCAGACTGTTCCTCATAGCCGGATATTTTTAAATCATGCATAGTACATTTTGAAAAACTGCTGTCTGATATTATCAGATATAAATTTTCTAATGTTCCCTTAAAAACGGTATTGATAAATTGACAGTTTTCAAATTCAATCAAATCTACCTGATTATCTATAAACTGAACATTTCGAAAGGTACAATTTTGAAATGTCATACGATGACACTTTATATTATCCAATACCACATCTTCAAAAATCTCACCATCTAAGTCACAACAATCACTTCTCGCCGGATAGTATGAGGTGTTTACAACATCATTGTTTATTTCCCTTAAAATTCCTTCTTTGTTCATAATAATATTTACCCCCTCAAATCCCGATTTGTTGCTCAATTTCGTATTCAAATTATACCATAAAACTTGTGAACAAGTCTACCGCAGCTTTGGACTATATGAGAAAAGTCCGAACAGTTTTCTGCCCGGACTTCCTCGCTCA
>ERZ825896.3568-NODE-3568-length-12954-cov-5.401737_pt1 | contig 12954 bp, 11 predicted proteins | sample MGYA00519858_ERZ825896 | MGnify/ENA primary metagenome ERZ825896 (study PRJEB31778, sample SAMEA3449214) | human gut metagenome | biome: human gut; feature: human-associated habitat; material: faeces | place: United Kingdom | collected 2010/2012 ... | reverse complement strand
AGCAGCTTTCTATTATGGTGCTGTCCTACGATTCGTTCCGCACCAGCAGAAAGGACGGGCGTAAGGCGTTTCAGGAAAACAGCAACCTCGCGGAGTTCCCCAAAGTACTGGGAAAACCTGACAGCCCCATTGAGGGCGCGGACGAAACCGCCCTGTTCCAGATCATCAATCAGCTTAACCCTCTTGTCATCGTGGACGAGAGCCACCACGCCCGTTCGGATTTGAGCCGGGAAATGCTGGCGAATTTCAATCCGTGCTTTGTGCTGGACCTGACCGCCACGCCGCGCAAGGACAGCAATATTATCTCCTATGTGGACGCGGTGCAGCTAAAGACCGAACACATGGTAAAGCTGCCCGTCATCGTCTACAACCGCGACAGTCAGGCAGAGGTCATTCTGGACGCAATCGAACTGAGAAACAAGCTGGAAGAACTCGCCGCAGCCGAATATGCCGTGAGCAAGAAGTACATTCGCCCCATTGTGCTGTTTCAGGCAGAGCCGAAAGGCAAGGAAGAAGCCACTACCTTTGAGAAAATCCGCGAAAAGCTGATTGCCTATGACATACCCGCAGAGCAAATCGCCATCCGCACAGCAGACGTGAACGAACTGAAAAGCACCGAACTCATGTCTGAGGATTGCCCGATTCGCTATATTATCACGGTCAACGCATTGAGCGAGGGATGGGACTGCCCCTTTGCCTATATTCTTGCGTCCATTGCCAACAAGACAAGTCAGGTTCAGGTGGAGCAGATTTTGGGACGTATCCTGCGTCTGCCCCACACCACCCAGCACGGGCAGCCGTCTTTGAATATGTCCTATGTGCTGACATCTTCCAACGATTTCAATGAAACCGTAAAAGGCATCATTCAGGGCTTGAATGACGCTGGATTCAGCGATAAGGACTATCGCGTTTCCGAGCCGCCCGCGCCGAAAGTCCCTGACCCGGTACAAATCACGATTGACAAAGGGTGTCCCAAAATGGAAACCCCTTTGGAATCGCCCGAAGAGGACGTTTCCGGTGTGGACTGGAAGTTGGTCAATGAAGAATACCAGCGGCGCAGAGAAGCGGAGAAATCACCTGAAACCGCCCCGAAAGCCGACAGTATGCTGTCCGAAGCGGAAAGCGCGGGACAAGCCTACAACGCCGCGATCCAGCAGTCGGGCAACGACCCCTATCTGCAAAAAACGCCGTGGGAGGTGCGGGAACAGATGCCTACATTCGATGTCAAGCCGGAGTTCCGGGAAGATATTGAGCGCCTTGTCATCCCGCAGTTCTTTGCAGCTATTCCGGATACGCTGTTTACAGATGGTTCTCATGTGCTGCTGGATGAAGCGCAGCTTTCCGAGGGCTTCACGCTGAAAAACAAGGACTGCGACATTGATTTTGCCGCAGCGGATGATGGAATCGTTAAGGTGGATATTGAGAACAAGGAAAACGGCTTGCCCCGTGTGTTCAAAATGTCCAGCCCGGAGCAGCAGTATTTCAAGGAATACTTCAACAGTCTGCCCCCGGAGAGCCGGGTGCGCCAGTGCAAGGAAATGATGCTCCGCCAGCTTAACAAGCTGAACGGCGTGGACACTGCCGAACTGAAAGCCTACATAGAGCGCATTGTCGGCAACATGAGCAAGGAGCAGCTTGCGGCAATGGAGAAAGCGCCGCTGGGTTACGCAAAGAAAATCAAGGATAAAGTGCAAGCCCTGTTGGAACAGCATTGCCGGGAGAACTTCTCCGACTGGCTCTCCACCGAACGCATTGTATGCTTGCCGTATTACCGTCTGCCGGACACGATTCATCCCGCTACGCATACGGACATCTACGCAAAATCGCTGTATCAGGCAGAGGACGGCGATATGAATAAGCTGGAGCAAAAGCTGATTATGGAATTGACCGCCTTGCCGAATGTGCGCTGGTGGCACAGAAATATTTCCCGTCAGGGCTTCTGCATCAACGGCTATATCAATCACTATCCCGACATTCTGATTATGACGGAAAAGGGCAAGGTCATCCTTGCGGAAACCAAGGGCGAACACCTGAAAAACGACGACAGCCGGGAGAAAATCGACCTCGGCGCAATGTGGAGCGGTCATGCAGGAAACCAGTATCGGTATTTCATGGTGTTTGAAAAGGATGCCGACCTGCCAAAAGGAGCAGTCAGCATGAGCAAGTTTGTTGAGATTGTCGCGGCGCTGTGAATCCCGTTCCTGGGCGATTCTGACAGGCGGCAATAACGCACTGTTCATAACAGCCCCTATGCGGTTTCGCGGAACCGGACGGGATTGCGCCAATCCGCAAAAACCTTTCCCGTTCCGAACACCGGGAACACTGTACCGTAGAGCGCGATTCCGTGTAATGAGTATGCAAATCGGGAAATAACTTTTCGGATTTCACAAGCATTGATTTATGCGGCGGTTTTTAGAGCGGTAATCGGAACTTGTTCTGCCGTGGAGGTCGATAATATCTACCCCTGATTTTTCATCACCTATGGTGTGAAATAAGCCCCTGTCTCGACGCTGTGATTACGACGGAGAAACATTTTGATCTCCTTACAAGTTCATACAGATTCAGGCAGCAGGAGCAATTCTGCTGCCTTTTTCTTTGGGTGACTGTTCCGCTTACCTCGCGTATGTGGATTGTCATAATTTTCAAAAAGGAGCGTGATAGTAATGAAATCAGAAAACGTGAAAAGGGGGTGGTGTGCCGATGCAAAGCAGAAAACACAGGCGGATTCTGATGCAGGAGGCGGAATATGGCAAAACCGCTTGACCCCAAGGCGATAGAGGCAGAGCGGCAAACCAGCAGCCGAGCGGAACGCAGGGAGCAGAAGCGCCGCCAGATGCAGGACGAGATTTCTTATAACCAGCGTGGAAATGGAGTTATTATTATCCCACCGCAGAAACGGCGGGAACTTGCAGAGGAGCCGCCCAAACTCCGTGTTGCGGCGTATTGCCGCGTCAGCACACAGGAGGAACAGCAGGTCGGCAGCTTTGATATGCAGATCCACCATTTTACCAAGAGGATTGAGGCAAATCCACAATGGGAGCTGGTTGAGATTTATCAAGACGAGGGCATCAGCGCAACTACCGTTGAAAAACGTCTTGGCTTTCAGAAAATGATTGCCGACGCAGTTGACGGGAAGATTGACCTAATCCTCACCAAAAGCATCAGCCGTTTTGGTAGAAATATCGTGGATATTCTGGACAATCTGCGAACGCTTTCTGCCCTGAACCCGCCCGTTTCCGTTGAGTTTGAGACAGAGGGAATCACCTATACCGGCGATGGGCGAAATAATCTGCTGATCTCGCTGCTGGCGGCTCTGGCTGAAATGGAATCCCAGCAAAAGAGCGAGGCAGTTAAGGCTGGTATCCGCTGGCGCATGGCGGAGGGCATCTACAAGTTCTCTGTTCAGAATACGCTTGGCTTCTATCGTGATCATTTCGGGCGGCTTGTCATTGAGCCGACCGAGGCAAGAATTGTTGAGTACATCTATGAAAGCTGCTTGGAGGGCGCAACCCCGGCAGAAATCGCCGCCGCACTGACAGAACAGGGTATCAAATCTCCAATGGGGAACGATCTCTGGTCTGCCGGTACTGTCCGCAGCATCCTCCGAAACGAGAAATACTGCGGTGATGCCTTGATGCAGAAAACCTATACGAAGGATTTCCGCACCCATAAATCCGTCAAAAATACGGATTTGAATATGTATTTCAAGGAAAATCACCACACAGCGATTATCAAAAAAGAGGATTGGATCAAGGTACAAAAGCTACTGTCAGAGCGGCACAGCACAGCAAAACGAGCAACATTGCGCCGTTTGAGCAATCACTTCGTCGCATACCGCGTAAAGGATGGTCTTTTCAAGGGCTATCTGATCATGGATTCCCGCTGGTCTTTTATGGAACGCCAGGAGTTTATGAAAATCGTGGATGAGGCGCAAAACACCATAAAATGAAAGGATTTTTACTATGAACTTCGATTTTTCTGCTCTGAACTTTGAAACCATCGACTCCAACATCAACGCCTACCCGGATATGTTCCTGAATCAGAATGGCGTGACTTTCACCAAGAAGGTGCTTGAGGACTTGGGCTATCCCGCCTTTGTTTTGTGTCTGCTGGATGCGAAAGCGAGGGTATTTGCGATCCGTTCCTGCAAGAGCAACGAACCGAAGGGCTTCAAGTTCTCCAAGCCGAGAGGCGAACAGAAAGGTGTTGTTACGATCTCCAACAAGAATCTGCTTGACCCGCTTCGCGCTGTCACCGGCGAGGACTGGATTCCCGGCAAGCGTTACAAGGTGCGTGGCTTCTGGGTTGCTGATGCAAAAACCATGTGCTTTGACCTCAATGAAGGGGTTCAGGAGGACTTTCGCCCTGTTACGCCGAGCAGTGACGCAGAATAATCCCTGATATTCAGGGAGAAAAGGGAGAGCAAAAGAGCGGCGTCAAGCCGCCTGAGCGAGAAAGCCACCTCTCCCTTTTCTCCCTCGCTGCTGCTATGGAAACCGTGGAAAACCGCAAGCGGTTTACGCACCGTTCCCACAGCCTGCGCTCACCCTCTTTTTCCTCTCTGGCTTTCTCCCTATACAGAGAAAAGTGTCCATTTTCTATCCCGAAAACGTACAGTTGCCGCGATGAACAGAGGGCAGCGTGTCAATATGGCAAAGAAAAGCAAACGGCACACAGGCGGTTTTATCCTCAAAAAAGCCCCGAAGCATGACAAAAAAGAAACCCAGCATCACGCCGTTGACGTGATGCTGGGTTTTTAGCCGTAAACTCACTCTGAGACTAAGCCAAAATGCCGCAGCGCATCTTTGATCGCCTCAACCTTTTCAGGCGGGCAGGGATGATACTCATGTTTTCTCTGCTCCACTGCGTTCGGCGCTTTGTGCATATCCAGTCCGACCATACGCTTGACCTCGGCAATATATGCCGTATGGACTTTGAAGCCGTACTTCTCCTGCACATACTCCTGAATACGCTTATAGGTCGGATGCTCCTTGACCTCGCCGGTTTCCACTTCCATTCTGACCTTAACCGTCAGTGGATTTGTTTCCCGTGACAAGAGGACCACCGTTTCCACATGTGCGCAGCGGGGGAAGAGGTCGAAGGCTTCGACGGTCTGGAGGGTGTAGCCGGCGGCGGTGAGGAGCTTCAGGTCCCGGGCCAGCGTGGCCGGGTCGCAGGAGACGTAGACCACGCGCTGCGGCGCCATGGCCCCGATCGCCTCGATGACGTCGGCGCTGACGCCCTTGCGCGGCGGGTCGACGACGATGACGTCGGGCCGGGTGCGCCGGTCCGCCAGCATTTTCGCGGCCTGCCCGGCGTCCATGCAGAAAAATTCGGCGTTTTCCATGCCATTCTGCGCAGCGTTGAATTTCGCATCCTCGATTGCCTGCGGGACGATCTCCACGCCGATGGCCTTTTTTGCATGCCGGGCCAGACAGAGCGTGATCGTGCCCGTGCCGCAATACAGGTCGAGGACGGTCTCGTTCCCGGTCAGACCAGCCAGCTGCACGGCCTTTTCGTACAGCCGCTCCGCCTGCGCGTGGTTGACCTGATAAAACGCCGGGGCGGACAGGCGGAACTGCAGCCCGCAGAGCGTATCGGTGATGGTCCCATCGCCATAAAGCGGATGGAATTCCGTGCCGAGGACGGTATTGCCCTTTTTGGTGTTGGGGGAAAATACGATCGTCGTGATGCCGGGCTCGGCAGCAAGCAGGGCCGCGACGAGCTGCTTTTTCTTCGGCAGCTGCGCGCAGTTGGCGACGATGCAGACGAGGATCTGCCCGCTTTCCGCGCCGAAACGGATATAGATGTGGCGGATATAGCCGGTGTGCGTCTGCTCGTCATAGGCGCGGATGTGATACTGCTCCATCCAGGATAGCACCGCGCCGCGGATCGCGTCCGCACAGTCCGGCTGGATGCGGCAGTGCCGGACCGGGATGACCCGGTGCGTCTTGCCGGAGAAGAAGCCTGCGACGGGGCGGCCGTCCTGCTCCTGCACGGGGAACTGGACTTTGTTTCGATAGCCGTCCGTCTGCGCCGCGCCGGTGATGGGGAGCGCAGAAATCGTCTGTCCGCCGATGCGGGTCAGGCAGCTCTGGACGTGCGCCTGCTTGAGTGCAAGCTCCTGCTCGTAGTCCATATGCCGCAGGGCACAGCCGCCGCAGAGGGAAAAATACGGGCAATCCGGCTCCACGCGGTGCGCGGACGGAGTCAGAACGGAAAGAAGCTGGGCAAACACGGCTGAACGGCCGACGTGGGCAATGCGGACGCTGCAGCGCTCGCCCGGCAGTGCGCCGGGGACAAAGACGACCTGCCCGTCCACCCGCGCGACGCCGGAGCCGTCGATGGTGGCGGTCTCAATGGATACCTGCAGCGGATCGCCGCGGTGCAACTCACTCATAGTCCATGGGAATGTTTCACGTGAAACATTCACTCCTCCTTCAAAAGCTCGCCGGTGGAAAGATCGATGGTATAGATGTGCGTGAACTGCTGGTCCGAGGTCTCCGTGGAATAGGAGACGGACAGCGTATAGTCGACGACCAGCGTTCCGTCCACTTCGCTGATGCTGTAGCCGCCGTTGACGTAGCCGATGGCCTGCTTTTCCTGCGCGGTGGGATAGACGGTCTCCTGCGCGTAGGAGAGGACGGTCTGCGACAGCGTGTCAAAGACCGCGTTGGCCGCGTCGGAGGCCTCGTCCGTCTCCAGTGTCAGGTGCGGCAGCGTGTAGGTGCAGGTCACGATCTCTTCCAGATCGGTCTGGATGGTGTCCGGCTCGTCGAGCCAGACGGCGTCCGACGGTGTGGCGCTCCCCTGCTGGTTGGGCGTGATGCGGATGGGCTCGGCGGGCTCCTGTGCGGGTGCTTCCGGCTGTGCGGCCGGCTCCTGCGTGACGGGCTGGGCCGGTTCCGGGGTCTGCTGCGGCGAGGACTGCCGGGTGCAGGCTGCGGCGGTAAAGAGCAAAAAAGCAGCCAGCGAGGCTGCGAGAAATTTTTTCATGGCATGTTCCTCCTATATGTGATTTCAATTTTATCACAGATCGGAACTTGTGTAAAGTCCGCAAAGCCGCTATACTGGGCGTATCACAACTGCTTGGGGAGACATTTATGCTGGATTATCGTCATTGCACCCTCTGTCCGCGCCGCTGCGGCGTTGACCGCACGGCGGGGCAGCTCGGCTTCTGCCGGATGCCGGATCAGATCCATGCCGCGCGCGCGGCCCTGCATTACTGGGAGGAGCCGGTCATCTCCGGCAGCTACGGCAGCGGGGCAGTCTTCTTCTCCGGGTGTACGCTGCGCTGCGCATTCTGCCAGAACGGGGTGATCTCACAGGAGAATTTCGGGAAGCCGCTCTCCCCTGCCGGGCTGCGCGCCGCGTTTGAGCGGCTGATCGACGAGGGCTGCCAGAATATCAACCTCGTCACGCCGACGCACTTCCTGCCCTCCATCCTCCCGGCCCTGACGCCGAAGCTTCCCGTGCCGGTGGTCTATAACTGCGGCGGATATGAGTCGGTCGAGACGCTGCGGCAGCTCGAGGGGCTGGTCGATATCTACCTGCCGGACTTCAAATACAGCGATGACCGGCTGGCCGCGAAGCTCTCCGCCGCGCCGGACTATGCCGAGACGGCTGCCGCCGCCATCCGGGAGATGTACCGCCAGGTGGGCGCTGCGGTGATCGAAGACGAGCAGATGACGCGCGGCGTCATCATCCGCCATCTGGTCCTGCCCGGCTGCATCGATAACTCTCTCGGCGTGCTCGACTGGATCGCGGAATCGTTCCCGAAAAAGGACGTGCTCGTCAGCCTCATGAGCCAGTATGTGCCCATGGGCCGGGCAAAGACCATGCCGCCGCTGGACCGCCGCATCACGCAGGAGGAATACGACGCCGTTCTCTCTTACCTGTATCTGCTGGAGCTCGACAACGGCTACACACAGGATTTTTCCGCGGCGACGGCAGAGTATATCCCGGATTTTGACCTGGAAGGTTTGTAAAACAAACGTTTGCTTTTTGCGGCGGGATGTGTTATACTGGTCCCAGCAATGAAAAAGGGGCGTTCAGCATGGGTCGTACAAGCAACAAACGCGAGGAGATTCTGCGGTTTCTGACGCAGTTCGTCGCAGAAAACGGATATGCGCCGTCCGTGCGGGAGATCTGCGCGGCCGTCGGTCTGCAGTCTACGGCGACGGTCCATTATCATCTCGGCGCGCTGCGCGAGGCCGGGCTCATCGAGATGGACGATATGAAAAAACGCGCCATTACCCTGCCGGACGCACACCGGGCCGACCGTATCCCGGTCGTCGGTGTTGTGACGGCCGGCGTGCCGATTTTGGCGGTCGAGAATATCGAGGGCTATATCCCGTGGGAGGGCGAGGCCGGATGCTTCGCGCTGCGCGTGCGCGGCGATTCGATGATCGGCGCAGGGATCCTTGACGGCGACAAGGTCGTCGTCCGCCCGCAGAAGACTGCAGAAAACGGGCAGATCGTCGTGGCGCTGCTGGACGACTCTGCCACCGTCAAGCGCTTTCACCGCGAAAAGGGCAAGGTCTGGCTTTTGCCGGAGAACCCTGCGTATGAGCCCATCGACGGCACCGATTGCTCAATTCTGGGTCTTGTCAAAGCCGTCGTCCGCGAATACTGAATACTGATTCAAAAGCTGACGTTTTTTGTTTTATCCTAAAGTGATGCACGAAACCGTGCATCACTTTTTCATTTTTGTGCAGTTCCTATATAATATTGTATACGCGCTTGCAAATGGCGCTTCTCCGTGTTAAAATTATGGTGTAATACTATGTCCAATTATCAGGATTTTCATAGGAAAGGAGCTTTTTCTTGTACTCCTCAACGTATATCTGGGCGAAGGTTCTCGGTCACATGGAGCAGCAGCTCACGCCCGCCGTCGTCTCGACCTGGTTTGACGACACCGAGGTGCTGGAGCTGACCGATCAGAAGCTCGTCCTCTTCTCGCCGTCGACCTTCCGCAAGGACATGATCGTCTCGCGCTGCGCGGTCTATATTCAAGAAGCGCTCAAGGATCTGTTCGACATGGAGCTTGAGCTGATCGTTCTGGATGAAACGCAGATCGACGCCTACCGCTCGCGCAAAAAGAAGCCGCGTTTCATTGAGTTCAATCCGCAGTTCACCTTCGATAACTTCATCGTCGGCAACAGCAACCGCTTTGCAAACGCCGCAGCCGTCGCCGTCGCGGAAAAGCCGGCAGATTCCTATAACCCGCTTTTCATCTACGGCCCGTCCGGCGTCGGCAAGACGCACCTGCTCTATGCCATTGCCAACGAGATTCACAAAGCGCATCCGGACTACAACATCGTCTATATCAAGGGCGACCAGTTCACCAACGAGCTGATCAACGCTCTGCGCGAAGGCAAGAACAACGAGTTCCGCCTCAAATACCGCGGCGCGGACCTGTTCCTGGTCGACGATATTCAGTTCATTGCCGGCAAAGACTCCACGCAGGAGGAGTTCTTCCATACCTTCAACAATCTCTACGAGAGCCACAAGCAGATCGTCCTGACCTCCGACCGTCCGCCCCATGAGATGGTCCGTCTGGAAGACCGGCTGCGCACACGCTTCGAGTGGGGCTTGCTTGCCGATATTCAGCCGCCCGACTATGAGACGCGCATGGCAATCATCAAGAACAAAGCCGTCCACCTTGGCTTCGACATTCCGGACGACGTCTGCAATTACATTGCCGAGAACATTACCAACAACGTCCGCCAGATTGAGGGCACGGTCAAAAAGATCAAGGCCTTCAAGGAGCTTAACGGGATGGTGCTGGACGTTCCGAACGTCGCGCGCGCCATCAAGGACATGTTCAAGGGCAAGGCAGAAAATCTCCCGACACCCGCACTTATTGTCAGCGAGGTCTGCCAGTACTACAACATCGAAGAGCAGGTCTTGAGAAGCACGCTCAAAAACAAAAATACCGCCGAGGCGCGGCAGGTTGCGATGTACTTAATTCGCACCATGACAACCCTGTCTCTTCCCGAGATCGGCCGCGAATTTGACCGTGACCACACGACGGTCATGCACGGGCTCAAAAAGGTCGAGCAGACGCTGCAGAACAGTGCCTCGCCCTTAAACGATACCATCCGCGACATCACCGCCAATATTAACAATAAACTCTGAAAACCGCGCAAAACAGCTTTTTCTTTTTCGCGCGAATTTTTCCACATTTCCATGTGGATACTTCTGCTTTCCCCTGTGGACAGACATGAAACCCTCGTTTCACGGTTGCACCTGTGCAGAACCTTCTTTTTTCCCGGTTTCCCTGTGGACAGTTTTTTCTTACGCCCGCAAGGCTTTCCGGACTTATCCACATGTCGCACGCCCTACTGTTACTTACTACTGAATTTATCCTTTCTTTCTTTTTAGAAAGACGTCAGGAGGTATCCTTTTATGAAATTTACCTGTGAAAAAACTCAGCTGGTTTCCGCCATCTCCGTCGCCTCGCGCACCGTCGCGCAGAAGAGCGCCATTACGGGGCTGGAAGGTATTCTGGTCCGTGCAGGTGTCAAAGTGATGCTGACCGGTTATAATCTGGAAACAGGCATCACCGTGAGCGTCGATGCCGACGTGCAGGAAAACGGCGCGTGCATCATGCCTGCCCGGCTGTTTTTTGATATCGTCCGCAAACTGCCGGACGATACCGTGAGCATTCAGGTCGACGAGAACTTCAAGGTCTCGATCAAGGGCGGCATTTCGTCGTTCACCATCACTGCCCTTTCTGCCGACGACTACCCCGAGCTTCCGGATGTCGACTCGGAGAAAGGCATCCGCGTGCCGCAGTGCGAGCTGAAGGCAATGATCTCCGGCACAATCTTCGCCGTCAGCGAAAATCAGGCACGCCCGATTCATACCGGCATTCTCTTTGAGGTCGACAATGATTCCATCACGAGCGTTGCCGTCGACGGCTACCGTCTGGCGCTGCGCCGGTATCTGCCGGAGGAATCCCTGGAGCGCACGCTCAAATTCGTTGCGCCCGCAGCGGCATTAAAAGAAGTCGAAAAAATCCTCGGCGACACCGAGGACCCCGCAACCTTCTATCCGGGCTCGAAGCACATTCTCTTTACCATCGGAGATGCCACGCTCGTCTGCCGTATTCTGGAGGGTGAATTTCTGGATTGGCGGCGCGTGCTGCCGCAGAATAACCCCGTCAAGCTCGTCGGAAATGTCAGCCGCCTGACCGACTCCATTGAGCGTGTCGGGCTTGTCATCTCCGAAAAACTCAAAAGCCCCGTGCGCTGCAAGTTTGGAGACAACAGCGCAGAATTCCGCACCATCTCCACGATCGGTGAGGCGTACGACGTCTGCCCGATTGCCGGCGACGGCAAGGATCTGGAGATCGGCTTTAACTGCAAGTATTTACTCGATGCGCTGCGCGCCGTGCCGGACAGCGAGTGCACGCTGGAAATGATCAACGGACTCAGCCCCATCGTCTTAAATCCCACCGAAGGAAACCGCTACAGCTATATGGTACTGCCCGTCCGGCTCAAAGCAGGAGAATAAGCCATGAAAGTACGTGTCACAAAAAAGCTTTCGGATGCGCCGATTGCCATCCCGATTACCACCGAGTTTATTAAATTACAGGACTTTCTGAAATTTGCCAACGCCTGCGAGTCCGGCGGCATGGCAAAGACGTTCATTCAGAACGAGCAGGTACAGGTAAACGGCGAAACCTGCACCCAGCGCGGCAAAAAGCTCCGCCCGGGCGATACCGTAACCTTTATGGGAAATACCTGGCTCGTTTCGCAGGAGGACGTATGAAGCTGACGCGGCTGCGCCTGTTTGACTTCCGGAACTATGAAACGCTGGACCTCACGCTGGACCCCGGCGTCAACCTGATTCTGGGCGAAAACGCGCAGGGCAAAACAAACCTTCTCGAAGCGGTCGGCTATCTATCGACCGGCAGAAGCTTTCGCACGCAGAAGACGCAAGAGCTGATCCGTTTCGGAGCAAGCTTTGCCGATCTGAACGCCGACGTCTTTTCGCAGGGGCGCGACCAGAACATCCGTGCGGTCCTGTTTTCCGGCAGACGCCCGCGGCAGCTCTACTTGGGCGGTGTGAAGCAGAAAAGCGCAGCAGCTTTGCCCGGCGTTCTGACGACGGTGCTGTTCTGCCCGGAAGACCTTCTGGTTTTAAAAGGCGGCAGCCAGCCGCGCAGGAGGCTGCTTGACAATGCGCTGTGCCAGCTCCGACCTTCGTATGCCTCCGCGCTGACAGAATATAACCGTCTGCTGGACAGCAAGAGCCGCATTTTGAAGGACTACCGCGAAAAGCCGGATTTATTGGAGCCGCTGCCCGAATATAATTACCGCCTCGCGCAGGTCGGCGCGATTCTGATCTCGCACCGCGCGCGGTATCTGAAAGCGCTCGAGCAGGCGGCAAGCGGCTACCACAGCGCGTTCTCCGCAGGAAAAGAAACCATGACGCTCGTCTACCGCACGGTCTCGACCGTGGAAGACCCGTTTGCCGAGCGGAAAACCATCTTCGAGCAGATTCTGGAGCACCAGGAGCGGCACTACCGCGCAGAACTGGACTCCGGGCAGTGTCTGACAGGTCCGCACAAAGACGACTTCGACGCGCTCTTAGACGGCATTGCCGTCAAAGCCTTCGGCTCGCAGGGGCAGACGCGCACCGCCGCGATCAGTCTGAAGCTTTCCGAGCGCGAGCTTCTGCGAAGAGATACCGGAGAAGAGCCGGTTTTGCTGCTGGACGACGTGCTCTCGGAACTGGACGAGAAAAGGCAGGAGTTCGTCCTAAACCGTATCGGCGGGGGACAGACCCTGATAAGCTGCTGCGAGGACGAGGGCATCTCCCGGCGCACCGGGGGAAAGGTGCTCTTTGTGGAAAAGGGCAGGATAAAATGAATTATCTGCATCTGGGAAAAGGCTGGGTGGTGAACACCGGGGAGATAATCGGTATCTTCGACCTGGATATCAC
>ERZ825896.3561-NODE-3561-length-12974-cov-3.468844_pt1 | contig 12974 bp, 10 predicted proteins | sample MGYA00519858_ERZ825896 | MGnify/ENA primary metagenome ERZ825896 (study PRJEB31778, sample SAMEA3449214) | human gut metagenome | biome: human gut; feature: human-associated habitat; material: faeces | place: United Kingdom | collected 2010/2012 ... | reverse complement strand
TTCTGTATGAGGAGAATGATCTGCACAAGCTTTCTTACAAGGAACTTTCCACCAGAATGGCAGTAGTTCTGACAGAGCGCATGCGGCCGGAGCTGATGACCTGTCATGATATTGTGGCAACCGGTCGCTATCCTTATACGGGTCGCCTGGGCATCTTAAGCCGAGAAGACGAGGATAAAGTGGATGAGGCCATGCGGATCGTCCATGCGGAAGAACTGGGAAGCCGGGATTTTAATGCCATCAGTGACGGGCAGCGCCAGAGAGTCCTTCTGGCAAGAGCTATCTGCCAGGAACCGGAGATCATCGTGCTGGATGAGCCTACCTCTTTTCTGGATATCCGTCATAAGCTGGAACTGTTATCCATTCTCCGCTCTATGGCAAAAGAAAAGGGTATAACCGTGATCATGTCTCTTCATGAGATCGATCTGGCCCAGAAGATTGCAGATCAGATTCTTTGTGTAAAAGGAGATCATGTCTGCTATTACGGAACTCCGGAACAGATCTTTGAAGAACAGACCATCCGGGAATTATATGGAATTGAAAACGGATTCTATGATCCCAGATTTGGCAGCATTGAGCTTCCAAAGGTTGATGGAGAGCCGGAGGTCTTCGTGATCGCCGGATGCGGAAGGGGAATACCCATCTACAGAAAATTACAAAAGGATAATATCCCCTTTGCAACAGGCATCCTGTACACCAACGATGTGGATTATCAGTTAGCCCGCCTGCTAGCCGCCAGGGTGATCACAGAGGAACCTTTTTGCCAGATTACTCAGGAGCATCTCCGGGAAGCAATACAGGTTATGGAAAACTGTAAAAAGGTGATCTGCGCCGATGTTCCCATCGGAGAATGCAACAAAGGGCTGGAGGAACTGATCCGGGCCGCAAAAAAGAGAATGTAAGAGAAGAAAACGAAGAAAGATCCTGATGAAATCTATTTTCACCGGGATCTTTTTGTTGCATTGCATATCAATAATTGGTCCGGTGGACCAATTTTGATTGCTGTTCACGGATAATATCCCGCGAAGTGTTTTTGGTGAGCGAAGGTCACAGAAAACCCGTTTTCGGGTGCCTGTTATGACTTGAGATATAGAGAGAAGATACGGTATAATGTATATACTTAAAGTAACTGTGTGACGTAGAGCAGTTACCATGCAGTCATTAAGCAAGGGCAAAAGTCCTTAGCATTATCAGGAGAGGAATTCTACAAATCAGATGAATGAAAAAACAGAAAAAATCAAAAAAATCCGGAATCTGCTCCTTGCCGGGGGGTGTGTAATCACTGCCATAATATGCCGTCATCTTCCAACGAACAGAGAATCAGGCTGGGTAGCTTTTTTTCAACTGACGAGGGCATACTTGTATATCACTTTATATTGTGTCTGGGGAATTTCCCTTCAGCGAAGGATCGTCAACAAAACAGCACGAAGATGCCTGTGTGGCATTGCATCTCTTATGGTTTTCTGGTTTGTTATCCGTACTCTGAAATACAATGTATTTTATGAACCGGTGTTGCGACGTTACAGCTGGTATGGGTATTATGTCCCGCTACTGTCTATTCCCTCCCTCAGCGTGATCGCGGCATTGAAGATGAGAGAAAGTGAAAATCAAAAGAGGCGACAATGGACCGGTATTTTCCTGGTGATCACAGTGGGCGTGATCCTGCTTGTTATGACCAACGATCTTCATCAGCTGGTATTCCGCTTTCCGGCAGAAAAGCCATGGACAGATGATGAGTATTTTTATGGTCCGGGATTTGTGCTTTGTGTGGCATGGATCGCTATCGGTTTTCTTACTATGCTGGGCATATTAATCGCAAAATGCAGAAACCCCGGGAAAAAGAAAATATGGCTTCCCTTTGTGCCATTAGGACTGTTTTTTATCTGGTGCATTGCCAATATTTTCCGTATCCCACATCTGAAGATCATTGCAGGAGATATGGCGGCGGCCTGTTGCCTTTTGATCGCCGCTCTTTTTGAAAGCTGCATCCAGTGTGGTCTGATTCTGGTAAATAACCGATACGGAGAATTGTTTCAGGCTTCCAGAGGAATCAATGCACAGATCAGTGACCGGAATCTGAACATCCGTTATACAACCGGTGACGGAATCGAGCTGGATAAAGAAGAGATGAAAGAAGCACTGGAGAATCCGGGATATGAAAAAGAAGGGATCCGTCTGAACAGTATCCCTATCAATGGAGGGTATGCTTTCTGGATCGAAGATATCCGTCAGCATCGAGCTGCTTATGAAAGTCTCTATGAGCTTCGTGAAGAACTGAGGGATCGAAACCAGCTTTTGAAACTGGAATATCAAAAAGAAAAAGAGAGAAAACAGGCAGAAGAAAAGAACCGGCTTTACGATCTGATGCAAAAGCAGACGGCAGAACAATTTCAGCAGATTGCCGGATATGTGGATCAGCTGGAACAGTGTACGGATCACAGGGAATATCACAGACTTCTGGGGAAAATCCTGATCGTAGGGTCTTATCTGAAAAGAAGGAAGAATCTGACACTTTCCGCACTGGAAGGTAAGGAATTAAAGGAAGAAGAACTGATCCAGAGCCTGCGGGAATCCTGTAGTAATCTGGTCTTTTGTGAGATTCAGGGACAGTATTATATAGAAACCGGCAAAGAAACTTTACCGGCACAACTTGTCTTAAGAGCTTATGATTTCTTTGAGCAGATCGTAGAACTGCTTCTGAAACAGGGCGGCTCTTTTTTCTATCGGCTGACAGAACTGAATGGTGTCCTTCGAATCTCGGTGAACCTGGAGGGTGATTGTCAGACGGAGAGTCTGCAAGAAAAATATCCTTTGTTACATATGGAACAGGAAGAAGAAAAAGAATGGTTTCTGGCTTTGCAACTGTCAGAGAAAGGAGGCAACGATGAAATCCTTTGAAACATCCGGTATGTTTGTCCAGGAAATGATTCTGGTTGCGTTTTTTCTTCTGATCCTGGTGGAGATCAGGCTGTTGTGTATTCAACATTCCAGAAAGCGGAAAGTAGAGGTTATGGCTGTCAATTTTCTTTTGCTGAGTGTCACCTATGGAATTCTTACGGATCTGCTGAGTGATTATCTGGCTATTTGGGAAGGGAAAAACAAGCTTCTACATATTGCAGCCGGTTGGCCTGCAGGAATCCTTTTTTTTCTCATTTTTGCAGATACCGGTTATCTGATTTGTCGTATCCGGCGCGAAGATGAAAAATACAAAAAAGAATTGTCTGTATACTCCATCAAACAGACCCTGGATCATCTGAAGTGCGGAATCTGTTTTTGTGATGGCATCGGACAGATCGTATTATGTAATGAGAAAATGTACCAGTTAGGCTATATGCTTACCGGAGAGAATCTGCAAAGCTATCTGCTTTTAAAAGAAGCACTGGAGGCAAAACAATATTCCAACGGAATCTCAAAAGTAGGGGAAAAGAAAAATCTGTATTATTTTCCGAATGGTACCGTATGGGATTTTCGCCAGGAAAAACTGGAGGATCCCAGTCTGCAGGGTTATATACAGGTGTTGGCATTGGATGTGACCAATCTTTATTTTAACAGTGAGAAGATCCAGAAAAGCAATGAAGAACTTATCCGGCTGAATAAAAAAATAAGAAAAATGTACGAATGTATCGATGAACAGATCCGGGAAGAAGAAACTCTGGCTATGAAGATCCGTATCCATGACAGCTTCGGGCGCAGCCTCCTGGCAGTCCGACAGCTTCTGGAAGAGGAAGCAGAACCGGAGAAAATGAAAGGGCAGTTAATGACCATAAGGCAGACGGCACAGATTTTGCTGGGAAATATGGAGGAAGTACAGGACGAGAATAAAGAGTCCATCACAGAAAAGGCAGAAAAGCTTGGAATCACTGTATTTGTCACCGGAAGCATGCCGGAGGAAGAATATCAGAAGTTATTGATCGACCAGGCGATTATGGAATGTATGACAAACTGTGCAAGGCACGCCGGTGGAACCAGGGTGTTTGTAAAGATCACAAACAATAAAGTGCTTTGTAAGGTACAGATCACCAACAATGGAAAGAAACCCGCAGAAGGATCCCAGGAGGGCGGAGGACTGACATCTCTTAGAAAAACAGTGGAGCGGGAAGGAGGAAAGATGCAGGTGATCTTTTCGCCTGAGTTTGAACTGATTCTGTTACTGTCTCATGAAAAAGACAGAGAGATCAAAAGTTCAGAGGAAGTAACTGTGAAGATACTGAACAGTTAACAGAAGAATAAAAAGGGAAGTGATGAAAAATGAAAATACGAGTGTTACTTGTGGAAGACCAGAAGATTATGCAGAAGTATTTCGCCAGCATGGTGCAGGGGGATGAAAGATTCTTGTTGGTGGACGTTCTGAACGACGGAGAAAAGGCTGTTTCTTACTGTAATCATACGGTGGTGGATCTTGTCCTGATGGACGTCCAGACCTTCCAGAACCATGACGGATTGCTGGCTGCAGAAACTATCAAAAAACAACATCCGGCAGTGAAGATCATCGTGATCACATCTCTGGTGGATCCGGAGATCCTTACACGGGCAAAAGAGAAGGGCGCAGACAGTCTGTGGTATAAGGATCACGGACAGGAAGAAATTATGGAGGTGATCGATCGGACTTTGGAGGGAGAACACGTCTTTCCGGACAAGGCACCGGCCGTGGAACTGAAGTGGATGAAAAGCGATGAGATCAGCCCCCGGCAGCTGGAGATGCTGAGACTGTATATCAAAGGCTATTCCTATTCGGAGATTGGGAAACAGATGAACTGTTCGGCAGCAGGAGTTCGATGGAATTTTCAGGATATGATAGCAAAAGCCGGCTATTCCTGTAAGGAAGAATTACTGGCCGCAGTGCTGGAAAGTAAGCTGGTCGTAAGCACATTGAAAGATTGGCAGACATTATAAAATATCAAGAAGTATTTCATTTGCTATCACAAGTGTTAGTGACTGACAATAAGATATCTGTAATAATAATATTACAAAAAAAGGAAAAGATGTAATTGTCAGTAACCACTGTTGCGCAAGGTGTTTTGGTATGACTATGCCAAGATCCCGAGATATACAAGCCAAAATGCGTCACCGAAGGTGATTTTACATGCATTTTGGCTCGTGACTGTGAAGGTACTGAACAGTTACGAAAAACTATGTATAAAGAAGGGAGAAAATCGTATGGGACTTATAAAAGCAGCTATGGGCGCAGCAGGCGGCGTAATGGCAGATCAGTGGAAGGAGTTTTTCTACTGCGACTCCATGGATAAAGATGTAATGGTTAAAAAGGGACAGAAACGTGTTTCAGGAAGATCCTCCAACACAAAAGGCAGCGATAACATTATTACAAACGGAAGTGGAATCGCTGTTGCAGACGGTCAGTGTATGATTATCGTAGAACAGGGTAAAATTGTTGAAGTTTGTGCAGAACCGGGTCAGTTTACCTTTGATTCTTCCACAGAGCCATCTATTTTTACCGGCAGTCTTGGATCAAGTATCGAAGCAACCTTCGCAACCATCGGAAAACGATTCACCTATGGCGGAGATACCGGAAAAGATCAGAGAGTATATTATTTCAATACAAAAGAGCTGATCGATAACAAGTTCGGAACACCGAATCCGATTCCGTTCCGTGTAGTAGATTCCAAGATCGGACTGGATGTGGACGTGGCAGTACGTTGCTCCGGTGTATATTCTTACCGTATCGCGGATCCGCTTCTGTTCTACAGCAACGTATGTGGAAACGTAGAAGACGAATATCGAAGAGAAGAACTGGAAAGTCAGCTGAAAACAGAATTTATCAGTGCACTTCAGCCGGCATTTGGAAAATTATCTGATCTGGAATTACGTCCGAATCAGATCGTCACTCATAATACAGAACTGGAAAATGCCATGAATGAATCTCTGTCCGCCAAGTGGGGACAGCTTCGTGGTCTGCAGGTAGTAAGTATCGCTCTGGGTTCCGTAACTTTACCGGAAGAAGATGCGGAGATGATCAAACAGGCACAGCGTACCGCGATCATGAGAGATCCTACCATGGCAGCAGCTACTATGGTTGGAGCACAGGCAGACGCCATGAAAGCAGCAGCATCCAATGAAGCAGGTGCAATGACAGGGTTTATGGGAATGGGCATGGCCATGAACGCAGGAGGCGGCGGTATGAATCCGCAGAATCTGTTCGCTATGGGTCAGCAGCAGGAAGAAGCCAGACGTCAGGAAGAAGCACAGAAAAAAGCCCAGGAAGAAGAGATCCGCAGACAGGTAGAAGAAAGACTCCGTGCAGAAGCAGCGCAGCAGCAGGCAGCAGCTGCTGCAGCACCAGTAACAACACCTGCAGCAGACACCTGGACCTGCAGCTGTGGAAATGTAGTAAGCGGAAAGTTCTGTCCGGAATGTGGTTCCAAGAAACCGGAACCAAAACCTGTAGAAGGATGGAAATGTGCATGTGGCAATATTGCCACAGGAAAATTCTGTCCGGAATGCGGAGCACCGAAGCCGGCAGAAGAAAAACCAGCAGAACCGAAAGGATGGACCTGTTCTTGCGGAACTGTCAATCAGGGCAAATTCTGTATGAACTGTGGAGCAAAAAAACCGGCGGATGCACCGTTATATCGCTGTGATAAATGTGGATGGAACCCGGAAGATCCGAAAAATCCACCGCGTTTTTGTCCAGAATGCGGAGATCCTTTTAACGAATCTGATATTCAGTAATCCGGAAGGGAGGAAGAGGTATGGGTTTATTTGATAAAAAAGTATGTGATATCTGTGGTGAGAAGATTGGTCTGTTAGGAAACAGAAAACTGGATGACGGCAATCTGTGTAAGGATTGTGCAAAAAAACTGTCTCCCTGGTTTGAGGAGCGTCGCCACAGTACAGTAGAAGATATTAAGAAACAGCTGGCATACAGAGAACAGAACAAAGAGGCAGTTCGTAATTTCCGTGTGACCAGAGATCTGAAAGCAGATAATAATTACCATGTATTTATTGATGATAACCATCAGAAATTTGCGATTGGCACCAAGATGGATGTAGAGACCAATCCGGATATTCTGGATCTTTCTCAGGTTACAAGCTGTCGCATGGATGTGGAACAGGATCGTACAGAAGAACAGTATCGGGATCAGAATGGCGAGATGAGAGATTATGTGCCTCCAAGATACAAATATTCTTACAAATATAAAATGATGATCGGTATCAACAGCCCCTGGTTTGACGATATGGATTTCCAGTTACATAATTTCGATATCGATGCAAATGACCGTGGAAAGATCATGGCAGTAGAGCAGATCGGTAATCAGATCATCGCAGCACTCTCCGGCGGCAATATGGCAGGCAACATGAACACCGGAATGTACGGTCAGCAGCCGGGAATGATGGGAAATACCCCAATGCACGGCAATCAGCAGCCCGGTATGATGAATCAGGGCGCATATGGCCAACAGGGCAATATGAATGCCGGTATGTATGGCCAGCAGGCAGGCATGATGAACCAGGGAGCATACGGCCAGCAGCCGGGCATGATGAACCAGGGAGCATACGGCCAGCAGCCGGGAATGATGAATCAGGGCATGTATGGCCAGCAGCCGGGCATGATGAACCAGGGAATGTACGGCCAGCAGCCAGGAATGATGAATCAGGGCAACTATGATCCGCGAGCAGGTGTTCCAAATCAGGATTACAGCCAGCCTGTACAGGGAAATCCTGCAGCAGCCGGTGGTGCCTGGGTATGCAGCTGTGGCGCATCCAACACAGGAAGATTCTGCGAATTCTGTGGACAGCCAAAACCAAATCAGTAATCTAAGCCGGTTTGTTTGTCCGCATAATATGCGGTCGACATTATACAAAAATATCTGAGCTACTGTCCCCGGAAAACTTTTTCGGGGACAGAGCATAAAAAGGAGGGAGAGGGTGAGCTATGGCAGATATGATGGAGTACAAATGCCCTTCTTGTGGCGGAGCCATGGAGTTTGACAGTATGACTCAGAAAATGAAATGTCCCTACTGTGATACGGAAATGGAAGTAGCCCAGTATCAGCAGATGCAGGAGAAAGCCGAAGGAAATGCCGGTGGCAATCAGGGTGGCGATGCCGGAGAAAACAATGAAAACTGGTCTGATATGGGCAACAATCAATGGATGGAAGGCGAGACAGACGGAATCAGGGTCTATGTCTGTCAGTCCTGTGGAGGAGAGATCGTTGCAGATGCCAATACCGGCGCAACAAGCTGTCCGTTCTGTGGAAACAGGGTTGTCATGAAAGGACAGTTTGCCGGAGATCTGAAACCAGATTATATCATTCCGTTTAAGAAAGATAAAAAAGCGGCAAAGGCAGCTTATTTCAACCATCTGAAAGGGAAAAAATACCTTCCAAAGGTATTTAAAAAAGAAAATCATGTGGATGAGATGAAAGGTGTCTATGTTCCTTTCTGGATCTTTGACGTAGATGCGGAAGGAAGTGTCGCATATAACGGTGAGCGTATCACCAAGTGGAGAAATGGAGACACAGAGTACACAAAAACCGAAATGTATTCCATGCAGCGTGGAGGAAATCTGAGTTTTGCCCGCGTTCCGGCAGACGGATCCAGGAAAATGGATGATACTTTGATGGAATCCATAGAACCTTTTGAATTCCGTGAGGCGGTTCCTTTTCAGGCGGCTTACCTTGCGGGATATATGGCAGATCGATACGATATGGACATGGAAGAACGTATGGAACGTGCCAGGGAGCGAGTGAAAAAAGCTACAGAAGATGCATTTCGAAAGACCCTGCCTCATATGGACCGTGTGACGGTGGCCAGCAGTAATGTAAATGTATGCAATGCCAGATACTGGTATGTACTGTATCCGGTATGGATCCTGAACACTACCTGGAATGGTGAAAAATTTACCTTCGCCATGAATGGACAGAGCGGAAAACTGGTAGGAAACCTGCCGATGGACAAAAAGAAGTTCTGGATCGGCGTATCGGTTCGCGGCGGTATCATCGGACTTGTGATCTATTTGTTACTTTGGATCATTGCACTGATGTAAGAAGGAGGGTGAGAATATGAAGCACAAATTAAAAATTACGATACTCTCCATTTTATTCGGATTGCTCTTCGGCATACCTGTATATGCAGACAGTAATACCTATATCATTGATCAGAGCGATGTGCTGGGGGAATATATTTCGACGCTGAACGAAAAAGCAGAAACAATATCGGAAGAAGCGGGACTTCGCATTACCTGTATGATCACTAACACCACGGAGGGCATGGGAACTCCGGCGGTATCTGAGCAGGTGTACAAGGGACTGTTTGCCGATGATCCGGGCTTTATGCTGATCTACAGTATCGATGATCAGGAATGGTTTATCTACAGCTCAGGAATGGAGTCAGCTCCACTGACGGAGGAACAGGAAAATGAACTCTGGAACGAATTTGCTATCCAGGATTATTATGTGGACTGTGTAGATGCTTATCTGGATGCGGCAGCTGCTATCTGCAGCGTGGATTCTCAGGGAGTGGCAGAACCGGCTGCTACAGACAGCCAGGGCGATGATCAGACGGCAGGTGCCGATACTTCGGAAACTACAGAAGCTTCCGGTTCGAACAATCAGGAAGCCGGCGGCGCGATTCCGCAAGAAAGACAGCTTCCGCTGCTTGTGGATGATGCAGGTCTGCTGACTGAGGAAGAAGCAGATGCTCTGCTGGATAAACTGGAGGAAATCAGTGAAAGACAGGAATGTGAAGTGGCAGTAGTCACCGTGGATTCCCTGGAAGGAAAGACTTCACAGGAATATGCAGACGATTTCTATGATTATAACGGCTACGGATACGGAAAAGACGATGACGGTATCCTGTTGCTGATCAGTATGGAAGACAGAGACTATGCTATCACTACCTATGGTTTTGGTATCACAGCATTTACCGATGCAGGTCTGCAATATGTGGTAAATGATTTCAAACCTGCCTTGAGTGGCGGAAGGTATGGAGATGCCTTCAACGACTTTGCAGACTGCTGTGATAAGTTCCTTACCCAGACCCATACGGGAGAACCATATGATGGGGATAATATGCCAAAAGGGACAGTCCATCCCGTATATATCCCCATCTCCCTTGCAATTGGTTTCCTGATTTCTTTACTGATAGGAAGATCGAAGAGTGCAAAACTGAAAAGTGTACGGAAAAAAGAATCAGCAGCGGATTACCAGGTGGCAGGAAGTATGCGCCTGTATCAGAATTCGGATGTGCTGGTTGCATCCAATGTGACATCCAGAGTGGTATCCAGCTCCAGCGGAAGTTCATCCGGCGGAAGCTCCACACACACAAGCTCTTCCGGAAGAAGCCACGGAGGAACATCCGGAAAGTTCTGATGGATGGAAACAATCGACAGCCAATATGAAAAAGGAAAAAGACGAATCATACATTTTCAGTAGATTCGTCTTTTTTGTGTGTGCAGATTGTGGGAATGATTTTTCAGACACGCTCTAAAGTACGTACATCTGGATAAACATTTGGTGTGTATGATAATACAGGCATTTACCAATGGATCATTGGGAAAGCTGTAAGAGAAAAAAGTAGCAGAGAAATGCACAGAGCGTTTGACAGTAATGCCGGGAAAGGGTAGAATAAAATAATGTGCGGTTGAAAGAATAGTACTTCACAAACATGGAAGAAATGGAGAAAAAATTATGGCATATTATCTCGTAGATTATGAAAATGTAAAAGCTGACGGAATGTACGGGGTGGATCAGCTTGGCAAGAAGGATTGTGTGTGTATTTTCTACAGTGAAAACGCATCCACACTTACCTTCGGTCTTCACGAAAAACTGAATCAGACAAAAGGAAAGATCGTATTACAAAAAGTTGAAGTCGGTGTGAAAAATGCACTGGATTTTCAATTGTCCACATATCTGGGATATCTGATCAGTGAAAATGAAGGTAAAAACGAGACATATTATATTGTGTCTGAGGATAAAGGTCTTGCGATTCTGACAGGTTACTGGGCAGAACGTGGAGAAAATGTGAAGACTGCGTCAGATATTGCAGCAGCAAAGGAAGATCTGGAAGAAGAAAAACCTTCAAAAACAGAAAAAAAAGAAAAGAAAGAAAAACCAGGAAACCCGGAAAAAATGGAAAAATCGGAAAAGGAATCCGGTGAAGAGAGAGAAAAACCTGATCAGCAGAAGAAATTCCATGGAAAAAAACAGCAGAAGAAGGGAAATGCACATCCGGGGCAGACAACAAGACTGCAGGTACACACAAGAAAACAGGAAACAAAATCACAGAATCCGGCGCAGCAGAAACCGGATGTGGAAAACACAGAGATTCCGGTGGCAGAAAAGGTGCTGACAGAAGAGAAACAGGAACAGCAGGTAAAAGAAGTTGCAGTCCGTCAGGAGAATAACGGTGCAGAAATCAGAAAACCGGAACATCGCAAATACAGAAAATACCACAATTACCGGAAGTATCCGCAGAAAAACAGAAAAACACAGGAATCTTCCAAGGTAATCCGTCCAATCCTCTCAGCAGGAGAATAAAAAAAGAAAAGGATAAGTCATATGATAGCGATAATTGAAAAAGTATATCAGTTTTTATGGGGTGACTGGATCGTGCTTCCGCTTCCGGGAGGAAGTTCTTTTCGGTTTTCACTGCTTGTACTGATATTGATTCCGGCAGGAATCTGGTTTACGATCCGGACGAGATTTCTTCCCATCCGTCTGTTTCCGGACATGCTGCATACATTGTTTGAAAAAAAGGGAAAGGCGGAAGGGGAGAGCCATAACAGTACATTGTCGGCATTACAGACACTGATCGTCTCTACCGCTACACGTGTCGGTATGGGAAACCTAGTCGGTGTGGTTGCGGCAATTTCCGCCGGAGGAGCGGGTGCGGTTTTCTGGATGTGGGTGACGGCACTCATCGGCTCGTCCACGGCCTTTGTGGAAGCAACTCTTGCACAGATCTATAAAGAAAAAGACCCGGTATATGGTGGCTACCGTGGTGGACCGGCCTATTATATGCACAGATTCATACAGGAAAAGCGGGGAGGAAAAAAGAAACGTTATGTGGGAATATCTGTTCTCTTTGCAATGTCCGGACTGATCTGCTGGTGTGGAATCAGTCAGGTTATCAGCAATTCCGTAACTTCTGCATTCCATAATGCCTTTCACATTCCGCCAATCTATACCACAGTGGTTCTGGTGGCACTTGCAGCAGTGATCATTTTTCGAAAAACTGCAACGGTAAAAGTGCTGGATGTGCTGGTACCGATTATGGCAGGATGTTATTTTCTGATTACTGTGATTTTGATCTGTATGAATTTTTCTGCCCTTCCGGGGGTGTTTTCCAGAATCTTTGAGGAAGCGTTTGGTATTCGTCAGGCAGTGGCAGGAGGACTTGGCACGGTGGTGATGAATGGTGTGAAACGTGGTCTGTTTTCCAATGAAGCCGGTTCCGGTTCTGCACCATGTGCGGCAGCTGCTGCCAAAAGCGATGACGCTGTTAAAATTGGTCTGGTACAGTCACTGGGCGTATTTATTGATACCATTGTGATTTGTACTTGTACTGCAATGATCCTGCTTCTCGTACCACAGGAACTCACCAACGGACTTGTCGGCATGGATCTGCTGCAGACCGCTATGCAGTACCACCTTGGAACATTTGGAACAATCTTTATTGCAGCTACTCTGGCAATGTTCAGTTTTTCCACTTTCATTGGAATTCTGTTCTATGCCCGCTCCAACGTAGCTTACCTGTTCGGAAATAAATGGTGTTACCAGACTGCCTACAAAATCGTGGCTCTTGTAATGCTCTTCATCGGAGGACTTGCAGCTTACACCACAGTATGGGATCTCGGTGACGTAGGCATCGGACTTATGACGATATTCAACATGATAGCGCTCATCCCGCTTTCAAAGCAGGCACTCGATTCGCTCAAAGATTTCGAGTCTAAAAAACGTCTGCGCAAATGATCGGATCATAACACAAGCAAGTTTCATAATTTAAATAAAAACCTA
>ERZ825896.3558-NODE-3558-length-12986-cov-3.304075_pt1 | contig 12986 bp, 10 predicted proteins | sample MGYA00519858_ERZ825896 | MGnify/ENA primary metagenome ERZ825896 (study PRJEB31778, sample SAMEA3449214) | human gut metagenome | biome: human gut; feature: human-associated habitat; material: faeces | place: United Kingdom | collected 2010/2012 ... | reverse complement strand
ACGACCCCAAGGCGAAGCTGTTCGCCAAGACCTCCGACAAGGTCATCGTGGCCGTGGTGGTGGCGCTGGGCATTGCCGGGCTCATCTATTCCATCGTCACGTTCGGGCACGTCAAGCTCTAGGCTCGACGGCCACCTCCCGCAGGTAGAGTTCGGGGCGCGCGCCGGCGCGTCCCGACCTGGGCGCGCCGTCCGGCTCGCGCTCCTCCGCCACGTTCACGCTCTCGGCCAGGACGATGGACGGGCAGGCCTCCTCCAGCGCCGCGGCGTCGTCCCGCACGATGGGGTGGCGGATCACCTCGGCCCCCCGCCGGTTCAGCAGGCCGGTGAGCATCAGGCCGTTGGTCTCCACATTCTGCCCCCGCTGGGGGACGGCGCCGGGGGGGATGAGCTCGCTGCCCGTGGGGATGAACGCTATCCTGGGCCTGCGCAGCACCGGCACCCAGGCCACGCCGCCCATGGCCAGAGAGGCGGTCAGTTCGGGTGTGATGCGGGTGTGGGCGGGGACCAGCAGGGCGCCCTCCTTTACAATGGTGCCGGCCGGATCCACCGTCTCCTCCTCGGGGTCAAAGGCAAAGCCCTCTGCAAAGCGCAGGCCGCCCAGCTTGTCCAGAATCACGTCCTCGATGGCGATGACGGTGTCGAACTCGTCGGGGAAGTCGTCTCCGGTGTCGGCCCGGACAAAATTGCGCCCCTTGACCCAGGCGGAGGTGTCGGGCAGGCCGTTCTGGAAGTCGGCGGACCGGACGGCCACCCCGTCAAAGCAGGAGGCGCGGAACACCGGCAGGGTGTTGACCGCGCGGAGGTCTTCGGCGGCGACCCGTCCCAGGGCCTCCTCCAGCGCCACAACCTCCCGGCCGGGCGCCGGGCGCCAGCGCTCCTTCATCAGCTCCAGCGCCTGGGCGCGGGTGACGCTCTTTTCCATATCAAATTTCATAGCAGTCTTCCTTTCAAATGGGAGGCGGCCTGCAGCAGCAGCCCGCTCATCGCTCCGCCGGTCAGCAGCGGGACCTCGTCCCAGTGGAGGCGGCCGGAGACGGCCGGATGGGGGAGGGGCAGGAACTCCAGGGACGCGGCGGCGGGGATGCGCGCCAGAAGCGGATCGCCCATCAGGGCGGCGTACCGCCCGCTGTCCAGGGCGCGGATGAGGTCGGCCTCCCGGTCCAGCCGCAGATCCCCGGGGGCGGCCAGGGCCTCGTCCAGGCCGAAAAAGCTGCCCACGTCAATGGGCCGCCGGTCGCCCAGCTCCCGCAGGGCCAGCCGGATGGAATTGGCGGCCACCTGATCCCCCACCAGCAGCAGCCCCGGGCCCTGGGCCGCCATGGGGCGGTCGGAGGGGAGCTGGCTGACGCCGGTCTCCAGGGCCCGTTCCAGCAGGGCCCCCACCCGGCGGTAGCCCTCGCCGCCCACGGGGACGGCGGCCGCGTAGGGGATGCCCAGCTCCCGCTCCATCACCCGGGCCAGGGCCAGGCCCGGGGCGGAGACCACCAGATTGACCGCCGCGCCGGGGGAGCGGCGCACCTGCTCCAGGCCGGTGTCCATGGCATAGGAGCAGAGCACCTGAAAGCCGGCGCTCTCCGCGGCGGCGCGGAGGGCGTCCGCGTTGCCCGCGGCCCCGAAGTCCAGGGGGGTCACCCCCAGCAGGTTGACCGAGCGGGGGACCTTGGGGGCGGCGGGGCCGGCAAAGCGGCGGAAAAGCGCGGTGAGGGCCATCTCCACCCCGCGGTGGTAGCTGGAAAAGCCGGTGGTGTCGAGGCCCAGGGCGGGGATGCCGGACAGGGCCTCCACCTCCCGGGCCATGCCCTTCATATCCATCCCCACAATCGCGGGGACGGGGCTGCCCAGCAGGGCGATAAAGTCGGGCTTCAGCGCCTGGGCGGCCTCCGCCGTCTGGCGGAGGATGCGGCTGTCGTCCCCCAGCGTGACCTCCATGGTGCGCAGCTGGGCGCACAGTGTCGTGGTCTTGCCCCGGCTCCACCGGGGCTCGTCGTAGTCGATGTAGTTCTTGGTGCAGCAGTTGGCGTCGCACAGGACGATGAGACAGTTAAAGTCATAGAGGGCGGAGCACACCCCCGAGTAGTCCCCCGCGAAGGGGGGGATGTAGATAGAGAGCCTGCCCATCAGTCCCACCTCGTCTCTGTATCCGCCGCCTGTTCAATCAGGCCCATCAGGGTCTGAATGCCGTGGAAGCCGAAGAGGGTCTCGTCCCGCTGCAGATCCACGAAGTGGGCGGCGCGCATGGTAAAGGCCGCGTCAAAGCCCACGGCGATGCTCCCGCCGGGGAGGGCGGCCTCCGCCGTGCCGTAGCGCCCGGCCTGGATGATGCGCGTGTCCGGGCAGTGCTCCTCCAGCCAGGCCCGCTGGGCCAGATCCTCCTCCTTGGCGTGGGTGAGGAAGACGGCCTCCACCCGGAAGCCATACTCCAGCAGGGCCTTGGCCAGGGCGAAGGGGCGCATGGCGGCGGAGGAGTCCACCACAAGGGGGGTATTCCCCACCTTGGCCAGACAGCGGGAGACCGCCTGCTCCGCCAGGGAGCGCCAGGGCTCCAGCTTCGGGACGGGACTGCCCAGCACGGCCGCGATGGCGGCGTAATCCCGGGCCACCTGGGCGAGATCGTAGGAGACGGGCACATCCAGCCAGGGGATGCCCAGCCGCCGCTCCAGGTTTTGGGCGGCATAGCGGCCCATCCCCATGAGCACCAGGTTGAGCCGGGCGCCCCCCATGCGCTGGAACTCGTCGTAGGTCCGCAGGGCGTGGAGCTCCCGCACGGCGGTGACGCCCATCGCGCGCAGCACCGGGAAGAGCTCCCCGCGCGGATCCGGGGAGACAAAGTTGCCCATCAGATTGACGGCGCTCTCCGGGTCGGCGTGGTCCAGCAGGGCGTAGAGCCGGTCCTGCATCCGGGCGCCCGGAGCCACCCCCTCCTGGGCGGCGATGGGGTCGATATGGCACACGGCAAAGCGCTGCGCCGGAAAGCGCCGGCGCAGCCGGTCCAGCAGGGCCTCCTCGTCGGTGCCCAGGAAGTCGTCAATGCAGTTGACATAGATCAAAAAGGCGCGGGGGACGGGGGAGAGGACCTCCAGCAGCTCGGCCACGGCGTCCCCAATCATGTTCTCGTAGTCGCCCGAGATCACGTCGGCCTCGGTGATATAGAGGAAGGACTGGCGGCCGGCCTCCCCGTTTTTCAGGGCCCGCAGGCCCACCCGCCGCCCGCAGGCGGCGGGGCAGACGTTGAGCCGGTGGCTCTCCGGTACCCGGAGCGAGATCTTGGCCCGGCCGTGGTGGGGGATAAAATAGGAGAGTCCATTATCCATGCCCGCACACCTCCAGTACCCTGGCGGCCAGGGCGCGGTAGCACGCCGCCATCTCCGATTCGGGCAGGGCGTCCACCACGGTGCCCCCCATGGCCTCGGCCCGCTGCACATCGGGAGAGCGGGGGAGGTCGGCGACGATGGCGCCCCCCTCCTCCGCCGCCAGCTTCTCCAGGTTTTCCAGCTCCCCCTCCACATTCCTGCGGTTGAGGATATAGCCGCCGAAGCGGGCGTAGCCCCGGCTGCGGAAGCGCTCCACCGCCCGGACAATGTTGGAGGCGGCGTAGAGGGACATCATCTCCCCCGAGGTGACCACAAAGACCACGTCGGAGTACTCCCCCCGCAGCGGCATGGCAAAGCCGCCGCACACCACGTCCCCCAGCACGTCGTAGAGCACCACGTCGGGCCGGTAGACCTCATAGGCCCGCAGCGCCTGGAGCTGCTCGAAGGCGGTGATGATGCCCCGCCCGGCGCAGCCCACGCCCGGGGTGGGGCCTCCGGCCTCCACGCACAGCACCCCGGAGGGGCTGGGCCGGACCAGATCCTCCAGCCTGGGGGGCGTATCCCTCCGGAGGAGATCCAGCACCGTGGGGATGGCCTCGCCCCCCATGAGGGTGCGGGTGGAGTCCGCCTTGGGGTCGCAGCCGATCTGCATGACGGTGAGGCCCTGCCGGGCCAGGGCGGCCGACAGGTTGGAGGTGGTGGTGGATTTCCCGATGCCGCCCTTGCCGTAGATGGCGACGCGTATCATAGCCTTCGCTCCTTTAGCCGATGATTTCTGCGATCTGCTCGTCGCTCATGTCGTAGAGGAAGAAATGCTCGTAGAAGTAGTGGATGTCCTCGGCCAGCTCCTCCTCGGAGTAGAGGTCGGGATAGCACTTGTTCACCGTCCACAGGATGGTGAGGGGCTGCTCCACCGTGCGGTTGCCCCAGACGTGGGCCACGGTGGGCACCAGGTACATGGCGTCGTTCTGGATGGCGGCGACGCCGTTGATCTGGCTGTCGGCCTTCAGCTCCTCCCGCTCGTCGGAGGTGAGCAGGATCACGTCGGGGTTCCAGCCCAGCAGATCCTCGGTGGTATAGGTGTAGGACTCGTCGGTATGGCCGTCGTCGGTGACGGAGACGGCGCCGGCAGCGGAGATCCACCACTCGGCGATGCGGTGGGGCTGGCTCAAACCGGCCACGCTGCCGTAGAGGACCTTGACCTTCTCCTCGTCGGTGAGGCCGGCGGTGAGCTCGGCGGCCCTGGCCACGGTGTCGTCAAAATACTGGATGTAGTCGTCGGCGATGTCCTGGGTGCCCAGCACCTCGCCCATGAGCTCCACGGCCACCTTCACGTCCTCCACCTCGGACCAGGACAGGAAGATGACGGTCTGGCCGTTCTCCGCCAGATAGTCGGCGGTGGACTGGGTCATGGTCAGGCACAGGTCGGGCTGGAGCTGGAGCACCTCCTCGATGAGGATCTCCCGGTCGGCGTTCTCCAGCACGGGGCCGTCGGCGATCTGGGGGGCGAACTCATACTGCATCTTCCACTTGTCGTTCTTGGTGAAGCTGGGGGGCATCTGGTTGGCAATCTTGTCCCCGGCGCCCATCAGCTCCACAAAGGCGTTGAGCACGCCCACCGAGCCGAAGGTGGCGATGGAGTTGATCTCGGCGGGAAGGGTTACCTCGCGCCCGGCCATGTCGGTGACGGTGCGCGTCTCGGGCTGGGCGCTGGGGGTGGCCTCTGCGGGGGCGGTGGTCTCCGGCGAGGGGGCGGGGGAGTTCTGGGCCGCGGGCTGGGAGCAGGCGGCCAGCAGTCCGATGACAAGGGCCAGGGACAGGAGCAGGGAAAGGGCTTTCTTTTTCATGTCAGTTCCTCCAGTGGTTGATTTTGGTTGGGATCTATGTGAACCCGGCCTCTGGGCTCCAGAAGCGGGATACACACCTTGAAGGTCTGGCGGGCGGCCAGGGCCTCGGCCACCTCCACCGGGGTCTCGTAGAGGGCGGTCAGGCTCTCGGTGGTGACGGTCTCCTCCGGGGCCCCCTCCGCCATGACCCGCCCGTCCCGCATGAGCACCGCCCGGGTGCAGGCCAGAAAGGCGTGGTCGGGGTAGTGGGAGGTCATGAGGATACCGTACCCCTGGCCGGCCAGGGAGCGGACGGTCTTGAGGATTTTGACCTGGTTGCTGTAGTCCAGGTTGGCGGTGGGCTCGTCCATCACCAGCAGGTCGGACTGCTGGGCCAGGGCCCGGGCCACCAGCACCATCTGCCGCTCCCCGCCGGAGAGCTCCTGGAACTTCCGGCGCTCCAGGTGGCCGATCTCCAGCCGCTCCAGCGCCTCGGCCACCGCCCGGCGGTCGGCGGCGTTGTGGGCGGCGCCGGGGGCCATGTGGGCCACCCGGCCCATGAGGACCACCTCCCGCACCTCATAGGGGAAGGCCAGGCCGGAGGACTGGGGCACATAGGCCATGCGCCTGGCCCGCGCCCGGGGGCGGAGCGTGGAGAGATTCTGCCCGTCCAGAGTTACGCAGCCCCCCTTGGGGGCGTTGAGGCCCAGCAGGCACCGCAGCAGGGTGGTCTTGCCGGTGCCGTTGGGGCCCAGCAGGCAGACGATCTCCCCCCGGCCGGCGGAAAAGGAGATGTCCCGCAGCACCGGCCGTCCCGGCCTGTACCAGTATTGCAGCTTTTGGATTTCCAGCATTACGACCACGCCTTTCTGGCCTGGGAGAGGAGGACCACGAAGACCGGCGTGCCCACCAGGGAGGTGAGCACCCCCAGGGGAAGGGCCCCCGCGCCGATGCCCCGGATGATGTTGTCGATGAGGAGCAGGAACAGCCCGCCCACCAGGAAGGAGGCCGCCGACAGCTTGGCGTAGCTGGCCCCCACCAGCAGCCGGGCGATGTGGGGCACCACCATGCCGATCCACCCCACGATGCCGCAGATGCTGACGGCGCTGACGGTGAGCAGGGTGGAGGTGATCACCACAACCGCCTTGACCAGGGGGACGTTGACCCCCATGGAGGCGGCCTCCGCCTCCCCCGCGGCCAGGGCGTTGATGGAGTGGCGGAAGAGGAAGAGCAGGACCAGGGAGGCCAGGACGGCGGGGAGCATCACCAGCACGTCGTCCATGGCCGCCTTGCCCAGGCTCCCCATGAGCCAGAAGGTGATGGAGGGGAGGGCGTCGTCGGGATCGGCCAGGGTCTTGATGATGGAGAGCAGGGCCTGAAAGAAGCTGGACACCACCACCCCCGCCAGCACCAGAACGGTGATGTTCTGCCCGCCGAAGATGCGCCCGATGCACCAGGCCGCCGCCACGGCGGCCACGCCGAAGAGGAAGGCGGAGGACTGGATCTGCCACCAGGAGCCCCCCAGGAGCATCACCAGGGCCGCGCCGAAGCCCGCTCCGGCGGAGACCCCCAGCAGATCCGGCGAGACCATCGGGTTTTTGAACAGCGTCTGGTAGGAGGCCCCCGAGATGGACAGCGCGCCCCCCACCAGGATGCCCAGCAGGATCCGGGGCAGCCGCACCTGGAGCACAATCTGGGCCATGACATCCTCCCAGTAGACGGCGACCGCCATAAAGCGGCTGCGGATGATGTCCCACACGGCGGCGGGGCCGATGGGATAGGTGCCGATGAGGAAGGAGAGGAAGAAGAGGCCCACGAGGCAGAGGAGGAGCACCAGCATCACCAGCCAGAAGCGCCCCCGGTTTTTCACGGCAGTCATGGCACACGCACCTTTCCATACAGACGGACAAAAAGAAAAGCCCCTGCTTTTGAAAAGCAGAGGCAAAAACGGCGCACCCCATGCGGCTGCAGAGCGGGTGTGTCGGTCACTCTCCTTCTCAAACACGGAAGGCTCCGCCGTTTCCAGCGAAACCCTGGCGGCCGCAGAGACTGCGGCCTGCGGCCCGCCGCCATAGCAAAGCTGCCTTAGACGTTGGGCTCGGAGGGACAATATCCAATTGTTTCCGAGATAGCAGGTCTATTGTAGCGGATAAGCGGGGAAAATGCAACCATTTTTTCGCGCCCATTTTTCCTGATGCGCCCAACCGCCCGAAAATTCTCCTTGACAAGGCTGGGAAAAAAAGCTAGACTATAGGAACACAAGTTGAAATGGTTCCGAGTCCGCTGCGCCTAAGGGAGAGCTATGGCGTACGGACCGCCGGCCTCCCAGCGGAGGCCGTAGGGTGCCGCCGGAAACGGAGACGCCTTCCGTCAGAAAAGGAACGGGCCGATATAGCCGCTCTTGTATCGTCGTATCCTTTTGCCTGGGATACGGCATTTTTTATTGCCACGGCTGCTTTTGCCATTTCGCAGTACGGATGAGGAGGAGAGAGAGCCATGGCAGCCCCCCGCGTAGACAGACAGACAACGGAGGCCCTGCTGGAGGAGTGCCAGCTTCTCCAGGGCTTCTCCGCAAAAGAGCGGCAGAGGCTGCTGCCGCTGCTCCATCCGGAGCTCCACTGGTATCTGAAGGGCAGCCGGGTGGCGCTGTGCGGGGCGTCCGCCCGGTTGGGCATTGTGGCGGAGGGCGTGCTCTTCTCCACCCGGGAGGCGGAGGACCACCCGGACCACATCATTGAGGTCCTGGAGCCGGGGAGCCTGTTCGGGCTGGAGGCCTGCTTCTCCCGGGCGGGCGTCTACCCCACCGACCTGGTGGCCGACAGCGACTGCACGATCCTCTTCTTCTCCGTGGGAGCCCTTCTGGAGCGGGCGGAGCCGGAGAGCCGGAGCCGGCTGCTTCAGAATGCGGGGCGCATCCTGTCGGACCGGTGTATCCGGCTGCTCTACAAGACGGAGGTCCTCTCCACCAAGCTGCTGCGGGATCAGATCATGACCTTTTTCCGCATCCAGCAGCGCAAGCAGAACAGCGACACCATTCAACTGAAAATGAACCGCCAGCAGTTTGCGCGGTATCTGTGCGTCAACCGCAGCGCGCTGTCCAGGGAGCTGGGGCGGATGCAGAGGGACGGGCTCATCCGGCTGGGGGACGACAGGAGGATAACCATCGTGAATAACAACCGCGGGCGGATCTACCACCAGACGCCGCCGATTAAGAAAACAGAATACCGCAGCGAATAGGGTGCCATCGGATAAACGTGTTGCCAATGCAACATAAATCCGGTGGCCTCTTCGCATATAAGGAGGAAACAGAGATGAAAAAGAGACTGACGGCACTGGTGCTGGCGCTGGCGGCGCTGGCGTGGAGCGTCCCGGCAGGGGCGGCGGCCCTGGAGGGGCCGGGCAGGGTACTCCTGTCCTGGACCGGGGACGCCCGCACCACCGTTACAATTTCCTGGCAGGACGCGGCCGGCGTCGAGGCGGGGTATGTGACATACGCCCCCGAGGGACGGCCGGAGGAGGAGGAGACCGTACAGGCCGCCGCCACCCCCTATGCATGCGGGATCTCCAACGGAGGAAGCAGGTTTGAGGCCACCCTCACCGGCCTGACCCCGGGGACGGGCTATACCTACCGGGTGGGCGGTCCGGGCGGCTGGAGCGACTGGGCGGCCTTCACGACGGATGGAGCGGCGGAGGAGACCGTGTTCCTCTATATGGGGGACATCCAGGTCAACGCCGACGCCGGGGCCGAGTTCGCCGCATGGGGAGAGCTGGCCGCCGGAGCCCTCCGCCGCAGCCCGGACGCGGCCTTCGGGCTGCTGGGGGGCGATATCGTGGAGAGCGGCGTGCGTACCGGGGAGTGGGACCTGTTCCTGGACGCGGCCGGGCCGGTCTTCTCCCGCATCCCCCTCATGCCGGCCAACGGCAACCACGAGAGCAACTTTGCCGGCTCCGGCAAGCCGGAGCTCTATCTGGACACCTTCTCCCTGCCGCTCAACGGACCCGCGGGCTTTGAGGAGGAGTTCTACTCCTTTGACTGCGGAGCGGTCCACGTGACGGTCTTCAACGCCTGGGTGGTGTCCGGGGAGCAGGCGGTCACGGAGGAGGACTGGGCGGCCATCGGCGGCTGGCTTGCCCGGGACCTGGCCGCCAGCACGGCCCGCTGGCAGGTGGTGGTCTCCCACCTGCCCTTCTATCCGGTCCACAGCGATACCAACGCCGACGCCGCCCGGCAGCGCTGGGGCGCGATCCTGGAGGACTGCGGGGCCGATCTGGTGCTGGTGGGCCACCAGCACGTCTACGCCCGCTCCTATCCCCTCCTCCAGGGCCGGACCGACTATGAAAACGGCATTGTGTACCTTATGGGCAACGCCGGGCAGAAGTCCTACGGCTCGGCCGACGAGAGCCGCTGCGAGCGGGTGATCTACGGGGTGCCCACCTATCAGGTCCTGCGGGCGGGGGAGGAGAGCCTCTCGGCCGAGACCTTCAACGGAGACGGGGAGAGCCTGGATTTCTGCGCCGTCTCGCCCCGCGGCAGCGCGATGACCCGGGCGGGGGCGGCCGTCCTGCTCCACCGCCTGGCCGGCAGCCCCGCATCAGAGGGGGCGGCCCCCTTTGTGGACGTGGAGGAGGGGGCGTGGTATGCCGGGGCGGCCGCCTGGGCCGCCGGGCAGGGCATTGTCACCGGTACGGACCGGGGGACCTTTGCGCCGGACGCCCCCGTGACCCTGGAGCAGTTTGCCGCCATGCTCTGCCGTATGGACGGGGGCGCGGCGGCCGGGCCGGACTGGAACACCGCCGCCATGGACTGGGCGGCGGAAGCGGGCCTTCTGGCCGGGGCGGCCGGGGAAGAGGCCGGCGCCCCCCTGGACCGGACCCTGGCGGGAGAACTTCTGGAACTTTTGGAACAGCGAGGTGCGACGCAATGAGACGAACGGCAAAAACCCTGGCCCTGGGCCTGGCCCTCTCACTGGGCCTGACCCTGGCCGCCCCCCTGGCGGGGGCCAAGACCATCTCCTCCGCCGGGGCGGAGAACCTGTTTTTCTACGCCGAGGACGGCGCGGGCAAAAACGTCCTCATTGACGTGATTCCGATGGAGGATTTGAAGGCCGCGGCGGGGGAGGAGCACTACCACTTCTCCGTCACCGACAATTACCCCACCACCCAGTACTGCGAGGCGGTGGGCCTCACCATCCCGGAGCTGGTGGAGCTCGCCGCGGCGCGCAGCGATGTCAGGGGGGCCTCCGCCCTGCGCTTCGAGCCGGGGGGAGAGGTGGCCTTTATGGCCACCGACAGCTACGGCAACTACAGCCGCACCTGGAGCTGGGAGGAGCTGTACGGCGTCAAGCGGTACTATTTTGAGGGGCTGTTCGGCGCAGACGGCTGGAAGAGCGCCTGGGAGATAGCCGGGGAGGATAACGCCAAGTACGGCGTGGACCTGGAGACCTACAACGCCGAATATAGAGACTCCGACCCCTATTACGCGGACAAGCGGGCGGTCTTTGAGGCTGGAGTGGAGACGCCGGTGCTGCTGGCCACCGAGTCCTGCTCGGGGCGCACCACCTCGTCCACCCTGGTGGCCTCCACCGAGCCGGGGATCGCCGCGCAGATCGCGGCCAACGGCGGAACGGCGGCCGGGAGCCTGCGGGATATGCTCAGCGACGAGACCGCCCTGCGCTTCTGCCTCCCCATGACGGAGGCAGACCTCATGGCGGCCCACCGCACCGCCTACGACAACTTCAAGTGGATTTACAACATCAGGCTGGCCATGGAGTCGTCCCCCATCACCTCCCTGGGCACCGTGGCCGCCCCCACGGCCAGCTTCTCCCTGTCGGGGGACACCCTCACCATCACGGCCTCCTGCGCCACCGCCGGCGCCCAGCTCTACTACTCCTTTGACGGCGCGCCCCAGATCCCCTATACCGGCCCGGTGACCTATGACACCGGGGGGCGGGATCTCAGCGCCGATCCGGTGACCTTCTATCTGACTGCGGTCAAGCCGGGGTATGACGACGCGGGAGTGACGGCCCTGAAGTACCCCCAGTCCGGCGTCACCTTCCAGACGCTGTACAGCGGCCTCACCGGGCAGGACGCTGTCTTCACCGCGGAGGAGGGCGTGAGCAGCGCCGACTGGGATAGCTGGTCCGGGGCGGTGCTGGGGGTCTCCATGAAGGCCCCGGGCGGCAGCTCCTACGCGGCCCTGAAGGAGGGGCAGTACGCCCTGGACGGCGGCGCAAAGACCGTCACCCTGGATCGGAGTCTCTTCACCGAGGACGGGGCCTACAGCTTTATTATCTATGCCAGGGGCTTTGCCAACAAGACGCTGTCCCTGTCCGTCAAACGGGGCGCGCCGGCGCTGGCCGGCGTGACCGCCCCGCTGGGCTCCGACGTGGCAATCACCTTTGACGACCCCGCCTACCAGAACGGGCTGTACCTCTATCTGGCGCCCGAGGGAGGGGAGGGCGCCCTCATCTCCTCCAGCTATGTGGACCGGACGGCGGAGGGGCGGGCGGGCATCCGGGCGGCGTGGTTCGCCCTGGACTCCTGCCCGGTCAAGGAGCCGGGACGCTATACCCTGGAGGTAGTCAACAGCGGCTACTCCCCCGCATCCCAGACCATTACCCTGACCCTGACGGAGCCGGGGGAGTTCACCGACGTGGAGGCCGGCGCGTGGTACGCCGGGGCGGTGTCCTGGGTGGTGGAGCAGGGCCTCTTCAACGGGACCGGGAACGGCAGGTTCTCCCCCGGCGGGGCGATGACCCGCTCGATGTTTGCCACTGTCTTCCACCGCCTGGCCGGAAGCCCGGCCCCGGCCGCCCCCGCCCCCTTTACCGATGTGGAGGCCGGGTCGTGGTACGGCGCCGCGGTGGCGTGGGCGGCGGAGCAGGGCCACCTGACCGGCACCGGCGGCGGGCGCTTCTCCCCCGAGGAGGAGATCACGCTGGAGCAGATGGCGGCCGTCCTGTGGCGGTACGCGGGCAGCCCGGCGGCGGCCTCCGCCGTCCCCGACAGCCTGGGCGCGGTCTCAGACTGGGCCGCCTCCGCCATGTCGTGGGCGGCGGAGACCGGGCTGCTGGACGGCGTGGAGGGAAGCCTCTCCGCCCAGGCCCCCGCTACCCGGGCCCAGGTGGCTCAGGTGATGATGAACAACGCACAGGAAAGGAGCGCATGAGATGAAGGGAAGGAAGAAGAGGCGCGCGGCCGCACTGGCGCTGGCGCTGGCCCTGACGGCAGGGCTCTGGACAATCCCGGCGGCGGCCAAGACCGACCCGGCGGGGCAGACGGTGGGGACCGTCCTGTTCTATGTGACCAACGACAAGGGGGAGCGGGTCCTGGCCGCCCAGATCCCGGTGGCCGAGATGGAGGCGGACCTGGCGGCCGGACGGATTGACGATACGGTCCACAACTACTCGGTGCTGGACCGCTATGTCACTCCGGTCCACCAGGAGGGCCAGGGCTTTACGGTGCCCGAATTTGTGGCGTACGCCCAGGACAAGTCCACGGACGAGGCGGTCAGGGCCCAGAGCCTGACCTTTGACGGAGAGGACCGGATCGCCTTCTGGGAGATCGACCAGACCGGCTATGACGATATGGACACCTATACCTACGGCGATCTGTACGGCGCCGCCCGGTACAACTTCCCCCTGATCTATCAGTACTGGGACTACAAGAGCCAGGACTACTGCGACCCGGAGGGCAAGATGAGCAGGGAGCAGGCCATCGACCACATTTTCCAGGCCGGGGAGCCCGCAGTCTTCCTCCTCACGGTGCGGGCCTTCTCCCAGCGGTATATGATCACCCAGGGCAAGTACGGCACGGGGGACTACAACATGGAGAACCTGTGGAGCAGC
>ERZ825896.3553-NODE-3553-length-12998-cov-3.520358_pt1 | contig 12998 bp, 6 predicted proteins | sample MGYA00519858_ERZ825896 | MGnify/ENA primary metagenome ERZ825896 (study PRJEB31778, sample SAMEA3449214) | human gut metagenome | biome: human gut; feature: human-associated habitat; material: faeces | place: United Kingdom | collected 2010/2012 ... | reverse complement strand
AGAGCGCGCCGCCAGTGGAGGAGAGCGCGCCGCCAGTGGAGGAGAGCGCGCCGCCAGTGGAGGAGAGCGCGCCGCCAGTGGAGGAGAGCGCGCCGCCAGTGGAGGAGAGCGCGCCGCCAGTGGAGGAGAGCGCGCCGCCAGTGGAGGAGAGCGCGCCGCCGGTAGAGGAGAGCGCGCCGCCGGTAGAGGAGAGCGCGCCGCCGGTGGAGGAGAGCGCGCTCCGGGGGCGTGCGCTGGAGGCGGCGCCCGCTTTGACGGCGGTCGTTGCCGCGGTAAACGCCAGCGGGAGCGACCCGAAGGAGTTTACCCCGGTCCGGTTGAGCGACTGGGTCTATTACCTGGAGGACAGCCAGCTCAGCACGACTGTTCCGAGTATTTTTGACGCGGGCTATCTGAAGTTTGTCTTTGTGCTGCCGGAGGGGACGGAGATAGCCGCCCTTTGGAATGGAGCGGGGGACGTCTTTGACGTCACCCGTGAGGGCGGGATCTCTCCGTCCGGCGAAGACGGCGCGCAGACGGTGCTGGACGTGGCGGCCTGCCTTTCCGAGGCCGGCGCGCTCAGGCGCAACTACGCGGGCTGCTATTATATAGAGCTGAGCGACGGGAACATATTCACGCTGGTTGTTGACGGAAATATGCAGGGGACGATGAATTACTCCATTCCGCCCTTCGTCGCGCTGGTTGACGCCGGCAGCGGAGAGTATCTGGGCGAGGAGTATCAGGTGACGAATCTGGGCAATACCGGGGCCTGCGAGGGCGCCGTGGTCCGGGGCAGCCTCGCGCCGGACGTCCCTGTCCTGCTGGCCGCCGAGGTCCAGAACGCCGGCGTGGACCCGCTTGAGACGAACTTCTACGTTGCGACAACGACGGTGGACTGGTCTCTGGCCGCCGACAACTGGGTCGTGGTCAACGGCAGGACGATCGGCACCTTCCCCTCCTCCAGCGACAATGCCCGCGCTTACAGCGGGGCCTTTTCCCTCCGGCCGGGACTCAATGTCGTTGAGGTCTGCGCAGACCAGGGCGGGTGGGGAAACGCCGCGATAGAAAGGAAGACGGAGTGGTTTATCGACGGGGCGCAGAGCGCCAAGCGATGCTATTCCTATGGCGTCGTCTACCTGATTGAGTACGACGGAGCGCCGGCGCAGGAGCCGGAGGCGGGCTCGGACGTGCGGCTGGACGAGGCGGAGCTGCACGCCTGGCTGCTGCCCCTGAACGGGACAAAGCTCGATAAGATAGCCGGGACGGAACTGGTCCCCGACGGAGCGGGGGGCTATCTCCTGGCCGCCTCCGAGGGACACAGGGAGGAACCCGCGTATCCCACGCTGGGATTTTATTTTTTCACGCGGGCGGCGCTGCTCTCCCTCAAGCCGGTGGACGCGGCGGCGAAGGTTGAGATTGTGGACAACGACGCGGGCGACCTGGTCTCCGGAGCGCGGGTCGGCTCCCTCCACGCGGTGAACCTGTGCCAGCTCGGCGAGGACAACGCCTTTACCATCAGGGTGACGGCCGCGGACGGCACGACGAGCCGGGAATACCCTGTAAAGGTGGTTTTTGCCTCCAATGACATCTCCACAGCCCAGGTGGCCGTTTCCGGCGCGGATCTGGATACAGAGTTTTCAACGGAGAGAAAGGATTATTACCTGACATTTGCGGACGGCGAAGGCACGGCGGACATCACAGTCACGGCGCCGGAGGGGGGCCGCGCCAGCGTGGACGGCGCGGCGTATACGGGGCCTGTACAGGTCTCCGCAGACAAGGACTTCCATACGGTGACCATCTATGCCGCCGACGGCATGACCAGCGAGACCTACTATTTCGTGACGCGGCTTGCAGACGGGAGCGTCCCGTATTTTGGAATATCCCAGGAGACGAAGGACCTGGCCAGAAAGTTTCTGACGAACATATACAGAAATCTGCAGGGGGAAGAAGAGCTCAACTTTTCAAGCTACTGGAGCGTCTTTACAACCGTTGCGGCGGGCGGCGGCACGTTTGACGAAAACGGCCTGCCCGAACCGTATGATTTTACAGGGAAATATGTCTACGACGTCAGAAAGCACGGCAACCGGCAGGCGACGGACCCTGCGGCCTGCATCCTCATGCTGGTGATGCTGGGGGAGAACCCCTATCACTTTGACCCGGACGGCGAGGGCGGGCAGCCCGCCGTCAACTTTGTGGAGCGGCTCCAGCAGTGGAGCGGCGGCGGCGCATATGCCAACAATGTCTGGTATGTGATGGCGGCCAAAGCGGTGGGCATCGAGACCGAGTTTGAGGACACCCTGAAATTGAACGGCCTGAACCCCTATTATGACCTGGATACCCGATCCTGGGTCATCGCCGCGCTGGACGGGATTCTGGAGGAAAAGGAGATCGTCCGGTATATCGACAGCCTGCACGACCGGCAGTATACCTCCGGAACATATGCCGGCGCGTTCCAGGGCTATTCAAACCTACTCAACCTCTTTACCAACGGCTGCGTGCTGACCGCCATCGCATCGGCCAACGTGGATCCGGAGCGCCAGTTTGCGGTGCAGGAGGACGGGCGGACCTATACGCCCATGCGCACCATTGAGAACTGGTACTCCGAGGAGGACGGCCTGTTCATTGATTCGGGGGCGGAGAATGTGAAGCTGTACCCCAAGGATATGATCATCGGCGCGGGCGACATCCTCCACGGCAGCAACGTCTGGGCGCGGTATGCGCTGACCGGGGAGAAATACGAGGCCCTGCAGGCCGAGGCCGGCAATCTGGGGGTCCCTGTCGCGGGCATGCCCGAATACGGCGCGGCGGGCTACGGCGAGGCCTACTACAGCCTCTATGAGCAGGTGGCCGATGCCAGGGAGGCCCAGGGCGACGACTCCATGCGCCCCAAGGTGATCTGGGGCATGCCGTACCAGCTCTTCGAGGATGCGGTGAGCGCCCTGCCCGGCACAGTCGCCGGGGACGATCTGGAGCAGATAAAAGAGGCCGTGGACCAGTACGAGGCGCTGGACGGCAGCAACAGGGAAGCGGTGTCGCTGGAGGCCATGACCAGGTATCAGGCGGCCGTTGAGGCCGCCCTGCGGGTAAAGGATGCGGCGGGAGCGGCGGCCGGCCTCTACGTCCGCATTCTGGCGCTGCCCGACCCCCTGCTGGTGGGAGAGAAGGACCGGAGCGAAGTGGCGGCAATCCGCGCGGCTTACAACGGCATGACGGCGGAGCAGCAGTCGTGCATGGACTGGGCCGGGGCCTCCGTGCTCGCCAAACTGGGCAAGGCGGAGGCGGCGCTGGACAAGGGCTCGGGCGGCGGAGAGACGCCCGCCTCCATGACCATCCACTTCCAGCTTCTGGGCGCGCCGGACGACGGAGAGGACGGCGTGCTCCATACCCTGAAAGCGGGCAACCTGGACACCTGGCTGGAGAAGGACTACACCTTCAACGCAGGCAGCCTGAGCGCCGAGAGGGTCTTCCGCGTCATCATGGGCGAGGAGGGCATCGCATGGCGGGGGGATTCCAACAACAACTTCGGAACCCTTTATATTTCCGGCGTGCAGAACCCCGAGACCGGCGTGTGGATGGAGGAGTTCACCACAACCTCCAACTCCGGCTGGATGTATACGGTCAACGGCAGGCACCCCAACGTCGGCATGAGTGACTACACCCTCCGCAGCGGCGACGCCTTTACCGTCCACTATACCGACGACTACGCCAGGGAGGAGGGCTCCGAGACTTGGAGCGGCGGCAGTACCTCCGGCGGCAGCGGAGCCTCCGCTCTGGAGCCTCAGGCCGGTGTAGACGAAGACGGCGCGGCCAGGGTATCCGTGACGGAGCAGGAGCTGAAGAGCGCCATCGCCGGCGCCAAGAGCAGCGGCGCCGGCGTTATCACCGTTGCCCCGGATATCAGCGGGACTGCAGCCCTGGTTGCGGTGGAGCTGCCCAAAGCGGCAGTGTCCGAGATGGTCCGCCAGACGGACGCGGCTCTGAAGGTCGAGACCCCGCTGGGCAGCATGACCATCCCCGGCGGCGCGCTGGCCGCCGCCGTAAACGCGGCCAGTGGGACCGATCTGACCATTACCCTGTCCGCAGGCAGTGCGGAGGAGGCCCGGAAGCTGCTGGCGGACGGGGCGGAGGATATCACCCGGCGGCAGTGGGCGGACTGTGCTGTGATACGGGCCGCGATTACCTCCGGTGGAAAGGACGCCGCCTCCCTGGGCGGGGAGGCCGCCGTCCTGCTGCTGCCCGTGACCGGAGGGCTGTTTGAGGCCGGGGAGAGCTGCATCGTGTACCGGATCGGCGGAGACGGGGCGGTGGAGCAGCTGTCCGGAACGTGCCTCAGACAGGGCGGCAGACTGTTTGCAGAGGTGAGCAGTACCCATCTGGGGACCTTTGTGGTGCTGCCCCGGACGGCAAAGACTGCGGCGCTGCCCTTCACCGACGTGACGGAGGACGACTGGTTCTACAGCGCGGTGGCCAGTGTCTGTGCCAACGGCCTCTTTTACGGGACCAGCGGCACCGCCTTTTCCCCGATGGAGCCCATGACCCGGGCCATGCTGGTGACGGTGCTGTGGCGGCTGGAGGGGGAGCCGGCGGCGGCCGGCGCCGCCTCCTTCCCCGATGTGGAGCCCGGCGCCTGGTACGCCGGCGCGGCGGCCTGGGCCTGCGGCGCGGGCATCGCCTTCGGAACCGGCGACGGCTTTGCCCCTGAGGGGTATGTGACCCGCGAGCAGATCGCCGTTATGCTGTACCGCTGTGCCAAGGCCGGGGGCTGGGATGTGGACGCCGCAGCGGAGCTGACCGCCTTTACCGACGGCGGCAGCGTGTCCGGCTGGGCGGTCCGGGCCATGGAATGGGCCTGCGCGGAGAAGCTCATCACCGGCAAGGACGGCGGCCGCCTGGATCCGCAGGGACAGGCGACCCGGGCGGAGGTGGCAGTCATCCTCACGCGCCTGCTGGAGGCGGGGCTTGACAACGCCTGAGGGCCGGGCGGCCCTGCCTGGGGCGGCGCCCGTTGAGACGCCGGGCGGAACGGAGGGAGAAGGAGGCGCTGCCCGCTCCCCTGGAAAGGAGAGAGAACCATGCGAAAGAGCTGGATAAGAACGGGGGCGGCCCTGCTGCTGGCCGCGGCGCTGGCCGGCGGGCTGGCCGCCCATGCCGGTGCGGCGCAGGCCGATACGCTGGCCGCCGCTGTCCGCGATACCGCGGCATATGTCTGCGAGGCGGCGGAGAAGCCCCAGGTGGGCTCCATTGGCGGAGAGTGGGCCGTCCTGGGCCTGGCCCGGAGCGGCTACGGCGTGCCCGAGGGCTATTACCAGGACTACTACGCCGCCGTGGAGGAGTACGTAAAGGCCTGCGGCGGAGTACTCCACGAAAAGAAATACACGGAGTACTCCCGGCTTATTGTGGCGCTCACCGCCATCGGAAAGGATGCCCGGAGCGTGGCGGGCTATGACCTGACAAAGGCCCTGGGAGACTATGACAAGACTGTCTGGCAGGGGCTGAACGGCCCCATCTGGGCGCTGCTGGCCCTGGACAGCGCCGGCTATCCCATGCCGGAGAATCCGGAGGCGGAAACCCAGGCGACGCGGCAGATGTACGTTGAGCACATCCTGGACTGCCGCCTTCCCGACGGCGGCTGGAGCCTTTTCGGCGGGACGCCGGCGGGCTCACCCGGGGATGCCGTGTCCGACCCGGATATCACGGGCATGGCGCTGCAGGCCCTGGCCAAGTACCAGGACCAGCCGGCGGTGGCCCGGGCCACGCAGGAGGCCCTGGCATGCATGTCGGAGCAGCAGGATGGCGGCGGCGGCTTCTCCTCCTGGGGGACCGGCAATCTGGAGAGTTGCGTCCAGATGGCGGTGGCGCTCTGTGAGCTGGGTATCCCCCTGGACGACCCCAGATTTGTGAAAAACGGCTGCACGGTGCTGGACGGCCTGATGGCCTACTACCGGGAGGGGGCGGGCTTTGTGCACGCCGGGAACGGCTCCGGCTCCAACCAGATGGCCACCGAGCAGGGGCTCTACGGCCTTGCGGCGATCCAGCGGGCGCTGGAGGGGAAGAACAGCCTGTACCGCATGGGCGACGCCGCCGCCCTGACGGACGCGGCGGACGGCCCGGCCAGGGGAGAGGGGCTGGAGGGCAGGGATCCGGCGGTGACGCCCGTACCCGTGACGGCGCCGGGCAGGACCTTTCCCGACCTGGCCGCCTGCGAACAGGCCCCCGCCGTCGAGGCCCTGGCCGCGCGCGGCATCATAACCGGCAGGCCGGACGGGACCTTTGACCCCGACGGCAGTATGACCCGGGCGGAATTCACCGCCATTGCGGTAAGGGCCCTGGGCCTCGCGCCGGAAGCGGGGAGGGCGTTCACCGACGTGCCGGCGGGCGCGTGGTATGAGGGTTATGTGGGTACGGCCTGCAAAGCAGGCATCGTTACGGGGACGGGGGACGGAAGCGCGTTCACCCCGGACGGCACCATCACCCGGCAGGAGGCCGCCGTCATGGCGGCCCGGGCCGCGGCGCTGTGCGGCCTGGATACGGCTATGGCCGGCGCCGAGACACAGAACATGCTGGCCCAGTTTCCCGACTACAGGAGCGCCGCCCCCTGGGCCTGGACGGCCCTTGCCGTTTGCTGCCGGGAGGGCATTCTGGACCAGGGAGAGCTGTATCTCCGCCCTCTGGACGCGGCGACCCGGGCGGAGGTGGCCCAGATGCTCTTTGCGCTGCTGGACGCCGCCAATTTGCTGCAGGGCTAGGCCGGAAGCCGGAGCCATGGGCCCGCGCGGCCTGCACGTACTGCGCACAGAGGAGGAAGAGCGCCTGTGAAGCTGACAAAAGGAAAACTGGCGGCGGCCCTGGCCGCGGCCGCCGTGCTGGCGGCGGTCTTCTGGTACGGCGGCGGCGCCCCTGGCCTGCGGGGGTGGACGGCCGGCGGCGGCGCCGGAGGAGGCCCTGCGGTGCAGGAGAGCGCCCCGGCTGCGGACGGCGGGGGCCCGGAGGAGACCCCTGTGCCGGAAGGCCCGGCGTCTTCTGCGGAACCCGCCCCGCCTGCGGAATCCGCCCCGCCGGAGGGGGCGGCGGAGCAGCCCGAACCTTCACCTGGCGCCCCGTCCACCCCGCCCGCAGAGGCTGATAGCCCCGGGGAGGGCGGCGGCCCGCCTGCCGCCGCCTCCCCCGGCGCCCCGGGGGAAAAGGACGGATACCTGACCGACCCGGTGCCGGAGGGCAGGCCGCTGCCAGTGGAACCCCAGGACACGGAGATCTCCGAGGCCGTCTACACCTGCACGCTGTCCGTGCGGTGCGACACGATTTTGGACAATTTGGACTGGCTGGACCCCGCAAAGGCGGAACTGGTACCGGAGGACGGGGTCATCTTCCCGGCCGCGCCGGTCGCCTTTTACGACGGGGAGAGCGTATTCAACGTGCTCCAGAGGGAGATGAAGAAGGCGGGCGTCCACATGGAGTTTGCAGATACGCCCATGTACAACTCCGTTTACATCGAGGGTATCGGCAACCTGTACGAGTTTGACTGCGGGGAGCGCTCCGGCTGGATGTACCGGGTGAACGGCTGGTTTCCCAATTACGGCTGCTCCCGCTACCAGCTCGAGCCGGGCGACACGGTGGAGTGGGTCTACACCTGCGATCTGGGCGCGGACGTGGGAGGCGCTTTTGCCGCGGGCGGGTAGGGCCGGCGCGGCCGCCCCGTTTGACATACCCCTGCACGTCCCGATACGCAGAGCGCCCCGGACGGCCTTTGGGCCGTCCGGGGCGCTCTGTCCGTCCGCCGGGGCGCCGGAGCAGATCCGCCGGATGGTGAAGCCGGGGCGGTTCATTTATGCAGATTCACAACAAGGTGATGCGCTAAAGAGATAAAATAGTAGAAATGTTTTGTCGAAAAAATATTGACAGTATGGGGTGATCTGATTAAAATGTTCCTTGAGGAACTTTCTTGCGTGAATTTTGTACCTTTTGGTTCTTGCAAGAATGGGGCTCGGATACAGATAGGAGGTAGAAAGAAATGAAACGGCTTATGACTCTTGCGCTGGCGCTTCTCCTGATGCTCGGCGCGGCGGCCTGCGGCAATACCGTGACGGACGAGGGCGGGAATCCGCCGGCCAGCCAGGCGCCTGCCGGCACCGAGCCCTCCGGAGAGGGCGGCGGCACGGCGGCGAAGGACACCATCATCTATGCGTTCTGGAACGCGCCCTCCGGCGTGCTGCAGCCGCTGCTGGTGGACGACGAGTACGACGGCGCCATCCTGAAGTTCACCTTTGACACCCTGCTCGCCTACGACAAGGAGCTCAACGTGGTGCCCAACATGGCGGAGTACACCATGTCGGAGGATCAGAAGACCCTGACCTTCACCCTGAAGGAGGGCATCAAGTGGCACGACGGCGAGCCCGTCACCGCCGAGGACGTGGCCTTCACCTTCAACGCCATGGCCGACCCCGGCTACACAGGCCCCCGCTACGGCGACGTGGAGGGGCTCAAGGGGGCCAAGGCCTACCACAACGGCGAGGCCGACCACATTGAGGGCATCACCGTGGTGGACGAGCGCACCGTGGTCTTCGAGTTTGAGCAGCCCTACGCCCCCGGCCTGACCAAGATCGGCGCCGACCGGGCCATCATCCCCAAGCACATCTGGGAGAACATTCCCATTGCCGACTGGAGCAAGCAGACCGAACTGATGAACCAGCCCATCGGCTGCGGGCCCTACGTGCTCAAAGAGAACGTGCCCGGACAGTACGTGTCCCTGGAGGCCTTCCCCGACTACTTCAAGGGCGAGGCCCAGACCAAGAACGTGATTTTCAAGGTCTCCAACCAGGACACTGTGGTGGCCGAGCTCATCAACGGCGAGATTGACATCGCCGACATCTCCTCCCTGAAGAGCCAGGACATCCAGGCCCTGGAGGACGCCGGCATCAAGGTGGTCAGCTACCCGGGCATCACCAGCCAGTACATGGGCATGAACCTGCGCGAGCCCATCTTCCAGGACGTGAAGGTCCGCCAGGCCATCACCTACGCCATCGACCGCAAGCTGATGGTGGAGAAGCTGCTGGAGGGCCGCGGCGAGGTGGTCCAGGCCCCTCTGCTGCCCAACTCCTGGGCCTATCCCGAGCCCGGCGTGCTCAATGAGTACGACGTGGACCTGGACAAGGCCAGATCCCTGCTGGCCGAGGCCGGCTGGGAGGACCGCAACGGCGACGGCGTCGTGGAGAACGAGGCGGGCGAGCCCTTCCATGTGACCCTCAAGTATCCCCAGGGCAACAAGACCCGCGAGCAGTGCGCCCCCATCATCCAGGCCAGCCTGAAGGAGATCGGCATCGACGTGGAGCTGCAGATCATGGAGTTTGCCGCCCTGCTGGACGAGGTCATGGCCAACCATGAGTTCGATATGTACCTGATGGGCAGCAGCCTGGATACCGACCCCGATCCCAAGCCCATCTGGCACTCGGACTCCTCCTCCGACGAGAAGGGCAACTCGGCCTGGAACATCGTGGCCTACCGCAACCCCGAGGCCGACCGGGTGATGGACGAGGCCCTGGCCACCACCGATGTGGCGGTGCGCAAGGAGCTCTACAAGGAGTTCTGCATCATGGTCAACGAGGACTGCCCCGAGGTGCTCCTGTTCGCCCCCGATGTGATCAAGGCCTACAACGCCAGCATCGAGAACTACGAGCCCTCTACCTTTAACGACTACTACAACCGGGAGAATTGGGTTATCAAGTAACAGAGACAGACACATGCGGAAAGCCGGAGGGGGGCTCTCTCCTCCGGCTTTCCGGCTATCTATAGGAGGCGGAGCATGGGCAGATATATCCTCAAACGGGTCGGACAGTCTGTTCTGATCCTGTTCTGCGTATCGGTGATTGTATTTGTATTCGTCAATATGGCGCCGGGCGACCCGTACACACAGCGGCTCGATCCCTCCGTCTCCGCAGAGGTGCGGGAGGAAATGCTGACGAAAATGGGGTACTACGATCCCATTCACGTCAAATTTCTCAAGTGGATCGGCGGGGCCCTCCAGGGGGATTTCGGCTATTCCACCAAGTATAAGAAGCCGGTTTGGGATGTGATCTGCGAGCGGCTGCCCAACACCATCCTGATGGGGGTGAGCGCCCTGGTGCTGAGCACGGCCATCGCCATTCCGGCGGGCAAGCTCTCGGCCACCCGGCGCAACTCCATCTTTGACTACGGCGCCACCATTCTGTCCTTCATCGGCATCTCCATTCCGGCCTTCTTCTTCGGCCTGATGCTGATCAAGTTCCTGGCCTTTGATCTCAAGCTCTTCCCCATATCGGGCATGGTGACGGTGGGGGCGGGCTATACGGGCTGGGCCTTTGTCCGGGACGTGGCCTGGCACCTGGTGCTGCCCACCATTGTGCTGGCCCTGCTCCAGACGGCCACCCTCATGCGCTACACCCGTTCGGCCATGCTGGAGGTGCTGGATCAGGACTACATCCGCACCGCCCGGGCCAAGGGCCTCTCAGAGTTCAGCGTCATCAACCGGCACGCGCTGAAGAACGCCCTGATCCCCATCATCACCATCCTGTCCATCCAGATCCCCACCATCTTCTCGGGGGCCATGCTGACCGAGACCATCTTTGTGTGGCCCGGCATCGGCCGGCTGAGCTATACGGCCATCCTGGACCGGGACTATCCCCTGATCATGGCGCTGCTGCTGCTGACCACGGTGATCATCCTGGCCTGCAACCTGGTGGCGGATATTCTCTACGCCCTGGTGGACCCCAGAATCCGGTATGAGTGAGGAGGCGGCGAGCGATGAAGAAGAACAGCGGCAGTGAAAACCTGTCTCCCAACCGGATTGCCTTCCGCAAGTTCCGGAAGAACAAGCTGGCCATGTTCGGCCTGATTGTCATTGTGGTGTTGATTGTGGTGTCCATCGCGGCCCCTGTACTTACCCCCTATGACCGTGATAAAATAGACATGTACAGCATGGAGGCGCCCCCCAGCAGCGAACACCTGCTGGGCACCGACGAGATCGGCCGGGACGTGCTCACCCGCCTGCTTTACGGCGGCCGGGTCTCCCTGGCGGTGGGCATCCTGGCCAGCCTGGCGGAGATCGTCATCGGCGTCGTCCTGGGCGCGGTGGCCGGCTTTTACGGCGGCAAGGTGGACGCGGTGATCATGCGCATCACCGACGTTATCATGTGCTTTCCCTTCTTTGTGGTGGCCATTGTGCTGGCGGCCATCGTGGGGCCGAGCATGGTGAACCTCATTTTTATCATCGCCATTCTGGAGTGGACCAAGATCGCCCGCATCGTGCGGGCGGAGGTGCTCAGCCTGAAGGAGCGGGATTTCATCACCGCCTCCCGATCCATGGGCCTGAACGAATTTGAGATCATCCTGCGCCACATCCTGCCCAACACCTTTGCCTCCATCATGGTCTTCGCCACCCTGGCCATCGCCAACGGCATCCTCACCGAGGCGGCCCTCAGCTTCCTGGGCATGGGCGTCCGGCCGCCCCAGCCCAGCAGGGGCAACATGCTGGCGGCGGCCCAGAGCATGCGGGTGCTGCAGTACGAGTGGTGGCTGTGGATCCCCCAGGGCTTTATGGTGTTCATTACAGTCATCTCCATCAACTTCCTGGGCGACGGCCTGCGGGACGCCCTGGATCCCAAGCTGAAAACCTGACGGGAGGGGCGGATATGAGTGACATATTGCTGGAAACAAAGGGGCTGAAGGTCTCCTTCCGGAGCGACTTCGGCGTCTCCCGGGCGGTGGACGGCGTGGACTTCCAGGTGGAGAAGGGCAAGGTCCTGGGCATCGTGGGGGAGTCGGGCAGCGGCAAGAGCGTCACCTCCCTCGCCGTCATGGGCCTGGTGCCAAGGCCCAACGGCTATGTGGAGGACGGACAGATCCTCTTCCACGGCCAGGACCTGCTGCGGATGAGCGGGAAGGAGATGCGGCGGATCCGGGGCAACCGGATCGCCATGATCTTTCAGGAGCCCATGACCTCCCTGAACCCGGTGTTCAAGATCGGCGATCAGCTGGGGGAGGCGCTGAAGCTCCACCAGGGCGTCAAGGGAAAAGAGAACTGGGAGAAGTGCGTGGAGATGCTGGAGCTGGTGCGGGTGGCCGACCCCCGCAAGCTGATGAACCGCTACCCCCATGAGCTCTCCGGCGGCATGCGCCAGCGGGTGATGATCGCCATGGCGGTGCTGTGCAGCCCGGAGCTGATGATTGCCGACGAGCCCACCACCGCCTTGGATGTGACCATCCAGGCGCAGATCCTGGCCCTCCTCCGGGAGCTGCAGCAGCAGCGCCGGATGTCCATTATGTTCATCACCCACGACCTGGGCGTCATCTCGGAGATCGCGGACCGGGTGATTGTCATGTACGCGGGCCGGGTGGTGGAGGAGGCCGACGTCCGTACCCTGCTGGACGAGCCCCTGCACCCCTATACCCGGGGGCTGCTGGCGGCCATCCCGGAGAACTATCTGCCGGAGCGGGGCTTCTACGCCATCCCGGGCGTAGGGGGAGATCCCCGGAAGGGGACGGGGTGCCGCTTTGCGCCCCGGTGCGGACAGGCCTGCCAGCGCTGCCGCGAGCAGGCGCCCCGGCTGGCTGAGGCGGCCCCCGGGCACCGGGTGAGCTGCTTCCTGTATGGAAAGGATGGGGAGAGCGATGGATGAGTGTTTGCTGGAAGTGCGGAATCTGAAAAAGTATTTCCCCGTCAAGCAGACCAGGCTCCGCCAGAAAAAGAGCTTTGTCCGCGCCGTGGACGGCGTGTCCTTCACCCTGCAGCGGGGAGAGATTCTGGGCCTGGTGGGGGAGTCCGGATCGGGCAAGACCACCGTGGGCAAGATGCTGGTGAACCTGCTGAAGCCCACGTCCGGCAAGATCATCTTCGACGGGCACGACCTCACGGCCATGAAGCCCGCGGAGCGCAAGGCCTACTGCAAGGACATCCAGCTGATCTTCCAGGACCCCTATGCGTCGCTGAACCCGCGCATGCGCATCGGCGACATCATCGCCGAGCCCATCCTCACCAACAACATCCTGCC
>ERZ825896.3545-NODE-3545-length-13039-cov-2.575555_pt1 | contig 13039 bp, 8 predicted proteins | sample MGYA00519858_ERZ825896 | MGnify/ENA primary metagenome ERZ825896 (study PRJEB31778, sample SAMEA3449214) | human gut metagenome | biome: human gut; feature: human-associated habitat; material: faeces | place: United Kingdom | collected 2010/2012 ... | reverse complement strand
TGCCTGTATAAGTTCAGGGTGTCTGGTAATGTGATATCTATAGGGATTTATGTTACTTATGGGCTATCAGCTTTATGCGGAGGTCTCATTCTTGGAAAAGGCATGCAGCATAGCCGCCTTGTGTGGGGAGTACTGTATGGAATAATATATTTTCTTATATTATGTGTTGTTTCAATAATATTAAGCAGAGGAATATCATCAATAGATATGTCACAGATGGTTAAAGGCGCGATAGTATGCATACTTTGCGGTGCAATTGGAGGGATTGTATCTTAAATATGATTTTATAACGTGAATCTGAAATAAGAATCAGCGATAAGAATCAGCAGTAAGAATCAGGATATAAATTGAAGTATAGATTAAAATGAAAATCAGAATAAAAATTTAAAATAAAAAAATTAGGACTGTAACGATGTAAAAAATAACATCTGCCACAGTCCTAATTAAAATATATTTTGTGTTTTCATTCTTACTACCTAAACCTTATACAATAAACTTATATTTAAAATTTTGACTCATATATCATAATATAACTTGAAAACACAATTAATATATTTGAGCTCATTTAGTATTAATATGTTTAACTGTTATTATAGCAAACATAAAAATCCTAGTTTACTGAACTTGAATTTATTTCCGGTAAACTCAATATCAGCATTATATACATCACCAAACAGAAACTTTATCGCATTAATTTTGAACCTATTTCCGGTAGATTCTAAACAATACTAATTGTTTCTTTGTCTCTCAGCAAACTCCCGCAAATTTGCTGGTGCCTTTGGCTGATATATTTTCCAACCACATCTTCCATCTGTATATACAGCCATGAAAGCCGCAATAGCGCAGATAGTTCCACCAAATCGGTACATAAATTGTTTTAACTTATTCATGATTTTTCTCTCCTTTTTAAATTTATATTGAATTAACTTTTTCTTTTTTTCTCACAAAGAATTGAATCATGACCGACATAGATACCATAAACAACCCCATACTTCCAAATGCACAAAGCTTAACAACAAACTTAACTGATGGGAAAATACTTAATAAAAGTATAACAACTGCCAAATAAATTAAGTATAGCAGCCTTGTTTTTTTGCGAAGACGCTTAAAATCATTTTCGTCAAACGGTTTGTTCTTATGGTCTATAGGAGCAAATATCCAAAGCAAAATCCCCGCTGCTGTTAGGCACGCCCCTATTAAGTAAAAAGAAATACCGGTTGAAATAGTTTTACCAACAAATAACCCTATCAAATATATAAAAGTAAAACTAATAATACATCCATAATGGGTGTTTGCATGATAACCACCGCCAAATGTTCTGAAAATAATAAAACTGAATACGAAGGCCATACTTTCTAAAAATTCACCTGATATAATTGCTATAGGTATTATAATCAGCCAGCTTATTATTTCGGAAACAAACATTTCAAAGCCGTAAGAATATATTTCACTGTCATATTCTTTGATTAAACCATTTCTTACAAAAAAATTTGTCAGTCTTTTAGAAATGCTTTCTATCAATTTGCTTCCTCCCATTTCTGCGGGTAACTTTTTTCAACATTTTTCTCTAATTAAATTATAAAGTATCGGCATATTAAAATCAATATACTGGGACGTAAACTTATTTTATGGTATAAATGAATTTTCGGCAACAACTTTCCTGGTAAATTTTACCAAAATTATTTTCACTCATTTATTCATTTTCCACAAATTTTTAATTTTGTCGATATTTGAATTATCATAAAATAGTTTTTTCATAACGTTTAAAAAATTATCCACATTTATGACTTTTTACATTGGTTGACACTTTCGCATGTGTGATATATAATATTTTATGAAGTTAGGAGAGCATTTATGAATGTTTTAATTTATGAAGATGAAAATATATATATTGACAAATTACGCATAGTATTAAGCAAATATAATGTAAGTTTAACAGTCTGCTCTACAGCAGATGATTTTTTAAATTGCAGCCAAGTATTTGATATTGCTTTAGTTGATATAGAAGTTGAAGGATTAGACGGTCTTAATGCTACAAGGATTTTAAAAACACGTTCAAAGAACTGTATAGTTGTTGCGTATACTCATTATGACGGTTACGCTGTCAACGGTTACAAATATGGAATTGACAGATACATACTTAAAACAGCAACTATCGAAGAATTAAGCAATGAAATAGAGATAATTATAAATGAATACTTTAAAAACAATAATAAAGTGCAGATAGTTAATAATGGAATACATTACAATATTCTTTTAAATGATATTGTATATATTGAATCGTGTCATAATAGTTTATGTATACATTTGCTAGATAAAGATTTTACTATACGTTCAACTTTTTCTGATTTGTTTGACACATTAGACTGCGATTATATCGTTCGTGTACATAAAGGATTTGCTATTAACCTAAAAAATATATTCTCTGTTTCAAAAACGCAGGCTGTTATGATAAACAAAGAAGTTGTACCAATAGGTAAATCATATAGAGAAGATTTTGAGAACCAATATTTTAAATATAGTGTTAAAGAGGGAATGTTATAATGAGCCTTATGCTTGATATATCTATAGTTATTATTGAATTTATAGCCTTAACTATTATTTTTAACTATGCTTTTAAATTCAAAAAGTTTTCTGTTTTATCTTTTTTGGGGCACTTATACCATTTTTAATATTGTGTTTTACTTCAACATTTCATTTAAATAGTAACGCTAATTTAATAATTTCAATAATTTGTTATACAACATTCTGTTTTTTCTCATTTGAGGATAAAGCAACTAAAAAAATAGCTGTAGTAGTAATATATTACGTTTGTTATATAATTTCGCAAATGGCTACACTGCTTATATTATCTCAACTATTTGATGATACATATTCAGATATATTAAATACCGACTTTTCACTAATATTAGCTGCATGCTCTACAACAATACTAACGCTGTGTTTGGCTTTTCCAATGATTAAAGTGTTTATTAAAAAACAACGCAATCTTCCTATTAAGTATTGGATACTAATTATACTTTGTCCTTTAGTAACTATATTAATTGTTGTTATTATTGACGCTATATTGATGAAATCACAATTTACCAACTATGCACTGTTAGTTATACCATACATAGGTCTTGTGTATATCAATGTCGCCATATTTGATTTGTTTGAAACCTATTCTGCGCAATTAAAGTATGGCATTGCTCAAAAAACTATAGAGCATTACAACAAGAACTATACTCTACTCAAAGAAAATGAAAAAGAAATTCGACGTTTAAAACATGATATACGCAAACATTTGGATATTGTATATTCGCTGGTTAAAAATGGAGATACAGACACCGCTTTAACTCATCTTTCAGATATCAAAAACAAAAACTATTCTGATACCTTTGTAGTATATACCCAAAATCAAACCATAGATTCTATCATAAACATAGAAATTAAAAAGGCAAAATTAAAGAATATCAACTTTAAGATAGATATGGAACTTGGACACGATATAACTGTAAGTTCTTCAAACATCACTACAATACTTTTTAATATTCTTGATAACGCAATTGAAGCCGCTGATAAATCCGAAGCAAAAGAAGTTTCTCTTCACATACACAGCGACGCCGGAATGATAAAATTTATAGTTAAAAATTCAACTGTCAAAGGTCTGTTATTTGACCCTGACAACTGTAAAACCGACAAAGAAAATTCTTCTGAGCACGGTTATGGCATAAAAAGCGTTAAGAAAGCTGTCAAAGACATGAATGGTATTATAAAATATTCAAACGAAAATGACAATGTAATAGTTTTCATTTCTATACCTCAGAAACTCTCAGACAGTGAAGAAAATTAAAAAAGTATTATAATAACATGAAATTTGGTTCCAAAGAATAATTTGGCTCATCAGCTTAAAATTTGGTACCGAAGACTAAAATTGTCATATATCCGAAGACACTCGTCATGTAATGCGGAGAACATTATATAGAACGAGAATATGGCTATATTACAACATATTAAAAACATCTTACCACTAAAAAAAGACCCGCTGTATGAACCGATCTTCCAAAAGTTAGACCAAAAATCTAACTTTTGAGAGTTAGCTCAATACACAGCGAGGTCTTTTTTATATCTCACTTTCATATCTAATTATTTTATAACAATACCAAAACATAATCAAGCGCCAAAGAACAAAAAGTATGCAATCACAAGAGCGCCTAAAACTATACGATACCAGCCAAACACTTTAAAGTCATGTTTTTTAACATAATTCATAAGGAATTTTATTGACAGCATTGATACCACAAACGCAACCGCCATTCCTAAAATCAGAATTATAATTTCGCTTGAGGTAAATGCCATCCCGAATTTTGCAAGCTTTATTGCGCTTCCTCCGAACATGGCCGGTATAGCCAGGAAGAAAGTAAACTCAGCGGCGGTTGTTCTTGAGATGCCCAAAAGAAGGGCACCTATTATCGTTGCGCCTGAGCGTGAAGTCCCCGGAAATACTGCCGCAATAAGCTGGAATACTCCTATTATAAACGCGGCTTTATATGTAATTTCAGAAATATCATTCACTTTCGGAAGCTTATTCTTATGCGCATTTTCTATCCATATAAATAGAATACCGAATACGATAAGCATTATTGCAACAGTCCAGTAATTATAGAACCAAGCGTTAAAATAATCGTCAAACAGGATACCTATAATCCCGGCAGGAATAGACGCTACCAAAATTTTAAGCCACATTATTATCTTCTCTTTATCTACTCCAAAGCCGCCTTTAAAATGAAATGGGAAAATAGTTTTCCAAAACATTACCACGACCGCAAGAATCGCGCCGAGCTGTATAACAACCAAAAATATTTCTTTAAACTCAGGAGTTACATTTAAATGAATGAATTCATCAAACAGTATCATATGTCCGGTACTGCTTATCGGAAGCCATTCTGTGACCCCTTCAACAATGCCCAGCAATATCGTCTTAAGTATTTCTATAAAACCTAAACCCACGAGCAAAATCCTCCTTTAAATTTCAATTAAATATTGCGCCTTTTAAATGTATATGACGCTCAGAATTATATTATATACGCCAACCCAAATTATAGCAATAGTTTTTTAGAAACTTAACTAATTTTTTAGAAACTTTTCATATTTTTGATTTTAATGAATCTATCTTGGTAATTGAAATTCAATATATCTAATGATATAATAGCAGAAGTTAAAAAGGATTAAGGAGGATGAATATGGACAATACAAATAAATTCACCGGCAAGTCTTCTGTCTACGCCTCTTCACGACCTAAATACGCTGAACAATTTATTCAGTATCTAAAAAACTCGGCAGGATTGGGTCTAGAATCCATCGTTGCAGATATTGGTTCCGGAACCGGCATTTTATCATCCCAATTACTGGATATAGGCTGCACAGTTATAGCTGTAGAACCAAACGATGATATGAGAAATACGGCTGAAAAACTGCTTGGAGGAAATGAAAGATTTAACTCCGTTAAAGGAAGCGCGGAAAACACTGCTCTTGAAGACTATTCTGTAAACTATATAACAGTAGGTCAGGCGTTTCATTGGTTTGACCATAAAAAATTCAAAGCTGAATGCAAAAGAATCTTAAAACCCGGCGGAAAGGTAATACTGGTCTGGAATTCCAGAGTTTCATCCAATAAAATGATAAAAGAAAATGCGGAAATATGTCAAAAATATTGTCCCGGATTTACCGGATTCAGCGGCGGTATAAAAAATATGGATTCGGCTGTTTCAAACTTCTTTGATACTAAGTATAAAAAGAAAGTATTCCAAAATGATCTTAAATTTACTAAGGAAAAATTTATACAAAGATTAAAATCTGCCTCATATATGATTTCTGAGGATTCACCGAATTACGAAGCATATATATCAGCGCTTGAAAACTTGTTTGATAAATACCAAAAAAACGGATTTCTTACTATGCCAAATGAAACAAAATCATACGCAGGTGAAATATGAGATTTGAATAACAAAAAAAATTGGTTAAACTAATCAGCCTAATGTTTTTATAGCTTAACAATTTTATATTATTAGCAGGAGATATTAAAACAAAAAATCCACATCACTCTTTAGACAAATAACTTTTATCGCTGCTTAAATAGATAGCTTTCCACCTCTGCTTAACCTTTATTTTATATTACTGGTGTGCACATCTAGCTTTCGCCTATCATTTTTAATATTTTGATATAAAGCTCGGCTAAAGCCGAGCTTTTAGTATATTGATAAGCAGTTTCGAAAAATTGTGCAAAATGTGCAGCTCCCTCAAATTATCATCTGTTAGAAAAACTGCTGAGGAAAGGAAAATGTTTTGAAAACAACTCCTGGGACCACAATGCGTTCTTATCCGCCCACGGACGCGCGGATTAAAACATTGGCTTTTGCACATATCTCTAAACGCTTCAAACTTTACCGACAGTAAGAAAGCGCAGCTTTCGCTGCGCTTTCTAATAAATATAAAAGAATCAAAATCCGTTAATTTTTATTGAAGAAATATTTAATATCTTCTTACTTAAATTCTGTAAACTCAACTGTTATATCACTGATGACATAATTATTTGCACCTGCGCTTCCCGGATATACTGCGAGACACATATTCTCTCGGTCAACATCAGCTTCTTCAGGGAATCCGGTAAACGTATAGTCATTCCAGCTTGCCGCCTCTGTAACCTTAGCAGAGGCTGTCATAACACGGTTTTTAAAGTCTGTAACTACTTTTACCGACTGTGGCTTATATGAGTTCTTAGCTATACCTTCTCCGGCACATTTTAGCCATTGATGCTCGGTATCCTGTGAACCGCTTCTTGACGCCTGGGCAAAGTCGAGCATATTCATCTGATCCCAACGACCCATGTTAACTCTGTTTATGCGTATAGGATTAGCATTCTTATTTAAAGTTCCCGGTATTCCCGAAAGAACATCAATCATACATCCCATATCATCCTGCTTATAAGGCTTATCGGCAGAGAATGTCACAGTATATGAAACAGTAACCGAATCACTCGTTTTTACTCCCTCTGCTAACTTGGAAAGATTCCAGTATGCGCCGTCAGAAGTTCCGCTTGGGCTTGAAACTGTATATGAACCATTATTATTAACAACTGAAGCTCCGCTTCCTATGGCTGTTGGGTCAGTAGTAATATTTAAAACGGTATGGGTCAATTTTCCAACGCTTGAATCAACCATTTTAATATCTCCTTTTGCCCCCGATATTTCTACCGTGCCGTCTGCAGGGACTGTAACCTTATAATCAGAGCTTTCGGCATCTATAACCAGCTTATAATCACCAACAGGTATACCTTCAGCCTTATATGACGCCGAAGTTGTTCCCGCCTTTATTATTGCAGAAGCTGTCTTAATCACTGCCTTGCCCTTATAGAGCTTAACGCTGATAGGAATATCTGTTTCAGGCGCTCCGCTCGTACTTGTTACAGTACCGTTTACTTCAAACACATTTTCTTTATCTGTTGTCGGATTAATTGTTACAGGTATAACCGCTTTTGTTCCAATAGCATTCGCGTCAGCATTTCTAACATACAAAATTATTTCGGTTTCTATTGGTTTCTCACCGCTGGCCGGTCTCGTAACAATAATCTTTGTTCCGTCTTCACTTACTACAGCATATTCAGACTCAGATGCCCAGCTAAATTCATAACCGTTTGGAGCAGACGGGAGCACAACCTCTGTGCTCGTTCCTTCCGGAATTTCAACGTTAGTTGCTTCAGCAACGCTGTTTACAGATTTATAATCCTCAGCTGTCCCTGACGGATCCCAACCGTCAGTACCGCATGTATAACTATAAGGATTATATTCAAGCATTGTCCACTCGTCCAGTAATTTACTCTGTCTTAAATCTCCTGAAATTTGTATAGGATAACCCTTTATGTCAGTTGAGCCAAACTCTCCAAATCTTGCATTCTCCGGCGGATTATCACTCATTGTTGCCCACCCGGATTCACTTATCAACGACTTTGCATTGTATCCCGGTCGTGAGCTTGTGCCAATTTTAGTGTTAATATATATCGCTTCTCCATTTGGATTCCACGGTCTGCCAAATGCTCCTGCAGTTGCAGTTTCAGAGCCCGTTACCTTACAATTATAGAATACATAACCTTTTTGTGTTGACTGGCTTGGCGCCGTAATATATCCCGAATCTGTGTCTGTGGATTTAGAAGTTTCCTTTATTGGTCCGGCATTCCAATATAACTCACAATTATTGAATACTGCCGTCGCACTTCCGCAGATATAATCAACAGTTCCGCCTATTTTACAGTTTTCAAAATAAATTCTGTCGTTGTTTATTCCCATAGTATCCTGCTTAGACATAATGGTACAATTTTTAAATACTATTCTGTCAGCCTTAGTATTTATTGCGGCTGCTCTTTCTCTCAAGCTCGGCTTTGTATCCTTAATTATAGGTGAACGCGACTGAATCCAGCTGTTTATTGTTTCGTCATCTACACCGTTATTCAGCTGTTCATTAAGCCATGCTCCTCTGTCAAATGAACCTTCGGCAGGAGCCATATATTCATTCAACTCCTCCTGAGTGTAATACTCATTAAACGAGTTTTCGAGATACAAACCTTCACAAGCAAAATTGTCGCCGTTTTCTTTTACCACTAAGGCCGGACCCCAATCCTTAGGAGCGTTTTTGGTAACCCCTCCGTCAATTACATCAGGATTGTAATATCCGCTCTCATCACAGCTGTCATACAAAGTATTAGTTCCATAGTACCATGTAAGCTTAACTTCTCCCTGAGAATTAGGCTGTTTCTGTAATGTTATATAAGGAACATTTATAACTACCTGTTCACGATATGTTCCGGGAACAACATTTATATAAATTCTTGATTCCTCATTTGACGGCGGATTAGCAGAAACTGCAGCAACCGCTTCTCTAATTGTCTTATAAGTTCCGGCAGCAGGTTCAGATTCTTTTGAACCATCAACCGTAATGGTTCTTGCCGGGTCAGTTGTAGGTACAGGCTTATCAGTTGGAGCGTTTGTCGGCTCTATAGTCGGAACAGGCTTTTCACCTATTGTTCCAACACCGCTTAAAGGTGTAATTGAATTTGTTCCATCCCAAACATATATCTTTACAAATTGACCATCCTGAGGCTTAGCGTAATCAAATTCATATCTATTTGAGCCGGTTATATCATATTCACTTGAATTTATTAATTCCTCTTGATTCTGAGAATCATATGTACCAATCAAAACCTTTGCTTTAGGCTCTGACTCTGTTCCATTATATGTAACGTCAACACATAACTTATCATTCTCATAATAAGACGCATTTATATCATAAACATGCGGAACATTAGGCGCAAGTGTTGGTACAGGAGTATTACTCGGAACCGGGCTTCCTTTAATCGGCTGTTCTGTTGGCTCAGGAACAGATGTTGGATTCAGTTCATTTCCAAAATTCTTTATTGTATAATCCTGACCTTCGGCAGCTGTAAATGACAATAAAGTATTATCACTGCTGAGTTTAGCTTCTACCTTATTTCCATTTGCGTCAAATATCTCAGCATTTGCAGCATACTCGCTTCTAATTTTCATTTCCTTATTCTCTTTAGCGTGTATAACTGCCTCTCTTGGAACATTGTTATCCCACTTCAAATCTACGGTTGCGCCTTCGCGGGTATTAAATCCTTTGAAAGAACCTGTCTTCCATCTTTCAGGAATTGCCGGAAGCAGATTTATAGTTCCGTCATGACTTTGGATAAGCATTTCTATAACACCTGCGGTAATACCATAGTTTCCGTCTATTTGGAAATTCGGATGCTGGTCAAAGAGATTCGGTGATGTTCTTGTTGTAAATAACTGTTCAAGCATCTTAGACGATGTGTCACCGTAAAGAGCTCTTGCATTAAGAGATATTCTCCATGCTACTCCCCAGCCCTGACCAGAACCGGCTCCACGTGCTGTTGTAGAATCCTGAAAAGCTTTAAAAATCTTTTGCTCATTTTCATTTTCACTATACGCGCTCAAATGCGTTCCAGGATACATTTCCCATAAATTTGAGCAATGTCTGTGACTACCATTATTGCTGGCAGTATGATCATAAACACCTGTTTTCTCATTTGTAAACGGATTTATAACCTGCCATGTTGCATTTCCGCTTGAAATATCAAAGCTCACGTCTCCGCGTACCCATTCTCTTATCAGACCTGCATCGTCAATAATATTTGGAGCAATTTTTCCTTTTTCATCAGCTAAATATGATGAAGGCATCTGCTCATTAATCTTTGCAAGAAGCTCTGCGTTTTCACTTGTCTTTCCAAGTATTTCTGACGCTTTCTGTACCATATCATAGAGGTTTCTGACAAGCTGTGTATCCATTGCCGGTCCCGGTTGAACTCCGCCCTGCTCAGGCGAGCATGAAGCCGCTGTTACTAAGTACCCTGTCTTGGGGTCTATAACCAAAAACTGTGTAAAGAACTTAGCAGCTCCAACCATATAAGGATATACTTCTGCTAAATACTCAGTATCTTTATTGAAATTATAATACTGCCAAGCATGGTCAAGCAGCCAAACACCACCTGTCGGCCAAAGACCTGCCGTTGCATTGTCAATAGGCTGTGTGCCTCTCCAAAGGTCATAATTATGATGCATTACCCACGGATCACCAGGCTTGTACTGGTCGTCTCCCCTGTCATTTGTAATGCCATACTGATATGCAGCCGTTATACTTCCGCTCTGAGCCAAGTCGTCAAACGTATCTATAAGCGGCTGTTCGCACACATCAAGTCCAAGAGGCTGGGCGGCCCAATAATTCATCTCTGTATTTATATTAATTGTATACTTTCCATTCCAGGAAGCTGAAAGCGCAGCATTCCATTTACCTGTCAGATTAAGCGGCTGGCTCTCAGGTATATCTATCTCGTCACTGCCGGTAGCTTCTCTTCCTGCTCTCGAGCCGCTGATAATCAAATACTTTCCATAGTTAAAATCAAGTGTTGCCAGCTGATTATCACCTTCCGAATAAGTTGAATAAACACCGTTTGCATTAGCTTTTTCCAGACTTGAGTCAGCTCCGGTCAAAAATCCCGACTTACCATCTATATCTTTACGAATACGCTTTTCTGTAGGTGTATTACTATATTCATCTGCGTATTCAGTATCGTTCTGAATAGTAAGATCGGTTTTGTCAAACTGTTCTTTAAAGTCAGCGATATGTCTTGCTTTTATCTCTGAATATGTTCTCTTCTTAACATTTGCTGAATATTTGTCACAATCTTTACCCGGCTTTGTATTGTCAAGATTTAAATAATCAACATAATTTGTAGCTCCGACAACATATATATCGGCGCTGTTTCCCCCCACTACTGAAACGGAAGTATTATCTTTTGCAACTGCAAACCTTGTGTCCTTATCTCCGTCTAAAAACATGTGAGCTTCAAATCTGATTGCGTTTACAGTTCCTGGTTCATTGTCGTCTTTGCTTCCATTATAAACAGAAGCAGTCAATTTAACTTCATTGTCACTGATTTTTTCATACTTATAGTAATCAGTTTTTTGATTATGATATGTATGTAACTCAGCTAAGAAATTTAATTCTTCAGTTGACTCAACATGAGTTGCAACAACCTGGTCAGGGTAACTTGCAAAAGATTCACGTTTATAATGCTCACCGTGATAATCATACTCAACAGTAACTACGCCTGTCTTCATGTCAAGACGCTTAACATAATTTTCAGCCTGTTCATGGTGCTGTCCAAAATCAAGATAAACCTCAACAAATGATTTATATGCTCTTTGTCTGTTTGGACTTCCTAAGAAAGTCTCCTCAACCATTCTTTCCATACTCCATCTGTCCTGAACAGCCTGTTGCTCTTTTGAATTATCTATATTCAGTGACTGATATGAAATACTTTTATTAGCAAAATCGGGGAACTTTGTTCTAAAAGTCTCATCACCAACGATTGCATCAGCTGAACCGATCTCCGCCGGAGTACCATCCGCATTTGCACCGCGGAAATACTTCCAGTCATCCTTGATACTTCCGCTGGTTGGATTCTCAACGCTTATTTTTTCTGCATTGGCAGTCTGAGAAATTTTCGTAAGTGTGTTTCCGTTTTCATCTTTTAGAGTTCCATACGGTGACCCATCCCAACAAGTATCTTCGTTGATTTGAATAACTTCTTTATCAATTCCTCCTGCAACCATACCCGCCATGCGACCGTTTCCTATCGGATACGAATTTGTCCAGCAGAATTCAGAATATGCCCAGCCCGTAAACTTATCGCCATTAGCTGCATAAGGATTCTGCATACTCACATTACTTTTTGAATCTGCATTTGGATTAACTTCGGCAGCATTACCGTAAATTCCGGTCTCCGCCAATACATTTTCAATTGGATTATCAGTCCACATTACAGTTTCCGGGTCATATCCTTTTTGAGAAGGATATCCTTCAAGGTTGACATCAGCAGCTGCCGCGGCAGCCATCGAACTGCCTAACATCATAACAGACATAACTAAAGCTCCTAATCTCTTAAACATTTTCTTTCCTCCCAACAATATTTTTTATTTTATTATATAAATTAATTATTGGTCTTCTTATTTCTTCCATGTACTCAAAAATTTCAATTTCTTCTTGAGTTAATTCCTCATCTGTATTACCTATTAAGTCTCTAGTCCATTTATATCCCTTTATCCCATTAGCTAAAATATAATTTTCTAATTTATCAATATATGTTGATTCTAATGTTATAAGTCCGCTCTTAACATATTTAAATACACTTTCATAAGACCAATTAGTACTTAATATCTCTAATGATGATATTATTAGTACTACTAATGGATTACTTAATATCTCTCTCTTCTTATCAAGGAAATATGGAATATTATATTCATTAAATATTACTGAAGTTATTTTATCGTAACTATCAATTTCTCTACAAACAACAGCTATATCCTTATATCTATAACCTTTATCTCTAACAAGTCTTAAAATATCTTGAGCTACCCATTCTATTTCAGAATAATTATTATTTGCTTTATATAAACTTATAGCT
>ERZ825896.3540-NODE-3540-length-13050-cov-13.354752_pt1 | contig 13050 bp, 7 predicted proteins | sample MGYA00519858_ERZ825896 | MGnify/ENA primary metagenome ERZ825896 (study PRJEB31778, sample SAMEA3449214) | human gut metagenome | biome: human gut; feature: human-associated habitat; material: faeces | place: United Kingdom | collected 2010/2012 ... | reverse complement strand
TGCGCAGGAAGGGGCGGGTGGTCTTTTCCCAGCGCATGACGCTGCACCACTGGTTATACAGCTTGGGCAGGTCACGGTAGCTGTGGATGATATGGGAATAGTGCTCGCAGAACAGCGTTTCGCTGGTGGGGCGCACGCACAGGCGCTCCTCCAGCTTTTCCTCGCCGCCCATGGTGACCCAGGCGACCTCCGGGGCGAAGCCTTCCACATGGTCCTTCTCTTTCTGCAGAAGGCTCTCCGGTATGAGCATAGGCATATAGACATTCTGGTGACCAGTCGCCTTGAACATGCCGTCAAGAATATGCTGGATATTTTCCCAAATGGCATAGCCATAGGGGCGGATGATCATGCAGCCGCGGACGCTGCCGTAATCGACCAGCTCGGCCTTTTTAACGACATCGGTATACCACTGCGCAAAATCGTCCTCCATCGAGGTGATCTCGGCTACCATTTTCTTTTGATCTGCCATAGTATTTCTTTCTCCCTTTCAGTAGGATATATACCTTTATATTATACGGGTTTTTGCGGCATTTGCAAGGGATTGCGGGGATTTTGTGGGGAATTGGGAGGCGGGAGGCCAAAAGAAGCGGGCGGGGGGAGGTACGGCCCGGACACGGCAGAAGCTTGCGGAGGATGCCGGCAAAAAACCCGCCGCGGGCAGGGGCTTCAAAATTTATTTACAATATTTCACCTTTTCGTCACGGCATTTTTACCGACCTTAAAAAAACAGGTCAAGCATTGTTCACAATTTAACGGTATACTAGGAAACAGTCAAGGGGCCAGGCACCCCACAGAAAGGCAGGTCGGTTCCATGACATATCCGAACGACAACTTTAATGACCGCAACTTTACCACCGGCAATACCGATCTTCCCACCGGGGAGTATCGCTATGATAAAGACAGCATCCATCAGGATGCCGCGTCCGGGCAGGCGCAGCAAACGGCTGCTTCGGGGTATCATCCCTCGGACGCAAACAAAAAATCCACAGGACGGGGCAAAAAGGGTACGGCGCTGCTGCTGGCAGGCTGCCTGGTGCTCTCGATGGTGGGCGGCGCAGGCGGCGCTGTGATCGCTGCCAAGAGCGGCCTGCTGGGCACCGGTTCCACCGTTCTGTATCAAGGGGTAGAGGTCCCTTCCACCAACGGTTCCACCGTCGGCGTCAGTTATTCCGGTGTGGTGCAGCAGGTGGAGGACAGCGTAGTGGCCATCACCACCGAAAGTGTGGCGACCAACTACTTCTTCCGGCAGTATGTCACCCAGGGCGCAGGCTCCGGCGTGGTGCTGACGGCGGATGGCTACATTGTGACCAACTACCATGTGATAAAAGGCGCACAGCAGATCACCGTGACTGCCAATGACGGCAGCACCTATGCCGCCACCCTGGTGGGTACCGATGAGGATAACGACATCGCGGTGCTGAAGGTGGACGCCAAAGACCTGACCCCGGCTATTCTGGGCGACAGTGACACCCTGAAGGTGGGCGACGCCGTGCTGGCGATCGGCAACCCGCTGGGTACCCTTTCCGGCACTGTCACCGATGGTATCGTCAGCGCGCTGGAGCGCCAGGTAACGATAGACGGCAACAACATGACCCTGCTGCAAACCAGCGCGGCGGTCAACCCCGGTAATTCCGGCGGCGGTCTCTTTAATGCCAGCGGAGAGCTGATCGGCATTGTCAATGCCAAATCCACCAGCGATTCCAGCGGCAATGCCGTGGATAACATCGGCTTTGCCATTCCTATCAACAGCGTCAAGACCATCATCGAGGATCTCATCAGCCACGGCTATGTGACCGGTCAGATCGTACTGGGAGTCAGCCTGGTGGATATCACCGATGAGCGCACCGCCCGCTACTACGGGCTGGACAGCACCGGCGTGTATATCCAAAGCGTGGAGTCCGGCTCCATAGCGGATAAGGGCGGCCTGCAGGCCGGCGACCGACTGCTGAGCTTTGGCGGGGTGGAGGTTTCCACCGCGGATGATCTGAAGGCAGCGCTGGCCAGCCACAGCGTAGGCGACCGGGTGGAGATCAAGGTCTCCCGCAATGGCCGGGAATACACCCACAGTGTGGTACTGACCGAATATGTACCCAGCAGCGCCACCAATTAACTTGCCAACTTCTCCATACTCCTTTTCAATATCACAGCGAAGCCTCCCCCCGTGAAGAATGGGGGAGGTTTCGCTGGATTTTGTACTTTTCCTCGGCAAAAAAATATGTTAGAATAGAACCAGAAGAAAGAGCTGCCGTGCGGCAGCGCAACGATAGGAGGAATCCCCCATGAGATTTTGCCCGAACTGCAACAGTGCCGTATATGATGACCGGGCGGAGCTTTGCCCAGAGTGCGGCAAGCCGATGAACCAAAATGTATGCCCCAGCTGCGGCCGGCGGCTACAGCCTGGCCAGAAATGTCCTCACTGCAGCGACTGCCGCGCCCACGGCGAACGCTATACCGTGCGAAACCAAAGTCCCGAACAGACTGTCAGCGGCGGACTGAGTATGTGGGCCTATATGGGGCTTATTCTGCTGGCGATGGTGCCGGTCATTGGGCTTATATTTATGATAGTGTGGGCGTGCGGCGTGAGCAGCAACCCCCAGCTGGCCCGCTTTGCCCGCGGCATGCTGCTGGCCAAGGCCGCGCTGTTCCTCATCGGGATCATCTTCTTTTCTGTGATGATGGCTGCCATGCAGCCGCTGCTGAATGAGCTGGAGGACTGGCTGAGCTACTACGGCGATGAATACGGCTACTATGATAACTTTGATGATTCCTACAATTACAATTTTGGCGATGACTATAATGCTGGTGATAACGGCGATCTCTTTGGCGATGACTGGCCCGATTTTTACGGGGAGGAGGCCCCGGCTGCCAATGCCGCGTAAATCATAAAGCAAAAGCCCCCTCCGGGTGTACCGGAGGGGGCTTTTTTATGTGGGATCACTTTTTGAGGGTCTCGCGGCTGCCCTTCCTGGCAGCGGCAGCTACCAGCCCGCCCAGTGCTACGATAGCCAGAAAGTTGGGAATAACCATCAGCTGGTTAAACATATCGGAAAGCTCCCAAGCTAGGTCATTGGATACGCAGGAGCCGAGGAAGATGAGCGCCACAGCGATGATGGAATAGACCGGGACGGCCTTTTTGCCAAAGAGGTATTCCACATTGATACGGCCGAAGAAGTTCCAGCCCAGGATGGTGGAGAAAGCGAAGAACATAAGGCAGATGGCCACGAACAGACTGCCGGCGGTATTACCCATGATGCTGGAGAACGCCAGCTGCGCCATATTGGTCTTGCTGACACCTTCGGCTGCGCCGGAGGCAAGGATCCCGTTGCCGGCATACAGGGTGGAGATAACGACCAGAGCGGTCATGGTGAGGACGACAAAGGTATCAATGAAAACACCGATCATGGCCACAACGCCCTGCTCGTGCGGGCAGCTTACCTTAGCCATAGCGTGGGCGTGGGGAGTGGAGCCCATACCGGCCTCATTGCTGAACAGACCGCGCTTGACGCCCTGGCTGATGGCCTGCTTGAGCGCAAAGCCGAAGCTGCCGCCGATGATGGACTGCGGCTGGAACGCATAGCGGAAGATCATACCGAAGGTTTCGGGGACAAAGCGGATTCGGGCAATCAGCACCACCAGACCGCCGATGAGGTACAAGCACGCCATCACGGGAACGATCTTTTCCGCCCATGCGGCGACACGGTGGCTGCCGCCCAAAAATACATAGGCGGAAAGCGCTGCAACAACGATGCCGATGACCCATGTGGGAACGCCGGTCGCATTGGAAAGGGATTCCCCGATGGAATTGGACTGCACCATGCTGCCGATGAAGCCCAGCGCAAGGATGATGGCTACGGCGAAGAAGCCGGCCAGGAACTTGCCGAAGCCACCCTTAAAGGCACGCTTGATGTAATAAACCGGGCCGCCGTGGACGCTGCCGTCCGCATTGACTACACGGGTCTCCTGCGCCAGCACCGCTTCCGCATAGATGGTAGCCATGCCGAAGAAAGCGATGATCCACATCCAGAAGATGGCGCCGGGACCGCCGATGAGGATAGCGCCGCAGGCGCCGACGATATTACCGGTACCTACCTGCGCGGCAATGGCCGTGGCCAGTGCCTGGAAGGAGGAAAAGCCGCCCTGCTGCTTTCCGCCATGGAGATTGATGTTGCCGAATACCCGGCGCATCCCCTCGCCAAAGCAGCGCACCTGCACAAAGCGGGTACGGATGGAGAAATAAAGGCCCGCGCCCACCAGCAGGATGATGAGGATATAATCCGAGAGATAGCCGTTGATTTTTTGTACGATGTTGAGCAATGCTGCTTCCATTTGTTTCACTCCTGATTAAAATATTGCAGTGAAAAAAGGATAATAAAAAGGCTGCCCGTCTTTTTTAAGCGGCAGCCTCTGAAGAATAGCGAGCGATCAAACAAAAGATGCTTTGATGACCGCTCTGTCCTTTTGCCTGAGAGATTCGGCGGAAAAACCGCCTTGCACCTTCGGCACTCAACTCAATGAGATTCTCCAGAGCCCCCTCCATATTCAGTCTCTTACGATTCTGAATGTTTCTGCGGGGTCGCTATCGTTATTCACTTGATGTTATTCTACACCATTTTGCAGCTTTGTCAAGAGAAAAATGCAAAATGCGTTATTCTTCCGTGCGGATGCACCGCACCGTTACTCGGGCACGGCCATCGTAGGTGCAGGTAAACAGGGTAAGATCCCACTCCCCAGCCCGCATTTCCTCCACGGCGGTCTCCGGCAGGGTCTCCACCCGGTCCACCGTATAGCGGTAGGTCTGCCCGGCTGCATCGGTAAATAGGACGGCATCCCCGGGACGCAGGGTGTGCAGCGCGGCAAAGTGCCGCCGGTAATTGTGCGCCGCTATGATGACATCATCCCCGGCCAGGGTACCGGCATAGCGGCAGGGTGTCTGGCGCAGAAAATCCATCTCCCATTCGGCCCCCACCGGCAGCTCCAGCGCCAGGGTAGGTAGAGAAAGGATGCCCAGATACTCCTCCCCCTCCAAAGAGACCGTCAGCTCTCCGGCGGGCAGGGTAGGCATCGGCGCTGGAGACTGTCCGATGCTATGTGCCACGGCAGGCAAAATCCTTTGGGTGGCCGCCGCGGCACGGCGTTCCTCCCGCAGATTAAACCCCAATAGGAATGCGGCGGCCAAAATGCACAGGCCGCCCAAAATGATGCAGAACCGGCCGATACGCTCTCGTGTCATGTCGGTTTCCTCCGGCGGCGCAGGCGGCAGCCCACCGCCACCAGCAGCACCCCTATGGCTGCCAGCAGCGTGATAGGCCATTGCAGCAGGCCGGTCTGCGGCAGCTTATCCCCTGGGGTGGGGGCCGGGTTATCCGGTATGATGATGACCGGCGGTTCGGGGGTACCGGAGCGCTCCAGCTTGGGCTCTACCGTTGCAGCGTACTGCCACCCGCCGCCCGCCTGTTGGGCCGGCAGCTCCAGCAGCACCGGGGTGGTGGTATAGGTGCAGCCGCCCTTTTGGTAGGGAGCCGCGCACAACAGATACAACCCGGTGGGCAGCCCCTCTAATGCAGCTTTGCCATCAGCCGCGGTGGTAAGCTGCTTTTCTGGGGAAATGCTTTGCTGCTCCACCCATTGGTCCAGCAGCCCGGCCGCCTGCCGCCAGTCGGCGGCATCCCGCAGGTTCCCCAGCACAATACCGCTATCCTCATAGGCCGGCAGCAGGGTGTGCTCTCCCTGCGGAGAAAGCGCCGCCACCCGGTACAGCGAAAAGCCCATGCCGCTTACTGGCTTATTCTCATAGTGACAGTCAATGGTCAACGCGCACAGCGCGTCAGGATCGGCTGTCTGTGCTATCGCGGGGAGACACAGCAGTATGATCAGGATCAGGGCCAGAACGGCTCTGAGACGCTTTTTCATCAGTTCTCCCCCTTTCTATCACATTGCCCTCTTCGGGCCCGGTTTTCTTTTTCTTGCGGCGCAGCAGCGCCAGGATGAGCAAAATAAGCAGGAACAGCAGCAGCGCGCCGATCAGCAGCTTGCCCTTCCAGCCCAAGCTGTGTACTACCTGCTGGGTCACGGTCACTTCCACCGTTTCCTCCACGGTCTCCAGCGGGATGCGGTGCCCGCGCACCAGCAGCCGGTGGGTATTTACGCCGTAGGGCGTACAGGTCACCAGGGTAACAAGGTCCTCCCCTTCCACCGGGTACAGGTCCTTTACCTCATCCGGCTCCACCACCAGGATCTGATCCACCTCATAGAGGAGCTGCTCCCCCAAAATGCGCAGGGAAAAATGGTCGCCCAGCTGCATTTGGTCCAGATCGGAGAAAAGCAGCGCCGAGGGCAGCCCCCGGTGGCCGGAAAACACCGCGTGGGTGCCCTCTCCGCCCACCGGCAGGGAGGTACCGCCTAGATGCCCGATGCCATGCTGGAGGACCTCCTCCGTGGTGCCGTGGTAGATGGGCAGCCGCACGCTGATGCGCGGGATCTCGATGTAGCCCATAATGCCGCTGCCATCGGGATCCAGCAGGCCCCAGTAGGGGTCCCCCGCGGGCAGCTGCCGCCCGGTAAAGGCATCCCGGAAGGTGGGACTGAGGTTTTTATTGTATTCCTGCGCCGCTTCCCACAGCGCGGAGTGATCCTCCGGGGCAAGGGTCGTGGTGCTTTGGGTGTAGTGGGAGATCAGCTGGTTCTGCCGGTGCTGGTTCCACAGGTCGCTGGCCACCGGGTAAAATAAAATCCCCAGCCCCAGCAGAAAAATGAGGATGGCCAGCACGGTGCCCAGCCGGTTTTGTCTTTTTTGTTTGGCTTGTTTTGTTGTCACGAATGGTACTCCTTTGGCAGTAATGCAGCAGGGAAAAAACCGCAAACCGTTGCAGCGGGCTTGCGGCCTTTTCCTTGCCGCCCATCCCGCCGGGGAGAGAAAGAGGAAAAACCCGGCGGGACGGCAAGAAAATGAAGAGGATGGCAAATTACAGGGTGGTCTTATTCTGCTCCTGCTCGTCCTCACGGCGACGGCGGGCAAACAGGAAGAACCACAGCGCCGCACCCATGCACAGCAGGCCGATCACCGTGAACATCACGGTGCCGACACCGCCGGTGGTGGGCAGTACGGGGGTGGAGCTATTGAGAAGGTCGGCTTCAAAGCGATTCAGCGTCTGATTTACTTCGTCACGCTGAACAAGCGCACGGTCCGCATCTTTCAGAGCGCCGAACACGCCGCCTTTTGAAAGGGTCTTGACCAGACTTTCGTTGGCATCCCGCTTTGCGGTCAGATCCAGCTTAAAGATGCCCTTGGGGGCATAGTAGCCGGAAGGAGTCTTGGTTTCCTTTACATAGTAGGCGCCGACATCCAGGCCGCGGATGGAAAGGGTATTATTATCATTGCCCATATTGGCATCCATTTCGGTCACAATGCCGGTACTGGCAGTAATCTCCTCATCGGTAGCGGGACGATAGTAGGCATCGGTCGTGGCAGTAGCGTCTACCTTAACCATGCTGACGGGGGTGTTCATCGTATTATCGGAATACAGGGTGAAGCCCGCACCGGCCAGGGGCTTGTGGACGGAACCCGCGTCACTGGGATCAATCAGCTCATTGGATTTCTTAAAGAGGGTAAAGTCGTAATTATAAACCGCAGCGGTAGAGTCGGCGGTCGTTTGGGTCTTGCCCGCCTCCATGGAGAATACATATTCCAGCTTGGCAGTTGCGGAAGCCTCAGATCCTGCAACTGCATCCGGGGTTACGGTGGCCTGGAAGTGGAGATAAATCAGCCCTCTGCCGGTGGTACTACGGATCTTGCTGTAATTCAGCTCAACGGTCAAATTACCGTCGGCATCTACGGTAGTCCCTTTAATGGCACCCTCTACGGCATCGCTATCCGCATTGGGCAGGGCAGTCGCCTTCATGCTGTCCGCTACATAGTTCAGCCCGGCCAGCTGGCACTTCGCAATCAGCGAACTAATGGCCACATGCTCGCTCTCGTAGGCCGGGATAGATACTTCCATATAGAAATCCATCGTTTCGCCCACCCGGCCACCGGCAGTTTCTTTCCATTGGGTAGTAGCTTTGCTGTCATCGCTTACTCGTACATTGACAGCAGGGCCGTCCTCGTACTTAAATACAGCGGTCAGCTTATCGGTAATCTCACTGCCGGCGGCATACACCCTTACATTCCCGTTCTTCACCTGCACAAATACGGTAACAGGCATATAGGTCCGGTTGTTCTGTGCGGTGGTAGAAACCAGCAGCAGATAATAGCCGGGCTCCAAAGTCATCTGAACCTTGTTGTTGGCATCGGCAACCTTTTCCACCGGATTGGATGGCAATGTAATAATAGGACTATCCAGAAGTGAGTGACCATTCATCAGGACATAGCTAGCCATCATGCTGGTCAAGCCTTCCTTGGTGGTATCCTTCAATACATTTTCCGGCAGCTTATCGGGCTCCTGATGTTGCAAAAAGTTTATAAATCCATCGTGAAATATGTATTTGTTGTAGTTTTCATCATACCACCCCAGCTTGTACGCCTTCACGGTATCGCCCTCGGCCACCCCGGTAAAGGTGATCTCACGGGAATAGTTCTCCTCCGCCACGGCGGGTACCGCCATGGCCAGCAGCATGGCCAGCGCCAGCAGCAGCGTCAGGCACTTTTTCATTGTCTTTTTCATGTTACTTTCACTCCTTTGGTATCATTGTTATCCACAGCGGCTTCCCTTGGCAGGGGGCGCGCTTATTTCACTTTCTTTCGGCCTGGCAGCAGTACCGCTACGGCCATCAGGGCCGCGCCCGCCAGTGTAAAGGGCACCGTTCCGGCGCCGCCGGTGCTGGGCAGGATATGCAGCTCCTTCAGCTTCAGGGTCAGCAGATAGGTGTATTCCTCCCCCTCGCACTGTTCCAGCTGCCATGCGGTATTCGCTGTATCCAAATAGGTCAGTGTGCCGTATTCGGCCTTTAGGTTGGGGGCGCTGTCCTCCGGCACATAGCCCGTGGGGGTGCCCGCCAGCTGGATGATATAATCCCCGGCAGGCATCTGCTCCAGCAGGGCCGCGCCGGCTTCATTGGTTTTATACAGCATCGGGCTGCCATTATCCCGCGTCACCCGCAGCACCGCCCCGGGGAGTTCCTCTCCCAGTGGGCCCAGCACTTTCAGCTTCAGCCGCAGCCGGGAGGTATTCTTCACCTCGGTAACGGTGGTGCCGCCCGGTGTAGAAATGGTCGCCTTCCCCGCCGCGATCTTCACCGTCCAGGTGAGCTCCGCCGCAGTGTAGCCCACAGGGGCGGTGGTCTCCCGCAGGTAATAGGTGCCGGCCGGCCACTTATCCTCAAACTGCACATCGCCGTTTTCATCGGAGGTGGCTGTTGCCAGCCGCTTGGTACATTCCGCATCAGCATACAGGGTAAATTCCGCGCCCTTTAATGGGTAGCCCTTTTCATCCACCTTTTCAAAGGCGATCTCGCCCCGGATGCCCTCATTATTGACCACCAGCAGAGCCTCCCGCGCAAAGCATTGCGTTCCATCGGCCTTCTGCCACCAGTGCTCCTCCCGGTATTCCTTATCCTCGGCCTGCCGGTACAGGGCCTTGGCATAGGTCACCAGGTAATCCGCGAAGCCATCCTCGGCCACACCGGGGTCACGGTAGGTGTCCCCTATTTCGATTTCCCGCAGCGTGTAATCAGCCACCGTGCCATCCGTAAAAAGCGGCAGATTTTCCCAGGTGTATTGCCATTCGTTTTCCTTGTTCAGCTCCACGGTATAGGCATCACCCGGCAGCGGCGCGCCATCGCGCCACAGCTCCACCGTCACAGGCAGCTTATCCCCCGTGGCGGGCCAACTGCTGCGGGCCGTCACACTGATGAGCATTCTGGGTACATTTAGGATGACCACATTGTCGGCATCGGCATTCTGCAGCCAGCTGCCGGTCGAGGGTGTTATCCCTTCCGGCAGCGCTTTTGCCTCCGCATGGTAACTGATATTCCCTCCAGTATTTTGGACGACCGTCACCTGCACAGTACCGGGGCCAAAGTACCCCGTCGGCAGCGTTTCGGTCAGGGTGTAGGTCCCTTCCTCCAGCCGGATGGTAAAAAAACCGCTGGCATCGGCAATGATCTTGCAGTCGGCGATCTGCTCGGTATAGCCCTCCTCCTGCACCACGCTGTAAAGGGTGGTGTTCGGCTTGCGGTACAAGACCACTTCAGCGCCGCCCGGCCGGGACAACTTATACTCTACCTTTGCCAGCCCGTTGCCGGTAATGGAATCCTGCGTTTTTACCGTCAGGGTACCTATCCCCACATATATGTTCTGCAGAGCCACGGTCTGCACCGCAGTGTTCGGCACATCGTTGCCGTAGGCCACCGCCGTAATAGTAATGCCACTTTCCTCCGGGTAGTCCTGATATCCCCCCGAAAGTCCCTGCGGGTGATTGCGGATGAGATAGCGGTTGTTCACCCGCCATTTGTCACCCTGCAGCGTATGGCCGGTTTCTTTTATCGTGTAGTCCCGCCGCTGCTGGGCCGGGACTTCCCAGGTGTAGGTATCGGCCTCGGCATCATAGCGGGTATAACCCAGCTTGCCCTGTTCCGTTACCGCCTTCGCAGGCTGCGGCACCAGGGTAAAATCGGTCACGCTGCTGCCGTTTTCGGTGTGGGAGACAGTAATGAGGAACTTATCCCGTACCTGTTTTATCGCCTCAGCATCCCCCGCAAAGGTCTTTGTCACAAAAAAGCGGGTGCGCTTGGCCACCAGCACACCATCGATATGCCAGCCATCGGAATGCTCAAACTTGACCATGTTCCAGCGGATCTGGAAGTAATCCGAATTGAGCATCTCCGCGGGGATCTCCACTCCGTCCACCTTCATGGTAATGGTATCGCTGTGGGCCCGCAGGTAGGCAAAGATCGTTTCCTCATTGGGGAGATCCTCCAGCCTACCGCCCTGCACCGGGTTATTCACCATGTTGCGGATCGTGTCATCCACCGCGTAGGCATTGTCGCCATTGGTTGCCCGCGCTACCAGCGGCTTTACCACACCCTCCGCATTTTTATTGGAGTACTCCGCCGGGATATTGTCCGCCCCCAGCATCCGGATGGTATATAGGGCGGGCGTATAGTCCTTTTGGTCCTCCCATTGCACACCGTCATCCACCGAGCCCCTGATCTCTCCATTGAGATGCAGGAAAAAATGTGTGGTAATTGGGCGTTTCAGCTTATCCTCGCCGCTCCATTTTGCCCGCAGCGTCACTTCGCCATCGCTGCCGGTATAGTGCTGCAGGTCTGCGGCAGTCAGCTTTGTACCGGGCTGCAGCAGCACCTCTTCCGTTATATTGGCCACCCGCCAACCTAAAAAGGAATAGAACAGTGAGCGGTCATTGGCTTTTTCGCCGGTCAGCTTTACCTCTATCCGGTCAATATCCGGGGCCAGCAGCGTGTAGTCTCCGTCACCCGGTTCCACCAGCAGGGTTTTTTTGCCCTTTACCATCGCGCTTTGCTGGGGCGCCTGCACCGAAGGCTCAAACTGGCCAATCTTGTGCTGCCAGCCGTCCGGCTCGGCCTCATATTTTATTACCAGGGTATCGGTATGCGGGTAGAAAACCACCGGCTGGCTGATTTCCACGATGGTATAGGTCACACTGGTTTCGGTCTGCTTGGTCGGCTCCAGCTTCAGAGGCTTTCCGGTCAGGCCATCCATGGCGTCCCAGGCCATACTGGACACGGTATTTAGGGTAATGCTCACATTCTCCCCATGGAAAGCGATCTTCGGCGCGGGCGGCTCCTGGTACACCCTGTTCAGGTCGTCCTCCACCGTCACCGTGTAGAACATATTCTCCGCCAGCAGCGTTTCGTTGCTCAGTTCTTTTTTATCAAGGAAATAGCTTTCGGCACCTTCTTCATTCGCGGGCAGGTAGTACAGCCGGATCTCGGTCCGGTGGCTCAGCGGAATCTGCCAGCCGCCGTCCTCACTCTTTATGGGAGCGGCATCTGCCCACATATTGTTGGGGTCATAGCTATCGGTGTGCGGGAAGAACCGCTCCCCGTGATAATTCGCCGCCTTAAAGCCATAGACGCTATATGCTTCCTCCAGCTCCGCCGCCGTTATATAGTAGCGGAGCTTTCCGCTGCCATCGGTATATTGCGCGGTGGTTTGCACCGTGTTCACCGGGTACCAGATGCCATCCCGTGCCGCATAGCATTCCACCGTGGCGGCCGCCGCACGGGCCTTGTCTTCAGCGGGCTGCGCTTCGGCCGGCTGCTCATCCGTCTCTTCCTCTTTTGTCATGGAGTCTTCCGGTTCGGGCAGGGCCTCCTTCGGAGCAGGAACCAAAGCCGGTTCTTCCTCCGCCGGGGCGGCATCCGCCACCGTGTAAAGGCCCGTTGGCAGCATGGTAAACAGCAGCGCCAGCACCACCAATAGCACCGAGACCCTGCGGACCCGGTGCCGGCGATGTTCCTTTCCGCTGCTGATTTTGGTATGCATTATTTATCCTTTCTGTTCTAATTTTTGTAAATATAAAAGCTGACTGCGTTCTTTTACTCAAGAATGCAGTCAGCCGGTCATGCGGTTTCCCGTTTAGACGCTTTACTTTGCGTCCCTGCCTTTCAGCAGGTTTGCCAAGGATCATTCAATTTATGGGAATCGTTCCTGTTTCCTTAGCGTCATCTTAACATCAACTCACAAAGAATTCAAGAGAATTTTTCATCAAAATCTCATCTTCCATTATTTTTGTTCAATTATTGCATTTTATTTGCTGGCGCTCATCTTACAATTGTGTGTTTTTCCTATATTCTCGCCTTTTCTCCTTCAGATATTATAAAAAGGAAATAATATCCTTGCAAAAAAGCCCGCGCTCCCCACATCCTCCTCCACAGCAAAAAAGACGCCCTAAAGGCGTCTTTTTTGTGGTGGAGGAGGATGGATTCGAACCATCGAAGTCAGTGACAACAGATTTACAGTCTGCCCCCTTTGGCCGCTCGGGAACTCCTCCATATTCGGTTATGTCATGCGGTGGTGGAGCTGGTGGACGGATTCGAACCCCCGACCTGCTGATTACAAATCAGCTGCTC